>Ga0335073_10015383_pt1 | contig 10700 bp, 13 predicted proteins | sample Lox_Sample_22_FD_207093 | JGI IMG/M metagenome (GOLD analysis project Ga0335073, IMG submission 207093) | Soil microbial communities from Loxahatchee National Wildlife Refuge, Florida, United States - Lox_Sample_2.2 | ecosystem: Environmental > Terrestrial > Soil > Wetlands | place: USA...
AACAGATCGACGAGATCGTCGCTATTGCCCATGACAGCGACGTCACCGTCGAGGTGATCGTCGCCACCGCGTGGGACTGCCCGTTCGAAGGGCCGACGCCACCGCAGCGAGTCCTCGACATCGCCGCCGCAGCGCGCGATCGCGGTGTCGACCGGTTCTGCGTCGCCGACACCATCGGCACCACCACCCCGGGCAGGGTGAGTTCGCTGATCGCACAACTGCGTCCGGTGATCGGCGAGCTCCCGTTGGGCGGACATTTCCACAACACCCGCGGCGCCGGGCTGGCCAGCGCCTACGCTGCGGTCAGCTCCGGGGTCACCCGGCTGGACGCATCGGTCGGCGGACTGGGCGGCTGCCCGTTCGCACCGGGCGCCACCGGCAACATCGCCACCGAGGACCTGGTCTACCTGCTGAAGGACAGCGACATCGACGTCGACATCGACCTGCAGACCGCCATCTCCGCGGCCGAAGTAGCGAAATCGGTTGTCGGCCATGACTTGCCCAGTGCTCTGCTGCGCGCCGGTGACCGGATCCGAACGTGATGCCGACCGCGGAGACTACGCGGACGTTGACCGCCAAGGGCCTTCAGACCCGGGCGGCCATCGAGCAGGCCGCCCGTAAGCTGTTCGCTGAACGAGGCTTTCACGGCACGACGCTGGCGGACATCACCTCAGCGGCAGGAAAGTCAGCGGCGGTCTTCTACCGGTATTTCGCCGACAAGGAAGACCTGCTCGCCGCGTTGGCAGAGTCCTTCTTGCACGACATCGTCACACCGTCCGGGTTGAGCGTTGATCTGCCGGACTCCCCGGATGACGACGCGTTCTTCACCGCCGTCGTCACTGGCTACTGGAACATGTTCAAGCAGAACATCGGCATCATGATCGCCGTGGCGCAGCTGGCGGCAACCCAACCGCGATTCGCCGCCGTGCAGAACGAATTCCGGCGGTTCGGTATGGACATCGTCGCCGCCTCCATCCGTCGCGCACAGCAGCAAGGATTCGGAGCCGAGCTCAACCCGCAACACACGGCGGCAGCCATCGCCCTGCTGTTTGAGAACTTCACCACCGTGGTCGTAGGGCCCGCCGGGCCCAAAGGACTTTGCCTGGACATCAGCGACGAGGACGCCATCGCAACCTTGTCGACGGTTTGGAAGAAAATTCTCTACGGCGCATGAGGAGAGAACTGTGGATTTCACTCTGCCAGAACACCTTCCGGGGCTGCTCGCCGACATGGATGCGTTCATCGAGCGCGAAATCGCCCCGCTTCAGACCGAGAACATGCAGTACTTCGACCAGCGCCGGGAGCATGCCCGCACCGACTGGGACAACGACGGCATCCCGACGCGGGAATGGGAGGATCTGCTTTCCGAGATGCGCCGACGGGCCGACAAAGCCGGCTGGCTGCGCTACGGGTTGCCGTCGTCGCTGGGTGGGCGCGACGGCACCAACGTCGACATGGCCGTGATTCGGGAGTATTTGGCGCACAAGGGTCTTGGCCTGCACAACGACTTGCAGAACGAATCATCGATCGTCGGCAACTTTCCACAAGTCATCATGATGGAGCGCTTCGGCACCGACGCGCAACGCGCCGCGTGGTCGGAGGCGTTGATCACCGGCGAACGGTCGATGGCCTTCGGGCTCACCGAGCCGCAGCACGGCTCGGATGCGACCTGGCTGGAAACGCACGCTGTACAGGACGGCTCACAAGAAGGGGCCTGGCTGATCAACGGTTCCAAGCGGTTCAACACCGGCGTCCACCGCGCCACCCATGACTTGATCTTCGCCCGCACGTCCGGCGAGCCCGGACAGGCCCGAGGCATCACCGCGTTCCTGGTGCCGACCGACGCGCAGGGCTTTAGCGTCCCCTACTACTGGTGGACATTCAACATGCCCACCGACCACGGCGAAGTCGAGCTCAACGATGTCCGGGTGCCCGCCGACGCGGTACTCGGCGAAGTGGACCGTGGACTGGAGGTTGCGCAAACTTTCTTGCACGAGAACCGAATTCGGCAAGCAGCCAGCAGCCTGGGCGCGGCGCAATACTGCATTGACCGTGCAGCCGAATACGCCGGCGAACGTACGGTGTTCGGCAAGCCGCTGGCCGTCAACCAGGCTGTGCAGTGGCCGTTGGCCGAGCTACAGACCGAAGCGCAGATGGTGCGACTGCTCGTGCAGTACGCGGCCTGGCACTTGGACCGCAACCATCACATGGAGGTGTCCGACAAAGTGTCGATGGCCAACTATCGCGCGAACCGATTGGTCTGCGACGCCGCCGACCGTGCCATGCAGATTTTCGGTGGCCTGGGTTACAGCCGGCATGAGCCGTTCGAGCACATCTACCGCCATCACCGCCGCTACCGGATCACCGAAGGTGCTGAGGAGATCCAGATCCGGCGGGTGGCGCAGCGGCTGTTCAAATTCGGCCAGAAGTGAGCCTGCAAGACAGCTTGGCCGCGGTGTTGCGCCCGATACTGCGCGGCGACGTCGCGATCGACAATCTGCGCACGCTGACCGGTGGCGCCAGCCGAACCACGTGGGCATTTGAAGCCGTCACGCCCGACCAACGGCGGTCACTGATCTTGCGCATCGGCCCGCCGGACGACGTGCACGCCGGCATGGAGCTCGAGGCCCGCGCTCAGGCTGCCGCCGCGGCCGCCGGTGCGCCGGTCCCGCATGTCCTGATTGCCGACGATTCGCCTGCCGCACTGGGCAATCCGTATCTGATCTGCGATGAGATCAAGGGCGAGACCATCGTTCGGCGTATCGAGCGGCAACTTGATCAGCGCGGCCGGTCGCGGTTGCTGGGTCAGTGCGCGCACGCGCTGGCGGCCATCCACCGGGCCGATATCGGCGCGGTTAGCGACCCGCAGCTTTCCACCCAGGATCAACTCATCGAATGGCGCGACCGGCTCGACGCCATGGGCGACACCACCGCCACATTCGAATGGGCCTTTCGGTGGCTCGACGGCCACCGGCCTGCGCCGTCACCGTCGCGCCTGGTGCACGGCGACTATCGGATGGGCAACCTCATCATCGACGGATCCGAGCTGGCGGCCGTGCTGGACTGGGAGCTGGTGCGCATCGGCGAGGTCTACGAAGACCTGGCCTGGTTCTGCATCCGGGCCTGGCGGTTCGGCGCGCCGGCCGACCGCGCGGCCGGCGGCCTCGGCAGCATCGAGGATTTCCTTGGCGCCTACGAACAGGCCAGTGGGGCCACGGTCGACCGGGTGGCGTTTCACTGGTGGTTGGTGCTGGCCACGTTGCGCTGGGGTGTCATCTGCCGCTACCAGGCGGAGCGCCACCTGAGCGGACAGACCCGCTCGGTCGAACTGGCGGCCATCGGACGGCGAGTCTGCGAGACCGAGTGGGATCTGCTCACGTTGCTCGATAAGGCTGCACCGGGCCCCGGTTGACCGCCTAGGATTCCGCTGTGGCCACTCCAGATGAGGCAATCGACGCAATTCGCGAAACCGGTGGGGCGCAACCCGGCCAACGAGCGTTGCACGCCAAGGGCAAGCTGTACCGCGGCACCTTCACCGCCACCCCGGAGGCCGCCCAACTCTCCCGCGCCGCGCACCTGGGCGGCACGGCGGTGCCCGCGCTGATCCGGTTTTCCAGCGGCTCGGGCAATCCGACGCAGCCAGACAACGCTCCTGGGGTGCGCGGGATGGCGGTCAAGTTCACGCTGCGGGACGGCTCGACCACCGACGTCTCCACGCAGACAGCGAAGCTGTTTCCGGCGAGCACACCCGACGGCTTCATCTCGCTGCTGCGCGCGATGCGCCCCGGCGCCACCGCTCCGCTGCGTCTCGTCGGATACATCGCCACCCACCCTCGTTTCCTGTCCGCGTTGCCGGTCGTGCGTGAGGCGAACAAGGTGCCGGCGAGCTATGCCACCGTCGCGTACCACGGCCTGCACGCGTTCCGCTGGGTCGCCGCCGACGGCAGCGCGCGGTTCGTCCGTTACCACTTGGTTCCGAACGCGGGCGAAGACTTTTTGGCGCCCCGGGTCGCGGCCGAGAAGGATCCGAACTTTTTGATCGAAGAACTCGACGAGCGCCTGGCGGTGGAGCCGGTCCGGTTCGCCTACCAAGTCCAGATCGCGGCGGAGGGCGATTCGACCGTCGATCCATCCAAACCGTGGCACAGCACCCAAACCGTCACCGTCGGCACCCTGGCCATCACCGGCGCCGACACCGAACGCGAACACGGCGGTGACATCGTGGTATTCGACCCCATGCGGGTCACCGACGGCATCGAGCCCTCGGATGATCCTGTGCTGCGATTTCGTACGCTCGCGTACTCGGCATCGGTGAAGCTGCGCACTGGCGTGGATCGCGGCCCCGAGGCGCCCCCCGCCTGATGACGTCGGCATACGGTCGTCCCACCGCGGCCGAACTCATTGCCGCGGTGGCCGAATTTCTCGAGACCGATGTCCGGGACTCGACCACAGGCCAGGTCAATTTCCATGCGCGGGTTGCGGCCAACGCGCTGCGCATCGTCGAACGAGAGCTGCTCGCGAACTCCGACGACGGCGTCGACACCGCGCTGGCCGGCGTCGGATGTGTCGACGAAACCCAGCTGGCTGCCGCCATCCGGTCCGGCGAGCTGGCCGGGGACAGCGACCAGGTGCAATCGGCGTTGCGTGCGCTGGTCGTTCGCCGACTGGCTGCCGCACACCCCGGCTACCAGGACGAGTAAGGAGAAACGCCATGCCCGCTGCCGAGGTCGTCGTGGCCGACGAGCTGTTCGCGGCCATCGAGCGCGGTGACGAGGCACGACTCCACGAGCTCTTCGCCGACGACATCGCCGTATGGCGGGTGGGCTCCCGCCGGGACGACGACAAGGTGCGGGCGCTGAAAGTGCTGCACTGGTTCATCGACGTCACCACGCAGCGCCGCTACGAGATCCTCGACCGCCAGTTGTTCCCCGGCGGTTTCGTCCAACAGCACATCCTGCACGCCGCCGGCCGCAACGGCGCATCGATCGCCCTGCGGGTGTGCATCGTGATTAAGGTGGAGTTCTCCCCTAGTTCTCAAGCGCTGATCAGCCGTATCGACGAATACTTCGATCCAGCCGGAATCGCCCCGCTGAGGAGCTAGCCGGCAACGGAGGTGCCGATGACCACTCGCCGGCGACGATGCAGAGCGAAGCGATGAGGAGGAGCGGCGAATATGACGACACTGGAAACACTGCTGATCGATCCTGACACCGCAGGGGTGTGGAACCTCGTTCCCGATAAGTCCACGATCACCTTCAAGATCAGCAACATGTGGGGTCTGATCAGCGTCAAAGGCCGATTCGACGACGTCAGCGGCGACGGTCAGATCACCGGCAAGGGCGCTATCTTCGGCCGCGTCGACATCCAGGTGGCGTCGTTGCACACCGGAATCCGTCAACGCGACAAACATCTGCGGTCAGCCGATTTCTTCGACGCCGAACGCTTCCCGGAGATCAGCGTCGTGGTCACCGCCGTGGAGCCGACCTCAGGTAACGCCGCCGAGCTGCGGGCCACCTTCAGCATCAAGGGCGTCACCGCCCCGGTGCCGCTGCCGGTCCGGATCATCCTGCTCGACGACGGGTCGGTGCGGGTCTCGGCGAAAACCGAGGTCGACCGGGCCCAGTTCGACCTGGGCTGGAATCGGCTGGGCATGGTCGGCGACCGTGCGACCGTGTCGGCCGACGCGTACTTCGTCCGAGCGCGATGCTAAACACCGCCGGGCGCTACGATCTGGACCGTGTCTGCCACCAGCCCTTTGCGGGTCCTCGTGTACAGCGACAACGCCCAGACCCGCCAGGACGTCATGCTGGCGTTGGGCAAACGGGTGCATCCGAATCTGCCCGAGCTGAGCTACGTCGAAGTGGCCACCGGACCGGTGGTAATCCAGCAGGTGGATGCCGGAGGCATCGATCTGGCGATCCTCGACGGCGAGGCGACCCCCGAAGGGGGCATGGGGATCGCCAAACAGCTCAAAGACGAAATCGACCAGGGACCGCCGATCGTGGTGTTGACCGGAAGGCGCGACGACGCCTGGCTGGCCAGCTGGTCACGCGCCGAGGGTGCGGTCCCGCACCCGATCGACCCGATCCGGCTCAGCCGAACGGTGCTCGAGTTGCTGCGCCCTGTTGTTCACTAACCGGTCACCTAACGTAGAGCGCAAGCGGACGCGGGTCGCGCAGCGCGACCGCCCGGGGCCGCGAACCAACACCGCAATCGGGCCAAACACATTGCCGCTCAACGCTACTCGTCAATCAGCGATTACCGGCTAGCCGTGCCTCGCGCCCACCGGCGGACCACCCAATCGGCTGTGGTTGAGGTCACATCTAGACTGCTGAGCGCAGGACTACACACGGTCGCTAGGCTGTGGTTGCGCTCACAGTCAGTCAGCCCATAGACAAACAGTGAGGGAGCGTCTACCCGGCATGAATCTGTACCTACCCATCCTCGTGCTTGGGGGGGTCGCCGCTGCTTTCGCCATCGGCTCGGTCGCGATCGCGCAGGTCACCGGCCCGTTGCGGTACAACCGCTCGAAGCTCGAGGCATACGAATGCGGGATCGAGCCCAGCGACCAGCCGGCCAACGCGCCGCACGCAAGCAGCGGGCAGCGATTCCCGGTGAAGTACTACCTGACGGCGATGCTGTTCATCGTCTTCGACATCGAGATCGTGTTCCTGTACCCGTGGGCGGTCAGCTACGACCAGCTGGGGCTGTTCGCGCTCATTGAGATGGTGGTCTTCATGCTGACCGTCTTCGTGGCCTACGCGTACGTATGGCGCCGCGGCGGCTTGACTTGGGATTGAGGTAAATCGTGGGCCTAGAGGAGAAATTGCCAAGCGGTTTCTTGCTGACGACCGTCGAGCAACTGGCGGGTTACTTTCGCAAGAACTCGTTGTGGCCGGCGACGTTTGGATTGGCTTGCTGCGCGATCGAGATGATGGCCACCGCCGGCCCAAGATTCGACATCGCACGGTTCGGCATGGAGCGGTTTTCGGCCACACCCCGACAGGCTGATCTGATGATCGTGGCCGGCCGGGTCAGCCAGAAGATGGCGCCGGTGCTGCGTCAGATCTATGACCAGATGGCCGAACCCAAATGGGTTTTGGCCATGGGCGTATGCGCCTCCTCGGGCGGCATGTTCAACAACTACGCGATCGTGCAGGGCGTGGACCACGTGGTCCCGGTCGACATCTATCTGCCCGGCTGCCCGCCGCGTCCGGAGATGTTGCTGTACGCAATCCTGAAGCTGCACGACAAGATTCAGGAGATGCCATTGGGCGTCAACCGCGAGCAGGCCATCGCCGAAGCCGAACAGGCCGCCCTTGCCGCCAGGCCGACAATCGAGATGCACGGGCTGTTGCGATGAGTTCGCCGGAACACGACCCGAAACGAGCGGCCAGCGAGGTCGGCGGATCTCCAGTTGACACCGACGCCTCAGACCCAGAGCTGATCGACGTTCGCCGCGGCATGTTCGGCGTACACGGCAGCGGTGACACATCGGGCTACGGACGGCTGGTTCGCCAGGTCACGATCGACGACGGCAGCCCGCGCCCCTACGGCGGCTACTTCGACGAGGTGGTCGACCGGCTGGCCGCGGCGTTAAAAGCCGACGAGGACGTCGAATTTGCCGACGCCGTCGAGAAAGTCGTCGTCTACTGTGACGAGCTGACCCTGCACGTACGCCGCGAGCTACTGCCGCAGGTCGCTCGGCGCCTTCGTGACGACCCGCAACTGCGCTTCGAGTTGTGCTTGGGCGTCAACGGTGTGCACTACCCACACGAAAGCGGACGCGAGTTGCACGCGGTGTATCCGCTGAGCTCGATTACCTTTTGCCGTCGTGTCCGACTGGAAGTCGCTGCGCCGGACGGTGATCCGCACATCCCGTCGTTGTTCGCGATCTACCCGACCAACGACTGGCACGAGCGCGAGACCTACGACTTCTTCGGCATCATCTTCGACGGCCACCCGTCGTTGACCCGTATCGAGATGCCCGACGACTGGGAGGGACATCCACAGCGCAAGGACTATCCACTCGGCGGCGTCCCGGTGGAATACAAGGGCGCCAGGATTCCCCCGCCCGACCAGCGGAGGTCCTACAACTGATGAGCGAAACCATGAACGCGGCGCACGGAGATGGCTCGGACACGTTAATCGCTGTCACCGGCCAGGATTGGAACCAGGTCGTCGAAGCCGCCCGCGAGGCGGGCGAACCCGGCGAACGCATCGTTGTCAACATGGGACCCCAGCACCCGTCCACCCACGGGGTGCTGCGACTGATCCTGGAGATCGAAGGCGAGACCGTCACTGACGCCCGGTGCGTAATCGGCTACCTGCACACCGGAATCGAGAAAAACCTCGAGTACCGGTACTGGACGCAGGGCGTGACGTTCGTAACCCGAATGGATTACCTGTCACCGTTTTTCAACGAAACCGCCTACTGCCTGGGTGTGGAGAAGCTGCTCGGCATCACCGACGAGATCCCCGAACGGGTCAACGTCATCCGGGTCATGATGATGGAGCTCAACCGGATCTCCTCGCACCTGGTCGCTTTGGCGACCGGCGGCATGGAGTTGGGCGCGATGACGCCGATGTTCACCGGCTTCAAAGGGCGCGAGATCTGCCTCACGCTGTTCGAGTCGATCACCGGGCTGCGCATGAACAGTGCCTACATCCGGCCCGGGGGCGTCTCGCAGGACCTGCCGCCCGACGCGAAGACCGAGATCGCCGAAGCACTCAAGCCGTTAAAGGTCGCGATACGCGAGATGGACAACCTGCTCAGCGAGGCCGCCATCTGGAAAGCGCGCACCAAAGACGTCGGCTACCTGGACTTGACCGGCTGCATGGCACTGGGGGTGACCGGGCCGTGCCTACGGTCCACCGGGCTGCCGTACGACCTGCGCCGTACCGAACCCTACTGCGGATACGAGAACTATGAGTTCGACGTGATCACGGACGACGGCTGTGATGCCTACGGCCGCTACATCATTCGCGTCAAGGAGATGTGGGAGTCCCTGAAGATCATCGAACAGTGCCTGGACAAGCTGAAGCCCGGCCCGACCATGGTGGAGGACCGCAAGATCGCCTGGCCGGCCGACCTGAAAGTCGGCCCGGACGGGCTGGGCAACTCGCCGGAGCACATCGAGAAGATCATGACCGGCTCGATGGAAGCGTTGATCCACCACTTCAAGCTGGTCACCGAGGGCATCCGGGTTCCGGCCGGGCAGGTCTACGTCGCCGTCGAATCGCCCCGCGGCGAGTTGGGCGTGCACATGGTCAGTGATGGCGGCACCCGTCCGTACCGGGTGCATTACCGGGACCCGTCGTTCACCAACCTCCAGGCCGTCGCCGCGATGTGTGAAGGCGGCATGGTCGCCGACGTGATCAGCGCGGTGGCCAGTATCGATCCGGTGATGGGCGGGGTGGACCGATGACCACACCACAGGTCCCCGACGCCGGCAGCAACGGCGAGCGGGTGTTCATCCGGCTTGGCCCGCCGCCCGAGGAACCCGGACAGTTCGTCACCGAAGGCGCACCCGAGTCCTACCCGTCCGATGTGCAGGCACGACTGGAGGTCGACGCCAAGGAGATCATCGGCCGCTACCCCGATCCCCGCTCGGCGCTGCTGCCGCTGCTGCACCTGGTGCAGTCCGAGGACGGTTACGTGACGCCGGCCGGTGTCGAGTTCTGCAGCGAACAGCTCGGACTGACCGGAGCCGAAGTTGCCGCTGTCGCAAGCTTTTACACCATGTATCGCCGGGGGCCGACCGGCGAATACTTCGTGGGCGTGTGCACCAACACGCTATGTGCGGTGATGGGCGGCGATGCGATATTCGACTCGCTTAAAGAGCATCTCGGCATCGGCAATGACGAGACAACCCCGGACGGATCGGTCACCCTGCAGCACGTCGAGTGCAACGCCGCGTGCGACTTCGCCCCGGTGGTGATGGTCAACTGGGAGTTCTACGACAACCAGACTTGCGCGTCGGCGCGCGAGCTCGTCGACGGGCTGCGCTCCGGCAATCCTCCGGCGCCGTCACGCGGCATCGCTCCGTTGTGCACATTCAAAGAGACCGAGCGGATCCTGGCCGGTTTCCCCGACCCGCGGCCGGACGGGGGCCAGGGCGGAGCCGGCGCGGCCACCCTGGCCGGGCTGGACGTTGCCAAGGAACACAACATGACAGCGCCGTCACCCGACAATGGGGAAGGTCAGTAATGGGGTCACCAACACCGCTGGCTCCGGTGCTGAGCCGCTTCTGGGACGACCCCGAGTCGTGGACTCTCGAAACCTATCGTCGCAACGACGGCTACAAGGCGCTGGAGAAGGCCTTGAAGATGGCGCCCGACGCGATAATCACGGCCGTCAAGGATTCCGGCCTGCGCGGCCGCGGCGGCGCGGGCTTCTCGACCGGGACCAAGTGGTCGTTCATCCCGCAGGGCGACAGCGGCGCCGCGGCCAAGCCGCACTACCTGGTGGTCAACGCCGACGAGTCGGAACCCGGTACGTGCAAAGACATTCCGCTGATGCTGGCCACCCCGCACTTTCTCGTCGAGGGCGTCATCATCGCGTCGTACGCGATCCGGGCCAGCCACGCCTTCATCTACGTGCGCGGTGAGGTGTTGCCGGTGCTGCGACGACTGCAGAACGCGGTCGCCGAGGCGTACGCCGCAGGCTTCCTGGGCAAAGACATCGCCGGGTCGGGCTA
>Ga0335073_10015384_pt1 | contig 10700 bp, 8 predicted proteins | sample Lox_Sample_22_FD_207093 | JGI IMG/M metagenome (GOLD analysis project Ga0335073, IMG submission 207093) | Soil microbial communities from Loxahatchee National Wildlife Refuge, Florida, United States - Lox_Sample_2.2 | ecosystem: Environmental > Terrestrial > Soil > Wetlands | place: USA: Florida...
CCTCCGCCTGCGCCACATCCATCTTGCCGTTCAAGAACGCGCGCTCGCTGAATTCTCCGGGGCGCGCCATGCGGGCGCCGAGCTCGAGCACGCGCTGCATCAGCAGGTCCATGACCAGCGCCCCCCCGTGCCCCTGCAGCTCGAGCACCTCCTCGCCGGTGAACGATGCCGGGGCGGGAAAATAGAGCGCGATACCCTGATCGATGCTCGCGCCGCTGGCGTCGCGAAAGCGCCCGAACCGGGCGAGCCGCGGTGCGGGAAGCGTCCCGAGCAAGGCGCCCGCGATGCGCGGCACCTGCGGTCCGGACACCCGCAGCACGCCGACGGCGCCGCGCCCCGGCGCGCTCGCGATGGCGACGATGGTATCGGGCGAGCTCACCCGGCTAGTTTACGGGACTCCCCGCGGAGTCAGGATCGCGGCTTGCTTGCCGCCTGAACCACTTGATTGATGCGCCACTGCTGCACGATCGAGAGCACCGTGTTGGTGAGCCAGTAGAGCACCAGGCCCGAAGGGAACCAGGCCATCGTGAAGGTCATCACCAGCGGCATGAACTGCATGATCCTCGCCTGCATGGGATCGGGCGGCGCCGGATTGAGCTTGAACTGCGCGAACATGGCCCCGCCCATGAGCAGCGGCAGCACGAAATAGGGGTCGTGCACCGACAGATCGTTGATCCACAGCATGAACGGGGCCTGGCGCATCTCGACGCTCTCGACCAGCACCCAGTAGAACGAGATGAACACCGGGATCTGCACCACCATGGGCAGGCAGCCGGCCAGCGGGTTGATCTTTTCGCGCTTGTACAGCTCCATCATGGCGCGGCCGAGCTTCTCGCGGTCGTCCTTGAATGTCTCCTGGATCTGCTTCATGCGCGGCGCCACGGCGCGCATCTTCGCCATCGAGCGGCCGCTCGCCTGGCTCAAGGGATAGAAGATCAGCTTGATCAGGGCCGTCACGATGATGATCGACCAGCCCCAGTTGCCGGTGACGCCATGCACCCAGCTGAGCGCCATGAACAGGGGGTGCGCGATCACCGTGAGGAGCCCATAGTCGGCCGCGAGATCGAGACGCGGCCCGGTGGCGGCGAGCTGCGACTGGAGCTTGGGACCGATGAACAGCTTCATGCCGATCTCGGCGCTGCCGCCCGGGGCGATCTGCTCGAAGGGCCCGGTCGCGCTCATCAGATACTGGTGGTCCTCGACCCGCAGCTGATAGTGATAGGGCTGATTGGCCGCCGGCACGATCGCCGAGACGAAATGATGCTGCAGGGAGGCGAGCCAGCCGTTGGTGATGCTCTCGGAGAACTTGCTGTCCGTTTCATTCTCGACCTTGAGGTCGTGGGACTTCGTGCCGTCGAATACCGCGGGCCCCTTGAAGGAATAGGTTTCGACGTCGAAGTAGGAGCGCGAGGCATGCTCCCAGTGCCGCAGGATCTGTCCATAGGCCGCGACCTCGCGCGGGCTCGCGGACTCGTTGTGCACCTGGTACTGAAGATCGACGGCGTAGCGGCCGCGCGTGAACACGAACGTCTTGGTGACCGTCAGTCCGTGCCCATCGGTCCAGGTCAGCGGCACCCGCAGCACCCGTGCGCCCGCCGCGAGGGTGTAGGAGCTCTGGGCCGCGCTCAGAATCGCCAGATGCGTGGGCGCGGCTTGATCATCGACCCCGGCGAGCCCGGTCTGCAGCAAGTACAGCGATCCAGGCTCGTCGTTCTCCAGGCGCACCGGCACGTTGGGCACGTTCTTGTGCAAGGGATACGTCGGCAGGTCGGCGCGCTCGATCTCCCCGCCACGCAAACTGATCGTGAGATCCAGCACGTCGGTGACCACGTGCACGGTCCCAGCCGGAGCCTCGCCCGCTGCCGCGTTGAGCGGGCCAGCCGCGCCGCTCGCACCGGTTGCGCCAGCGGTGCCAGCCGCACCGGTCGCACCGCTGGTGCTCGCGGGAGGCGTGGCCGGTGGCACCGCGGCCGGCACAGCGGCGCCCGCGGGCTTGGGGACGGTGTTGCCGAGTGCACTGCTCGCGCCCGCAGCGCCTGAGGCGCCCTGCGCGGTGAGCTGCGGCACGGGGCGATAGTCCTGCTGCCAGGTGATGTAGTTGTAGTAGAGAATCGCGCCGAGCGCGAGCCACAGCGTCAGGCGCAGATTGAGGTTAGGCATTGCGCAATCTCTCGCCTGCGCTCTCGGGCGGCGGGGCGCTCGCGCCCGCTCGCGCGAGGGCTCGAGGCTCCGGAACCGGATCGTAACCGCCCGCGCTGAACGGGTGGCAGCGCAGCAGCCGGCGTGCGCCGAGCCAGCTGCCGCGCAGCGCCCCGTGGCGCTCGATCGCCGTGTGCGCGTAGCTCGAGCAGCTCGGATGGAACCGGCACCGCGGACCGAGCATCGGGCTCAAAGTCCACTGATACACGCGTATCAGCATCATCAACAGCTTCGCGCCCGCTCTCACCATTGGCGCGAGATGCTCTTCCAGTGGTGCGCGAGGCTGGCGCGCAGCGCGCCGGCCGATGCGCGGCGGGCCGCTTCGCGCGCCGCGACCGTCACGTCCACGGCCGGGAGCGTGTGTTGATTGAGGCGAAACGATTCGCGCGTCAAGCGCTTGATGAAGTTGCGTGCGACGGCGCTGCCGCAGGTTCGCGTCGCGATCGCGAGACCGAGGCGCGGATGGCTTTGCCGATTTGCGAGCACGGACAAGGTGAAATAAGTGTCCGCGAGCCGCTTGCCATGCTGCCGTACCGCGCGAAACTCCGCCGGCTGGTGCAAGCGCTTGCGCGGCTCGAACGTCAATTTGGTTGAACGCGTCTTGGACTCGAGCGTTTAGGGGCAGAGTCGCTTGCGGCCCTTCGCACGGCGCCGAGCAAGCACCTGGCGACCGCTCTTGGTCGCCATTCGTGCGCGAAATCCATGCGTCCGGACACGATGCAGGTTACTCGGATTGAAGGTACGTTTCATAAGGCACTTTCAGGAAAAACCACGGGGCAAATCAATGAACTGGGAGATTTGCGAGAGGCGGCAAGGGTACTGACCGAGCATGGAAGTGTCAATAGACGCACCGCGCGGTTGGCGATAGACTCCGCTCCCCTTTCTCGATTTGCCCCATTGCCGCCATAGGAGTGCGCTCTTGTCGGAGACGCTGTGGAACCGCTGTCTGCGCGTGCTCGAGAGCGAGCTGCCCTTGCAGCAGTTCAACACCTGGGTGCGGCCGCTCCAGGCGATCGAGCGCGACGGCGAGATCCGGCTCCTTGCACCGAATCGCTACGTGGTCGAATGGCTCGGCGACAACTCCCTCCCCCGGATCAAGCAGCTCGTTCGCGAGTTCGCCGACGGCACGACGCCCGCGGTGGTGCTCGATGTGGGCACGCGCGCGGGCCTGCCGGCGGCGGCACACGCCGCGAACGGGACATCGGACGCCGCCGCGGCCAAGGTGCGCCGCGCCGCGCCCTGCGTCATCGGCGGCCGCATCGCTCCCGAGTTCACCTTCGACAGCTTCGTCGAGGGCAAGAGCAATCAGCTCGCCAAAGCGGCGGCGGTGCAAGTGGCCGGCAATCCCGGCAAGGCCTACAACCCGCTCTTCATCTACGGCGGAGTCGGCCTCGGCAAGACGCACTTGATGCACGCGGTCGCGAACAGGATCCGGGAGCGCGACGCCGATGCGCGCATCGCCTACGTGCACAGCGAGCGATTCGTGAGCGACATGGTGAAGGCGCTCCAGCACAACACCATCAATGACTTCAAGACCTCGTATCGATCTCTCGATGCCTTGATGATCGATGACATCCAGTTCTTCGCGCGCAAGGATCGCTCCCAGGAAGAATTCTTTCACACGTTCAATACCCTGCTCGAGAGCCAGCAGCAGGTGATCCTGACCTGCGACCGCTATCCGAAGGAAGTGGATGGACTCGAGGAGCGCTTGAAGTCGCGCTTCGGCTGGGGGTTGACCGTGGCCATCGAGCCGCCCGAGCTCGAGACCTGCGTCGCCATTCTCATGAGCAAGGCGGCGATCGCGAACGTCGACTTGCCCGAGGAAGTCGCCTTCTTCGTCGCCAAGCGCATCCGCTCGAACGTGCGCGAGCTCGAGGGCGCCTTGAAGCGCATGGTCGCGACCTCGCATTTCACCGGCCGGCCCATCACTCTCGAATTCACCAAGGAAGCGCTGCGCGATTTGCTCGCGCTGCAGGAGAAGCTGGTGACGGTGGAAAATATCCAGAAGACCGTCGCCGAGTACTACAAAATCAGGATCGCGGATCTGCTCTCCAAGCGCCGCAGCCGCTCCATCGCGCGGCCGCGGCAGGTGGCCATGGCGCTCGCGAAAGAGCTCACCAACTACAGCTTGCCGGAGATCGGCGATGCTTTCGGCGGGCGCGATCACACCACCGTGCTGCACGCCTGCCGGCGCGTCAAGGAGTTGCGCGAGTCGGAGCGCCGGATCGGCGAGGATTACATGAACTTGTTGAGAACTCTGGCCGGCTAGGCGGGAGAAGCTGTGGATGATGTGTGGATCCAAGATATCCACAGCGAGGCCACAGCTAAGACAGCGGTGTCGGACAAGTCCTACGGACCACTAGGACAGATGGAAGGGTATGATTGGCAAGGTGATTTTTGGGTTATCCACAGAGGCCACGCGGCCTAATAATCATAGTAATAATCTCTATTCAAGAACCAAGATTTAAGATTCTGAACGGGTGAGCGCATGAAATTGACGGCGGAGCGGGAGAGATTGCTGACACCCTTGCAGGCGGTCATCGGGGTGGTGGAGCGGCGTCAGACGATGCCGGTCCTGGCGAACGTGCTGTTGGCTGTCGCGGACGGCCGGTTGTCGATCGCGGCGACGGATCTGGAGGTCGAGTTGGTCGCCGCCGCTGATGTGAATTCGCAACGGGCGGGTGATATCACCGTGCCAGGCCGCAAATTCCTGGACATCCTGCGCGCCCTGCCCGAGAAGGCGCAGATATCGGTGGCGGCCGAGGGCGAGAAAGTCGTGATTCGGGCAGGTCGCAGCCGATTCAGCCTATCGACCCTGCCGGCCGCCGAGTTCCCCGTGATCGATGACATCAACTCCCAGCAGATCGTGCAAATACCGCGCAAGGAGCTGGCACGCCTGCTGGAGAAGACGCATTTCTCGATGGCGCAGCAAGATGTGCGCTATTACTTGAACGGCATGCTGCTCGAGATCGACGGCGCGATGCTGCGGGCGGTGGCGACCGACGGCCATCGCCTCGCACTGTGCGAAGCGGCGCTGGAGGCCAAGGCCAAGAATGCCCAGCAAGTCATCATTCCACGCAAGGGCGTGCTCGAGCTGCAGCGCGTGCTCACCGAAGAGGGGACTGCCGCGGTGGCCATCGGCAGCAACCATGTGCGCGCCCAAATCGGCGATGTTCGCTTCACTTCGAAGCTCATTGACGGCCGTTTTCCGGAATATTCGCGCGTTATCCCGGCCGCCCCCGGCCATGCCATCCGCGCCGACCGGGACATCCTGCGCCAGGCGCTGCAGCGTACGGCGATCCTCTCGAACGAGAAGTACCGGGGGATACGCATCAACGTGCGCAAGAATGCCCTCACGGTACAAGCGCACAATCCGGAGCAGGAAGAAGCCGAGGAAGAGATCGAGGTCAATTATGGGGGTAATGACCTCGAGGTCGGATTCAATGTGAATTATCTGCTGGATGCGCTGGCCGCCGTGGACGGTCAGGAGGTCGAGCTCGGCCTCACCGACAGCAACTCGAGCTGCCTGATCCGGTCTCCCGGGGCTTCCAATGCCCGCTATGTCGTCATGCCCATGAGGCTCTGAATCGATGGCCCTGCGGCGGTTGCAAGTGACGGATTTCCGCTGCTTGCATCAGGCCGAGCTCGACCTCGATCCCAAGTTCACCCTCATCACGGGCCCGAACGCCTCGGGTAAGACCAGCCTCCTCGAGGCCATGTACCTGCTGGGCCGTGGCCGCTCCTTTCGCACCCGTCACCTCGATCACTTGATCCGATCCGGCGCCGATCGGGTGATCGTGGTCGGGGAGGCCGAGGTCGGCGAGCGCCGCGTCACGCTGGGCGTGGAGGGGTCGAGCACGGGCATTCGAGCGCACGCCGCCGGCGGCCGCGTGGCCTCGTTGGCCGAGCTCGCCTCGGTGCTCCCGATCCAGATCATAGACCCCGAGATCCACCGGCTCATCGAGGAAGGTCCGGGCCGTCGCCGGCGATTTCTGGATTGGGGTGTGTTCCACGTGGAACCGAGTTTCGTCTCCCATTGGCAGCGTTACCAGCAAGTGCTCCGCCAGCGCAACGCCGCGCTCAGGACGCGGCAAGCGGCCGCACTGGTAACGGCCTGGGATGCGGAGCTGGTGCGCTATGGAGAGCTACTGACCGAGGCGAGACAGCGCTATATCGCGCAGCTTGCACCCATCGCCACGGCCGTTGCCGCTCATTTGCTCGAGCTGGATCTCACGGTCGCTTATCGAACCGGATGGCCTCGCGACCTGCCGATGCAGGATGCCCTCTCTCACAGCCTCGCGAAGGACCAGGAGCTTGGCGCAACGCAAGTGGGTCCCCAGCGCGCGGATCTCATCATCCGACTGTCGGGACATCCCGCACGGGACCGGATTTCGCGCGGCCAGCAGAAGCTCCTGGCAGCGGCACTGCTCATCGGCCAGATCAAGCTGTTTCCGGACGACTCGCCCGTGACGCCCACGTTGCTGCTCGATGACCCCGCGGCGGAGCTCGATGCCGGTCATCTGCGAGTGCTGATCGAGGAAGTGCGCTCCCAGCCCCTCCAGATGGTGGTTACCACCTTGCACGAGAGCGCCTCGGAGCTCGCACCCTTCGGACCCCCCGGCCGGGAATATCGATTGATGCAGGGTGGGGCGGTTGCCCTTCGCTGAGGTTCCACGTGGAACAGACGCGGCACCCCAGTACACGGCGGCGCAGGCTCGACCACCCGACTTGAGTACGGTGTCAGGACCCAGACGCCGCAGAAAGCCGCCGAATCTGTCGCTCGCGGGCCCCAAAACGCTCACTCATTGGGCGATCTGGGCGCTGCCTCCGCCAGAGCGCGCCAGCGCGCCGCAGTAGGCCCATAAAGCATTGATTTAACACACTTTAATTAGGCAATTATACTCGTTATTCGGCCCTGGAGCTGATAGAATGAGGCATCACCATTCAGGACTGCATGATGCCCGATAACGACGTCTACGATTCCAGTAAAATCAAAGTCTTAAAAGGTCTCGACGCCGTTCGCAAACGACCCGGAATGTACATCGGTGATACCGATGACGGCAGCGGCCTGCACCACATGGTTTTCGAGGTGGTGGACAACGCCATCGACGAGGCCTTGGCGGGCCATTGTGATCGCGTGGTGGTCACCATCCACGCCGATGAATCGGTGACGGTCGCAGACAACGGCCGGGGAATTCCCGTCGATATCCACCAGGAGGAGGGCGTGTCCGCCGCCGAGGTCATCATGACCGTGCTGCACTCGGGCGGAAAATTCGATGACAGCTCCTACAAGGTTTCCGGCGGACTGCACGGCGTCGGCGTCTCCGTGGTCAATGCGCTGTCGGATGTTCTGGAGCTCAACATCCGCCGCGACGGCAAGTTACATCGCCAGGAGTACCGCCTGGGCGTGCCGGTCGCGCCTCTCGCCGTGGTCGGTGAGACGAGCGAGCGCGGCACGACGCTCAAGTTCAAGCCGAGCAGCCAGATCTTTACCCACATCACGTTCAACTACGACACGCTCGCCAAGCGACTGCGCGAATTGTCGTTCTTGAATTCCGGCGTGCGCATCGAGCTCATCGATGAGCGCGATGAGAAGTCCGAAGTATTTCAGCACGAGGGAGGCTTGTCCGCCTTCGTGAGTTTCCTCAATCGCACCCGGACGCCGGTGCATCCGACGGTGCTCTGGTTCCAGACGCGCGAGGGCAGTACGCAAGTCGAAGTCGCGATGCAGTGGAATGACTCGTATCAGGAGAGCATGTACTGCTACACGAACAACATTCCGCAGAAAGATGGCGGCACGCACCTCGCCGGCTACCGCGCGGCGCTCACGCGCACCTTGAACAAGTACATCGAGAAGGAGCTCGCGAACAAGAAGGACAACATCGCCACCACCGGCGATGACGCACGCGAGGGATTGACGGCGATCCTGTCGGTCAAGCTTCCGGATCCGAAATTCTCCTCGCAGACCAAGGACAAGCTGGTCTCTTCCGAGGTGAAAGGCGTGGTCGAGTCCGCCGTGGCCGAGCGCCTCGAGGAGTTTCTGCTCGAGCATCCGCAAGAGGCGCGCGCCATCGTCAACAAGATCCTCGAGGCCGCCTATGCGCGCGAGGCCGCGCGCAAGGCGCGCGAGATGACTCGCCGCAAGGGGGCGCTCGATGTCGCCGGACTCCCCGGCAAGCTCGCCGATTGCCAGGAGAAGGATCCCGCTCTATCGGAGATGTTCCTCGTCGAGGGAGACTCGGCCGGCGGCTCCGCCAAGCAGGGGCGCGACCGGCGCACGCAGGCAATCCTGCCGCTCAAGGGCAAGATCTTGAACGTCGAGAAGGCGCGCTTCGACAAGATGCTCGCTTCCGTGGAAGTCGGCACCCTCATCACCGCATTGGGTTGCGGCATCGGGCGAGACGATTTCAACATCGACAAGCTGCGCTATCACCGCATCATTTTAATGACTGATGCTGACGTCGACGGATCGCACATACGCACGTTGCTGCTCACTTTTTTCTATCGCCAGATGCCGATCTTGATCGAGCGCGGCCATATCTACATCGCGCAGCCGCCGCTCTACAAAGTAAAGAAGGGCAAGCAGGAGCACTACGTCAAGGACGATCTCGAGCTGAACGCTCTGTTGCTCGGTACCGCCATCGACGGCGCCGCGCTCCATGTGAACGCGGAGGCTCCGCCGCTGTCCGGTCTCGGCCTCGAATCCCTGGCGCAAAGATATCAAGAGGTACAAGGCATCGTACGGCGCTGGGCTCGCCGCTACGACGAGCGTTTCCTCGAGCAGCTCCTGTACGTGCCCAAGCTCACCACCGAGATGTTCGACCGCATCGACGGGCTCAGGGATTGGTGCCGCAATCTGGAGATCAAGCTCAACTCTCTCGACGACGTATCGCGCCGCTACAAGGTGTCGGTGCAGCCGCTCACGGGTGGGGGACACCGCGTCGATCTGCTGCGCCTCGAGCACGGCTTGAGCTCGGAGAAGCACATCCCGCGCGAGTTCTTCGAGTCCGCGGAGTATCTGCGCATCGCCGAGCTCGCCCAGACCTTGAACGATCTGCTCGGGCCGGGCGCTTACGTGCAGCGCGGCGAGGCGCGCCAGGAGGTGGCGAGCTTCAAGGCGGCGATGACCTGGCTGTTCGAGGAAGCCAAGAAAGGTCAGAGCATCCAGCGCTACAAAGGCCTCGGTGAGATGAATCCCGAGCAGCTCTGGGACACGACCATCAATCCGGAAACGCGCCGCCTGATGCAGGTGCGCATCGAGGACGCCGTCGCCGCGGACGACATCTTCACCACGCTGATGGGCGATGCGGTCGAGCCGCGGCGCGAGTTCATCGAGAAGAACGCCCTGCAGGTGTCGAACCTCGACGTCTGATTCCAACCGGCCCCGGCGCCCGTCTCCGCTAGCCGCCAATCGAGGTCATTCTCGAGTCCCGTTGCGATGCTGGCTCGAGCTACGGCTGCGCGATCGGCTGCTCGGTCCGCGCGACGCCGCCCTCGATGGCCTGCCGGATCTCCTCGTTCAGGTCGCGCGCGTCCTTGCCCGCCGAGGCGATGGGCTCGCCGATGATCACGCGGATGGTTCCCGGCTTCTTCAACACGCCGCGGCGCGGCCAGAACTTCCCTGCGTTGTGCGCCACCGGCACCACCAGACGGCCGGTGGCGGTCGCGAGCAGCGCGCCGCTCACGCCGTACTTGCGGGTGTCTCCCGCGGTCACGCGCGTGCCCTCGGGGAAGATGATGACCCACAGCCCGCTCGCGAGCCGCTCAGTGCCCTGCTCGATGACCTGGTTCACCGCGCGGTGCCCCGCCCCCCGATTGATCGCGATCGGCTTGAGCAGCTTCAGTCCCCAGCCCATGAACGGTATCCACAGCAGCTCGCGCTTCAGCACCCAGACCTGCGGCGGGAAGATGACGAACAGCGCCACCGTCTCCCACGCCGAGGTGTGCTTGCTCATGATGATGTGATTGCCCGCGGGGATGTGCTCGCGGCCCTCGATCACGAACTTCAGTGCGCACAGCCGCTCGAGCATGAACAGCACGCCGCGGGCCCAGCCGCGGGCGAGCGCGAACTGGGCGCGGTAGGGCAGAAAAAAGCACAGCGCCATGAACGTGCCCCACAGACACGCCGAGACGATGAAATAAGCCGTGAACAGCACGGAGCGCACGAATTGCATGGGTCCGGGAGCCCGTCCGAGCAGCCGATCGGTCGCCGTCGCGCCCATGCGGTTCTCCTTCAGCCCGGCAGGCGCGACAGGTCGGCGGCCGTGCCCAAAAGCCGCTGCGCGTCGCGCAACAACGCGAGCCGGTTGGCGCGCCGCGCCGGATTCTCGTCCATCACCATGACGCGCTCGAAGAACTCGGCGACCGGCGCCGCCAGCGCGATCAGACCTCGCAAGCTCTCCCCGTAGCGCCGCGCCGCTGCGGCCCCGGTCACGCCGTGGCGGACCGCAGCGAGCAGCTCGTGCAGCCGGCGCTCGGCATCTTCCGTGAACAGCGCCGTC
>Ga0335073_10015385_pt1 | contig 10700 bp, 8 predicted proteins | sample Lox_Sample_22_FD_207093 | JGI IMG/M metagenome (GOLD analysis project Ga0335073, IMG submission 207093) | Soil microbial communities from Loxahatchee National Wildlife Refuge, Florida, United States - Lox_Sample_2.2 | ecosystem: Environmental > Terrestrial > Soil > Wetlands | place: USA: Florida...
CGCGCAGGGCGCGGTCTTCCTCGGCGTGTTCGCGCTGCTGGCCGGCCTGTGCTGGCTGTCCGCCCGGCTGGCCCGGCGGATGACCGCGCAGCCCCCGGCCAGCACGGCGCAGGCCAGCCAGGCTGGCTCCGGGCTGCTGATCCGGGCGCTGCCGTACCTGACCGTGGTCGTGGCCGCGTTCGCGCCGCTCGCGGCCGGGATCTACCTGCTCACCTCGCTGGCCTGGTCCCTGGGCGAGCGGAAGCTGTTCTTCTGGCGATCCGCCCGGAGGCGCTGAGGCTGGACCGCTCTCAGCACCGACCGCGGTACCCGCAGCCGGAGGTTCCCTCCGGAGCGGCCCAGCTGAGACAGTCTGCCTTCCGCCGTGGCCTCGCCGCGTCGGTCAGATGACCGATCTGGCTACCTAGATCCGGGACCGGCCCGCCGGGCCCGGATCTAGGCAGGCCCCGCCGCGCGGCTACGCCGCGATCAGCGTCCGCAGCAGCCGGACCGGCGGCGAGCCGTGCGCCAGCATGCGGTCGTGGACCTGCTGATCGGCCAGGCCGGGGTCGGCCGCCCGCAGGTCCGCCGCCAGATCGGAGATCTCGCTGTACCCGACGTAGTACGTGGACAGCTGGGCCGAAGTGAGCTGGGCCCGGCGCCACTTGCCCGCCGCCTCGCCTTCCTCCTGGTAGCCGCGGCCGGTCATCAGCGTCATCGCTTCCGCCTCGGTCATGCCGTGCGCGTGGATCCGGGCGTCGAGGATGGCGTTGATGATCGTGCGCAGCTGCATCTTGAGCTGCTGCATCCGGACCGCGCGCGGATCGCCCTCACCGGGGTACTGGTGCTCGGCCATGATCCGTTCGGTGTAGACCGCCCACCCCTCGGTGAACGCGCCGGAGCGCAGCGCCGCGCGGATCGCCGTGTCCGAGCCCGTGAACCGGCGGGAGTGCTGCAGCTGCAGGTAGTGGCCGGGCATGGCCTCGTGCACCATCAGGTTGTGCACCAGGTGCCGGTTGTACTCACGGTAGAACGAGGCCACCCGCTCCGCCGTCCAGTCGGTCGGCGTCGGCGAGACCGCGATGAACGTGGGCTGCGGCGACGGCTCGAGCGGCCCGGGGGAGTCGCAGTAGGCCACCGCGACCCCGCGGTCGATCTCCGGCATCACGATCAGCTCGACCGGATCGTCGTAGACGGTGAGCAGCCGGTGCTCGGTCACGAACGCGGTCTGCGCGGCCAGGGCACCGCGGCAGAACTCCAGGATGGTCGTGTCGTCAGGCACGTCCTCGGCCAGCCGGTCCAGCACCTGCCTGACCACCTCGGGACCGGACGCGGGCCCCCCGGCGATCTGCCCGGCCAGCTCGGCGATCTGCTCGCTCACCCGGTCCAGGTCGGCCTGGGCCCGGGCCAGGATGGCGTCCGCGTCCGCCGCCGCGCTCAGGGTGAGCGACAGCTTGCGGGCGAACCGCTCCGGCCCGATCCGCGGATCGGCGAATCCGCCGGGGCCAGGCTCGGCGAGCCGCGCGGACAGCCAGGCCCGGTGCTCGGACAGCGCCTCCAGGGCGGCCGGGCGGACCTGGCCGAGCTGGGCGGCGCACTGCGGCGCGTCCTCGAGGGCGGCGTCGATCTCCTTGCTGACCAGCGCGATCGTGCCGTCGAACTGGCCGATCGCGGTCTCGACGTGCACCCGGGGCATGGGCCCGAGCTGCCTGCGGGCCCCCGCCAGCACGGCGGGAATGTCCGCCAGCCTCCCGGCCACCGAACCCAGCCGGTCCCCCAGCGGCGCGAAGTCCCTGGCCAGCAGCTGGTAGATGGCCTTGCCCGGGTTGGCCTGCAGCGGATTCCAGGTGTGCTCGCGCAGCTCGTCGAGCTCGAACACCCGCCGCGCCACGCTGTTCGCCATCATCGCGGCGTCCACCCGGTGCTCGGCCGACAGGGCGCCCTGATCGATCGCGGCCAGCCGCGCGGCCCAGCCGTCGAGCGCGCGCCGCTCCTCGTCCAGCGCCTGCGCCGACCGGTCGGCCAGGCGCGCGTCGAATCGGTGGTCACCGAGGCCGGTGGCGGTGTCGGGGTGCCGTTCGGCCCGGTCGTCCAGGTACTCCCGGGCCAGCCCGGCGAACTCAGCGTCAGCGCTCATCCCGCCTCCGTTTCTCCGCGTAGGGCTAACCGTAGCGAATGGGATGTTCAAAATGCCTATCCCGAACGGACCAGCTCTCCGCCCCGGCGCGCCACCCGCTCGGTCACCTGCGGGGTGCCATCGGGGCGCGGGAGCGTAGCATTATCCACACGCCGAGCGAGCCGAGGTGCCGGAGGCTGCGATGAGGCTGCTAGCGCACCGGCGGAACCTGGTGGTGTGGAGCCAGTCCGCCGCCCCGGCGGGCCGCCATGCCCGGCGGCTCACCCGGGCCAGGCGGATCCGCCGGTGGGCCCGTATCGGCGTGCTGCTCGCCGCCGTCGGCACCCTGCGCCTGGCCCGCGCCGTGCGGCCCCGCTGGCGGCCCACGCTGGCCGGGGTGGTGCTCACCGTGACCGGCATTATCCTGCGCACCGGCCCGGGCAGCGTGGCTCTCATCCCCGGGATGCTGTTCCTCGTCGACGCCCTGCTCACCCCCGGCTACTCCAAGGAGGACCGGATGCGGCGCGCCGATCTCGAGCGTGAGCTGGGCGAGTACTCGACCCAGGCCCAGCGGCGCGACCTTGAAGCGGCTCTTGACCGGTATCCGGACCGCATCACCAGCGAGCTGCGCGACATCCTCGCCCGCCAGGGCGCCGCCGGGCCTGGCCGGCCGCCGTTTGCCGCCTAGCTGGTGACGGTGACGGTGACGGAGGGGTAGCCGGAGGCGCCGTTGGGTGGCGGCTGGGCCTGGACCGCGGTCTGGGTGTAGCCGGTCCGGTCGGTGGCGCGCGCTTCGAGCAAGTGGTTGCCCGGGGTGGCCGGCCACTGGAACACCCACTGCCGCCAGGTGTCGATATCGGGCACCGCGGCCAGCCGCGCCTCGTGCCACGGGCCGCCGTCCACCCGGACCTCCACGGCGGCGATGCCCTTGTGCTGGGCCCACGCCACCCCGGCCACCGGCGTCGGTCCCGGGCGCAGCGTCGCGCCGGCCGCGGGCACGTCGATCCTGGACTCGGTCTTGATCGGCGCCTGCTGCGACCAGCCGCGCTGCACCCAGTAGGCGGACGCCGCCGCGAACGTGGTGACCTCGATGTCAGTGACCCACTTGGTCGCGGACACGTAGCCGTACAGGCCGGGCACCACCATCCGCGCCGGGAAGCCGTGCTCGACGGGCAGCGCCTCGCCGTTCATGGCCACCACCAGCAGCGCGTCCGGGCCTTCCAGCACCACCTGCAGCGGGGTGCCCGCGGTGAACCCGTCGACTGAGGTGCACAGCAGCTGGCTGGCGCCCGCTTGCGGCCGGGCCTGCCTGATCAGGGCGGCCAGGCTGGCGCCGAGCCATTTCGCGTTGCCCACGTAGGGGCCGCCCACCGGGTTGGACACGCAGGTCAGCGTCACGTAGTCCTCGATGAGCGGGCGCCTGAGCAGCTCGTCGAAGGTGATGGTGACCTCGCGCTGGACCATCCCGTGGATCCGCAGCTGCCAGCTCGCCGGATCCACCTGGGGCACGATCAGCGCGGTGTCGACGCGGTAGAAGCTGCCGTCTGGGGTGATGAACGAGCTGAGGCCCGGGATGTCCAGGTTGCTGCCCGGCGGCAGCGGCGGCGCGGGGACCGCGGGCCGGGGGAACCGGATCGCGGCCCGCGCCTGGGTGACGTCGCGCCGGGTGATGAGCTCGCGTCCCGCGAGCGTCCCGGCGGCCGCGGCGGCCACGGCGATCCCGCTGGCGACCAGGAACTGCCGCCGCGCGGGCCCGCGGGCCGGTCCCGGATCATCGGGGTTGGGGAGGAAGGTAAAGGAGTAACCCGGAGTGCCGTCCGGGGGAGCTGGCAGGTCCGGCGGGGTCAGTGCCTCTGGCGGGGCCGGCGCGACGGCGGGGCCGGCGCGCGACCGGGCCTCCAGCGGCGGCGCCGGGCCGAGCCTGGCCGCGGCGCGGGCCAGCCGGGTCAGGGCGAACGCCCCGGCTGCGGCGCCGACCAGGGTCGGGATGACGTATCCCGGCGTCGAGCCGGGTCTGGTCAGGGCGGCCGCCAGGCCGATGAAGGCGAAGAGCGCGAGCCCCCACAGGCCGAACGCGAGCCGGCGTACCGCCAGCATCCCGACCACCGCCGCGTACAGGGCGAGTACCACCAGGATGCCGCCGAGCAGCGCGGTCTTGTCGTTGGAGCCGAACGCCGAGATGGCGAAGTCCTTGACCTGCGGCGGCGTGAGGTCGATAGCGGCCTGGCCGACCGCGATCACCGGCGAGCTCTGCGGCTCGGTCAGGCCCGCGGCGACCTGGGCCGCGCCGATCGCGACCGCTGCCGCGAGCACGCCGGCCACGGCCCCGGCGAGGGCGTGCGAGGCGCGGGGCCGATCGTGGCGGGCGGATGCTGATGTCATGGCGGAATGTCGCGGGTGGGCGCGCGATCCACGCTACCCGTCCGGGGGCGTTTAGTTAGCCCCGCGAAGATTGCGCTCTTATTACCGCTCTTCGAAGACCCAGCGGGTGGGGGATCCGGCGAAGTCGCCGGCCCGCATGCTGAACACGCGCTGCGGCCGGACCCCGATGGTCGCGTTCGTGGCCGGATCGAGGAAGTCCACCCGGTAGTCCGTCCGGTACTTGGCGTTCATCAGGTCGACCACCCGCCGCAGCACCGGCAGCTCGGTCGAGATGTGCGCGATGCCCTCGATGACCACGGGGTCCGAGGCGTCCTCGGTGGTGACGCAGCAGCGGGGGTCGGCGGTCAGGTTGCGGACCTTCCGGGAGCCGGCGCTGCTTGTGAACCACAGCGTGCTGTCGTCCCACATGCCCCAGACCGGCATGACGTGCGGCCGCCCGTCCGGCCAGACCGTCGCGACCCAGTAGTTGCGCGCGGCCGTCAGCCGCTCCGCCGCCCAGGACCAGTGCAGGAGTCCGCTGCCTTCGTTCGGCCCGGCGATGCCGTACCCCGGCATGTAGGGCCGGCTAACTCGAGGGATCTCCATGGCGCAAGGTCTACCACGCTGTGCTGGCCCGGGGGGGCGACCCCCCGAAACCCCCCGAGTCTGGGGGGACCCATCCCCCCAGACCCCCCTTGGGAGGGACTAACGTTGACACCCGTGAAGGCATCACCGCAGACCCAGCTCCGCCTGCTCGAACTGGCCGACCTGGACACCAACCTTGCCCGCCTCGACCACCGCAGGCGCGGCCTACCCCAGGTCGAGGAACTGGCCCGCCTGGAGGCCAGGGACAGCGAGATCAAGAACGACCAGGTGGTAACCGAGGCCGAGCTCGGGGACCTGGCCAGGGAGCAGAGCCGCGCCGAGCGCGACGTGGAGCAGGTCCGGGCCAGGATCGAGAAAGACCAGGCCCGGCTGGACGCCGGGCAGGTCATCGCCGCGCGCGAGCTGGACGGCCTGCAGTCGGAGATCCAGAACCTGCACCGCAGGCAGGGCGACCTCGAGGAGGGCGTACTCGACCTGATGGAGCGGCGCGAGACGCTCGAAAGCCATCAGGCCGAGCTGACCGCCGAACGAGAGAGCCTGGGCGGCGAGATCGCCGGCGTGACGGCCCAGCGGGACGCGGCCTTCAAGGAGATCGACGAGCAGGCCGCCGCGGCCTCGGAGCAGCGCGGCCACGTCGCCGCCGAAGTGCCCGCCGACCTGCTGGCCCTCTACGACCAGATCCGCAAGACCAAGGGCGTCGGCGCGGCCATGCTGCGCGCCGGGCGGTGCGAGGGCTGTCACCTGAGCCTCAACGCGGCGGACCTGAACCAGATCAGGGCGTCGGCGCCCGACGAGGTGGTCAGGTGCGAGGAGTGCCGCCGGATCCTGGTCCGGACCCCGGAGTCTGGCCTGTAAGGTGCCCGGCCGGACCAACTGGATGCCCGCCCAGGGCAAGCCCACGGTCACCGTGCTGCTCAGGCACGGGCAGACGCCGATGTCGGTGCAGAAACGCTACGCCGGGCGGTCCGATGTCCCGCTGACCGACACCGGGGTGCGGCAGGCCGCCGCGGCCGCCAAGCGGCTGGCCTCCGCGGGCATCGACGTGATCGTGACGTCGCCGCTGCAGCGCGCGGCGCGCACCGCCGGGGAAGTGGCCGCGGTCACCGGAGCCCCGGTGCTGACCGAGGACGGCTTCAGGGAAACCGACTTCGGTGCCTGGGAGGGCCTGACGTTCGCCGAGGTGCGGGAGCGCTGGCCGTCCGAGGTGACCGCCTGGCTGGCCGATCCGGTGGTCGCGCCCCCGGGCGGCGAGAGCTTCGGCCAGGTGGGCGAGCGGGTCACCGCCGCGCTGGACCGGGTGCTGGCCGGCCGCCAGGGCCAGACCATTCTCATCGTCAGCCACGTGACGCCGATCAAGACGCTGGTCGCCGCGGCCCTGCTGGCCCCGCCGCCCGCGTTGCACCGGATGCACCTGGACCTCGCGGCCCTGTGCGAGATCGACTGGTACGCCGACGGCCCCGCGGTGCTCCGGTCCTTCAACGACACGGCTCACCTGAACCACTGAAGCCCGCGCCCGCCCCGGGCCGGCAGGCACCGTAAGGAGTGCGGGAACGCGGTCCGTTCGGGCCGATAAAAGAGGGTCATGGGTACGGCGGGTGAATGCCAGCCGAATTCCGGGCGAATGATTTTCTCCCGGGCCCGGATATCCGCGCTGGCCATGGCCGTTCTCATAAACTCCACACCCATGAGAGACCGCGGGCGGCTGACCGCTCCTGGGGACCTGCTTACCGGGGCAGTACTCACGCCCGTGGACGGGGCGCCCGGCGGGCCGGACCAGGGCGGCCCGAACCTGGCCGAACTGGCCGCCAAGTACGGCCTGCGGCCGAGTTCGGCGCGGCCTGGCCTGGCCTCTTACCTGGCCAGGGTGTGGCAGCGGCGGCACTTCATCTTCGCCTACGCCACCGCGCGCAACGTGTCGATGTACACCGAGGCCCGGCTCGGCCAGCTCTGGCAGGTGCTGACGCCGCTGCTCAACTCGGGCGTGTACTACCTGATTTTCGGGGTCTTGTTCAAGGCTAACCGCGGCATCAGCAATTACATTGCCTATCTGGTCACCGGGGTTTTCATATTCGCCTTCACCGAACGCTCGATCGTGGTCGGCTCCACGGTGATGCGGGCGAATATCACGCTGATTCGCGCGCTGCATTTCCCGCGCGCCTGCCTGCCGCTGGCGTACGTGCTGGTGGAGTTCCAGCAGCTGCTGCTGTCCATGCTGGTGCTGTTCGCCATCGTGCTCGGCACCGGGGAACCGCTCACCTGGTACTGGCTGCTGCTGATCCCGGCGCTGCTGATGCAGGCCACGTTCAACATGGGCGCCGCGCTGATCATGGCCCGGGTCGGCGCGGGCGCGCAGGACATCAGCCAGCTGGTCCCGTTCCTGCTGCGGGTCTGGCGGTACTTCTGCGGGGTCATGTACAGCATCGCCTCGCTGCCCGCCTCGCTGCCGGAGTGGGCCAAGAACGTGCTGTCGTTCAACCCGGCGGCCGTGTACATCTCGCTGACCAGGTACGCCATCATGGAATCGTTCCGGAACGACGCGCCGGGCGCGCAACCCTACAACGCGGCGCGGTGCGCGATCTTCAACGCGAAGAAGATCCCCTCGCTGCAGGCATACTGCCACCCGGACATCTCGATCACTCAGCTGTGGCTGGCCGGGATCGGCTGGGCGGTCGTCACACTCGTCGCGGGCGTCCTCTACTTCTGGCAGGCCGAGACCAGGTACGGCCGCGGCTAGCCCGGCCGTGGCCGGCCACCGCTCAGCTGGCCACCGCCTGGCTGGTCGGCTCGCGGGCGTTGAGCCAGTCGCCGGACACCAGCGCGGCCAGGGTGGCCAGCGCCCAGGCCGCGTGCGGGTCGGCGTGCGGGTCGGCGTGCGGGCTGCGCAGCGCGCGTTCGGCGGCCCGCCTGCGCACGATGCCGAACAGCCGGCTCGCCTCGCCGTGGTCGAGGACGTAACCGCGCAGGAAGGCGGCCAGGTCCTCGCCGTAGTCGCGCCGCCAGTCGCCGATGGCGGCCGGGCCCGGCAGCACGTTCGCCGGGGTGCGCGGCTCGCCGTGCCACGGGCTGCCCGCCAGCGGCAGGGCGGCCAGTTCCGGGCAGAGCGACGCCAGCACGTCGCGGTGCAGCCGGTCGCTCATCCGGTCCCGGAGCGGCACGGCCCGCGCGGCCCGCACCACGCGGTCGGCGAACAGCGGCTGGACCAGCGGCGACCGGAGCAGGTACGCCTGGCGCGCGGCCGCCGACCACCGGCCCGCCCGGTTCACCAGGTAGAAATCGTCCAGCGCGGACAGCGGCCCGCGGCCCAGGGCCGCGGCCGACGGCGCCAGGCTGGCCAGGTACGCCGCCGCCGCGGCCGGCCGGAGCAGGTTCAGGCGGCGGGTCGTCATCCGGCGGAACAGCTCGGCGGCGCCTACCGCGCTCAGGGCCGCCGGGGAGCGCCAGGCGGCCTGCGCGTAGCCGCCCCGCAGCAGCTCACCGCCGTGGCCGCCGGCCTGCACCGGCCGGGCGGCCGCGGCCGGCTCCTCCGGGCCGACCCAGGAACCGACGTTCTCGAACGCCGACAGCATCCCGTCGCCGACCAGCACCGCCGAGCGGAGCCTGCCGAGCACGTCCGCCTCGCCGGGTGCCCCGGGCGGCCTCGGTTCGGTGATGGTGTGCTCGATGCCGAGCCGGCTGGCGATCATGCCCGCGATGACCACGTCGGGATGCCGCTCGAACCCGTGCGTGCGGGCCCGGAACGGCACCCCCGCCGCCGTCAGCGCGGCCGCGACCAGCCTGCTGTCCTTGCCCCCGGTCAGCGACAGCTCGACCGGCGCGGCCGCGTGCGCCAGCGGCCGTACGGCCTCGGCCAGGGTCGCCGCCACCCGGCCCGCGGCCCGGTCCGCGGGCCTGAGATCCCCGGTGTCCTGGCCCGGGGCGGCCTGCGGCCCGGGCGCGTGGCCGGCCGCCCGCGTCATGATCAGCTTGCCGCCGGTGGCCCGCAGCCGCCGGCCGCCGCCGAGGGCGCGGACGCCGCGGAACGGGGTGGCGTCGCCGGCCGGGTAGCCGAGGCTGAGGAAGGCGCCGGCCATGACCGGGTCGTGATCGCCGAGCCGCCCGGTGACCGCGGCGGCCCAGCAGGCGCGGTCGCTGAGCACCACGGCGCCCGGGATCTCGGCCAGGTAGACCGGGTCGACGCGGGCCAGGCTGGTGCGGGCGCGCACGGTGCCCGGGCCGGCGGCGGCCTGGTCGGCCCAGATGGTGCGCCCGTGCGACGTGGCGGCGCGCGGCTCCGGGCCGCCCGGCCGGACCGCGCGGCCCGCCGCGCCCCAGCTCAGCATGGCGGCCCGGCCGTCGGGCGAACGCCAGGCGACCTGCGCCGGGCCGGGCATCGGCATGGCCCGCGGGTCGGTGTCCTGGGCCTGCCGGACCAGCCCGGCGCACCCGTCGCGGGTGGCCGCGCTTATCGCGAGCGTGAAGTACATGCCGTCAGCGGGAGCCGAGCAGCTCGAGGATCGGCCCGGGCACCGCCGGGTCCAGGTCCGCGGTGAGCAGGCCGTGCCAGGCCTGGCACACCCGGGTCAGGCTGAAGGCCGCGGCCGCCTGCGCGTGCGCGTCCTCACCCGCCGCGCGCCAGTCGTCCTCGTCCCCGAGCGCCATGATGGCGGAGGCCATCTCGGCCGGCCCCCGGTGGATCCAGCGCATGTCGTAGATGGTCTCGGCGCCGGGCCAGTGTCGCAGCACCGGCACCGCGCGGGACGCCATGCCCTCGGCCGGCGCCACGTGGAAGCTCTCGTCGTCGCTGGTGGACAGCACGAAGCCGACCCGGCGCAGCCACGCGGCGACGTCCGGCCCGGCGTCGTCGAACACCACCGCGCCGCGCAGCAGCGGCGACCGCTGGACCCGGCGCAGCGCGTCGGCGTAGTGGTCCCGCTCGGCCGGGTTCTGCCAGACCCACCAGTGTTCCCAGGGCATCCCCGACTTGATGAACAGCAGGTACCTGTCGTCCTCGCGGCGTACTTCCTCGAGCACGTCCAGGGCCAGGTCCAGCCGCTTGCGCGACGGCACGATGCCGACCAGGCCGAGATGGAACCGGGCGCCGTCCAGCTTGGGCCGGTCGAGCTGGGCGACGTCGAGCGCATTCGGCACCGTCACCACCTTGGTCTCGGCCCAGCCGGTGCGCTCACGGCACAGCCGCGCGTAGTGCTTGCTCACGCAGACCACCTGGTTCACCGACCCGATCTTGAGCTGGCCGGGGTAGGGCGAGGCCAGCTCGAAGCGGTGCAGCCGGACCACCAGCCGGGCGCCGCGCCGCTTGTGCCTGCTGTACCAGACCGCGTTCGGCCCGCACCACTCGCAGACCACCACGTCGGCCCAGGCCGCGAGCTCGCGGCTGGCCGCCGCGTCGTGCCGGCCGAGCGCGGCCCACTGATCGACCCTGACCTCGAGATCCGGCTGCAGCCGCAGGTAGCCGAGCAGCGGCGTGAAGAACTTGAGGTCGTGGCCGGCCACCACCACGCGGAGGGGTGTGCTGGCCCGGGGGGACGACCCCCCGGAATCCCTCGCGGGCGTGGGGGCTGCCCGCCCCCCCGCGCCCCCCCGGCGTACCCCCCTGACTCCCCTGACCCCGGCCAGGTAGCCGCGGAGCCGCTCCGCCGCC
>Ga0335073_10015388_pt1 | contig 10699 bp, 10 predicted proteins | sample Lox_Sample_22_FD_207093 | JGI IMG/M metagenome (GOLD analysis project Ga0335073, IMG submission 207093) | Soil microbial communities from Loxahatchee National Wildlife Refuge, Florida, United States - Lox_Sample_2.2 | ecosystem: Environmental > Terrestrial > Soil > Wetlands | place: USA...
GAATTCCAAAAGCTCTTATTAAACGACAGCCTCTCTTGGCTTTGCGGATTGCGGAACTCGATTTCTCTGGCACGAAGAATATGTCTGCCCGAAGCGACCATGTGCGACGATGAAGCCGTCAACGTCCTCACCTCTATGGGCATCGACCTACATGAAATACGATAAGTGGGTGGCCAACAGATCGCCGGGTCTTCGGGCGCCGTTACCAACCTTAGAAAGTCCCATAGGGTCTGATTCGGTGATTTCGAGATCCACGAGGTTCTCTCCAGAGGATCTCCTAGCAGAGCTTCGGAAGCGCTTTCTTATGAGGAAACCCCTAGCTCGGCGGAGGGTTTTCTGGATTTCGTCAAATCTTGATGTGGAAATCTATCGGCAAGACTTACTACGGGCAGCAGTGAGTACAAGCCAATGGTATGCGGTACGCCCCCCAAACTTCTAACCTGACCAACCGGTGACCACTAACGGTGCCCAAAGCGACACAACAAAAGACGGGTATACTCGGTTTATCCATGATGGGCATGAAGCACTACATCGTCTTGATGCCCTCTTTAACCAAAAAGTTCGTTCTACAAAGACCTACCGTGCTCTCCGGCGATAACTTCCTCCACTGGATCCACGAGAAGTACTTCGGCGACGGCGGCGCGTCCCAGAGGCAGCCAGAAGCAGATTTCCATGCCGTGCACAAGACGCTGAACTCGCTGTTGAGGGAGCCGTTTCTGTCGGAAGCGACGGCCGGGACGCAGAGACTGGTCGAAAAGCGAACGCAGGGGATGATCTCCTTCGCGCCGAACGTTGCAGAGAAACACGAGTAGGAGAAGTGCGCAAATGTGGCGGTGCCGGATAAAGAGAGCGTCGAAGCTGATCTGTTCCGTTTGACGACGGACTATGTAGCGCACGTTGCCGGCGTTGTCCTGATGGGCGAAGCCAGGCATCATAGAGGGTATGCGGAGATTTGACATCGGGTTTGGTACTCTATTGACGGGAGTTCCTGGCATGAGTCGTGGCATGGGCAAAGTGAAAGCAGCACGTATGCGCATAAATGCAGTGATACTGGATTGGCACCGTGTTGGACGGCTCAAAGCAGCAGTGCGACCGAAAGCATCGGCGAGCTCGACCCCTTCCAAAAGGCGACGCAACAGCTCCAACGGAGACCACAGATGGAGGCGAGATATGTATCGGACAAGAGAACAAGGGCTCTGTAACCATGAAAGGTTGGCATCCACTGTATTTCATTGAGTTCAATCAGGGTAGGTATTCATATGGCGAGCATGGTGTGAACAGCTCAATCCCCCTCTCCGTATATCTGCTCACGTAATGGGCCGTGAAAGTTGCTCTTGCCCCTTACGGTGAATTTGCCTGGATGCACGGCGCCTGCATTGTTACGGGCCTTTCTGGGCGCGCTTAGTCAGGGTGTGTGACTAAGAGGTCGTCAGACTATTCAGTCCTATGTCGAAGGAGTAGGGGCGCGTGAGTGGTAGTGTAGCAAGTGTAACTAAATGTAGGGGTGTACAATCTGCATTGAAAGAGTTGACCATGGAGAGCCCCCCCCAGGACTGCTCTGGGAGACCATCTATATACCTATGAACCCTTGGCGTGGCTCTCGTGGATCAGGTGGCTCAGGACTCTGAACCTTCTGATCCGTCTAAGCCATAAGGCTCCTGTGGATCAGGCCCTCTTGGCGTCTGATCACCCTGAGCCACCTCCTTGGCATGTTTGTTTCCCCCAGGCTTGCACCTTTGCCTGGGATTGTAACATGCATTGACTTGGTAGGCGGAATCGGTGAACCTGGCAGGATATTCTGCTTGCGAGCAGAGATTTCGTATCTCAAGGGTTCCTACGATCCTCGCGGCCTCGTAGAGGCTATTTTGGAGTCGACGCAAGGATCAGATGATCCATGATGGAGCATTGAAGGCTTGTGAGATTCCCCATCATCTCCGAATCGCTAAGTAGCAAAACAGGTAGTTGGGATTCCTCTTTCACCATATCGTAGGTCTTGTATGGCGCCAAGTAGTCGTCAGCCTATTCTGTTTCAATGTCCACTCAGATGCGAGCTCAGCGGTGCAGTCAACAACTCCTTATGCAACCCATTTAGCCACCCTTCAAATCTATCCCCCTCTTCCTTCGTCACCCTCTTAATCGCCAGACAACTCAACATCAGCTCCATGACCTCATCCCACGATTTATCACACAGCCTCTTCGCTACATTGACCGTCCGGCCAACCCACCAGGTCAGCTGAGACTGGTTATACGCTCTCTCTGCCTCTTCGTCACCGAACAAGAGCAGCCACATCAGCGTTTCCGTTGATTCATTCCAGTCCAGCTCCTGTTCTATAATTCGGATTGAGAGCCTCTTCAAGAATAACTCAGACTCTTCGAAATTGTCGTTCAGTTCGAGGAGAACAGCATTGATGTGCACGGCGGAGGCGAAGCGACAGCTCTTCTGGATTTGGGAAGAGCGGACGCCCGGACGGGCACCGGGCTTAGATGATAGGAGTTTGTTGAGGGCGCTGCCTGGTTGGAAGTTCTCCTTCCGCCGAGTTCGGGTGGTGTGGAGGGGTGATTGGGCTTGTTTGAGATTGTCGCGGTTGAGTTGCTCGATTCGGCGGAGGAACTCGACGAAAGCGTTGATGGCGTTCATAGTGTCTTCGACGCCTTCGGATCGAGTGTTACTTGCAGACAGGGTACATAGCGAGTAGTTAGAGTATCCGGTAGGGGACGACGTCGGGGTAATGAGGACTGCGAGGGCACACGAGTCCCAACCGGTCATCGTGATCAATATCCAATTCATGTATGTGTAGAGTCTTCTATCCTTCTTAAAGTCCAGCTTCCCAATAAGCTTCTCGAGCAAGTTTATACAGGCACGCATATGAATCCAAGCTGCAGTGTTGTCGCCGAATCTGTCCTCACAGGAGGCTAGCGAAAGCATAGCCACCATGATATCGAGGTCATCGTTATGCTTGTTCTGGCCGAAGAAGTGCTCGCGCAATTTCCGAAGCGTCTGAATTCGATGTTTGAGCGACTGGTCACTGTGAGTACGGCCGTGCAAGCGCGCAAGATGACCAGCAGCAAACGCTAGAGCAGTGGCTTGGAAAGCTATCGGGTTGTCCATAGCCTGTGGCAAAATGACATCTCGGGTGGGATTGAAGCTGGTCACGCCGGACTTGAGTCGCATACCCTTGAAGTTACACATGAGTTCCGGGACGACGCTGATATCTAGGGCAATATGTTAACACCCTATAAACCTAGAGTCATTCACGAGGGACAACTGACAGTGATCTACCAAAGGACGATCCTCTTCGTCCAACCACATCGGAAGAGACTGGAAGGGATCTCTCCGACTAGCGTCCACCATACTTTGGGGGCTGCCCGGCCTAGATCGAGAAGTGGAAAGCCGTATACTAGGTCTCCTCACCAGCGCCGTGTCGCCGCCTCGAGGCGATGAGGTTTCAGACACTGTGGACTTCTGCAGTGCAGTAACAGAAGTGTCGGACTCGGTCTCTCCAGCAGAAGATTCTTTCTTTTCAACAGCGTCGTTTGGCTTTGGCGCTTGCTTAGGGGTTACTGATCCCTGCGTAGACGGCTCCACTGGTTTCTTCGACCGCTTCCTCACTTTCTTCAACTTCTGAGAATCCGGTTGTTCTTCGCGCTTCTGGCGCATGAACTCGCGCATAACGTGTGCGCGCGCCTCTTTGCGAGCATTGGTGCTGCTTATATCAATGAATTGGAAGCGTGCGCCCTGATCTGACGATCCTTCACTGTCCATGGTGAGCGTCTTACAGCTAACAACAATTACGCTTGTTCATCTCAGTCGACGAGAGCACTTCCATTCAATCTCGCCAAGAACAACCGCGGTACGAGACAAGCTTTTTTGCGCTTCTCACCACACATTGGCTTAAGCAAAACATCGGGGGGGTTAGGACAGTCAGCTTGGTTAATGCTGCTTACGTGTGCGAAAGTTGTGGTGCAGCTGGCACGAACGTCAATGCTTCTCTGCTTGTATTGGTCTCAATGTCTGAATTATCTTCGAAAACGGAACGCACGAAAGGGCTTTCAAGCAAACTCTGCCCCACGACACAAAAGTCTAGACCTGACTAGGCCCAACAGTCAGACAAGGATAGGGACAAGCAGGTGGGCAAATCAAGGCGAGGGTCGGCAAAACTAGTGCAATCGAGGGAAGGCGGGGATCGATAAGCCCCGACAGTACCAAAGCTCGAATGTTTAGCCACATATGACGACTCGCTGGGTTAGGAGATCACCACAGCTTCCATCCTAACAAAAAAAAATGGGATTGCAGGACGGGAGATAGAAGGGACACACTCTAGCTAAGCTGGGCTCAGAAGCGAGGTCGAGCTAGATACTAAGCGGCATTGGAATCTATCAGGAATCACTAATTAGGCATTCAATCAAACGAATCTTTTTGTTCACAGCCGCTAATGATACTGTTACTGCTGTGTACAGGTGCATAATCAACGCCGCCATCCTCATCTCGTAGGTACTTAGGTGCCGGCTAAGAAAAAGTTTGTGTCTACATTCACAAGAAGACCATCAAGCCTCCACCGAAAACAAAGCTTGTCAAAGCAACAACACCCGCAACGATTGTCGAAGCATCAAAGGCAGAAGCTCCTAGGCCAGGAGCCGCGGCATTGCTCTTCGATGAGCCAGCCGAGCCAGCCGAGCCAGCCGAGCCAGTGGCAGAGCAGAGAGCAAATGTTGCAGATCTTGACGTTCCTACCACACCGCCCGTCCCACCTGGGAATGTCGGGCTCGCGCTAGGCAAGATTCGAATTGTGTTGGTTTGAGTGACAGTTACAGCCGAAACTGTCGTGCTCGCGCCAGGGATGCCGCCACTTGAGGGAAATGCTTGAATGTTGCTGTCCGTGGCATTGAAGTTGGTCTGTGCCAAAGCAATCGAATTGGCCTGTAGGTCGTAGACGACATAAGCAGCGCGGAGGAATGTATCACCAAATAGGATAGGATCTTGACCAGCTGCTTGGATACCGAGTTGGCACGCAAAAGATCCGTCGCTGAATTGCGCTGGGGTACCATCCTGGTTGGCAAGAGGAAAGCCAAACTCGCTCAGGCTCACGTTGATCGTGGGACCGCCTTGGCCACCAAAGGTAAACGAGAAGGTGCCAGCATCGTTAAGAACGCTGCACTTGATAAGGTTCCCATAGTTCACATCAGTGATGACACCGAGTCCGTTGAAGACCTGGTTGGCAATTTCATCTGGCAGGAGTAGATCGGAGGTGCCAGAGTCGAGGATGGCAGGAACCGCGGCGCTTGGCGACAAATCTAAGGTCTTGCCACAGGATGTAAAGGAGAGGCCTGTCCAGGCCACAGTGAATGAGGTGAACGCGTCAGTTTCACTGTCAAGCTGTACAGGCACTGCAATTAGATCGCCATGATATTTAGCCGTATCAACACCACCGAAAAGAATTGACCCAGTAAGTGAGTTAATGTCATTCAACCACAGCGAATACGCCAGCTGGTTGATGTAACCCTCGGCCTTGAGTACATTTATGACGTTCGGGTAGAGTTGTCCACCCTCTCCTGCGGCGATGCTTGCTGATATTGATTCACCCGCCTTGTATCCTATTCCCATGACTCCAAGTGCAGGAGCCCGGAGCTCTATTGCACTAGCCATGGTCATGTTTGTGAGTTTTGTGGAGCCGATGTTGAGGACATCCGTGATGTATTCCCCCAGGATATTCGTTCCGTCAACATAGGAGATCTGGAAGGTTTCTTGAAGGTCCGTAGCTGTGCTAGAGGACTGAAAGTCGAATGATCCTGCGATACATTGACCTTCCTCGCAGAGTCGAGCTTGGCTGTCAGGGAACCAAATGTCGCTGGAACCGGTGTCTAGTTGAAGGGAAAGGGGTTGCGGGGGTGTGCCAACTGTGACCTAGGGAAGAGGACGATCGTTAACATTTTTCGCTGCCCCGACAGATGGAAGTTCTTACATTGATGCCGTAGAGGATGTAGTAATTGTCAAGGCCCGCGTAGACGGTACTTGATTGCCGACGTGCCAGTTGTGGATGATCTCGTGCAAGTACTCTCGACTTCGTAAATTCGAAGCCAACGACCCCTGGCGTCGAAGCAGCTGCGGACGTCACGAAGGCGGACAGTGTGGCTGCTACGAGCAGAGCGGACGGAGAGCGCATCGTGGCGTTCAAGTGGAATGGCAGGAGGTCTGGCACGGAAGTATGATGATGAACAATTTCAGGGCATCGCAATCTGATAAGCTAAGTACAAACGGCTTAAGGAGCGAAGGTGGATATCCTTGACGGGTGATCAGCGTCGTCAGCCTTGTTAAGCACGCCTGCGACGATTTTGTCTCAGGGGTTAAAGGCGGCAAGCGCTCGACCAAAGAGCAAGCGCCTGGAGGCTGGCCCAAGCCTGTCGTGTTTGGGAAACGGGTCTGAGCACATGCAAGTGCTTTTCTTCCATTCGTGCGTTCTCCATGATCGCATATACTTGAAACGGGAAGACTGCAAAGCTATCCGGTCGAGGTCCTTGGAGATCCGTGGCAACGACGCGTAAATATGTGGCGCAGCAATCGCTCTCCCGCTCTCGGAAAGGTTTTTCCTAATCACGTTCATGAATACACATTCAGTGGTAGCCTCATTGCCAACTTCAAACCCAAACAATCATAAGCTGGATCATCCACTCCTCAAAAAGCAAGGAGGTCTCCGCCACCTGGCACAAGAATGCGACAAAATGGACAGAAGTCTAGCCCTCGTGATAATTAGCCACCTCATGTTTTGAAAAGAGCATTTCGCCCACGACAGAGGGCGAAAGCTATAGGGTATGGGTTGAAAAGCAGCGTGTGGAGTAGCTGAAAACATTATGCAAGATCGAAGACATTGAGGGCAGTGCTTTCGGAACAATTCTTCTCGCAGCAGCATGTCCGTTTGCGACTGGTTGATGCGAGGTACGTTTTCTTTTCAGAGTAATTAGTTATCCATTTATCCAAACCGCGGCTACGAGACCTCATATACCGTTCTTACAGCTCAATATCTATACACAAATGCCTAATAACTCTAGTGCGCTTGACAAACGCAAAACCAGACCCCAGCCCAGCCCCTGTACATGACCTACGCAGCCGGCTTGCGAGCGATCATAAGGTACATGGGCGTGAACAGTTCTTCTTTTGCCCCTGCAACAAGCATGTCCGCTGCCAGCGCGAGGTTGTCAGCGCTTTTCTGCATCCCCTTGGGAATGAGGCCAACCATCTCTCCCAGTCCCACAAACCTGTGAACTAGTCCCCGTCCCCACCACGTCATCCTTGCAATGGTGAAGATATCCCCCAGAGATCCCATATGCTTCCATTCTCCCGCAATGGGATAGTACCAAGGTGTTGCGTCAGGTCGCTTCGCGAGGTCTTCATGATACTCCAGTTCGAACCCCGCGGCTTTGATGGCCCTCAGTGCCTCAGAAACTGGTACCATGTTTGATATGCCATTGCCTTGCTCGATTCCAAGTCGGATCTCCCGATGGCGTGGGTTGTCGTTGTTATAATTGTCCAGCATGAGCCACTCGTACACACCAAAGACACCACCTGGCTTCAGGACCCGGAAGATCTGCTCATACACTCCTTGCAGGCTTGGGGCATGAACTGTCGCTTCGATGGCATAGACTGCATCGAAGCTGTTTTCGGGGAATTTCATCTGCATGAAATCGCCCTTTGTTGCTGAAAACTTTTCCGACAAGCCTTCTTTCTTCGCATAGCGTAACGCCCTTTCAATCTGGTAATCGTTGTTGTTCAACCCCATAACATTAATGCCTGCAAATTTGATCATTTCCCGAGCTGGTCCGCCAACTCCACAGCCAACATCAAGGACTCGCGCATTTTCTTGTAGACCCATCTTAAGTGCGAGGTAGTGTTCATGGCGCGCGATGGCGCGGTAAAATGACTCGCCGTAGGCAAAACGACAGAAGTGGAAGGAGGCTCCCCAGCCGTATTCGTACAGATCTGTGGCAATATTGTAGTAGCTGTGGAAAATGGTTAGTCTGCAGCCCTTCAACGAAATAACTGAGGAAGAATCCAATAAACCTACTGCCGGGTCAGAGTAGCATATTCGTCTCTTCTCGCCTTCCTTATCTCCTCAGTCTCGATGTCGGCGGTCTTGTTGTCCCAATGCTTGAAGTACTCGTCGATAGCAGCTTTTTGCGATGCGGCATCTTTGTTTCGCAAGGCCGAAAGTCCATAACCATCAATGCTCTTGCCATGCATGGCCTTGTTGAAAGCTGCATCCCTCTGCCAGTTTTCGGGCTCGAGAGTGACGGTGGAAGGCATGTTTGGGAAGCTGGTGTTCGATGGAAGTTTGAAGATCAGTTGGCGACTCTCAAGGCGTTGGAGCAACGAAGATGTAGCAGAGCCGGACGACGGATCGTACGAGCACGGAAAGGATGGATGCCCGAAGACAATGTTGGTTGGGCGGCGTAATGGTCAATTGCTCTTCTAGAACCCTTTGCTCCAAGTTTCTGGGAATTTGTTCCTGACTAGGGCCAGATTGGGATTGGCGCAATCTGCCGGTTTCCACATTGCCGGCGGCGCCCACTTTGTAGCGCACGAGTCAGAACAGTGCCACCCTATCGCAAATCCGACGTCAGATTTGTCAGTTCATCTTCGATCCACATCTACACTGGTTGCAAGCGGTACATACAGTAAAGGTCGCCGCGCCCAGGCACTCATACCCAGATAACTACTTCATCTTCAACCAAACATGCCAGCTCAAATCAAACAAGACCTGAACCGGTCAGGCTGGGAGACCACGGACTTTCCCAGCACCTGCGAAAATTGTCTACCTGAAAATCCTTACGTACAGATGCTGAAGGAAGACCATGGAGCCGGTATGTTCTCAGAACCCTTCTGCCAGCCTTAATGCTAACCATTCCCTAGAATGTAAAATATGTACCCGCCCATTCACGGTCTTTCGATGGAAACCTGACCGGACAGCCCGCACAAAGCGAACAAACATCTGCCTAACATGCGCGAGGTTAAAAAACTGCTGCCAATGCTGCATGCTTGACTTGTCTTTTGGCCTACCGATTACTGTGCGAGATGCTGCGCTGAAGATGGTGGCGCCAGGTCCGAATAGCAGTATCAACAGAGAGTACTACGCGCAGGAGCATGAACGTGAGCTCGAAGAGGGCCGAGGTGCGGTAGAGGAATACGAGAAGACAGACGAGAAAGCTAGGGACTTGCTCCGGCGCCTAGCAAATAGCGAACCATACTACAAGAAACAGCGAAGACTTGAAGCGAGTGGCGAAGCCCAAGAGAAGCCAACCGAACAGAAACAAATAGGCTATGGGCCTGGTCCAGTGCGAACGCAGGACAATAGGCGAGGGGGTTCAGTTGGAGCCCGTGGCGGCCGCGGCGGAGCAAGAGGAGGTCGACCACTCCCCAGCACTGCACGACTCCCGCCAAGTCCTGCCGACATCCTACCTCCCGCCGATCCAAACATCACGTCCCTCTTCATCACAGGCGTTGAAGATGACCTCCCTGAACACGCGATCCGCACTTTCTTTGCCCCTTTCGGCACTATCCGGTCTATTATCTGTTCACACCGCTCCCACTGCGCTTTCATCAATTACGTTGACCGAGAAAGTGCCGAGAAAGCTGCAGAGCAATGTCAGGGTAGAGCCGTCGTACAGGGCTGTCCATTAAGAGTGCAGTGGGGCAAGCCGAAGCCGCTGGATAATCTAGACCGGGAGGAACGGATGGGATACGCTAGGCAGGGTAGGCAAACCGCTGCAGCTGTTAGTGCCGCCGAACCTCAGAAAGCTGTTACGAGTGCCGGAGACGCTGGCACAGAGCCTGAAACTTCACAGGAAGACAATAGCTACGTGGTAGCCCCTCCGCCCGGGACAGGCAATGTGACCTATGCAAGCCTCTCGGGCGATTGAGAGAGTTTTTCAGATATGGATTGATTACGGCATAGCGTGGCGTTTAGGGGGATATATTCCGGATGTTGAATGATGAACAGAAGCGCCTCCTGCAACAACATTAGCGGTATCATTTTGCGATCTGTTCTTGCGGCTTCCATTTGGGCCTAGGTAGCATTACTCTAGTGGAAAAAGGCAAATAATGGACAACGATGAGGACAGCTTTTATTCTTGTTGTACAGAGATAGCTCTTCTCCGTCTGCACTATGCGCGCAAGAAGCAAGCAAACACAGATGCAAAGCCGACACGTACTCGATCGATAAATTAAGCATCAACCCACCGCTATTTAGAAGTGTATGGGTTGCGAGTACGTTGCCATTGCCGCCTCCTTAAAAGCTTCCGCCAATGTTGGGTGTGCGTGAACCGTCCTTGCAACGTCCTCACTGCTTGCTCCGTATTCGATTGCCAGCGTCGCTTCCGCTATCATCTCACCCGCATTGGGTCCAATGATATGAACGCCTAGTATCCGATCTGTCTCTTTATCACTGAGGAACTTCACCAAGCCGTCCGTCTCGAGATTCGTCTTTGCTCTCGAGTTGGCTGTGAATGGGAAGGTGCCAACATTGTACTTGATGCCTTGGCTCTTGAGATCGCCCTCGCTCTGGCCGACCCATGCTACCTCAGGATGGGTGTACATGACGGATGGAATGGCACCGTAGTTGACGTGGCCGAAGCCTTTGGTGATGTATTCGACCGCCGCGATGCCTTCGTCTTCGGCTTTGTGCGCGAGCATGGGCCCAAAGGTGCAGTC
>Ga0335073_10015389_pt1 | contig 10698 bp, 6 predicted proteins | sample Lox_Sample_22_FD_207093 | JGI IMG/M metagenome (GOLD analysis project Ga0335073, IMG submission 207093) | Soil microbial communities from Loxahatchee National Wildlife Refuge, Florida, United States - Lox_Sample_2.2 | ecosystem: Environmental > Terrestrial > Soil > Wetlands | place: USA: Florida...
GGCCGAGTCCCTGCTGCGACAGGCCGACGCCGCCATGTACCAGGCCAAGCACGACGGCCGGGGCCGCATCGTGGCCTACGAGCCCGAGCTCCACGGGACGGCGGCGGCGGTGCTCAAGACCGGGAGTGACCTGCATCGCGCCCTGGAGCGTGACGAGCTCGTCCTGCACTACCAGCCCATCGTCGACGTCGGGTCCGACCGGATCAGGGGCTTCGAGGCCCTCCTCCGGTGGGAGCATCCCCAGCGCGGGCTTCTGGGTCCCGCCGCCTTCCTCGGGCTGGCCGAGGAGACGGGCCTCATCGTCCCCATCGGCCACTGGGTGCTCGAGACGGCCTGCCACCAGTTGGCCACGTGGGAGCGGGCCCGGCTCGGGTCACCCCCCGCTCCTCCTCTCGTCGTCAACGTCAACGTGGCGGCCCGGCAGCTCGCCGACCCGGCGCTGGCGGCGACGGTGGCGGGCGTCGTGGCCGACGCCGGCATCGCGCCGGCGGCCCTGTGCCTGGAGCTCACCGAGAACACCCTCATGTTCGACACCCCATCGACCATCGAGATGCTCCTTGCCCTGCGCAACCAGGGGATCCGGCTCAGCATCGACGACTTCGGCACGGGCTACTCGTCCCTCAGCTACCTGAAGCGATTCCCGGTGGAGAGCCTCAAGATCGACCGCAGCTTCATCGACGGCCTGGGCGAGGACGCCGAGGACACGAGCATCGTCGAGACGATCGTCAAGCTGGCCCACTCCCTCGGCGTGGCGACCGTGGCCGAGGGTGTCGAGACGCCGGTCCAGATGGAGGTGGTGCGGGCCCTGGGTTGCGACTTCGCCCAGGGGTACCTGTTGGGCCGTCCCGTCCCGGCCGCGGCGCTGGGCTCGTGCCCCGTCGACGCCAGGGCGTCCTGGCAGGCGCTCTCGCCCGCCTGACCCCGGCCACCCGCTCTCTGGCCCCGTGCCGCCCCGCCCTCCGGCGGTCTCCCCTGGACGCCGCGGCACCGCCATGTTGTGATGGGCGGTGGGGGGCGCGAGGAGGGTCCGATGGCCATCGTGGTCCAGGTCGATTACGGCGACATGTCCCTCGACCAGTACGACGAGGTGGTCGAGACCCTCGGGCTCCTGCCCGGGGGCCCACCGCCGCCGGGCGTGCTGTTCCACTGCGTCAGCGCACGGGGCGACGGCATCCGCATCCTCGACGTGTGGGAGTCCCCCGAGGCGCTCGAGGACTTCCAGCGCCGCCGCATCGGTCCCGTGCTCGAGCAGCTCGGGGTCAGGAGCCCACCCCGGATGTCGGTGGTGGACGTGCACCGGTACTACGCCGCCAACCCCAGGGCGAGAAGGTAGGGGCGGGTCCGGGTCGGGCCTGCTCCGCCCTCCGGCGCCGTCCCCCCGGCGCCGCCCGCCCGGCGTGCGTGGCCCAGCGTCAGTGGCCGGCCGGGACGAGCGTGGTGGGGAGACCGAGGCGTCGTCGCTGCAGGTAGACCTGCACCGGCGTGGTCGCGGGATCCGGTCCGCCGTCGTCGTAGACGGCCACGTCCTGCCCGACGTGGCCCGGGATGCCCAGCGCGCACAGTGTGCAGTGGGGCGGAGCCTGGATCGTCGGTGATTCGCCCTGCATCGGAGTCCACCTCCCGTCGTGGAAGGGTCGTGCCGGTGCACCCTACGCCGGTGCTCCGCGAGGTGTCGACGGCTCGGCGCGGGGGCGCTGAATCCCCAGGATTGCCCTCTTGTTATCCACAGATCCCCCGGGCGAGAGTGCTGGGGTCGGCCACACAACCTGGGTGTGGTGGCGGACAGGCGGGAAGTCAGGGCGCGTTTCGACCACCCTTCGCGAGAGGGACAAGGGAGGAGCGCCGTAGAGGCTTGCCGTGGACGGGCGCCGTTCCCCGTGCGGCCTGATGGCCCCCCTTCGGGTCGCCGGGGAAGCGCCTGGAACAGGGGGCAGGGGGCCATGGCGGGACTACTACGGGTCACCCGGCTGTCTCGGTTGCTCGATCGCTTCCGCGCCTGGGACGTGGTGCTCGACGGGGATGTCGTCGGCACGGTGGGCAACGGCGCGACGGCGGAGATCCTGGTGGGCAGGGGCGCCCACGCCGTGCGCGTGGGCCGTCGCTTCTGGGCCAGCCAGGTGTGCCTGTTCGAAGTGGAGGACCGCGAGACGGTCGAGTTCGTGTGCCGGCCCCGTCCCCACCCCGCCGTGTGGCTGCCCTACGGCGTGGCCTCCCTGGTGCGCCGGGACCTGTTCGTGGTGCTGGCCCCGGTGCCCCCCCGCCGGGGCGGGGCTCTGTCGCCCGGGACCCCCGCCGCCCCCGGCGAGGCGGCACTGTGGCTCGACGCCGAGGGCCCGTCGGGATCGGCCGGCGCGGGCTGACGGGCCCGCCCCCGGGGGACTCAGCCCTGGCGGCGGGCTCCGCCGACCGGGCCCGGGGCGCACCTCACGAGGCCAGGGCCGTCCAGTGGGGACGCCAGGAACCGAGGTCGTCGGCGGGGAAGGCCCCCAGGGCCGAGGCCGGCAGGGGCTTGCCGAAGAGGTAGCCCTGGGCCAGGAAGCACCCCAGGCCCTTGAGCTCGGCGACCTGGCCGCAGCGCTCGACCCCCTCGGCCACGACCGACATCCCCAGGGAGTCCCCCAGGCTGGTCACGGCCCGGACGATGGCCAGGCTCTCGGGCTTGCGATCGAGGTCGACCACGAAACTGCGGTCCACCTTGAGGGTCTCCACCGGGAATCGCTGCAGGTGCGACAGCGACGAGTACCCGGTTCCGAAGTCGTCGATCTCGATGTGGAGGCCGAGGTCGCGCAGGGCGTAGAGCACAGCGGCCGCCTCGTCGGCGTCTCGCATGAGAGCGCTCTCGGTGATCTCGAGCCACAGCCTGTCGGGATTGAGGCCCGAGCCCTCGAGGGCCGTGGTGACGTGTCGGGGGAAGGCGGGATCGGCGAGTTGGATGGCCGAGACGTTGACCGAGACGTTGAGGCGGGCGTCGTCCAGGCCGGCTTCGTCACGCAAGCGGTGCCAGGCGGCGGTCTGGGCACAGGCCTCCTCGAGCACCCACGCCCCCAGGGCCACGATGAGCCCTCCGTCCTCGGCCAAGGTGATGAATTCGTTGGGGTAGAGGAGGCCGCGAGAGGGGTGGTGCCAGCGCACGAGCGCCTCCATGCCCACCAGGGACTCCGTGTGGAGGTCCACCACCGGCTGGTAGTGCAGGACGAGCTCGTCACGCTCCAGGGCCCGGTGCAGCTCGGTGGAGGTGCGGAGCCGGCTCACCACCCGGTCCTCGTCGTCCTCGCGGTAGAGCTCGACGTGGGATCGCCCCCGCTCCTTGGCCCGGTACATGGCGATGTCGGCCTTGCGCAGCGTGGCCGCACCGGGTTCGCCCGGCTGGGCCAGGGCCACCCCGGCACTGAAGGACACGAAGACCTCGCCCCCCTGGGCCGCCACCGGCTCCTCCAGGGCCTGGACCAGGCGCTGGGCCACGATCATGGCGTCGTCGCTGCCGTGGAGCTCCTCGCACAGCACGGTGAACTCGTCCCCACCGAACCGGGCCAGGGTGTCGCTCTGGCGCATGGCGCGGGCGAGCCGGCCGGCGACGACCTCGAGGACCCTGTCCCCCGCCTCGTGGCCCAGGCTGTCGTTGATGAGCTTGAACCGGTCCAGGTCGAGGAAGACCACGGCCGTGCTCCGACCCGTGCGCTCCGATCGGTGGAGGGCGGTGGTGAGCCGGTCCATGAACAGCTCGCGGTTGGGGAGCTTGGTGAGCGGGTCGTGGATGGCCGCATAGGCCAGGTGCTCCCGCAGCGCCCGGCGCTCGGTGACGTCCTCCACCTGGCCGATCAGGTAGAGGGGCGCCCCCTGGTCGTCGCGCACGCACGAGACGCTCACCGAGACCCAGATCTCGTTCCCACCGGTGTGGATGTAGCGCTTCTCGATGCGGTACCCGTCGGTGCCGGCGTCGACCAGCCGGCGCATCTCCGCCTTGGTGCTGGCCCGGTCGTCGGGATGGGTGAGCGCGGCGATGTCCATGCCCACGAGGTCGTCGGGCCGCCGTCCGACGATGCGGCCCATGGCGGGGTTGGCCCGCAGCACGATGCCGGTGAGGTCGGTCATGGCCATGCCGATGGGGGCGTTCTCGAAGGCCGAGCGGAAGCGTTCGTCGGCCTGGCGCAACTCGCTGATGTCGTGGAGGTTGCCGACGATGCCCTGGACGTCGGGGTCGTCGAGCCGGTTCGTGACCGTCGTCTCGAAGTGCCGCCACCGCCCCTCGACGTCGCGGCCGCGGAGGACGGTGCGCAGGACGATGGAGGGATCGCGCAGCAGAGGCGGGAACTCCAGGTTCATGCGGCGCAGGTCGTCGGCGTGGAGGAAGGCGCCCATCGACTCGTTCCGGTGCGTCTCGGCCGAATAGCCGAGGATGCGCTCGAAGGCGGGGCTCACGTACTGCAGCAGGCCCTGCTGGTCGGTGACCAGGATGATGTCGGCAGCGTGGGTCACCAGTGCCCGGAATCGCCGTTCGGACTGGCGCAGCTCCGCCTCGATGCGCTCGCGCTCGGCCGTGGCCCGGCCCAGCAGCGCCGTCACGAGCAGGGCGCCCAGCAGGCCCAGTGCGGCGATGCCGTGGACGAGCGGGGCCCGGACGAGGCTCGGGGCAAGGTGGAGGGCGATGGCGAGCTGGCCCAGTCCCACCGCCACCCCCGTCCACAGGACCGAAGGGCGCACCGCCCGGGAGCCGAAGTGCTGGATGCCGGAGGCGGCCCCGAAGAGGAAGCCGATCGAGAGGATGGGGCCCCACCCCGTGCTGTAGGCGACCGTGGCGATGACGGCCATCGTCACCGCCGTGTGGATCTCGGGGTCGGGGCGCCGCCCCTCCGACGACCACAGCATCGAGGCGAGCACCGACACGACCCCGCCGCCCACCACCACGCCCACGTAGAGCCAGTAGGGCTCGGGGGCGATGAGGCCGAGCCAGCGGAACAGGCAGAAGATGAGGGCCACGGGCAGGTTGGCCAGGAGCGCGGGGTCGGCGGCGTGGCCGTAGAAGCGCGCCGCGAAGGAGGCCCGGGGCGCGCCCGTGCCTGCTCCGGGGTCCGTGTCCGGCGACCCGGGCGCCGTCGTCGCCGTGGTCGGCGCCTCGGGGTCCATCGGAGGTGCATCGGCACCGGTGGGGGAACCCTTGATCGGTCCCCGGCCCCCCGCCCCCGGGAGCCGACCCCCGGCCCCTCCCCGGCGGGGCCCCGCCGGCGGGGCGGCCGACCCGCCGGGTGGCCAGGTCGGGAACCGGTGGACACCGGCACACCGCTCCCCTATCGTGCGCCCAGGTCGACGCGGGTAGACCTGCAACGGGTGGGGGTAGCCACATGCCCTTCGGCTGGCGGGAAGGCCAAGCGGGTTCTGACCGCCCTCCCACGGGCGGTTCCCGGGCCTGTCCCACGGCCTCTTCCCGGCCACTGCGTCGATCTCCCTATCAGCTGCGGCAGGGCTCCACGCCCACCGGACACTCCGAGGGATCGACATGAGGCACACGGGATCGGGATCTGCGAGCGGCCGGGGGATCGGCGCGAGGTGGTCGGCCAGGCGCCGCGTGACGGTGGCGGTCCTCGCCGGCGCGGCCCTCGTGGCCGGTCCCGTCGTGGTCCAGGCGGGCACGGCCGACGCCCTGGCCTCGAGCACGATCACCACCCAGGGCAGTTCCACCGTCAGCCTGGGGGCGACGATAAGTGACACCGCCACGGTGCACGGCAACGCCACCAACGGGAGCCCGACGGGCACGGTGATGTTCTACGCCTGCCAGACGGGCACCACCCAGACGCTCACCCCCGGGGCCTGCTCCAACGTGGGCGGGAACCACGTCTCCGCGTCGCGGCTCACCGCCGCCGCGGGCGACACCTCCACCGCCGGGTCGGGCCCCTTCTCGCCCACCTCGGCCGGCACGTGGTGCTTCTCGGCCACCTACGGGGGGGACACCAACTACGCCACCTCGGCCGACAACACCACCTCGGGCAACCTCGACGCCAACGAGTGCGTGCTGGTCCAGACCGAGTCGTCCACCTTCTCCTCGGTGACCACTCCGCCCAACGTGACCCTGGGACCGTCGGGGACGGTGATCGACACCGCCGAGGTGACCGGGAACACCCTGGGCGGCAAGCCCACGGGGACCGTCGTCTTCTACGTGTGCCAGACCGGGACCACCCAGACCCAGACCGATGGGGCCTGCCCGGCCACCGGGACCCCCGAGGACGCCGGCGAGTCCCTGCAGACCGGCAGCGACGACGCATCCACGGCCCCCTCGAGTGCCTTCCTCCCCACCTCACCCGGCACGTGGTGCTTCTCCGCCCTCTACGAGGGGAACGCCAACTACAGCGCCGAGCAGGACAACACCTCCTCGGGCAACCTCGACGCCAACGGGTGCGTGTTCGTGGCCACCGCCACCGCGGCCGAGGCCAGCACGGCGTCGGCGGGATCGGTCACCCTCGGGCCCTCGGGCTCGGTCTCCGACTCCGTCACCCTGACGGGGAACTCGTTGGGAGGCTCGCCCACCGGGACGGTGGCCTTCTACGCCTGCCAGACCGGCACGGGCCAGACCCTGTCCACCGGCCCGTGCCCGGCCACCGGCACCCCGGTCGACGCCAGTGAGAGCCTGAGTCCCGGGTCGGGGGACACGGCCACGGCCTCGTCGGTGTCCTTCGTGCCCGACGCCGGGGGCACCTGGTGCTTCTCGGTGAGCTATGGCGGGGACACCAACTACAGCGCCGGATCCGACAACACCTCCTCGGGCAACCTCGACGCCAACGAGTGCTTCCTCGTCACCACGGCCAGCTCCTCCTCCTCGAGCATGGTCTCCTCGGCGTCGGTCACCATCGGGCCCTCGGGGTCGGTGAGCGACACCGCCACCGTCACCGGCAACGCCGCCGGCGGCCCTCCCAGCGGCTCGGTGGCCTTCTACGCCTGCCAGACCGGCACGACCCAGACCCTCACGACGGGCCCCTGCCCGGCCACGGGGACCCCCGAGGACGCCACGGCCCCGCTGTCGTCGGCCAGCTCCGACAGCGCCAGCGCCACCTCGACGGGCTTCCTGCCCACGTCCACGGGCACCTGGTGCCTCTCCGTGGCCTACGCCGGCGACGGCAACTACCAGGGATCGTCCGACAACACCTCGTCCGGCAACCTGGACCCCGCCGAGTGCGTCCTCGTCACCCAGGCCGCCTCGAGCACGGCCACGGTCATCTCCGCCTCCCACATCACGGCCGGGCCGGGCGGGAGCGTGACCGACCACGTGACCGTGACCGGCAACACCACGGCCGGGCCCCCCACGGGGACCGTGGACTTCTACGTCTGCGGACCCGAGACGGCCGACGCCCTGTGTGCCTCGACGGCCACGGCGGAGGGGACACCGGCGCTGGCGGCAGCGGGTTCGGCCAGCGCCACCGCCACCTCGAGCACCTTCAGCCCGGCCACCCAGGGCGTCTACTGCTTCGCCGCCGTCTACGTCCCGGCCGGGGGCGCCAACTACACCGGCTCATCGGACAACCAGACCGGCACCCTCGACACCAACGAGTGCGTCTCGGTCGCCCCTGAGCCCTACACCATCACGAGCGCCAACCACGCCACCTTCACGGTAGGGAAGAACACCCCCTTCACGGTCACCACGGCCCGGCCGGCCGGGACGACACCGCCGAGGATCAAGAAGAAGGGCGCCCTCCCCCGGAAGGTCAAGCTGGTCAACGACCACAACGGCGAGGCGACGCTCTCGGGCATCGCCATCCCCAAGAAGGTCGGGACCTACTCCATCACCATCACCGCCACCTTCGGCACGGGCAAGAAGAAGCACGTGGCGACCCAGGCCTTCACGCTCCATGTCGTGAGCTGACGCCTCGGTCCCGGGGGGCCGCCCGGTTCAGCCCGCCCCCAGCCACAGGAGGGCGGTGCGGTAGTCGAGCACCACCGAGCCGTAGCCGCTCAGCACGTCGGTGCCCAGGGTCCCCTCCACGCCCTGCTGGGTCCCGCCCGCCAGCGGGACGACGGCCAGTGGTCGGGCCCCGAGCGGGGTCGTGCCCGTCTGCCAGTTCCCGCTGCCCACGGTGGCCACCGTGCCGGAGCAGGCCACGCCGGGAGCAGCGACACGTCCACCGGTGGGTCGCAGTGACGCCGACGTAGCCAGGGTGGGGGCCACCGACGACCCCCAGGACCCGGTGTCGACGACGAAGGGGACCGGACGCCCGCCGCCGAGGGCGGTGGCGGCGGTGGCCTCCGCCGTCCCCCCGAACCGCAGCACGGTCAGGTCGGCCACGGCCTGGGGGGTCCCGTGGACGAGGAGGGGCGGGGGCGGCTGCGACCCCGTCCCGGTGAGGACCGAGGCGTGGGTGGGGGCGGCACCCTCGGGCGCCAGCACGGTCAGACGGGCCCGGCGGAAGTCGATGCGCACGGCGCCGAAGCGGCTGAGCACGTCGCTGCCGATGAGCCCGTCGGGCCGGCCCTGGCGCCCGAACCAGCCGTTCGGTGTCACGAGCACCTGCTGGCCGGCGAGCGGGATGGCGCCCAGGGACCAGGTCCCCACCGTCACCAGGCGGCGCAGGGCGGCGCAGCCGATCCCCACCGCCTCCGGCCGCTGGGGATCGGCCGGGAGGTGGAGGGTGGCAGCCAGCCCGGCGTCGAGCACCGACTGGGCCGCTCCGGTGTCGACCTCGAAGGGGTAGGGGCCGTGGCCGTCGATGCACACCGGCGCCAGCTCCACCGTCCCGCCCCCCTGGTGCACCTCGGTGAGGCTCACGGGAGGCGAGGCGCTCACGGCGGCACACCGCGACGGCACCGACGGCACCGCCACGGCCGGCACCGAGGCGTGACCCCCGCACCCGGCGAGGGCGAGCCCCACGCAGGCCGCCGCCACCAGGGCGGCCTGTCGCCGGTGGGGGCCTCCGGTACCTCGCTGGTCGCGGTCATGAGCTCCCCTCACCGCTGCCGCCTCTCGTCCGCCCGGCACCCGAGGGGTCCCGCCGGGTCCGGACGTGAGTTGTACCGAGCCGGGGCGGCCCCGGCAAGGGCGGGTCGTCGGCGCCGCGCCGGCCCGTCGCCCCTCCCACCGAGGGTGCTCGCCGCCTTCCCCCCGGGGCCCCGTCATCGACGGGGAGTACCAGGTTCGTGACGCTCCGTCGCGGCGCCGAGACGCCCGTCGAAGCCGAGAAACCCATCGAAGCCGAGAAACCCCATTGAATCGGCCTTCGCCGAGGAGTAAGCAGACGGCGGGGGGTTGGGAGGCGGGGATGCGCGCCGTGCGGGACGTGTGCGTGGGAGGGAAGCTGTCCACGTGGACGCGGCGCCGGCGCGCTCGCTCGCCCGAGCCTTGCGACCATAAGGCGGTGTCATGACGCGTAGCGCTTGGCGGCGTAGGGCAGGGTTCCCGCTCACGAGCGTGCTCGCCGTGGCGGGGGTCCTGGCCCTGGTGGGGGGGACCACCCTGGTGGCCACCGCCCTCGGGGTCGTCCCCAGCGCGGCGGCGACCACCACCCTGAGCCTCACCACCACGGCGGCGGGGGCGAGCTGCAACAACAGCAACCCGAGCGACCCGGTGTGCAAGGGCCTGGCCAACGGCGACGTCCTGGACGTGTCGGGGACGGGCTTCACCCCCGGGGCCACGGCCTCGATCGTCCAGTGCAACTCCGACCCGACCCAGCCCGTGCTGTCGTTCCTGGGCCAGGACATCCCCGTGAGCTGCTCGCCCCTGGCCCTCACGAGCATCGGGTCCAAGGGCAAGACCAAGGGGGACCTGAGCGGGACCCAGACCATGAAGACCAACACCGTGGGGCCGCCGGTGTCGGGCACCCCCTCCTGCACCCAGACCACCCCCACCACCTCGGTCATCACGGGCTGCTCCACCTCGGGCAACGCCACCACCGACGCCGCCGAATACCCCTGCCCCCCCACCGCCTCGCAGCAGGCCGCCGGCGACACCTGCGTGGTGGCCATCGGCGACACCGCCGGGGACCGGGCCATCGGCACCGTGCTCTTCGGCACCGAGACCCTGCCCACGACCACCACCACGGGGGCGGGCACCTCCACCTCGACCTCGTCGACCACGACCTCGTCCACCACGACCACGACCTCGCCGACGACGACCACCACCACGGCGACGACGACCACGACCACGTCCCCCACGACCACCACCACCTCGACGACCACGACCACCACCACGCCCACCAGCACGTCCACCTCCAGCCAGGTGAGCGAGGGATCGATCGACCTGGCCCCCTCGGGCACCGTCACCGACACGGTCACCGTGCAGGGGGGCCCCACCTACGGGGACCCCACGGGGACGGTCACGTTCTACGCGTGCCAGACGGGGACCTCCCAGACCCTGGCGCCGGGCCCCTGCGCGGCCGAGGCCGGCAACCAGCTCGACGCCGCCCACGTCACCGCCGCAGCCGGTGACGCCGCCACAGCGACCTCGATCGCCCTCACGCCCACGGGGGCAGGCACGTGGTGCTTCTCCGCCGTGTACGCCAGCTCCTCGGCCTACACGGGCTCGTCCGACAACACCACCGCCGCCGACATCGACCCCGACGAGTGCGTGCTGGTGACCCCGGCGGCCTCGTCCAGCTCGAGCTTCGTGTCGGCGGCGGCGGTGGCCCTCGGACCGGGCGGGGTGGTCGACGACTCCGTGACGGTGAGCGGCGGCCCCCAGGCCGGACCGCCCACCGGCACCGTGGCGTTCTATGCGTGCCA
>Ga0335073_10015390_pt1 | contig 10698 bp, 8 predicted proteins | sample Lox_Sample_22_FD_207093 | JGI IMG/M metagenome (GOLD analysis project Ga0335073, IMG submission 207093) | Soil microbial communities from Loxahatchee National Wildlife Refuge, Florida, United States - Lox_Sample_2.2 | ecosystem: Environmental > Terrestrial > Soil > Wetlands | place: USA: Florida...
GTCGTCGGGGTTGATGAAGATCGCGTCGTACGGGCAGGCGGCCATGCACGCCTTGCAGCCGATGCAGATCCGCTTGTCGAAGTCGACGATGCCGTCGTCGCGCCGGTACATCGCCTCGGTGGGGCAGGCCGCCACACACGGCGCGTCCTCGCACTGGTTGCACCGGGTCACCTGGAACGCGCGCCGCGCCAGCGGGAAGGTCCCCACGTCCACGGACTTGACGTAGGTCCTGGTCACGCCGACCGGGACCTCGTTCTCGCTCTTGCACGCGGTGGTGCAGGCATGGCAGCCGATGCACCGGGACTGGTCGAGCAGCTTCACCCAGCGCGGGAAAGGCAGGTCGGTCTCTGCCATGACACGACCGTAGTACCCAGTATGGCAACCTGATAGCCAGGAGTTTCTTGTGGCTGCCACAAGCTTTGCTTGTGGCAGCCGTCAGGTTGTTTGCGTCGTTGCCAGGCCCGGCGTAGTGTTAGCACGTGAATATACCCCATGGGGTATTCGATGGGAGTAGCGCATGAGTACCACGGCAGGGTCCGGCGTGGAGGTCGTCGCCATCGACACCCCGGCGCTCGGCGACCGCAGTTACCTGGCGCATGACGGCTCGGTCGCGCTGGTCGTCGATCCGCAGCGGGACATCGACCGGGTACTGGCGCTGGCCGCCGGCCGCGGGGTGCGGATCACCCACGTGTTCGAGACCCACCTGCACAACGACTACGTGACGGGCGGCCTGGCGCTCGCCCGGCTGACCGGTGCCGCCTACCACGTGAACGCGGCCGACGAGGTGGCCTTCGACCGGGTGCCGGTCCGCGACGGGGACGTCGTGGAGGTCAGCCCGGTGATGAGCGTCCGGGTGCTGGCCACCCCCGGGCACACGTTCACCCACCTGTCGTACGCGCTGCTGGCGGCGGGGCACCCGCACGCGGTGTTCTCCGGCGGTTCGCTGCTGTACGGCTCGACCGGGCGGCCGGACCTGCTCGGCAAGGCGCACGCAAGCGAGCTGGCGCGCGCCCAGTACGCGTCGGCCCGCCGGCTGGCCGCCGAGCTGCCCGCGGACGCGGACGTCTACCCGACGCACGGGTTCGGCAGCTTCTGCTCGGCGACCCAGTCCGAGGGCACCTCCTCGACCATCGGCAGGGAACGCGCGGTCAACCCGGTGCTCACTCTCGACCAGGACAGCTACGTGGCCGGAACGCTGGCCGGCCTCGACGTCTACCCCGCCTACTACGCGCACATGGGCCCGGCCAACGCGGCCGGCCCGGCCGCCCCGGACCTGTCACCGCCGGCCCGCGCCGAGGCGGCCGAGCTCCGCCGCCGGATCGAGGCGGGGGAGTGGGTAGTCGACCTGCGCGCCCGCCGGGCGTTCGCCGCCGGGCACCTGGCCGGCACGCTCAGCTTCGACCTGGACGGCAGTTTCGCCACCTACCTGGGCTGGCTGATCCCCTGGGATACCCCGCTGACCCTGCTCGGCGAGACCCCCGAGCAGGTCGCCGGCGCCCAGCGGGAGCTGGTGCGGATCGGCATCGACCGCCCGCGCGCCGCCGCCGACGGCGGCCCGGCCGCCTGGGCCGCGGGCCAGCCGCTGCGCAGCTACCCGGTCGCGGACTTCGCCGGGCTGGCCGCGGTGCGCCACCACCGCCCGGTCACCGTCCTCGACGTGCGCCGCGACTCAGAATGGAACGCCTCGCACATCGACGGGGCCGTCCACATCCCGCTGCACGACCTGGCTGACCGCACCGGCGAGCTGCCGGGCGGCGAGCTATGGGTGCACTGCGAGGCCGGCTACCGGGCGTCGGTCGCCGCTTCCTTCCTCGACGCGGCCGGCCGGACCGTGGTGGCGATCGACGACGAGTACGACCGCGCCGCCGGTGCCGGCCTGCCCATCGTCACCCCGGCAGGCATATCCAGCGCGGCGCACTGACCGCCGCGGCGCACACAACCCCGGGGCATACGACCTCGGATTCCCCCTAACCCGGGGAGAGAACCCGTTCGCCCCTGGACAGTTCCGGGCCGCCGAGCGTGAGACGGTACCCGATGCGCGGGGAGAACTCGGCAAGCAGGGAGAATCGGTCGCCCCTGATCAGCGTGTGCCGCCACTCCACCGGCCGGCCGTCGGCGTAACCGAGCCGGCCGATCGCCAGCGCTCCCGTCGTGGGCGTGATCTGGAGGTGGCGCTGTTCGGCGCGGGTAGGCACCACCGCGCGGATATGCTCGCGGCCGCCTTCCAGCCGGACGCCGGTCCGGGCGGCAAGCTCATCGTAGAGGCTGGTGTGGGTAAGGTCGGCCTCGAGCAGCGGCGCGCCCAGCTCGGCGGGCAGCCAGACGGTATCGAGGGCCAGCGGCTCGCCGTCGGCGAGGCGCAGTCGTTCCAGGCGGAACAGCGGCGTCGACGCCTCTAGGCCGAGCCGGTCCGCGATCACCCCGTCGGCGCGCACGTCACGGGCCCGCACGTCGCTTGTCTGCCGCAGGCCGGCGGCCTCCACCGAGGCGAACAGCGAATACAGCGCCCCGAGCGGCTGGGTGATCGCCGGCGGCTCGGCAAGCCGCGGGCGGCGTCCCCGCTCCGCCACGACCACGCCTTCCGCGCGCAGCTCACGCAGGGCCGCGCGCACGGTCTGGCGGCTGACCTGGTATTCAGCGACCAGCGACAGCTCGCCGGGAAACGCGTCGGCGAAGGCGCCTGCCCGCAGGCGCCGCTGAAGGTCGGCGTGCAGCTGCGCCCACAGCGGCAGCGGGCTCTGCCGGTCCAGCGGCTGCGCCCCCGTCCGCGACCCAGCCACCCGGCGGCCCGCATCCGCTCCGGCCATGTCACCTCCCGCGTAGAGCGTATCCGGTCGCGAAGTCTTGCCAATGTTGTACGAATGATCGTACATTTGCCTCCTAGCCGGGAGGTGAGTCGGCCATGATCGATGTGGTCCGGATCGAGACTCCGGCCCTTGGCGACCGCAGCTACCTCGCGCATGACGGCGAGGTGGGCCTGGTCGTGGACCCGCAGCGCGATATCGACCGGATCACCGCGCTCGCGGACTCACTCGGCGTGCGGATCACCCATGTCGCCGAGACGCACATGCACAACGACTACGTCTCAGGTGGGCTGGCCCTGTCCCGGGCCTGCGGGGCCAGTTACCTCGTCGGCGCGGCCGAGCCGGCCGGCTTCGCCCGCACGCCGGTCAGCGATGGCGACCGCATCGACGTCAGCGACGTGTTCCGGGTGCGGGTGGCCGCCACTCCCGGCCATACCTTCAACCACCTCGCCTACGTGCTCGAAGCCGGGGGCGAGGTGGCGGGCGTCTTCACCGGCGGATCGCTGCTGTTCGGTTCCGTCGGCCGCACCGACCTGCTCGGCGCGGAGCACGCCGCTACCCTGGCCAGGGCCCAGCACGCCTCGGCGCGGCGGCTCGCCCGCGAACTGCCGGACGGTGCCGAAGTGTTCCCGACCCACGGGTTCGGCAGCTTCTGCGCCGCCACCCAGGCCGCGGCGCGGTCATCGACGATCGGCCGGGAGAAGCTGTCCAACGCCGCGCTCACGATGGACGAGGAAGCCTACGTCGAGACGCTGCTCGCCGGGCTTGACGCCTGGCCCGCCTACTACGCGCACATGGGCCCGGCCAACCTGGCTGGCGCCGGCGCGCCCGACCTGACCCCGCCGCGGCGGGCCGGCGCAGCGGAACTGCGGTGCCGGATAGCCGCCGGCGAATGGGTCGTCGACCTGCGGGACCGGGTCGCCTTCGCCGCCGCCTTCCTGCCGGGTACGCTCAGCTTCCCGCTGGACGGCAGCTTCGCTACATATCTGGGCTGGCTCATCCCGCACGGAACGCCGGTCACCCTGCTCGGCGAGACGCCGCGACAGGTCGCGGACGCCCAGCGGGAGCTGGTCAGGATCGGGATCGACCGCCCGGCCGCGGCAGCCGCCGGAACGCCGCGAGACTGGGCGGGCGGCCGGCCGCTGGCGTCCCTGCGGCTGGCCAGGTTCGGCGACCTGGCGGCCGCCATGGAGCGCCGTGACGGCACCCGGCCGGTGGTGCTTGACGTGCGCCGCCGCCTGGAATGGGAGGCGGCCCACATCGCGGGCGCGGCGCACATCCCGCTGCATGACCTGCCCCGGCGGCTGGATGAGGTTCCGCCCGGTGAGGTGTGGGTGCACTGCCGCACCGGCTACCGCTCGACAGTGGCCGCCTCACTGCTGGCGGCGCACGGCCGGGACGTGATCAGCATCGATGACGAAATCGGCAACGCCGCGACCGCGGGCCTGTCCGTGATATCCAGCCAGCCAGAGGAGGCACGACGATGAGCGCTCCGAGCCATGCACACCACAAGGTCCTGGTCATCGGCGGCGGTACCGCCGGCATCACGGTCGCGGCCCGGCTGCGGCGGGCCGGAGTGACGGACATGGCGATCGTGGAGCCGTCGGGCAGCCACTACTACCAGCCGCTGTTCACCGTGGTCGGCGGTGGCCGGGCCCCGGCGTCCGCGACGGTGCGGCCGGAGGCCAGCGTCATGCCCAAGGGCGTCACCTGGATCCATGAAGCCGCCGCCGGCATCGACCCGGACGCGCGGACCGTGACCACCGGGGAGGGCCGGGTGCTCGGCTACGACTACCTGGTCGTCGCACCGGGGATCCAGCTCGACTTCGGCAAGATCCCGGGGCTCACCGAGTCGCTCGGCCAGCGCGGCGTCTCCAGCAACTATCGCCCGGACCTCCCTCCGCGCACCTGGGAGTTCATCCGCGACCTGCGCGGCGGTACCGCCCTCTTCACGATGCCCGCCGGGCCGATCAAGTGCGCGGGCGCTCCGCAGAAGATCGCCTACCTGGCCGCCGACTGGTGGCGCTCGCAAGGCGTTCTCGACCGCACCCGGGTCATTCTCGTGCTGCCCACCGCGGCCATGTTCAGCCAGCCCGACTGGGCGAAGGTGCTCGAGGGCATCGCCGCGGGCTACGGCATCGAGGTCCGCAAGGAATCGCAGCTGACCGAGGTGGACGGCGACGCCAAGCGGGCGGTCATCGCCGACACCAAGGCCGGCACCAAGGAAACCGTCGACTACGACGTCCTGCACGCCGTCCCGCCGCAGAGCGCCCCCGACTGGGTCAAGGCGACACCGCTGGCAGATGCCGCGAGTCCGTTCGGCTATGTAAAAGTCGGCAAGCACACGATGCGGAGCCCTGACTGGCCCACCGTGTTCGCCCTCGGCGACGCCTCGAACCTGCCGACGTCCAAGACCGGCGCGGCCGCGCGCAAGCAGGCAGTCGTGCTGGTGAACAACCTGCTCGCCGCGATGAACGACCGCCCGCTGCCCGCGAGCTACAACGGTTACACGTCCTGCCCGCTGGTCACCTCGCGGAACAGGATGCTGCTCGCCGAGTTCGACTACGATCTCAAGCGCACGCCCTCCTTCCCGTTCATCAACACGCTCAAGCCCCGCTACGACATGTGGCTGCTCAAGCGGTACGGGCTGCCGGCGCTCTACTGGAACGTCATGCTCAAGGGCCGCCTGGACTAGCCAGCGGGCTCAGGTCCGGGAACCGCCGGGTGACGAAAGGCCTGCCGGAGCCGGGGTCCGCCGGCGTAGCGTCAGGTACACCGGGCATATCGCCTGAGTGTCTAGCTGCGGGAGGGTTGCCGATGATCCGGCTGTCTTCGGGTGAGGCGGGGGTGGGCGGCCTGGCTCCGGTGGTCCGGCTGGGCGGGGTCCTGCTTCCGCTGGCGGGCCGGGCGCGGGTGTACGCGTGCGGTATCACGCCCTATGACGTCACCCACCTGGGGCACGCTGCGACCTTCGTGTGGACCGACGCGCTGTGCCGGGTGCTGCACGCGTGCGGAGCCGAGGTGCTCATGTCGCGCAACGTGACGGATGTCGATGACGTGCTGCTGGCGGCCGCGCGCAAGGCCGGGGCGCATTACGACGAACTCGCGGCGATCCAGCAGTTCTATTTCGACCGGGACATGGCCGCACTCGGGGTGAGCCGTCCGGCGGCGGAGCCGCGGGCGCACGCGTATATCGGGCAGATGATCGCGCTGGCCGCCGGGCTGCTGGCGCGGGGAGCCGCGTACGAGCGCGACGGCGGAGTGTTCTTCCGCGGCCGGGACGTCGCGCGCCGGGCTGTCGCTGATGAGGCAGCGGCGCTCCGGCTGGCGGCGGAGTACGGGGACCGGCCGGACGATCCGCGTAAGGACGACTCGTTCGATGTCGCGGTGTGGCAGCCCTCGGGCAAGGGCGAGCTCGCCTGGGAGAGCCCGTGGGGCCCCGGCCGTCCGGGCTGGCATGCCGAGTGCGCCGCGATGGCGCTGCACACGTTCGGCCCGGCGGTCGATGTCCAGGCCGGCGGAGGTGACCTGCGGTTCCCGCACCACGCGTTTCAGGCGGCCATGGCGGAGGCGTTCACTGGCGTGCGGCCGTTCGCCCGGGCCAGGATGAACGCGGGGGTCGTCCGGATATCCGGGGCGAAGATGGCGAAGTCGGCCGGCAACCTGGTGCTCGTCAGTGATCTCCTGGCCAGTTATCCGGCGGCCGCCATCCGGTTGCTGGTCCTGGACCGGCGGTGGGAGCAGGACTGGGACTACGACCTATCCGGGCTCGAGGCGGCGGCGGCCAGGCTGGAGCGGCTGCACGCGGCCGCCGGGCGCCCGGACCGGACGAGCACCGGGCAGGGCGGCGCGGTGGCCGCCGTCGGCGCGGCACTGGCTGACGACCTTGACGTGCCCACGGCGCTCGGCATCGCCGAGGCCGAGGGCGGTTCCGCTGCCCGCACCGTCGGCTCCCTGCTCGGACTCTGGTAGGCCAGTCCGGGGTAACGAGGACTCGGCGGGTGCGCTGTCGTCGGTGAACGCCGGCAGCCGGGCGGAGTAGATGGAGTATCCGTCGACGTGGAAGGCGACGAGCGTGGCGACCGCCGTCGCCGCCATCATGGGGACCATCAGCCCGAATCCGCTGTGGGTGAGCTCGAGCACGAGGGCGAGGCCGGATAGCGGGGCCTGCATGGCCGCGCCGATCATGGCGGCCGCGCAGACCATGGCGAACGCGCCGGACGGAGACCCGGGCCAGGCCAGGTTCCACGCGATGCCGAGCGCGCCGCCGAGGACCGCGCCGGTGCTGAGCGTCGGGGTGAACAGCCCGCCGGATGCCCCGCTGCTCAGGCACAGGGCCGTGACCAGCGGCTTGAGCGCGAACAGGATGAGCATCAAGCTGAAGCCGCTGAGGCCGAGGAACGCGTCCCTGGCCATGTCCAGGCCGTTGCCGAACAGCTGCGGGTACCAGATGCCGATGACGCCGAGGATGCCGAAGGCGATCACCGGCGCGTACAGCACCCTGGTCCCCCTGGCCCGGTGATGCGACACCCAGCCGATGAGCCGGATGTAGCCGGAGGCGATCAGCCCGATGAGCGGGCCCGCCAGCAGCGCCCAGGTCATCAGGGACCAGGTGAAGCGGTAGTCAGGGATGCCCGGGTAGACGGCGCGATTAGGCAGGTATATCCACGCCGTGGCGGTCGCGATCCAGGAGCACACGATGGCCGGCAGCATGACGGGCAGGGTGATGCTCCCGATGAGGATCTCGGCGGTGAACAGGGCGCCGGCCAGCGGGACGTTGTAGACGGCGGCGAGCCCGGCGCCGCCGCCGCACGCCACGAGCAGCCGGCGCTGGTCCGCCGACAGGCCTGCCCAGCCGGACAGCAGGCTGCCCGACGCGCCGCCGAGCAGCTTGGGCGCGGCCTCCCGGCCGATCGACGCGCCCATGCCGATGACCACCTCGGAGATCACCGACGAGCCGAGGCTGCGGCGAAACGACAGTCGCCCGTCGCCGTTCCAGATCGCCTCGTCGATCTCGGACGGCTTGCCCTTCAGGTACCGCCGCAGCAGAAACCACGCGACACCGCCGAACGCGCCCGCGATCAGCAGGGAGCCCACCCGCCGCGCCGCGGATGCCTGCGCGGCGCCATGCTCCAGGCTTCCTGTGTGGTAGCCGAACGCCGCCCACTGCACGTTGAACAAGATCAGCATCATCAGCGCGCCGAGCAGCCCCGCGGCGATGCCGGTGAGGACCACCATCAACCAGAACCGGGGCGTGAGGACCCCAGCCCCGCCGCTGGTGATGTTCGGCTGCTCCATCGCGCCGCGGCCGGACGGCATGCGCTGCTTCAGCAGCGGCTGCGGGTGCCGCAGGCGCTCGCTGACCCTGGCGGGCCGCCGGCTGCGTGCGGTGCCGGGCAAGCGCGGCGGGCGGGGACCGCGTGCCCGGTCGCCTGGACCGGTCATGCGGGCAACTCCATGCTCCTCACCCTAGACGCCCGGGATTTACCCGGCGGCTTGAGCCAGGTAGTCGGAGATGTCCCGGACGCGCATCGTCTCGCCCGCGGCCTTGCGGAGGTTGATGAGGCAGATGGGGCGCGAGCAGCTCGCGAGGCGCGTCGATGACGTTCTCAGTCCTGGCGTAACGCCTTCTTGCGCCGTCGCGTTCTCGCACGCCTTCAGCGTCAGGCCATGTCTGCGGATACCCCCAGGGGCTTATGGCCCTCGCTTCGGGACACAGGTCGCCTCGTGGCGGTGAGCCGGAACCCGGTCGCGGACCGGGCATTCAGGATCCGGGGCCGGCGGCCGGCCAGAGAGGGCCAATCGTCCTGTGCGTTTGGGCTGTTCGTCCCCTCCGGTGTCGCAGCCGGAATAGTGGCGGCCCGCCGGTTGCCTATACCCATACGGGTATTGGCAAGTTATCGGCGGTCACGCGCCGACAGGAGGTGCGCTATGCGGCACGATCTAGCCGCGGGCAGCGGCGCTCACGAACGGCACGATCGCCTGCGCACGAGCTGCGGGCGGGAACTCACGATCGGCAGGCTCGCGCTCGGTGATACCCGGCGCCCGGCCGCGCGGGTGTTCGTCGACCTGGGGGAGTGCGCCGACTGCGAACAAAGCGGCTGGGCAGGCCTCACGGTGGCCGAGGCGCGGCAGTTCGCCCGTGCGGTGCTGGCCCAGGCGGCCGCCGCCGAACGAGAGTGCTCGGTACCGCCCGTGCCGGGCGGCGCCAAGGCCGCGGCTGATCCACGGTTTCCGCGCGGCGGATTATCCGTGAACTCCAGGCGACGGGGCTAGGCGCGCAAGTAACGGGGTGGCGATGATCGTGGTGTGACGGTCGTTGATGATCCGGTGCGCGCCCGCCTGCTGCGCCGCGGGTTCGTGCTGGAGTACGTGACGCTGGGCTGGAACGTGGCCGGGATCATCATCCTCGCGGTCGCGGCCGTCGCGGCCAGGTCGGTGGCGCTGGCCGGGTTCGGCCTGGATTCCCTCATCGAGATCGGCGCGTCGACGGTGGTGATCTGGGAACTGTCGGGCACCGGCGAGGACCGGCAGCGCCGGGGCCTGCGGCTGATCGGCTACGCGTTCGCCGGGCTGGCCGTCTACCTGCTGGTCCAGTCGACCGTCGTGCTGGTGGCCGGGTATCACCCCCGGCCCTCGGTGCCCGGGATCGTGTGGACCGCGGTGACCGCGGTGGCCATGTTCGCGCTGGCGGCCGGGAAGGCCAGGACCGGCCGCGCGCTGGACAACCCGGTGCTGCGCACCGAGGGCCGGGTCACCCTGATCGACGGCATCCTGGCCACCGCCGTGCTGGCCGGCCTGGTGCTGAACGCGGCAGCCGGCTGGTGGTGGGCCGACCCGGCCGCCGGCTACGTGCTGGTCTATTACGCCGCCAGGGAAGTACGGGACATCTTCTTCGCCGGGCACTGAGCGCGACGGCGAGCATGGCGGCGGCGGTGGCGTGGCCGCTGGGAAAGGACCTTTGCCTGCGGTGTCCGGGTCATTCGCCGCTACCTCCTGACATCTGCCGCCTGTGCAGTGGAACCAGGCGGGTAACCGCAGGAGGCAGCCGGAGTCTGGGCCCGCCGCTCGAAAGGAGGCCCGCATGTACTCGTACTTGCTCCTTTCCGTAAGCCCGTACCCGAACTCGGCGCTTTCCGCCTGGCAGCTCGCCATCATCGCGGTCGTCCCGGTGCTGGCGCTGGCCGCCTGGCTCATCCTGGTGTTCGCCGCCGATCGCCAGCCCAGGCACCGCCGTGCTGCCGGGACGACGTCGCTGCCGCAGCTGCCGCGCGCACAGGACCATGAGCGCGAGCAACCGGAGCGCAAAGCCGCCTGAAGTCCTGGCTACGCGGGGCGCTCGGCGCGGACCAGCGTGTCGATCGCCGTCCGCTCGCCCTCGGGTGTCCGCACCGGGCGCGGCACCTGTCCGACGCGGCGGATGGCGAGCCCGCTCAGTTGGGCGGTGACCAGCCCGGGCGTGTAGAGCCGGTCCGGGTCCTGCGGGCCGCCGTGCCCGCGGGTGATGTTGTCGCGGTCGTGCCCGATCACCAGCAGGGTGCCGCCGGCTGCTACCGCCGCGGCCGCGGTGCGGAAGACGCGCGCGAGGCCGGTGGACGGCAGGTGCAGGTAGGCGATGAGCACCAGGTCGTAGTTGCCGGGCGCGGGCTGGCAGTCCAGCAGGTCGGCCTGCACCCAGTCCACGGTGACCCTGCGCTCGGCGGCCAGCCGGGCCGCCCGGGGTGGCAGCGCCGCCACCTCGGCGGCGACGAAGCGGTTCGGTCCTGCGCTCAGAGGCGGGTGCCCATACTGCACTTCCGTAGCTACTGCACTTCCGTAACCGCCAATATCCCCGACGGGGTATATGGCCGGCGCGCATCGCCGGCCGCCGCGGGCAGCCGCGAGGGCCGGATGA
>Ga0335073_10015393_pt1 | contig 10697 bp, 9 predicted proteins | sample Lox_Sample_22_FD_207093 | JGI IMG/M metagenome (GOLD analysis project Ga0335073, IMG submission 207093) | Soil microbial communities from Loxahatchee National Wildlife Refuge, Florida, United States - Lox_Sample_2.2 | ecosystem: Environmental > Terrestrial > Soil > Wetlands | place: USA: Florida...
GGCGAATGCCCGATGCCGGGAATCGCGAACGTGCGGGAGAACAGGTCCCCGTAGGCCTCGATGATCGTGAAGACCAGGATGATGAAACCCCAGAACGTCGCCGCGTGCGCGGCACCGGGGACCGTCCACTTCAGCAGCTTCCGCTGCCCGATCACCTCGGTCAGCTGAGTTTCCGTCTCCCGGCCCGGGTGGGACCTGGCGAACGCCACCCGCTCCGGCGCCGGCTGGCCGGAAAACGCCAGCCGCCCCAGCCACCACACCCGCCGCGCCGCGATCCCCAGCGCCAGCACGGTCAGCAGCAAGCCGACTGTCATCCGTAGCACCACGCGAACCTCCCGCTGTCCCGCCGTCCTTCGCCGAATTCCCCGGCCGGGGCGCCCCGGCCGCGGCAGTCAGTCCGCCGCCGAGCAGCGCGGTCCAGGCCGCCATCGGTCGATGCCGCGGCCATAGTCGACCGCGCGGCCACGCTCCCGCAGGTAGACGAGGTGCGCCCACGTCTCGCTGACGGCCGCGTGCCGCATCGGGCCGTGGGTCGCCGCCCAGCCACGGGACCAGGTGAGCCGTTCGGCCACCGCCCAGGTCGACAGGCCGGGATAGCAGGCGATCACGTGCTCAATCTCCGCCAGCCTGGTCCGGTGATGTCGCAGCAGTACCTCGACGCGGGCGCCGAGATCGGTGAACCGGTACTCGTGCGCCGGGAGCACCTCCGCCGGGTCGTACTCGGTCAGGGCGCGCAGTGAGGCCTGGAAATCCCCGAGCGGATCGCCGTGCGCGGCGTCCGGCAGCCCGATGTGCGGGGTGATCCTTGGCAGCACGTGGTCGCCGGTCAGCAGCACGTTCCGCTCGGCGTCGTAGAAGCACAGGTGACCAGGCGTGTGGCCAGGTGTCCACACGGCGCGGATGGCGGTGCCGGCCCCAAATGGCAGGTCGCCGTCCTCGATGTCTACGTCGGGGCGGGCGAGCAGCGCGTGCCGCTCGGCGGCCCCGGCCATGAGATCGAGGAGTTCCGCCGCCTCGCCGTCCGGGGCGCCGCGAGACCGCAGCCAGCCGCCGAGGCGGGCGCGCCACTCCGTCGTCCGCCCCACCGTGGCGAGCGTGGCCGTCTCCGCCGGATGCATGCCGACCCGCGCGCCGGATACGGCGCGGACCTGGCCGGCCATCCCGAGGTGATCCGCGTGCGCGTGCGTGACCAGCACGTGCCTGACGTCCGCGAGGTCATAACCGGCTTGCGCGATGCCGCTCGTCAGCGCGGCCATGCCCTCCTCCGTCGGCCACCCGGTGTCGATGAGCCCAACCCCGCCACGGCTCTCCAGCAAGTAGGCCAGCGTGTAACGCAACGGGCTGCGCGGCCAGGGCACGGGAATGGACCAGAGGCCGGGCCGGACCTGCTCCACCGGCGGCAGGCTCTGCTCCACTGGCGGCGGCGGCGTTTCGCCGCGCGCGTCCACGACCGCGCACCCGCTCGTGCCTTTTCCGTCCGCCGCATCCGGCCGCGCTGTCACGTATCAGAGCCCTTCACCGAGGCGACACCGTTGACCTAGCCAGGTTCCACGCGTAGCGTGACCCAAGGGTTGATATTTGTCAAATCGTCAACACATTAGCCGTGCTAACCAAGGAGGCCCGATGGCGAAGGCTTTGTTCCTTGCGTGGGCGAGCCCAGCCGACGAGGCGAGCGACAGCGAGTTCAACGCCTGGTACGAGGGCACCCACATCCCGGAGGTCCGCGCCGCCATCCCGGCGATCACGGCGGTGCACAGGTACACGCCCGCGGATCTTCCAGATGGCGCCAGGGACCAGCAGCCCGCCCATCGCTACCTGGCCGTGTACGAGATGGACACCGACGACGTGGCGGGCGCCGCGGCGGCGCTGCAGGCGGCGATCGGTTCGATGAACATCTCGCCGACGATCGACGTCCAGATCGTCCCGCCGGTGCTGCAGTGGCTGCGAGGCCTGTCCGGGTAACCGGTCCCCTCAGGACCCTCTGGGGCTGGGTACGCCGGCTCCGTTGAACCCGCGCCCGGCCAGCACGTCCCACGCGCCAGCCGGCGGCCTGGTTGTCCGCGCCGGCCGCAACCCGCCCGCCGAGCGTGCCGCGCCAGAGCGGCAGCAGACCCCGATCCGGCGGCCCACGATGGCGACGTGGTCGAAGACGCCGCCGCGTCCCGCTGGCCCCAGCCCAAACTCCAGTCGCTCACGCCTAGACCCGAGGCGGCTCGGTCAGAGATCGTGCGGGATTTGTCGCCGTAATCCGGGGCGGATCCCGCACGATAATTGGCTCTGGGGCACATCGCCTCCTGCGACTCCCGCTCAGCTGGCGGGCGCCGCTGCGCCTGCCGCTCCCTTGGCCGCCGGCCGAACCGGCGGGGCCTCGTTCCACGGCGTGACGCCGAACTGCGGCGTGCCGACCGCGTAGTGGTCCTCGTTGATCTCCGCCCAGTACGCGTGGTTGAGCTGATGCAGGCTGAAGCACGCGTTGAGGGCGTTGTAGAAGCCCATGTTGTCAACGCTCTGGTTGACGGACTCCTTGATCAGGAGCGCCGCGAACGTGGGCGTCTTGGCGATCCGCCTGGCGAACGCCAGCGTCTGCTCTTCGAGCGCGCCGGCCGGGAAGACCTTGCTGACCATGCCGAGCCGGTAGGCCTCGTCCGCGTCGATCGAGTCGCTGGTCAGCAGCAGCTCCTTGGCCTTGCGCGGGCCGAACTCCCACGGATGGGCGAAGTACTCGACGCCGCACATGCCCAGCCGGGTGCCGACCACGTCGGCGAAGGTCGTCCCCTCGGCCGCCACGATGAGGTCGCAGGCCCACATCAGCATCAGCCCGGCGGCGTAAACGGCGCCCTGGACTTCAGCGATCGTGATCTTCCGCAGATTGCGCCAGCGGCGGGTGTTATCGAAGAAGTAGTGCCATTCCTGCAGCGTGCGGGATTCCGCGCCGAGCCGTGTGCCGCCGTTGACCGTGACAGAGGGATGCTGGTTCGGGCCCGGCTGCCGCTCCTCGGCGGCCTCCCTTGAGCCCATGTCGTGCCCTGAGGAGAACAGCGGGCCCGCGCCGCGCAGGATCACCACGCGGACCGTGTCGTCCTCCTCGGCGCGCCCGAACGCGTCGTCGAGCTCGACGAGCAGCCCGCGGTTCTGCGCGTTCCTGGTACGCGGGCGGTCCAGCGTAATCCTGGCGATGACCCCGTCATCCAGCGTCTCGTACCTGATGTAGCGGTAACCGGCCATGACCCACGGTCCTCTCAGTTCGTCATTTGTAGAATCTTAGAACAATCTCGCTCCGCTCGCTCGCGGCACCTGAGCGGCGGCGCTGCCCAGCGCAGCCCGCCCGGCCTGAGAGTGGCACTGGTGTCTCCCCGCGGCCGGCGTGGCGGCCGCGGGGCCGTTGCGGCGGGGGTGCGCCATGGCATGGTTGTTGTGCCCGGAATTGCGGCGAGATAGGGCATCGCGCCGGGTTGCGGCGGAAAATCCCGCGGGGCCGCGGCATGCTTCTGCCGTCTGCGGGAGCGGTCTCCGGGCGGCGGGTCTCCCCAGCTACGGGTGAGCCAGCCCGCCAGGGAAACGACCTCCAGATCACGGGGCTGACAAGCCACAGAACATTAGTATGCTTTTACATCTGTTGGACTATCGGGAATGGTGATGGCGATGGCCGATCTGCTTGACGAACTCGTTGAGGTGCGGCTTGTGTCGGCTGGCGTGGCGCTCGTGACGCTGAACTTGCCGAAGCTGCGAAACGCGATGACGACCGAGCTGACCGACGCGTGGTCCGTGGCGATGGAGAAGGTCGCGAGCGACCGGTCGCTGCGCGCGGTGGTGGTAACCGGCGCTGGCAGCGCGTTCTGCTCCGGGGCCGACCTGTCCTGGCTCGACCAGGGCAACCTCAGCGACAACACGCCTGATCGGCTGCGCGACAAGATGCTGCCCTTTTACCGGACGTGGCTGGCGCCGCAGCAGATCTCCGTGCCCGTTGTGGCCGCGGTGAACGGGCCGGCGGTGGGGGCGGGACTGTGCCTCGCGCTGGCCTGCGACCTGCGGTACGCCGCGCCGACCGCGACGTTCAGCGCCCCGTTCACCCAGCTGGGCACCCACGGCGGGATGGCGGTGAGCTGGCTGCTGCCCGAGGCGGTGGGAACGCCGCGGGCGCGCGAGATGCTGTACACGGGACGCGTGGTATCCGCCGAGGAAGCACAGGCCTGGGGACTGGTCAGCGAGGTCGCCGAGGACGTGGTAGGGCGCGCGATCGAGGTGGCGGAAAGCGTGGCACGGGCCGCGCCGATCGCCGTCCGGCTCACGAAGGCCGGGCTGGCCCAGGGCTCTCGCGGCGGGTTCGAGGTGGCGCTGCAGTGGGAGGCGCTGGCCCAGCCGGTCACCATGGCCACGGCCGACATCCACAAGGGCATCCAGGCCCGCCGCCAGCACCGCGCGCCTACCTTCGACGGCAGCTAGCGGCACGACCCTCCCGCCACAGCCCCGGACTTAAGCTGCCGATAGGCTGCACACATCCGAGAGCGGGCCGCCTTGACCCGTTACCCGGTCACCGATAGTTTGATTGTTGTACAAATAACAACTATCTGGGTAGCGGCAGCAGAGCCAGAAGGCGGGGCACGAGTTGAACGGGCGACCCGATGCGAGCCAGTCCGACGGGCAAGGGCACCGGCTTGAGTCGCCAGACCAGGTGCGGCACTCGCTCAGGGACGCCGGATACCTGCCCGACGAGCGCATCTGCTCCGTGGTCTACCTCGGGGACAGGCTTGCCAAGCCGGTGCTCATCGAGGGACCCGCGGGAACCGGCAAGACCGAGCTCGCCAAAAGCGTCGCCAGGATGACCGGAATGCGGCTGATCAGGCTGCAGTGCTATGAGGGCCTCGATGAGGCCAAGGCGCTGTACGAATGGAACTACTCGAAGCAGCTGCTGCGCATCCAGGCCGAGCGGGCCGACGGCCAGCACGAGGCCGCGGACTGGGCCGGCCTGCGGGCGGACATCTTCGGCGCGGAGTTCCTGCTCGCGCGGCCGTTGCTCGCGGCCATCAGGGCGCCGGACCCGGTGGTCCTGCTCATCGACGAGGTAGACCGGCTGGATGTCGAGACCGAGGCCCTGCTGCTCGAGGTGCTCTCGGACTACCAGGTCTCCATTCCCGAGCTCGGCACCGTCACGGCCACCCAGACACCGATGGTCTTCCTCACCTCCAACAACTCGCGCGAGTTGTCCGAGGCGCTCAAGCGCCGGTGCCTCTACCTGTACATCGACTACCCCTCGCCCGAGCGCGAGAAGGAGATCGTGCTCAGCCACGTGCCCGGCATCGGCGACGTCCTGACGGGTCAGATCGCCGACGTGGTGCGGTCGCTGCGGCAGCTCGAGCTGAAGAAGCGGCCCTCGGTGTCGGAGACCCTCGACTGGGCCAGGACGCTCTTCTTGCTCGGCGCGGGAGAGATCAGCACCGAGCTGGTCGTCGACACCCTCCACGTGCTGCTGAAGCACCAGTCGGACATCGAGAAGGCCACTGCCGAGCTCAGGTCCGGCCGCTGAAGCGCGTCGCAGGGACCGCATGCTTCGCCGGCAGCGTTGACGCCGATATCGTTCGATAATTATAGTTATATCGAACGATATCGGAAGGAAGAGGCGATCGTGCACGACGGTGACCTCCTGCTGCCGCTCATTCAGGAGTGGGACCTGGAGCTGGCTTCGGCGGATCCGCTGGCGTTTCCCGGCTACGCCGACGCACTGGCGGGCGCGCCGGGTGAATCGGTGCGGACCGGCCTGGCGGAGTCGCGGGGCGTCCAGCTGGCGCTCATCCAGAGTGATTTCGATATCTTCGGCGGCACGATGGGCGCGGTAGCCGGCGAGAAGGTCGTGCGGTCGTTCCGGCGGGCCGTGGACCGTCGGCTGCCCGTGATCGCGGTCACCCAGACGGGCGGCGCGCGCATGCAGGAAGGCATGGCGGCGCTCATCCAGATGCCGCGCACCGCCGCTGCCGCCGACGAGCACGCCAGGTCAGGGCTGCTCTCGGCCATCGTGTACCGGTCGCCGACGACGGGCGGCGTCTACGCGTCGTGGGCATCGCTGCTCGACGTGCGCGCCGCGGAGCCGGGCGCCACCCTTGGTTTCGCCGGCCCGCGGGTGGTCCGCCAGGTCACCGGGCAGGCGCCGCCGCCCACGTCGCACACCGCGGAGAGCGCGTACGCCGCGGGCCTGGTGGACGCGCTGGTCGAGCGCGCCTGCCAGGTGGCATGGGTGAACGCCGTGCTGGGCCTCGCCGACTGGCCGCTGGCCGGCGGCGACCGGGCGCGCGTGCCCGCCGCGCCGCCCGCGCCGCCAGTGTCGCCGCGGAAGGCGGTCAGGCAGGCGCGGAGCCGGCTGCGCCCGTCCGGCCTCGACTGGGCCTCGGCGCTCTGCTCGTCCTGGGTGGAGCTGCGCGGCCAGGATCCCGCCATCCGGGCGGGCCTGGCCCGGATACTTGGCGAGCGCGTGATCGTGATCGCCATGGACAGGTACGCCGACGGCACCGGGGCCGCGCGGCCAGGACCGGCTGGCTACCGGCTGGCCAGGCGGGCGGTCGGGCTTGCGGACAGGATCGGGCTGCCGCTGCTCACCCTGGTCGACACCCCGGGCGCTGAGCCGGGGCCGGATGCCGAGCGCGACGGTGTCGCGGCCGAGATCGCCGCCACCCTCGCCGGGATGTCCCGGCTGCGCATGCCGAGCGTGGCCATCTGCGTGGGGGAGGGCGGCAGCGGCGGGGCCATGGCGCTTGGCCACGCCGACCGCCTGTTCATGCTGCCAGGCTCCGTCTTCTCCGTGATCAGCCCGGAAGGCGCCGCCACGATCTTGTACCGCGACGCTTCGCGGGCCGACGAGCTGGCCGGCCGTCTCCGGCTGACGAGCGCCGACCTGACCGGCCTTGGCATCGCGGACGGCACGCTGCCCGAGCTCACGGCCGACCGGATCGGCTGGCTGCAGCAGGCCGTCGTCGGCGCGCTGGGCACCGCCAGGCCTGGTGACAGGGACCGGCGGCTGGCGAAGGCCACCAGGTCGTTCATCGCGGTCGCGCCGGCCGGCGCGGCCGAGACGGCCGCCAGCCTCTGACGCGCCGCCATGCCGCCCGCACCTGACCGGCATCCAGCCGGGACCTGTCCCGTGCTGCTCGTCCACGGGTTCGCCAGCTCCGCCGACCACAACTGGCGTCAGCCGGGCTGGCTCGACCTGCTGGCCGACAGCGGTCGCGAGGCGATCGCCGTCGACATGCTCGGCCACGGGCGGGCGCCGCGGCCCGCCTCGCCAGCCGCCTATGAGCAAGTGGAAGCCAACGTGGCCGCCTCGGTCAGCGACCGGGACCTGCTCGACGCCATCGGCTTCTCGGCCGGAGCCCAGGTGCTGCTCCGGCTGGCCGCCGCGCGGCCCGCGCAGTTCCGCCGCCTGGCCCTGCTCGGAATCGGGCCAGGCGTGCTCGCCGCCGGGGACCCGGCACCGATCGTCGCCGCGCTGGAAGGCGAGCCGGACCCGGGGGATGTTCGCGGCATGGTATTCCGCCGCCTGGCCGACGGCTCAGGCAACGACCGCGCCGCGCTGATCGCCTTCCTGCGCAGGCCGCAGCAGCCGCTGACACAAGCCGACCTGGCGCGGATCTCGTGCCCGGTGCTCGTCGTGCTGGGCGATCAGGACCCGGCGGGCCCTGGGGACGGCCTGGTTGCCGCCCTCCCCGACGCGCGGCTGGTCACGCTGCGCGGCGTCGACCACTTCGGGACGCCCGCCGACGTCAGGTGCATGTCAGCGGTGCTCGGGTTTCTTGATGAGTGACCGCAGGCCAGGCGTCCGGGCCGCCCTATTAATTTGATTGTGGTACAACTATCATAGTTGCAGGCATCCCCGATATCAGCCGAGGTGTTTCGCCAGTGCCGAAGGTCGTCGTCCTTGTCAAGTTCACCCCGGACCTCACCGGTGACCGGGAGTTCCTCCCTGACGGCACCGTGGACCGGGCGGGCGTGCCCGGCAGGCTCTCGGAACTGGACGAGCACGCCGCCGAGCAGGCGCTGCGCGTCACCGAGTCAGCCGCCGGGTGGGAACTCGTTTACCTGACAATGGGGCCGGCGGCCGCCGCCGAGGCGCTGCGCAAGGCACTGGCCATGGGAGGCGACGCGGCCGTGCACGTCAGCGACGACGCGCTGCACGGGTCTGACGCCTTCGCGACCTCGCTGGTCCTGGCCGCGGCCATCCAGCGGATTGGCTTCGACCTCGTGGTCGCGGGAATGGCGTCGACGGACGCGGGGATGGGCGTGGTGCCGGCCCTGCTCGCCGAGCGGCTGGCGGTGCCGCAGCTGACCATGGCCGGGCGGCTGACCGTCAGCGGTGACGAGGTGACCATCCTGCGCGATTCCGACACGACCTCGGTGACCGTCGCCGCCCGGCTGCCCGCCGTCGTGAGCGTGACCGACCGGACCGGCGAGGCCAGGTACCCCTCGTTCAAGGGGATCATGGCGGCGAAGAAGAAGCCCGTCGAGACCTGGAGCCTTGCCGACCTCGGCATCGACAAGGAACAGGTAGGACTGGCCGGTGCCAGGACCACGGTGCTCGCCACGACCAGGCGGCCGCCGAGGCCGCCCGGCCAGCAGGTCAAGGACGACGGCGACGGCGGGCGGGCGCTGGCCGACTTCCTCGCCGCGCAGCGCTTCATCTAGTTCATCGAGCCCCGAGAGCCGGCAGGCTCGGACGTGGAGGAGACAGATGCCCAAGGTCCTCGTGGTCGTCGACGCGGTCGACGGCTCGGTGCCGAAGCCAGCGCTCGAGCTGCTGACGCTGGCGCGCCGGATCGGCTCGCCGGCCGCGGTCGTGTTCGGGCCCGCCGCGAGCCAGGCGGTCGAGCCGCTGGCCAGCCATGGCGCGGCCGACGTGTACCTGGTGCCAGACCAGCGCGTGCTCGACTATCTCGTGGCGCCGAAGGTCGAGGTGCTCGAGCGGATCGTCAGCGAGCTCCGCGAGGCTGGCGAGCCGGCCGCGGTGCTGCTCACGGCCAGCGCGGAAGGCAAGGAAGTCGGGGCCAGGCTGGCGCTGCGGCTCGGCTCGGGGTTCATCAGCGACGCGATCGATGTCACCGCCGGTGCCGCCGGATCCGGCTATCCCGTGGTGGCCAGCCAGTCGGCGTTCGCGGCTTCCTTCACCGTCACCTCCGCGGTCACCTCGGGCGTGCCCGTCATCGCGGTTAAGCCCAACGCGACTGCGCCGGCCCAGGATCCGGTGCAGCCTGCCGTGCATGAGGTGGCGGTCGAACTGCCGGCGGCCGCGACCGGCGCCGCCATCACAGGACGCGATGCCAAGGAGAGTTCCGGGCGGCCGGAACTCACCGACGCGTCGATCGTGGTGTCCGGCGGGCGCGGCCTGGGCGGCGCCGAGCATTTCGCCTTGATCGAGCGGCTAGCCGACTTGCTCGGCGCGGCGGTGGGAGCATCCAGGGCGGCTGTCGACGCCGGCTGGTACCCGCACAGCAATCAGGTCGGCCAGACGGGCAAGACGGTGTCGCCGCAGCTCTACCTGGCCATCGGGATATCCGGGGCGATCCAGCACCGGGCCGGGATGCAGACGTCGAAGACCATCGCCGCGGTGAACAAGGATCCTGAGGCACCCATCTTCGAGCTCACGGACCTCGGCGTGGTCGGCGACCTTCACCAGGTCGTTCCCGGCCTCATCGATGAGATCGTCAGCCGTCGCGGCTGACAATGGAGCCATGCTCGCCCCCCTGGATGACATGATCACCGAGCTGCGGCAGATCGGTGTTCCGATCTCGCTCGCCGAGCGGATCGACGCCGTCCGCTGCCTGCGGCACCTGCCGCTCGCGGACCGCGACACCGTGCAGGCCGCATTGCGCGCGACGCTGGTGAAGAGCCATGACCATGAGCTCGCCTTCGATACCGTCTTCGGCCTGTTCTTCGGGACCGAGGCCGAAGAACAGGCCGGAGGCTGGCCGGTCCGGCCGGCGGCCGGCGACGGGAGCCGCGGCGGCGCCCTGGCGTCCCTTGACGACGACGCGCTGGCCGAGTTGCTGCTCACCGCGCTCCGCGAAAACAACGAGCTCATGCTGCGCGCCATCGTCGCCGAGCTGGTCGGCAGGCACGGCGGGATCGAACCTGGCCGCCCGGTTGCCGGGACCTACTACGTGTTCAGGACCTTGCGCGCCGTGGATCCTGACCAGCTGCTCGCCCGGCTGAGCGCGGACGCCGACGGCGAGCAGCCGCTGCTGCGGCGGCTGCGGCTCGAGAGCTACCAGGCGCAGCTGGACCGGCTGCGCGAGGCGGTCGAGGCGGAGGTCCGCCGGCGTCTGGTGGCCGACAGGGGAGCGGCGGCCGTGGCCCGCACGCTGCGCCGCCCGCTCCCCGAGGACATGGACTTCCTGACCTCGTCCGGCGAGCAGGTGACCGCCATGCGAGCGGTCCTCGACCCGCTGGCCCGCAGGCTGGCCGGCGGCCTGGCGGAGAAGCGCCGCCATCGCCGGACGGGCGCGCTGGACTTCAGGCGAACGATGCGCGAGTCGATGAGCACCGGGGGAGTGCCCGTGCGGCTGATCTTCCGTAAGCCGCATCCGGCCAAGCCTGAACTGATCGTGCTGGCCGACATCTCCGGTTCCGTCGCCACCTTCGCGGCCTTCACGCTGCAGCTCATGTACGCGCTGCGCGCGCAATTCTCCCGGGTCCGCAGTTTCGTGTTCGCGGACGGC
>Ga0335073_10015394_pt1 | contig 10697 bp, 11 predicted proteins | sample Lox_Sample_22_FD_207093 | JGI IMG/M metagenome (GOLD analysis project Ga0335073, IMG submission 207093) | Soil microbial communities from Loxahatchee National Wildlife Refuge, Florida, United States - Lox_Sample_2.2 | ecosystem: Environmental > Terrestrial > Soil > Wetlands | place: USA...
GGCAGCCTGGATCACCTGATCGTTCAGGTCGGCGGGGGAGCCCTGGCCAGTTCGTCCATCCGGGCGTTGCGCGAGGCGGCGGACATGGGCGAACTGAAGCGGATTCCCCGCCTGCACACCGTGCAGACGGCCAGCGCCCACCCGCTGGAACGCGCCTACCACCGCGTCCGGGCGCTGCTGCCGGACGAGCCAGGCCCGGGCGCGATCCGTCAGGCCATGTCCGGGGCCGCGGCTCACCGGTCGGCGTTCATGCGGGCCTGGGCCACCCAGCCCGCCAGCGTGGCGACCGGCATCCTCGACGACGAGACCTACGACTGGCGGGCCGTCGTGGAAGGCATGGCGACGACCGGCGGCTTGCCGCTGGTGGTCAGCGAGGACTCGCTGATCGACGCCAACGGCCTGGCGGTGACCCAGACCGGAATCCAGGTCGACCCCACTGGCTCGGCCGGGCTGGCCGGGCTGGTTCAGTTGCGGCGCTCCGGTGAGATCGGCGCGGACGACCGCGTGGCCGTCCTGTTCACCGGACTCCGGCGATAGCCGCGGGCAGCAGTCGCCAGTAGATAAAACCCTCAGACGGCAAACATTGACATATCCGTAGCAGACACCCACATTTAGTCCAAGCCCCTGGAGGAACACCATGACCAAGCGCACCTACGGCGGGCCGCTTATCGACGTGGCGGGCGCGGTAGACCTGCACTGCCACCCGTTCCCCGACCTGTTTCCCCGGCTGGCTGATGACTTCGACATCGTCCGGGCCGCCCGTGACGCGGGCATGAAGGCCATCCTGCTCAAGTGCCATCACGAGAACACGGTGTCGCGCGCCTACCTGGTGCAGCGGGTCATCCCCGGCATCCGCGTGTTCGGGGGCATCGTCCTGAACTACTACGTGGGCGGCATCAACGCGGCCGCCGTCGAGGCGTCGCTACGGCTCGGCGGCAAGGAGGTGTGGATGCCCACGGTGGACGCGGGATACCACGCCGAAGTCCACGGCGGCACCGGCGGCTACGACTCCCAGCAGGGCGGCCGGAGCCAGGCCGAGGGGATCTGGGTGGCGGACAAGGAAGGAAAGCTCCGGCCCGAGGTCAAGGAGGTGCTCGAACTGGTCGCCCAGCACGGAGCCATCCTGGGCACCTCGCACCTGGCCCCGCGGGAGATCGTCGCGCTGGTGCGCGAGGCCCGGTCCGTCGGCGTGGAGAAGATCGTCGTCACGCACCCCTACTTCCGGGTGCCGAACTTCGACCTGGACACGCTCGAAGAGGTGGCCAGGATGGGCGCCATGCCGGAATTCGGCTATTGCACGGTGTCACCAGCCTGGCAGTACGCCGCGCCGGAGAAGATCGCGGCGAGCGTGCAGCGGATCGGGGCCTCCCGCTGCCTGCTCGTGTCCGATACCGGGCAGCGGCACAACCCGCTGCCGTCGGAGGCGCTGCGCATCTTCGCGCAGACGATCTTCGAGAAGGGGGTGCCGATGGAGCAGGTGACCCGGATGATCACCGACAACCCGATGCAGTTGCTCGACGTGGACGCCGATCACGAGCCCAGTCCCGCCGACCTGGCCTGGGCACGCGGCCTGGTCGAGGATCCCTGCACGATGGCGCCGCCGGTGACCCAGTCCGGGCCGGCTGCCGGTCCGGGCTAGCTGATGGCCAGGGACACCGGGCGGGGGAGCCTCGTCTCGCTGTCCAGGCGTCAGCGGCGCGGCGGCCAGGTCCCGGTCGACGGGCTGACGGTCCGCGAGATGCTCGGCCAGGACACCATGCGCGGGACCCGGGTCATCGCCGGCGCCGACGGCCTCGACCGCATGGTCAGGCGGCTCAACCTCATGACCGTGCCGAACATCGTCCGCTGGACCAAGCAGGACGAGTTCCTGCTGACCACCGGATACCCGCTGCCCCGGCAGCCGGGGGAGTTCTGCCGGCTGATCGAGCAGCTGGCCGCTAACGGGCTGGCCGGGCTCGGCGTGAAGCTGGACGAGTACTTCGCCGAGGTCCCGCCGGAGGTCGTGGACGTGGCCGATCGAGCTGCCTTCCCGATCGTCGTCATCCCGTACACCTCGCCGCTGGATGACGTGCTGAGCCAGACGTTCGAGACGATCGTCAGCCGGCAGGCGGCCGCGCTGGCCAGGAGACAGCAGATCCACGACGCGTTCCTGCGCGTCGCCCTGACGGGCAGCGGCCTGGCCCGGCTGTCCGACGAACTCGCCAAGCTCCTGCCCGGCGCCGACGTGATCATCTGCGATCCCGCCGGGTGCCCGCTGGCCGCCTCCACGCGATCCGGCGGCCAGGAGAAGAAGGTCCGCGGTCCCGGCGGCCTGGTGAACCCCGCCTGGCTGACCGCGGGCGTGCACGAGGACCCCGAGACCGGGCTGGCCTGGGCCGCCGGGGTCATCCGCGCCGGTGACATGCGACACGGCTTCGTGCTCGCGATCGGCGGAGCCCGGGGCCTGCCCGGGGTGGCCGGGGTGGCGGTCGAGCAGGCCGCGCTGGTGGCCGCGCTGCAGATCACCCGTGACCTGGCCGTGCTCGCGGTCGAGCAGCAGTTCGCCTCGAACGCGCTCCACGACCTGGTCACCGGCGCCGCGGGCAACATGGATCAGGCCCTGGAGCGAGCGGTCAGGTTCGGCTGGAACCTGCAGCGCCCGCTGGCCGTGCTGGTCGCCAGGCACTGCGATGCCGAGCGCGAGGGCGACGCCCAGGGTCGGCAAGGACAGCAGAAAGCCTCCGCGCTGCGCGCGGTGGAGCTGTGGACGCGGGCGATCCGTGACCGGGACCCGGACGCCGCGGTCGCCGGGTTCGCCACCGAACTCGTGGCCGTCGTGGGAGTCACCGACCCGGCCGCGCTGGCCCGCAAGGTGCACGCCGACATGACGTCCTCGACGGGTCAGGCGTATTCGGTGGGGGTCAGCCAGGTCGCCGCCGGGCCGCTGGACATCCCGCGGCAGTACGAGGAGGCCCGCGTGGCGCTGCGGGTCGGCTTGCGGCTGCACGGCAAGGGCGCGGTCACCAACTTCGCCGGGCTCGGCCTGTACCGCCTGATCAGCAACGTGAGCCAGGACGAGCTGCGGGCGTTCGTGCGAGACACCCTCGGCCCGGTGCTCGACCTGCCCGAGCCCACCCGCTCAGACCTGCTCAAGTCGCTGACCGTGCTGTCCAGCACCCGCTACAACATCGCCGAATCGGCCCGGATCCTGCACTACCACTACAACACCGTGCGCTACCGGGTGACCAAGCTGGAGCGCATGCTGGGAGAGTTCGCCAACGACACCTCGGCATCGCTGCGAATCGGCGTCGCCCTGGAAATCCTCCGCATGTACGAGGTCTCCGGCGAAACCAAATCAATCATTCCGAACGTACCCGGCTGACTCCGATCAGGCCCCGGCTCGCTAGTCCGCGAAAACCTCACTGATGGACTTGGCGTTAACGGCACGCCTGAACCATTTATCCAGCAAAGCCGCATCGGTGCACGTCTCAACGCGCTCGCGGATGTCGCTGGGCGCGTCCAGTCGCATGGCGAGAAGCTCGAGCAGCAATTGTCGCGCTTTATGGAGGCTGCCCTGGTCGAACCAGCCGTCCACGAACGCGTCCTTCAGCACTGTCTTCATTAGCGTCTCCAAGTGAGGGCGAGCCTGAGGAGGAGCAAGCTTCCTGATATATCTACTGTAACGCCCTATTCGCTCCGGGTCAGCGGACCGGAGCGCGGACAGCGCGAACATCCGCGCATCATGGGTATCGAGCGCAAGTTCCCTGGTGATGATGCGTAGCAGCACCAGTTCCGCGGCGAACCGGCCGCCTTCCGGCGGGATCCCAGGCGTCTTCCCGATGCCGGAGACCAGCGGGACGAGGTTCCAGCCCGGATGACCGGTCCTTGAGCAGTGTCAAGACGAGTTCCGGTTCGTTCTGCAGGATCTCAACGCTGGCTTCATGTCGTAGTTTGGTCATGGCAGCAGTATGAAACCGGCCTCTGACATTCCGTCGCATGGTGTTCTGCCGCCAAGCAGATGATCTCGAATAGCGGTCCACGCCAATTCCGCACTACATACCCGACTGAGGTCGGTCAGACCTGCGTGCCCCGTCGGAAGAGGAACCGACGGGGCACTGAACGGGATGCTGGCTAGAGGTCGTCCGGGTCCTCGTCGGGGAGGATCCAAGCCACCTCGGGGGCGTGGCCTGACTCGTAGGTCTGCTGGCCGCCGGACGTGGTGTCGTCGCCGCGGAGGTGCTGCCAGCGCAGGCCGCGGTCGGGGAAGATGCCGATCAGGCAGCCGCATTCGCGGCACACCGGGATGGGCTCGTCGCCGAAATCGTCGGAGGCTAGGGGAACCGCGGTGAACGCGATCTCGAAGGCTTCCGGATCGAGCATGCTCAGCAGGGCGAGCGCGGCCTCCATCTGGCCGGCGGTGGCCCTCGCGAGTCGGTCCGCGCGTCCGCGTGCTGCCGCGTCCAGGCCCGCGTGCGCATTCGGTTCGGACTGGGTCATGATTGATGACATGGTTTCCTCCCAGGTACTGCTGGTTGGGGATCTAGGGCCGCCCTGGTGTTCCTAGCACCTCGGCGGCCCGCCGAGTTCATGGAGAGAAGCTCAGCTATAGATAGCTTAGTAGCACTGATGTACGAATGCAATAAGCTCTTCGATATAGCACGATGTGTGGCAGGCGATTATGCTCAGCGAAGTGGTTCCTAACCCACTGCGCTATCCGCGACCCGCATGAGCAGGATCACGCAGACGAATAAGCGGGATTTCTGGCGGCACCCGGCCGACCGGGCTGACTTCACCAAGAGATCGCGGTCGCGCTGATCATCGATGGCGCCTGCCAGCCGGGGCAGGCGACCGCCCTCGCCGACAAGCTCACCGCCGTCATCAGGGCGAACAAGGGATACAAACTATTCGTAGTACAAACTCCTTGTAGTACGAACTGAAAGCTCGGGAGTGCCGCAGCTTGCTGTGGTGTGGAGGCGTCGGCGGGTTAGCCCGGGTCACCGACGACACGATGCCCTAGTCGCCCATCGCCACAGCGAGTGGCCGCGTCGGATGTCGCGACTAAGCGATGCGCTCAGATCGCCGATTACGATCGGCCGATCCTGCGATGATTGCACAGGACGGCTGGGCACAGATCACCAGTCTCGGCGCTTAGCCCATGTGTGGCAGAGCGCATGGGTTCCGGCAGGCTTACGTGCCATTATCTGCGTTTTTGTCTGCAATGCCTGACCGCAGCCACGGTTCCGCCGACGTGTCATTGCTGGGTCAGTTGCAAGCATGGAGGCCGGACGGGGCGCCACTGCGGCTCGCTGCTCCCCCCAGGCTGCTACTAGGTGCAAGTAACTACACCGACAATCAGAGATGGTCCATCCTTGGTCGCATGGTTGCACTTCGGTCTGCGAGGCTCGAGGCACTGCTGGGTCGTCGCCTGGAACTCGTCGAGCACTCCGATGTCGTGGCGTTGATAAGTAGCCAGGTCCCGGAGGCCTTCGACCTGGACTTCAAGTCCGAGATGTACGCGGCATCGAGCAAGGGCAAGCATGATGCCGCAAACGACATCGCGGCGCTTGCCAACACCGCCGGCGGCCTGATCATCCTGGGTATCAAGGAGGACGATCAGGCCCGCGCGGCAGAGGCTCCCGGGGTTGCGCTGGTCGAAGAGGACGAATTGCGAATCCGGCAGATCGTGGGGTCGCAGGTGGCCCCAATGCCCGTGTTCGACATCAGGCGCCTAGAGGATCCCGCCCTGCCTGGACATGGGTTCGTCCTGATCGCCGTCTTGAGGAGTCCGCTTGCCCCGCACGCGGTGATCGTCAACAACGGGCTCCGCTACCCGCGTCGAAACGGCGCCGCCACCCGGTACCTGTCCGAACCCGAGGTAGCGGCTGCCTACAGAGACCGGTTCACGGCAATCAACCGGCAGGCCGATCGTGTGCGCGAGATCGAGAAGGACGCCTTGGGGAGGCTGTCCACCGCCGATGATCATGTGTGGATCGCCGTCTCCCTCGTTCCGGACCTGGCGGGAGAGACCATGATCGACCAGGCGGCGCTCAACAAGGCACGGTCAGACATGGTAGGCCAGGGTCCCTGGGTTGCCCCGGTAGGGTCCCGTTGGATGCGGGTCGAGATCGGACGTCGCCGGCTGCTGGCCGACGGCGGAACGAATGGGCGCAGGGCACGCTGGATGTCGGCAGACCTTCATGAGGATGGCTCCGGAGCTTTCGCTACCTACGTGCTCGACGCGGGGTCCGAGCCCGGAGTCAAGGTCACCGGCGAGCCTGAGATCCGACGGGTCAATGACGGACTGGTGGTAAACGGCATCCTCTCCGGGCTGCGATTCCTCGCCCGCTACGCACGGGACCGCTCCGCTGCCGGAGGCAACGCCCTCATCCGGTGCCAGCTTTACCCGGTCAGCCGGCAGCAGCCACTTGAACTCGTCCATGTCAACAACATGGGGTTCCGTGATGCTCTCGGCACCCGGATCCTGGCAGACGCCTTGGTACCTGTCGAGCGAGTTGCCTCGCTGGAAGGCCTCGCCTCTGGCGGCCCCGACTTGGCATCGGCGGCGTACCTGCTGGCCACAGACCTGTTTCAGGAGTTCGGCTGGCCGGAGGCGGCCCAACTGACGCGGGAGGGAGCCGTGCGGTTGCCGTACTGGGGCCAGGAGTCGCGACCGCACATTCAGTCCTGGGCAACAAGCGCTGGAGTGAGCGTGGCTCAAGAGACCTTGATCGCCTGACGTCGGCTACTGCTTGTCCAAGATGTCGATGAGCTTCGGGCGGAGTTCGGAGTCAGGGGTTCTGGCGAGGAGCAGCCTAATCTCAGAGAGTTTCTCCTCAGCGCCCCCGGCCCGCGTCTCAAGCTTCAGTATCTGCTCGCCCAAGTCCTGGTCGATCTCACGATGACAGCGCGAGCAGATCGCCCGCCTGCCCCACTCCTTCTCAAGGTTCTCCAGGTACAAGGGGCTGGTGTAGTTGCTGCCGTTTCTGTCTTGCTGCCAGCGCTCGTACTGCAACTGCGCCCACACGCAATCATCTGGCCACTCACGGAGGGGGAGCTGGTGGCCGCCGTGGTGCACAGGCGCCGAATGATCAAATGGCGCAGTGAAGTTGCATGCCATGTCGTGCAGGGTAGCGGTAGCCAAGAGAGGCACGCTTGGGAGGTGCCTCAGCACGGGCTGACCTTGCCCCCGTTCGCCGGACACGGCATCTAATATGCCCATGACGATCCGCAGGAGCACTCCGGTTGCCGCCAAGTTAGGGACGAACCAGCCCTAGAGTCGGCCGTGCCCAATACGGACCGTGCCATGCTTTACTTGAGACAAGCGCTTGGCGCTCGTCACTGACGATTGTCATGTAGACGAGCTGGAGAGCGGCCCGGCGCTGAGAGAGAAGATGACGGTCAACAGTCATTCCAGGACAGCGCCTGTCCCACACGCCCTCAAACAGGATGAGGGCAGCGTCGGTATGCATGCTCGCAGTTCAGGCGACCAACCGAGGAGGTCCCGTGGCGTCTCCTCCTGAGTCAGCGTCCATCTACGACTGGGCGGTGCCAGGTAACCTGCAGCCCGAACCGATCACCGTGGAAGTGTGGAGGAACCTTCCTGAGGAGTTCTGCCGCGAGGTGGAACTCGTCAACGGCCAAGCAGTCCGGTGCGAGAGGCCAAGCCGGTCGCACCAGGCAGCGGCCAACCGCATCATGGCGATGCTGGACACCGCTGCAAGCGCGCATATGGAACGCAACCCGGGTACCTGTCTCGACACCAGTAACGACTTTGATGTCCTGCTATGGGAGATACCAGCCGCCACGATCCGCAGCCCGGACGCCGCCTTGTTCGAATGTGCTCCCAGCGATATACACCCGCTGCCGGCCTCACTCGTCAGGGTTGTCGTGGAGGTGGTTTCGCCGGGCAGCCGCAAGGCAGACAAGCTCGACAAGATGGCCGAGTACGCTGACGCAGGCATACCGTTCTACTGGCTCGTGTGGCTGTCAGATGACCATGTAGTGCAGATCGACATTCATGTGCTGGACCATACCCTCGGTTCCTACGCGCTTTTCCGGACGCTGACCCCTGAACAGGAGACCAGCACCGTCGAGGTACCGGTGCGAATTCAGGTTGACTGGTCCCGCCTCACCCACCTGGTGCGTAGCTAGAACGCCGACGGCCCTCAGCCCCGGCGCTGCATCCCAAGTCCAGGGCCAGGCCATCGGAGAAGAGGGGCATCTCACCCGCGATCTGCCTGGAGAACAGCGCAGACCAGGTTGTCTTGCGTGCCTGAACTGACCATCGCCAAGGCTGCGGCACCAGCGCCTAACGGCCGTTCCGGCGCGTACAAGCGCAGTGTCTGTATCCTCGGGCGGCGGGGTTCAGGCGGCGTGGGTTTCGAACCAGACAGAGCCGAGGTCGTGTCCGCCGGTGAGGCGGACGTCAGCGTCGAGGGCGGCGGCGAGGCGGCGCAGGAGAGGAATGGTGGGCTCGGTGCCGCCTTCCTCGATGCACTCGATGTCGTCGTCGGTCAGGGAGGCGCGCTCGGCCAGTTCGGAGACGGTTAGGCCGAGGGCGGTGCGGATGTCGTACAGGGCCTTGCCGAACGCCAGGGCTTCGCGGATCGCGATGCGCTCAGGATCGTCGGCGAGGTCTTGGGGGCGTGCCCAGCGGGTGTGGTAGCCGGTCATCTCACACCTGCCTTTCGTAGGTCTGCCTCGCGGGGCCGCGGTGGTCCCGTTCGCAGGTCTTCTGCGCGTGGACAGCCCGGTCGATCTGCCGCTGCTCGTGCTGCCGGGTCTTGCGGAACACGGTCAGCAGCACGATTTTCCCATCTGCAGTTCACCAGTACGTTACCCGGGCCGCAACATCTCGAAGCCGTAGCCGCAGTTCCCACACGGGTCCTTCCAGGTGATCTGACCACGGGCCGCCAAGCTTGCTGCCCTTCTCTGCGAGCAGCCCGCATACCTCATCGACGCGCTTATAGTCGCTGTCGCTGAGGCTGTCGAGCCAGTCGCGGACTTCAGGCTCCAGCTCGAAGCTGTACAGCTCCCGCATTGATCCCGTCACGGAAAGTGAGATTAGTGCCCTGGTGTGACATCCGACCTTGACAGCGGCCTGACCTGGCGTCATGGCCTGACCGCTGATCAGCCTGTCAGGCCATGACGGTCAGCGCTGCGGACTACCGGGCGGCTCCGGCAAGGTAAGTGGCGACGATGTAGGTGGCGTGGCGGTCGAGGCTGGTGCGGGCTCGGTCGTAGCGCATGGTGGTGCGCGGGTCGGCGTGCGAGGCGGCCTCCTGCACGTCGCGCAGCGGGACTCCGGCGTTGAGGGCGGCGGTGATGAACGCGTGCCGCAGCGTGTGCGGGCTGACGTGCTTGGCTATCCCGGCACGGCGGGTGACCCGGCGTACGATCCGCGCTGCGCCGTGCCGGTCCAGACGCCGGCCGTCCGCTGCGGCGAATAGGGGTCCGCCGGTGCGCTCGCCGATGGCCAGGTCGATGGCGCGGGCGGTGCGCGGGGCGAGAGGGATCGTGACCACCTTGCCGGGTCGGCGACGCGGGCCAGGGCGGCGCAGGCGGGGGTGTCGGGGCCGCCGGCGGCTCAGGCGATCACGTATACAGCTACCCGGCCTGGCCAAGCTAGAGGCAGGGACTGGTCGGCCTGCCGCCGGTTACCCCGTGACCAGTTCGGCGAGGTGAGCCAGAGAGTTGCTCAGATGATCCGGGGCGAACGGGGGAATGGGAATGGGAGTCGCTGGCGGAGGGAGTCGGGGACCGCCGACCAGTCGTAGGAGAGAGTGGTCTTGGTTCCGGATGGTCCGGCAGGGGCCAGGTCGTAACGCCAGATGTGGCCGACGATCTGCGGGTTGCCGTCGCTGGTGTCCATGCCTGGCTCCCAGGAGATGGCGCGTGGCGGGTCGAACACCTGCACCCGGTTGGCCATCCGGTAATGCCCGCCCGGGACGTTGTCGTTGTACATGGCCATCCGGAACACCTGGCCCGCCTCGGTCAGGTGCTGGCTGTCGAGGGGTTCGCGGACCCAGCCGGTGCCGTCGATCGCGGCGTGCTTGGCGGGGTCGGCGAGTACGGCGAAGATCGCCTCGGCTGGGGCGTTAATGATCGTGGTTGCGCTCATGGCTTCATCGGTCATGATGGTGCCTCCCAGTGAGCTCAGCCGGGTACCGGATCTGACGCCCGGCGCCCGGTCTGTTTCGCTTTTGCAGAGAAAGGACGAACGGTGGAGCGGGCGCAGGACAGATCAGGGGAGAAAGCCAGGCAAGGAAGGCGAGAAAACCAGAACGCGGTCAGCCGGGCTCAGGCCGCATCTTGCGCAGACGGCCCTGCAGGAGGCGCTGTTCGACCTCGCTGGGCGCCAGGGTGACCGCGGCGTGAAGTTCTCCGGCCGCGTCGCTCGTGCGGCCGAGCCGGCACAGATTGTCCGCCAGGGCAGCGTGCCACAGATGGGAGTACTCCAGGCCGGCGATGGTCTTCAGGGCAGCCAGCCCCGCCTCGGGGCCGTCGCGCTCGGTAACCGCGACCGCCCGGTTGAGCGCCACTACCGGGCTGGCCGTGATCGACCCGAGCAAGTCGTAGAGGCCGACGATCCGGTCCCAGTCCGTCTTCTGCCAGCTGGCAGCGGTCGAGTGGGCCGCGGCGAGGTGAGCCTGGATCTGATAGGGCCTGGCGACCCCGCCGGACCGGGTCACCGCCTCGGACAGCCACGCCGAACCCTC
>Ga0335073_10015396_pt1 | contig 10694 bp, 9 predicted proteins | sample Lox_Sample_22_FD_207093 | JGI IMG/M metagenome (GOLD analysis project Ga0335073, IMG submission 207093) | Soil microbial communities from Loxahatchee National Wildlife Refuge, Florida, United States - Lox_Sample_2.2 | ecosystem: Environmental > Terrestrial > Soil > Wetlands | place: USA: Florida...
CCGACGTCACCGTGCACCGGATGTGGGTGCGCGAAGGGACTGACCTGTTCCTGGTGACCTCGCCGGCTGCCGCCGCGTCGGTCCGGCGTTACCTGCCCCGGGCCCGGATATCGGTCGTGCCGCCGCCAGTGCGCTCCGCCTTCTATGCCGCTCCGGCGCAGGAGCAGGCCAGGGCCGCGCTGGGGGTGCCGCCGGCGGACTTCTGCGTCCTGGTCATCGACAGCGGCTGGGGCTTCGGACCGCTGGTGGAGGGCGTCGCGGCCCTGGCCCAGGCCGGCGTGCACGTGCTGGCCGTGGCCGGCCGCGATCGTGCGATCGAGCGGCGGCTAAGAGAACTGGCCGCGACGTCGCCGCGGATTACCGCGTTCGGCTTCACCGACCGGGTGCCCGAGCTGATGGCCGCCGCCGACGTCGTCCTGGCCCTGCCGGGCGCCACGACCTGCAGCGAGGCCCGCGTGGTCGGCCGGCAGTTGCTGCTCCTCGACGTCATGCCGGGGCACGGGAGGGACAACTTGCTGCACGAGCTCGAGCAGGGCGGGGCGCACGTGTGCGTGCCCACCCCGGCCGGCGTAACCGCCAGCGTGCTGGCCTTGCGGGACGGAGCCGCCGCCACCACGCAGGGCGGGCCGGCCCCGGACGCGGCACGGGCGCAGGGGCCGCAACCCTGGGAGCCGGCCTACGCGGCCGCGCTGCAGAGCATCGGAGTCGACGTGAGGCTTCCCGCCTGGGACCAGACCGCCGAACCCGACCTGGTCGCGTCGTCGTCGTCCCGGCCCGGACCGGCCGCGTTACCGCTACCAAAGCCTCGAGAGGAGTCAGTCCCGATGATGCGCACGCTCTTTCTCAATCCCCCTTCGTACGAGGGGTTCGATGGCGGCGCTGGCGCGCGTTACCAGGCGCGACGGGAGATCCGCTCATACTGGTACCCGAACTGGCTCGCCCAGCCGGCGGCCATGGTCCCGTGCAGCAGGCTGGTTGATGCGCCGCCGGCCGGCCTGACCGTGGCCGACGTCGCGCCGATGGCCGGCGTGCACGACCTCGCCATCGTGCACACGAGCTCTCCCACCTTCGCCGGCGACATCAAGGTCGCCGAGGCACTCAAGGAGGAGAACTCCGCGCTGCAGGTCGGCTTCGTCGGGGCCAAGGTCGCGGTCGAGCCGGAGCGCTCTCTGCTGGCCTCCCCCGCGATCGACTTCGTGGGCCGGGAGGAGTTCGACTTCACGATCGCCGAGGTGGCCGACGGCCGCCCGCTGGAGTCGGTGAACGGCGTCAGCTACCGGGCCGCCGACGGCCGCGTTGTGCACAACAAGGACCGGGCGATTCTGGAGGACATGGACCAGCTACCGTTCGTGACCCCGGTCTACAAGCGGGACCTGCGGGCCGAGGACTACTCGATCGGCTACCTCCGGCATCCCTACATGTCGATATACACGGGCCGCGGATGCCGGTCCCGCTGCACGTTCTGCCTCTGGCCGCAGACCGTCGGCGGGCATCGTTACCGCACCAGGAGCGTGGCCAACGTGCTGGCCGAGGCAGAGCTCGTGACGCAGCTCTTCCCGCAGGTCAAGGAGCTGTTCTTCGACGATGACACGTTCACGGACGACCGGCCCAGGGCGGAGGCGATCGCCCGGGGGCTGGCCAGGCTCGGGATCACGTGGTCGTGCAATGCGAAGGCCAACGTGCCCAGGGAGACGCTGGCCGTGCTGAAGGACAACGGGCTGCGCCTGGTGGTCGTCGGTTACGAATCGGGCAACCAGCAGATTCTCAACAACGTCAAGAAGGGCTTGCGCGTGGACCGCGCCCGGCGCTTCGCGCGGGACTGCAAGGACGTGGGCATCACCGTGCACGGCACGTTTATTCTCGGCCTGCCCGGGGAGACCAGGGAGACCATTCAGGAGACGATTCGGTACGCCCGCGAGGTGAACCCGCACACGATCCAGGTCTCGGTGGCGGCTCCCTATCCGGGGACGGAGCTGCACCGCAAGGCCACGGATAGCGGGTGGATTCCCGCGGACGATGACGGGGCCACGCTGGTCAGCGAGGGGGGCACGCAGCTAGCGACGCTGTCGTATCCGCACCTGGAGCGCACCGAGATCCTGGAATCCGTCGACGCGTTCTACAAGCGGTTCTATTTCCGCGCCGGGAAGCTGGCCGAGATGTCGGCCGAGCTGGTGCGTCAGCCTGACATGGCCGCGCGCCGGCTGCGCGAAGGCGGTGAGTTCGTCCGTTTCCTGAGCCGGCGTGCCCGAACACCCGCAGCGCAGTGAGCTGCCGCCGACCACGGGGGGTCTTGGTTCATGCGTGTCCTGCTCGTACATCCCAGCGCGCTGATGTACTCGGAGATCTTCTTGCGGCTCGAACCGCTCGGGCTCGAGCGCGTGGCCGCCGCAACACTGGCCGACGGCCATGACGTCCGGCTGATCGACCTGCAGGTCTACAGCCACGAGGATCTCGAGCGCACGCTGGTCGAATTCCGGCCGCATGCGGTCGGCTTCAGCCTGAACTACCTCGCCAACGTGCCCGAGGTCGTGAACCTCGCCAAGCGGATCAAGGTCATCCTGCCCGGCTGCACCGTGTTCGTCGGCGGCCACAGCGTGTCGTTCGTCGCCGAGCAGGTCCTCGGCCACGCCGACGGCGCGATCGACGTCGTGCTCAAGGGCGAGGGGGAGGTCGGGGCGCCCGCGCTCCTGGCCGCCCTGCCCGACCGCGCCATGTCGGAGGTGCCGGGGGCGGTCACCCTGGACGGTCCCGGCCGGCCCCCGTCGATGCTGCACAGCCTGGACGAGCACCTTCCGGCCCGGCATCTCGGGGGGCGGCGCCGCAAGTACTTCATCGGGGTGATGGATCCTGCCGCGTCGATCGAGTTCACCCGCGGGTGTCCCTGGGACTGCTCCTTCTGCAGCGCCTGGACCTTCTACGGGCGCAGCTATCGTCGGCTCTCGGCCGAGGCAGCGGTGGAGGACATGTCCCGGATCAAGGAGCCGGGCGTGTTCATCGTGGACGACGTGGCGTTCATCAAGGCGGAGGAGGGCGACGAGATCGCCCGGCAGCTCGAGCGGCGGCGGATCCGCAAGAGCTATTACCTCGAGACCCGCTGCGACGTGCTGCTGCGCAACGAGGAGGTGTTCCGGCGGTGGAAGCGCCTCGGCCTGGAATACATGTTCCTCGGCCTCGAGGCGCTCGACGAGGAAGGGCTCAAGCAGTTCCGCAAGCGGACAACGCCCCAGCTCAACAACAAGGCCCTCGAGGTGGCCAGGTCCATCGGGCTCATGGTGGCCATCAACATCATCGCCGACCCGGACTGGGACGAGGCCCGGTTCGCGTTCGTGCGCGAGTGGGCCATGAGCGTCCCCGAGATCGTCAACATCACGGTGCAGACGCCCTATCCGGGGACCGAGACCTGGCTCACCGAGTCCCGCCGCCTGACCACCCTCGACTACCGCCTGTTCGACGTGCAGCACGCGGTGCTCCCGACCCGGCTGCCCCTGCACCGCTTCTATGAGGAGCTGGTGAAGACCCAGGCGGTCCTGGCCCGCAAGCACCTGGGCGTCGCGGCGCTCGCCGAGACCACCGGCCTCGTGGCCCGGCAGTTGCTGCGGGGACAGACCAACTTCGTCAAGATGATCTGGAAGTTCAACAAGGTCTACAACGCCGACCGGCAGTTCGCCGAGCACCAGCGGGAGACCGAGTACATGCTTCCGCCGCCGGCCGACACCCCGGTGGTGGCGCCCGACCGCAAGGAACTCTTCGTCCACGTCCCGGCGCGGCGGAGAGCCTTATGCCCCGGGCGCTGACCGGCTTGCGCGCACTGGTCACCGGGGGGTCGAGCGGCATCGGGGCCGCCACCGCCCGGGCGTTCGCCGCCGACGGGGTGCACGTGGCGGTCGCGGGGCGCAACTTGGCGGCGCTGCACAAGGTGGCGGCCGATACCGGGGGCGTCGCGATCCCGGGTGACCTTCGCGAGCACGGGTGCCCCCGGCGTACGATCAGTGCGGCCAGCGACGCCCTCGGCGGGATGGACATCCTGGTGTCCAACGCGGGGGTGGGCTGGGCCGGCCCGTTCGCGTCTATGAGCGAATCCGACATCGACCGACTTATCGATGTGAACCTGCGTGCCGCCGCCCACCTGGCCCGCGCCGCCATCCCGCACCTGGAGCAGCGGAACGGCCGGCTGATCTTCGTCGGTTCGATCGCCGGGCTCGTCGGGGTGCCAGGGGAGGCGTGGTACTCGGCCACCAAGGCGGGCCTCGGGTGCCTGGCCGAGACGCTGCGTGCGGAACTGCGGCCGCTCGGGGTCGGCGTCACGCTGGTCAGCCCGGGGGTCGTGGACACCGCGTTCTTCGAGCGCCGCAAGGTGCCGTACCAGCGCCAGCATCCGCAGCTCATGAGCGCTCAGGCGGCCGCCAACGCGATCGTCGAGGCCACCAGGCGCGGCCGCGATGAGATCGTCATCCCGCAGTGGCTGTCGTTCCCTGCGCGGCTGAAGGTCAACTTTCCCGGTCTGTACCGCAGGCTCGCCGCCCGCCTCGCCTGATCCGGTGGCCTGCCCCGGCGGCCTGCCCGGCAGCCTCCCCGGCCCGGCGCCACCCTGCATGGATCTCGTTAGAGGGCTCTGAGCTGCGAAGTTGAACTTGTGTGACACACGTACACTGTTGCGATGGGCGAACACCTCGAGCTCCCGCGGCCGCTTCAGCTCTTCCGGACGGCCGGCTGGAACCTGACCGAGTCCGTCGGCCTGCCGATCGCGGCGTTCGCCCTTGGTACGTGGCTCGGGGGCCGCGACGCCGGCCTGCTGGCCGGCGTCGCCGCCATCTGGATCATCGCGGCGATCCGCAAGATCGCCACCGGGTCCGTCACCGGCCTGCTGATGATCTCCGCCCTCGTGCTCACCCTGCAGGCGGTGGTCGCGGTAGCGACCGGCAACCTGTGGATCTTCCTGCTGCACTTCCCGCTCGCGAACCTGTGCCTGTGCGTGCTGTTCGCCCGTACCGCGCGCGGCCCCAACCCGCTGTGCGCCCGGCTGGCCGCCGAAATGATCGCGCTGCGTCAGCCGGCCAGCTGCCGGGACGGGCTGCACTGCTTCTTCCAGCGGGCGACCCTGTTCTGGGCTGGCATTTTCCTCGCCCTGGCCGCGTGCCTGGGGGCGCTGCTGGCGATCGTGCCCACCGCCGAGTTCCTCTTGCTCTCGACCGTGGCCACGGCGTCGCTGATCGCGGCGGGAACGGGCGCCTCGGCCCTGTGGTTCCGTTCCTCCCTGCGCCGGCTCGGGCTCACGCTGCGCTTCGCGCCCGCCGCATAAGGACTACCCACGTTAAGGATGTGCACCGCTCGGGCACGGGCGGACGCTGTAGGTACGTGACAAAACCGGCCTGTTCAGCTGCCGCAGAGCCCGCCGCTTCCGGCGCGCCTGTGAAGGGGGATCTCATGGGTAAAGAAGCACGCGTAGCGCTCCTGCTCGCCGGCGCCGCTTGCCTTTCGGCCGTCATGGTGGAGTGGGTTATTTCGGAGCTGAACCAGTAGGCGGAGACGCCATGGCGCCGGGCCACGGCGTGGCCCGGCGCATCATGGTTACCGGGCAAACCGCACGTCAGGCGCGAACCCGGACAGCTCGGGCATCTCCGTTGCCGCCGGGGGGATCTCCGCGGCCGCCTGCATGACGCGGGCTTTTAGGGAGCCGTAATCGCGGTCATACTCGCGCTCGCCGCCGCGCTGGTCTTCGGCATATCGTCGGTCGCCGAACAGCGCGGCACCGGGCATGTCAAGGAACGCGGGGCGCTGTCGCCGCGCCTGCTGCTCGACCTCGTGCGCGACCCGCTGTGGGTCACCGCCATCGGCGCGACCGTACTCGGATTCGCCCTGCAGGTGATCGCGCTGAAATACGGCAGCCTGGCCGTGGTCGAGCCGCTGCTGATCTGCGACCTGATCTTCGCCGTGCTCATCAACTCGCACCTGCGGCACAGGCGGGACCCGATCATTTTCATCGGCGCCGCCATGTGCGCCGCCGGCGTGGCCGGCTTCCTGGTCATCGCCCATCCGACAGGCGGAAAAACGACCGTCGGCGCCATCGTCATACTGCCGCTCGCGCTGGCGCTCATCGTGCTCGTCGGTGGATCGCTGCTCGTCGCAAACCGGGACAAGAAGGTGCAGGCGCTCGCGCTGGCGCTGGCCACCGGCGTCTGCTACGGGATCTCAGCCTTCCTGATCAAGATCGTGACCGGCAACGGGATCCATCACCTGCTGACCACGTGGCCGATCTACGCGCTGATCATCGTCGGGCCGCTGGGCTTCCTGCTCAACCAGAACGCCTTTCAGGAGAGCGGCAACCTGATCGCGCCGGTCCTGTCCATCATCACAGCGGCCGACCCGATCATCTCCATCGTGCTCGCCGTCGTGTTCCTGAGCGAGAAGCTGAACAGTTCCCCTGGCGCGATCGTCGGCGAGATCGTGACGCTCGCTCTGATGGTCGTCGGGATCGTCATCATCGCCCGGCACGCTCCCATGGCCGTCACGCAGCAGGAGAAGGATGCGGCGGCGGCCGGGGCGCAGGAGGTTGCCTCCCCGGCCGCCGATCCGTAGTCGCCGGGCCATTCATGAGTGTCCCGGCGCTCCCGGCTCAGACCGCGATCCGGCCGCCGTCGACGGGCAGCACCGCGCCCTGCACGAAGCTCGCCTCGTCGCCGGCAAGGTAGGCGATCGCGGCAGCGATCTCCTCCGGCAGGCCGGGCCGGCCGGAGGGTGCGCCAGCGGCGAGCTGATCCAGCGCGTCGCCCATGGCCGCCGTGCCCTCGGTGCGGGTCGGTCCCGGGCTGACCGCGTTGACCCGGACGCCGGCCGGGCCATACTCGGCCGCCCAGGACTTGGTCAGCAGGACCAGCGCGGCCTTGCTGGAGCCGTACAGCGCCATCTGCGCCTTCCCGAACTGGGCGACCATGGTGGTGACGTTGATGATCGCGCCATGGCCGCGCTCGGCCATGGCCGGCGCCAGCTCGGCGACCAGAAAGAATGGCGCCTTGACGTTGACCGCGTAGACGCCGTCGAAGTCTGCCGCGCTGGCCCCGTGGGTCGGCCCGAACGGGAAGACTCCGGCGTTGTTGACCAGGATGTCGACGTGCCCGCCGCCCATCTCGGTCGCCTGCTTGGCGAGGTGCCGGACGCTGGTCTCGTCGCTCAGCTCGGCCGCGACGAAGTCGGCGCTCCCGCCCCTGGCTCGGATCTCGGCCACGACCTGAAGGCCACGGCCGGCGTCGCGCCCAGACAGCACCACGTGCGCGCCAAGACCTGCCAGAGCGATCGCGGTAGCGCGGCCGATGCCGGACGTGGCGCCTGTGATCAGGGCCGTCGATCCGGCGAGGTTGTTCGTCATGCCCGTCTCCCTATCTCGTGATCTGTGCAGCGATCCCGGCAACCGCGGCCGGCCGGTCATCGTTGCCGGCCGGCCGGCCGCGTTCGGCGATGGCGGCCATAAGCCGCGCTTCTGGCCCGGCGGTGCTCGTGTCGCGCGGCCGTGATCCGATGGGGCGATGGAAATACGAGAGCTGCGAGCCTTCGTGGCCGTGGCGGAGGAGGGAAGCCTCTCGGCCGCCGCCCGCCGACTGCATTTCAGCCAGTCGGCGCTCTCACAGACCGTCCAGTCGCTGGAACGTCAGGTCGGCACGCCGTTGCTGGTGCGCCGCAGCACGGGGGTCACTGCCACCGACGCCGGGACGGTCCTGCTCCGCGAGGCGCGGGCGCTCATCGCCCAGCACGACCGGGCCGTGGCCGCCCTGTCCGGCCAGGCCGCGGCCGGCCTGCTCCGGGTCGGCGTCCCGCTCGAGCTCCCGGCCGACCTCCTGCCCCGCGCGCTCGCGGAGCTGGGCGCCAACTTCCCGCTCACCCGGGTCGAGGTCGGGCACGAATCCAGCGCCGCGCAACTGGCCGCCCTGGAAGCCGGAGACCTGGACGTCGCCCTGGTCCGCGAGCGCCCTGCGGGCCCGGACTTCGATGCCGTGCTGGCGGTCGAGGAGCCGCTCGGCGTCATCCTGGCCGCCGACCGCGCGGCGGAGCGCGCCGATCCGGCCGGCGTCCGGCTGGAGCGGCTGGCCGACCTGGACTGGATCGGCTTCCCCCGCTCCGAAACCCCGGTCTGGTACGACCAGGTCGCCGCCACCCTCCGCGCCCATGGCCTCGCCGTGCCGGACCAGCCGCCGTCTGGCGGTCACCCGCTGATCGCCGAGGTGAAGCTGGCCGCGGTCGGTACCGGCCGGGCGTTCGCCCTGGCGCCGCCGGGCTGGTACCAGCCGCTGCCCGATGGCCTGGCCTGGTACCCGCTGACCGGCGACCCGCTCGTTCGCCGGACCTGGGCGGTCTGGCCCGCCGATTCACGCCGCCGGGACCTCGCGGCGCTGGTGGCGGCGCTCGACATCACCGGGAGATGACCGGCCGCCACGACCGGCTCAGGCGCCAGCCCGGCCACGATCACCGGCGGCGCGAGCGTGACAACGCATCCCTGATCGCCCTGACGGCCAGCATGGCCAGCACCACCGCCGTGGCGGCGGTCGCGGCCGGCGCCGGGGCGGGCCCCGGCGCGCCGGGAACGGGCTGCTCGACCTCGGCGGCCAGCCGCAGGTTGGCGTCCGTCTCCGTTGCCGCAAGCAGGCGCCGCTGCTGCAGCAGGTAGAGCAGCGCGAACCCCGGCGCCACGAGCAGAACCGCCAGGCCGGCGACGATGAACTCGGCCACGAGGGACGCGTTGGGCGCGCTGCCCGCGGCCAGTGACAGCGATGTGGGCAACAGGTACGGGTACTGGGCCAGTCCCCAGCCCCACACCACGGTGGCCACGGCGACCGCGGCGACCGCCCGCAGGAACAACGCGTGATACCAGCGCAGCAAGAGCATGCCGAGCACGGCGATCCCCGCGGCGATCGAGATCGCCACGAGCGGCAGCGCGATGCCGGTCAGGCGATGGAACACCCGTGGCGCGCTGGCGGATAGTTCGGTAAACGTGCCGGCGGCGAGCGCCCCGGTGAGCACCCCGGCCGCGGCGGCGCGCAGCGAGAAGTAGCGCACCAGTTCCGGGTGCCCGCGCTGGCGGGCCTCCAGCACGAGAAACACGGCGCTGATGTAGGCACACGCGGCGACGAACAGGAACCCGGTGAGGATGGCTGTCGGCGAGGTCCACGCGGCCAGGACGTTGCCGGCGGGATGCACGGGCACCTGCCCGGTGACGACGGCCCCGATGATGGCCCCCATGAAAAACGGCGTGATCAGCGAGGAGGCGGCAAACGTCGCGCCCGTGAACTGCTGCATCCGCAGCCGCCGGGCGGTGTGCCGGAAGGCGAACCCGACGCCGCGCAGCACGATTCCCAGCGCGGAAATACTCAGCGGGACGAACAGCGCGGTCATGATGGCGGCGAACGCGGGCGGGAACGCGGTCCATAGCAGCACCAGGATGAAGACCAGCCAGACGTGGTTGGCTTCCCAGACCGGGGTGATGGACTCGTCGATGAGTTCCCGCGGGGCCGCGCCGCGCTCGCTGCCGCCCGCCAGCAGGTCCCAGATCCCGCCGCCGAAGTCCGCGCCGCCGAACAATGCGTACGCGGCGATGACGACGACAAAGATAACGGCGACCGCAATGGTCTCCGGCGAAGGGCTCATTGGCCCTCCGGCCCGCCGGAGGAGGACCGGGGCAAGGCTGCTCGCGCCGGGAGCCCGGCGGACGACGCCCTGTCCGGCGCGGGGCCGTACGGCACCTGCTCGGCCTCTTCATCGGCCGGCGACTCCCGCCGCCAGCGCCAGGACATGATCATCGGAATGCCGATCGAGACCACTGTCAAGACCGCGTACAGGACGAGGATCACCGCCAGCGTGACCGTGACCCCCCCGGCCGAGGTCACCGCGTTGCCGACCAGCAGGACGCGGTAGACGATCCACGGCTGGCGGCCCACCTCGGTGACGACCCACCCCGCCTCCATCGCGGTCACCGCCGCCACGCCGCCGAGGGCCGACGGCACCAGGAACCACGCGGTGACCAGCAGCCGGCGGTGGAACCACCACCACCAGGCCTGCCAGGCGGCCAGCGCCAGAAGGAAGAAACCGATGCCCACCATCAGGTCGAAGCTCAGATGGATGAGCGTGGGCAGCGGCGGCCGCTGATCTGGCGGCACGCTGTCCCAGCCGATGACGCGTGTGTGCGGGTTGAATCCGACCAGGATCGAGTCGAACGAGGGGATCGCGGCGCCGAGATAGACCCTTCCGTTGATCAAGATCCCGCCGACCCATTCGGGAACGTTGTCCCCGGTCCTGGCGACGTATTCCATCGCAGCGAACTTGACCGGCTGGTTGTGCGCGACGAAGCGGGCGATGATGTCCCCCATCATCACCTGCAGCGGCGTTGCGATCCCGGCCAGCGTGAACGGGATGGCGAAACCCAGCCGGTGGTACCGGTCCCTGCGACCGCGCAGCAGCCCGACCGCGTACACGCCGGCGATGAGGAAGCCCGTCACCATATATGCGGCGAGCACCATGTGCGCGGTCTCGTACGGGGTCGCGGCGTTGAAGAACACCGACACCGGGTCGACGCTGGTGATCTTGCCGTGGCTGAGCGTGTACCCGGCGGGCGAGTTCATCCACGAGTTGGCCGCGACCACCGACAGCGCGCCCAGGATCCCGGCCACGACGATCGGCATCCCGCTCCACCAGTGCGCCCAGGGTGACAG
>Ga0335073_10015397_pt1 | contig 10694 bp, 8 predicted proteins | sample Lox_Sample_22_FD_207093 | JGI IMG/M metagenome (GOLD analysis project Ga0335073, IMG submission 207093) | Soil microbial communities from Loxahatchee National Wildlife Refuge, Florida, United States - Lox_Sample_2.2 | ecosystem: Environmental > Terrestrial > Soil > Wetlands | place: USA: Florida...
GTTCGCGCTGCGCGATGGCGGCACCGCGCTGGCGGAGGTCGGCAGGAGCGTCAACCGGACCGGAGACGTGAGCGGCTTCGCGCCCCCCGGTGACATTCACCGGGTCCGCAACCACGGCAGCGAGGTCGCGATCTCGGTGCATATCTACGGGGCCGACATCGACCGCCTCGGCACCAGCGTGCGCCGCTCCTACGACCTCCCGGTGCGGGCCGGCTAGCCGACCGAAGAGTAGGCGACGACCCCGCGGCGGAGGGCGGTGATCGCGCGGCGGGCGGTGTCGGCGACCGGCGCCGACCGCGCCGCGGCGGCGACCTGATCCAGCAGGTCGATGAGCTGCTTGACCGCGCGGACGAAGTCGCCGGGCGTCAGGTCGCCCGACAGCACCTGCTCCAGCGCCCGGCCCCGTGCCCAGGCGTGCGCGGTCCACGCGAACCCGAAGTCCGGCTCGCGCAGGAACGACAGGTGGTGCTCCTTCTCGACACCATCGAGCTCGCCCCAGACTCTGATCATGTCGGCGAGCACCTCGCGGGAGCGGCCGTGCGGCAGCCGCGGCGGGCTGGCGTCATCGGGCCGGCGCGACTCGAAGGTCAGGGCGGAAACGCACGCCGCGAGCTCGGCAGGCGCCAGGTCGTCCCACAGACCACGGCGCAGGCACTCGGCAACCAGCAGGTCGAGCTCGGTGTACAGGCCGGCCAGGCGCCTGCCTTCCTCCGTGACCGCGTCGCCCTCGGTGTAGCCGAGCTGGTCGAGCACCGCGCAGACGCGATCGAACGTACGGGCGATCACGTGCGTCCGGCCGCCCACCTTGCGCTCCAGGGCCTCGGCCTCGCGTTCCAGCCGGAGGTACTGCTCGGCCTGCCTGGCGTGCGTCTCGCGATCAGGGCACGCGTGGCACGGGTGCTCGCGCAGCCGCCGCCGCAGGCTCTCGATCGCTTCATTGGCCCCGCCCGGCCTCCCCTTGCCCGCGGCGCCGTTGCTGCCGCCGGCCCGCTGCGGCCTGCCCAGATCGCGCGAGGCCAGCTTGTTGCGCATGGTCGAGGCCAGGTCCCTGCGGTGGTTCGCCGACCGCGGGCTGAACCAGTTCGGTATCCGCACCCGGTCGATGGGCGTGACCGGAACCGGGAAGTCCGCCAGCGACAGCCGCTTGACCTGGCGGTTGACGGTCAGCACGAGCGGCGCGGAGGGGTCGGTGCCCGGCGCTTCGAGCACGAGCGCGATCCCGGCACGCCGCCCTCCGGGAACAACGATGATGTCGCCGCGGCGCAGCTGCCCGAGCGACGCCACCGCCTCGGCCTGCCGGGCCGCGGACCGCTCCCGCGCCTGATCCCGCTCGCGCTCGGACAGCTCCCGCCGGATGGCCAGGTAGCCGGCGAAGTCGCCGCGGTCGCAGGAGACCTTGATTTCCTCCATCGATCTCCGGATCCGGCGCGCCTGGCGGGCCAGGCCGACCACCCCCCGGTCCGCCTGGAACTGCGCGAACGACGACTCCAGCAGCGCGGCGGCCCGCTTCCTGCCGACGCGGCCAACCAGGTTGACCGCCATGTTGTAGGACGGCCGGAAGCTGGAGCTGAGCGGGTAGGTCCGGGTGCCGGCCAGGCCGGCGACCGCGAGCGGGTCCACGCCGGGCTGCCATAGCACGACCGCGTGCCCCTCGACGTCGATGCCGCGCCGGCCGGCCCGCCCGGTCAGCTGGGTGTACTCCCCCGGTGTCAGGTCCGCGTGGTTCTCGCCGTTCCACTTGTCCAGGCGCTCGATCACCACCGTCCTGGCCGGCATGTTCACGCCGAGGGCGAGGGTCTCGGTCGCGAACACCGCCCGGATCAGCCCGGCGATGAACAGCTCCTCCACGACCTCCTTGAACGTCGGCAGCATCCCGGCGTGGTGCGCCGCGATCCCGCGGCGCAGGCCGGCCAGCCAGTCCGGGAACCCAAGGACCGGCAGGTCCTCCTCGGGGATGTCCGCGGTCCGCCGCTCGACCAGCGCGGTGATCTCGGCGGCCTCGTCCGGTGTGGTCAGCCGGAGCCCGGCGTCCAGGCACTGCAGCACCGCAGCGTCACACCCGGCGCGGCTGAAGATGAAGGTGATCGCCGGGAGCAGGCCCGCCGCGTCCAGCCGGTCGATGACCTCGGGCCGTCTCGGCACCCGGAACCTGCCCGGCTGCCGGGCGGCGCGGGCTGGCCGTCCGGGCGCCTTGCCCCCCCGGCCACCTCCCCGCCCTTCTCCGCTCCCCCGTCGCCCGGCGCCTTCGCGCTGGGCGATCCGCCGCAGTTCCGGGTTGACCTTCGGGGTCGCCCCACCCCCCACCCACCTCCCCTTTCCCCCTTCACCTTCCCCCTTCACCGGCCCGGGCCCGCGGGCATGCTCGGGCCCGGAGAACAGGTCGTACAGACGCGAGCCGACCAGCATGTGCTGCCACAGGGGTACCGGGCGGACCTCGTCCACGATCACCGTGGTGCCCCCGCGGACCTGCGACAGCCAGTCGCCGAACTCCTCGGCGTTGCTCACGGTCGCCGACAGCGCGACAAGCCGCACCGACTCGGGCAGGTGGATGATCACCTCTTCCCACACCGCGCCCCGGAACTCGTTCGCCAGGTAGTGCACCTCGTCGAGGACCACGTAGCCAAGCCCGGCCAGCGTCGGCGACCCCGCATACAGCATGTTCCGCAGCACCTCGGTGGTCATCACCACCACCGGAGCCTCGCCGTTGATGCTGTTGTCCCCGGTCAGCAGGCCCACCTTGGCGGCTGAGTACCTGCGGACCAGGTCGGCGTACTTCTGGTTGGAGAGCGCCTTGATCGGCGTGGTGTAGAAGCACTTGCGCCGCTCGGCCAGTGCCAGCGCCGCGGCGAACTCCCCGACGACCGTCTTGCCCGAGCCGGTCGGCGCGGCCAGAAGCACTCCGTGCCCGGCGTTCAGCGCCCGGCACGCGTCCAGCTGAAACTGGTCGAAGCTGAAGTCATACAGTGCCTGGAACGCGGTGAGTTCCGGCCCGTCCTCGGTCAATCGGCTGATCCAGGAGGCCGCCCGATGTCGGCGCCATCACCGGAAGGCACATCGAAATCGAGCGGAGACGCCTCGTCGTCGGACAGACCCGCGTACGGGGACGGGATCCTCGCGCGCCGCCGGTCGTTCATCCAGATCAGCAGGTCGGCGACCTCGATCAGCACCACACAGGGAACGGCCAGCAGCAGCATCGTGACCGGGTCCGGGCTCGGCGAGGCGATGCCGGCGAACACGAACACGAGGAAGATCATGATCCGGCGCCACTTCTTCATCCGCTCGTGGCTGATCACGCCGACGAGGTTCAGCATCACCAGCAGCAGCGGCAGCTCGAACGCCAGCCCGAAGCCGAGGATCATGGCCTGGAAGTAGCCGAGATAGTTGGACACCGTCGGGGCGACCTGGATCCCGCTCGGCGCGAGCGCGAGCAGGTACTTCAGTCCCCGGCTCATCACGAAGTAGGCCAGGGTGGCGCCGCCCAGGAACAGCGGCGCGGCGGTGAACACGAACACGTAGGTCCACCGCTTCTCGCGCCGGTACAGCCCGGGCGCGATGAACGCCCAGACCTGGTAGAGCCAGTACGGGCAGGTCACGATCAGCGCGAACCAGAACGCGAGCTGCAGCCAGATCGTGAACGGGTCGAGGACCCCGATGACGATCAGCTTGGTGTGGTCAGCGAACGCGGCGGCCTTGAACGGGTGGTACACAAACGCCCAGAGCCGGTCGTGGACCGCAGGGATCAGCCCGATGGCGAGGGCTACCAGAATGGCGGCCACGGCCTTCATCAGCCGGTTGCGCAGCTCACGGAGATGGTCCATGAGCGGCATCCGGCCATCGGGATTCGCCTGCCGCTGCGACTGGGAGATCTTGCCGCCCAGCAGGCGCGCACCCGTGATCGTGTCAGCCAGCTTCGGCATGGTCAGCTACCGAGGAAAGGGAGGGTGCGGGCTCAGCTGGGCTGCTGCGTCCGCGGGGCTTCTGTCACCGGGGCGCCGTTCGCGACCGCCTCGCCCACGGGCTGAGGCTGCTGCTGCATGTCGCGGATCTGCTGCTGCAGCGCATCGATCTGCGCCTGCTGCGTGGACGCGGTCAGCGCCTGGGGCGACGTTGCCTGGGCCTGCGGTGCCGGCTCTGGCTGCTCGTCGTCGTCGTGTATTTTCGACACCTCGGATTTGAGGATGCGCATGGACCTGCCCAGCGACCGGGCGGCGTCGGGCATCTTCCTGGAGCCGAACAGGACAAGCACCACAATCGCGATAATCAGCACTTTCAGTGGGCTGTCGAACAGATCACCTATGTTCATCTGAGTCCCCATCCAGGCGGGAAGCGCGTCCCCGCGCCTTGGGTCGCTTGCACCGAAAGTCTACACAAGACGGCTCTGGTGAGCACTGGTCAGGCGTACTGGGCGAGTGCTTCGGCCGCATCCTCACGGATCTCGGCCGCCAGGCTGGCCGGCGAGATCACCCGGCCGTCCTCGCCGAGCCGCAGCGCCAGCCGCCGGAAAACCCGGGTGTCCGGGGTCCGGATCCCGACCCGCAGCCGGCCGTCATCCAGCTCGGTGACCCGCGCACAGGGGTAGTACTCGGCCACCCAGCGGCCCGCGGCTGACAGCTCGAGCTCCACCTCGACGTCATCGGCGGACGGCCGGAACAGCCCCTGGTCGACGTCCCTCGGCTGGGCCTGGGCGGGCACCGACGCGGGCTCGTCCAGCACGGCCAGGTCCAGCACCCGGTCCAGCCGGAAGAGCCGCACCGCCTCGGCACGCAGGCACCAGCCTTCCAGGTACGTCCTGCCCTCGACGACCAGCAGCCGCATCGGGTCGACGTCCCGCTCGGTGGCCTCGTCCCGGCCGTGGACGTAATAGGACAGGTGCAGCCGCCTGCCCCGGTCGATCGCGTCCCGCACCTGGGCCGCGGCGGTCCTGGTGCCGCGGTCGTCGAGCTGCACCGCCACCTGGGAGCTCACCTCGCCGGCGGCGCCGGCGGCGGCTTCCAGCTTGGCGATCGTCCGGCTGAGGGCCGAGCTGTCGCCCAGGGCCGGCAGCTCGGCGAGCATCCGCAGCGCGACCAGCAGCGCGCTCGCCTCGTCCACGCCCAGGCGCAGCGGCCGGTCGAACGACTCGGCCTCGCTGACGACGATCTCGCCGCCTTCGTAGGACAGGTCGATCGGGCAGTAGGGGTCGGGCGAGCGCAGCTCGACGCACCACAGCATGTTCAGGTCATCGACGAGCTCGCGCTCGCTGATGCCGAACGCCTCCGCGGTGTCGGCGAGCCCCACGACCTTCCTGCTGACCACGTACGGGACCAGCGCGAGCAGCCGCTGCAGCCGGTCGCTGGCCGGCGCCACCCGCGGCGGCGCCCCTGCCCGTGACCTGGACCCTGAGGACGTCACGCCAGCACCCCCTTGAGCCGCCCGATCACGGCATCCCGCAGGTCGGCTGGCTCGATCACCACGGCGTCGGCGCCAAATGAGGCGAGATGCTCGCTGTACCAGCCCACGTCGGAGAACGGCGCCTCGACCAGATCCCATCCCGGGCGGTGCGGGTCGGGCGTCACCGCCGTGGCGCCGCGCCGGAGCCCGTACCCGGCGCCGTGCCTGACCTGCAGCACCGCCGTCCGCCGGGCCTGTGGCTCTTTGTCCCATTCGCGCACCAGCTCGCGCACGTCGATCCCGGGCGGGACGGCGACGGCACCCGCCGGCCCGCTGAACGTCACCGGGCCGTCGATGCGGCTCAGCCGGAACACCCGTGTCTCGCCCCGGTCGATGTCCCGGCCGGCCACATACCAGCGGCCATGCCGGTTGACGACGCCCCACGGCTCGAGCCGGCGCTGCTGGGAAACGCTGCGGCCGGCCGTGCGGTGGCTGAACGAGACCGGGCGCCGGTCGCGTACCGCCTCCCACAGCGGGCCGAACGCCGCCTCGCCCGTCTGCAGCCGCGGCTCGATGCCGGGCTGCGTGGTCTCCTCCGCGTCGATCCCGGCGGCCCGCAGCTTGAGCAGGGCGCCGGCCGCAGCCCCGGCCAGCTCGGCGCGCCGCCAGACCCGGGCGGCGAGGCCGAGGACCGCGGCCTCGTCGGGCTCCAGCCTGATCTCGGGAAGGCCGTACGCCTGGCGCGGTATCCGGTACCCGGGCTCCTCGTCGGGGGTCGCGCTGATCCCGGTCTCCAGCGGGATCCCCAGCTCGCGCAGCTCGTCCTTGTCTCGCTCGAACATGCGCTTGAACGCGTCGAACGAGTCCGGGTAGCCGGGCACCGCGTCCCTGATCTGTGACGCGGTGAGGTACTTGCCCGCCGAGAGCAGGCAGACGACCAGGCTCAGCAGCCGTTCCGTCTTCCGCCGTGACATTCCTGGCACGTCCTTTTCTCTCCCCCGCCTCCCAGCACCGACCGTACCTTGCCGCGGCGCGCAACAGGGGCACTGGCGCGGGTTTCCTGGCCGCCCGGTGACACGCGCGTCCACTACCCTGCCTTCGTGATCAGGTGGCGCTCCGGAGTGGTGTCAGCCGTGCGGCGGGAGTGGGCCGGCGCGGTCGAGGTCGAGGTCGCCGTCGATGGGGCGGCGGTCAGGGCGCTCGCCTACCCGGAGCTCACCGGCCGGCCGCAGCCAGGAGACAGGGCGCTGCTCAACAGCGGGGCGCTGCATCTGGGCCTGGGGACCGGCGGGTACGCGCTCGTGGTCGCGCTGCCGGACCGGCTGCCGCCGGATCGTGACGGCCCCGGCCACCTCATCAAGGCGCGGTACACGCCGCTGCAGGCCACCGTTCTCGGCGCTGACGAGCAGGGCTCACCGCATCACGAGATCCTGCGCGACGCCGACGACCTGGACGGCACCCCGGTGGTGGTGGCCGACCTGCACTCGGCCCTGCCCGCCATCCTGGCCGGGTACCGCGACGAGCTCGGGCCCGCTGCGGGCGCATCCGCGCGCGCCGTCTACGTCATGCTGGACGGCGCCGCGCTGCCCGCGTGGTTCTCCCGGACCGCCGCCGGGCTGCGGGACGCCGGCTGGCTGGCGGCGACCGTCACGGTGGGCCAGGCGTTCGGCGGCGACCTGGAGGCGGTCACCCTGCACACCGGGCTGCTGGCCGCGCGGCATGTGCTCGGCGCCGACCTGATCGTGGTGTCGCAGGGGCCCGGCAACCTGGGCACCGGCACCAGGTGGGGATTCTCCGGGGTGGCCGCTGGCGAGGCGGTCAACGCGGCGGCCGTGCTCGGCGGCCTTCCGGTGGCGTCGCTGCGGATCAGTGACGCCGACCCTCGTGAGCGGCATCGCGGTGTCTCGCACCACAGCCTGACCAGCTACGGGCGGGTGGCCCTGGCCCGGGCCGACGTCGTGCTGCCCGACCTGCCCGGCGAGTTCGGCGAGCGGGTCAGGGCCGCCGCCGCGCCGCTGGCGGCCCGGCACAACCTGGTGGTCGTCAGCGTCGCCGGGCTGGAGGGCGCGCTGCGCGCCTGCCCGGTGCCGCTGTCCACCATGGGCCGCGGGCTGGACCAGGACCTTGCGTACTTCCTGGCCGCCGCGGCCGCCGGGCGGCATGCCGCGGTGCACGCCGGGCAGCGCGCTGCGGAAGAATGAACCGAGCCGGAAGCTCCGGCGAACCGAAAGGCAGGGCTGATGGGATTCGCGGCGAAGGCACGGCGGCTGCCCGGGCGGGTCACGGCCGGCGCGTTCATTCTCAACGCGGGCCTGGGAAAGTGGTCGGCTGACGAGGAGGCGGCCGCCCGGCTGCACGGCATGGCCGTCGGCACCTACCCGTTCCTCGCCCGGCTGAAGCCGAAGAGCTTCGCGCGGCTGCTGTCGGCCGGAGAGATCGCGCTCGGTTCGGCGCTGCTGCTGCCGGTCGTGCCAGCGGCCGTCGCCGGGGCGGGCCTGACCGCGTTCTCCGCCGGGCTGCTGGGCCTGTACGCCCGCACGCCCGGCATGACGAAGGATGACGGCATCCGGCCCAGCCAGCAGGGCACCCCGCTGGCCAAGGATGTGTGGATGCTCGGCATCGGCATCGGCCTCACCGTCGACGCGCTCACCGACCGGTCATGACGTGAGCGCGTCCACGGTGAACCGGACGCGGCGGCGGCTCAGCTCTTGCCGCTGTTGACCGCGTCGAGGACGTCTACCACGAAGACGAGCGTGTCGGTCCCCTTGATCCCGGCCGAGGACTCGCCGGACGAGCCGTAGCCGTCCTTTGGCGGGATGATCAGCATCACCCTGCTGCCCACCGGCACGCCGAGCAGGCCCGTGTCCCAGCCCGGGATGATCTGCGCCGGCGATGCGTCGATCTGGAAGCCGAATGGTGCGCCCCTGGACCAGGAAGAGTCGAAGACCGCGCGGGTCCGCCAGTTCAGGCCGACGTACTGCGTGACGACTTCCTGGCCCTTGGTGATCGGCGGCCCGTTGCCCTTGATCAGGGTCTTCACAATCAGCCCGCTGGGCGGCGACGTCTTCGGGATCGTGACTGTCGGCGCCTTGCCGGTCGCCTGGCTCACGGTTGGCAGGCTGCCGCCGCCGTTGGAGACGTGCGTGCCGGCCGCCGACGCGGTCCCGGAGTAGGACTTGATCATGTCGACGACGAACACGAGCGTGTCGCTCCCGGTGACGCCGACCTCTGTGTTGCCCGAGGATCCGTAGCCGTACTTCGGCGGCAGCACCGCGAGCACCCGGCTGCCCATCTTCTTGCCCTGCAGGGCCGTCTGCAGGCCGGGCAGCAGGGAGCCCGAGAGCACCTGCGGGGTGCTGCTGTACGTGCTGAGCACCAGTTTGTGCGTGGTCCCGCTCCAGATGTAGACCACGTAGTTGGTGAGGAACGCGTCGCTCTTGGTCAGCGTCGCCCCGCTGCCCTGGATCTCGGTCTTGACGTACAGGTCCTTGCCCGCCTTCTTGGCCGGGATCTTGACGTTCGGCGCCTTGCCGAACGTGCCGGCGGCCGTCACCGACTGGTTGGGGCTCGACGGCGGCGTCGATGACGAGCCGCAGCCAACCAGAGCCAGGGCGGCGATCAGGGGAAGCAAGAGCGCAGCAGCGATGCGTCGCATGGGAATCCTCGAAGTCGGGTCATGAGCGCAGCCAGCCTACCCGCTCCGTTTCCGGAGCCCCTCCGGCGCTGCGGAAAGGCGCCGCAGCAGGTTCTGCCGCCAGACCAGGACCGTGTAGCGGCCGAGGTGGTAGGCGTGCTCGGGGCGCCCGAAGGTCGCCTGGATCTGGCCGGCCGGGTCGAAAGGCGCCAGCCCGGCCTCGCCGGAGAACCCGGGCTTCCCGGCGAACAGCAGAACGAAATTGGCGTCGTGCAGGCGCGGGTTGTACCACGAAGCGTCCGATTCCCAGTGGCTGGCGCTCACGCTGCCCTGGGCGCTGCGACTGCCATGGTTCACCCGCAGCGCCCTGATCTGGACCCGGTTCCCGCTGGCCAGCGTGAGAGCGTCGGCCTGCCAGTAGCCGCTCAGGCCGTAACGCAGGTGGTGCCGGGCCAGGAACACGGCCAGCCGAGGGTCCTCGGGCGGCGCGGGCCGCGCCAGCGCGTTGCCGCCCAGCGTTATCAGGTAGCCGAGCAGGACGGCCGCCGCCACCGGAACCAGGCGGGCCGTGATCAGCCGCCCGGCGAGCAGCCTGCCCGCCAGCACGGCGGCGAACGGCAGCGCCGCGGACATCTCGTCCGAGTACCCGATGCCGAGCGCCTGCCGAGCGAACAGGTAGCCGCCGACGCTGACCAGCGTGCCGACGACTAGCAGTTCCGCCGTCAGGTCGCTGCGGCGCAGGAGCCGCTTGGCGGCGGCCCAGACGGCCCAGGCGGCAACGGCGACACCGACCAGATGCAGCAGCACCAGGCCGGTCTGCAGGCCGAGTCTGCGACCGAAGAAGTCGCCACCGAAGAGCACCAGCAGCCCCGCCGCGGTCAGCCACACGCGGGTGGTCATCTCGCTGATCGGCGCGAGGCCCTGCAGCGCCGGCCTGACACTGTAGCCGCCGAGCGCGTGGATCAGGGCGGGCACCTTCAGCCCCACCACGAGGGCCGCCAGCGCCGCGCCCGCCAGGGACAGCTCATACCATGCCTGGGACGGGCGCCGGCCCTCTTGCACGATCTCCTGATAGGCCCGGATCAGACCCACCACGGCCAGCGGCACGATGCCGATGTACACCACGATCGCGTCGGCCACCAGCGCCCACGCGAGCAGCAGCCCCACGGCCGCCGGCACCCATCGCCGCCGCCCGAAGCGGTCCAGCAGCAGCCATGCCACCAGGACCGGCGCGGTGCTGCCGACATGATCCGGCAACAGCAGCACCTGCGTGCCGATGCCGAGCTGTGGCGCCAGCATGAGGCCGCTTGCGATCAGCATCCGAACCCACGCCTCGGCCCCGGTCGCGCGCTCCTTCGCCAGCAGCGCCGCCAGCGCTGTGACCATGGTGTAGGTCAGGGCCGCCGCCACATGCACCACGTCGGCGTTCAGCCCGTGCACGAACTCGATCAGGGCGTACACCGGCAGCTCGGTGGTGTAGTAGGGCACCTGCGACAGCCGCCAGCCGTGCAGCAGCAGGTTGCCGTGCAGCATGTCCCACGCCTGTAGCGCGTTGGCGGCCCAGTCCGAGTTCGCTGAAAGCGTCGACGACATCCGCACGTAGCAGCAGAAGGCCACGATGCAGGCCGCTGTGAACAGTCCGGGCCCGGCCCACCGCTGCAGCTGAGTCGGCCGCGATTGCGGCGGCCGG
>Ga0335073_10015401_pt1 | contig 10692 bp, 16 predicted proteins | sample Lox_Sample_22_FD_207093 | JGI IMG/M metagenome (GOLD analysis project Ga0335073, IMG submission 207093) | Soil microbial communities from Loxahatchee National Wildlife Refuge, Florida, United States - Lox_Sample_2.2 | ecosystem: Environmental > Terrestrial > Soil > Wetlands | place: USA...
CTTGGCCTGGCCCTTGGCCCCTTGGCCCCTACAATTGCTACAGTACTCCCCCGGGCTCAACACGGCGAAACAGCCATGCGAATAGGTTTTTCAAAAGGGGGTACATGCAGGCAATGAGCGGCTTACAGTTTTTTTGGATGGCTCAACCGGACATCGTTAGAGAATTTCTCCGCGCGCTCCTTCTATTGTTTTTGTTCCTTTTGGTGGGGATAGCAAAATCCGCTGGCCAGCTTTTCAGACTTCGCGCCGGTTCGATCGAATACGAGGCCCTTGCCTTGGGGAATTTTGATGCGGATATTCTGGCAAAGACGGCACTCGTGAATCGCTTGCCGACATTGGGGGACAGCAAAAGAGCTCCTGATGACTCGGGTACGAACAGTGCTCATACGCTAGATGTGGTGTCTAAACTGCGGACAACGGAGAAGCTGTTTCTATACCAGTGGGAAACAGTCCTCGCGAACCTTTACTTTGCCAGGGGAATGTGCTCACTCATTCTTTTGATATCACTCATGATGATCGGCTTTTCAGCTGGTACAGTTTTCGAGCTACATAGTGGCCAATACACCATTGGCTGGCCCTGGCATGTGTTATTGACATTTATTGGGATGTGTGAACTCCTCGCGCTCGGCCTTTCGCTATGCCTGCCAATATACTTAATAACGACTGTTCTTGAATGGAGGCTGCGCATTCGAAAGGCGCGTTGGCAAAGCTTCTCTGCCACAGTCCTTGAGCGAGTTTCCGTTGAGACCGAGGGTCGCGGGATGGGACAGACTGACGTCGGGAAACGCCGCAAATCGTAGCCGCGGACGGAGGTGTGATTGGACAGTCCGGAAGTTGTTAAGGGCGGGGTAAAAAAGATGTATCCATCACATGAACACCATTCAGGTGACCGGGCTGGGTGGCGGTGTGGTCCGCAGAAATTATGTCTGTCGCTAAGCGGCCTCCCTTTCCAGGCGATAATCATGATGCAACCCGCCAAGGATCGACGTTTTCGCAACGCGAAATCCTCCGGGAAGCTGATGCCTATTGCCGCTGGCCGGAACGCTCGCCTGATTGGCTTCAGCGGCTTCGGCCATCGCAAGCCAAGTACCCCCAAATCGCCCCCAATTTCCGGCGAAAATTCGATTTCGCACCGCTAAGCCTTTTGTTTGTAGCACGACCGCAACTAAGTTCCTTCGGCTGTTAACCGAAGGGTTGTAGGTTCGAGTCCTACCTGAGGAGCCAACCTTTTCAAAGACTTACACGCAGTAGCACAAATCCAAAATAACTATACCTTGACTAGTTCCTTGCCCTGCAGGGAGCGAAAAGGACGCTAAGGCGCGGCTCGCGCTGGCGGATCGGGCAATGGGTGGGCTATAGTACGGACGGACGGACGTGAAACGCATATCCGTCCAGAAGGCGGCGCGGATGGTTGCAAAAAAGAAAAAGCGAGAGAAGTTGCCGCACGTGCGACCCTGTGTGAAGTGCGGACAAGAGAAACCAATCGCGGTGCGTGGCATGTGTGATGCCTGCCGCAAGCGGGAGGAGCGCGCGCAGGACGCTCTCACTCATCCAGCGTTTGGACGGAAGGAGCAGCAGGAGAGCGGAACGGAACTACTCGCTCGGCTGCTGAGAATCTTAAACAAGGCGCAGGTGCCGAGGGCCAGCAGGGAGATTGTGCTGGAGAACGTGGTGCCCTATTTGGGCTACTCTGGAGAGACGCAGCGACACCTGATCAGCGACCTACTCGGCCCAAAGTCAGAGCTATCGTATGGACGGACGGACAATAAACTGCCGTCCGTCCATCCACATAAGGCGAAGCGATGACCGATGACGAGTTCTTGGAGGCGCTTAAACCGCTATTGACTGATGACCAGCGAGAGGAAATAGCAAAGCAGATCAGTGCGGGGTTCGACCGACACCTGCCAGGCGAAGTGCGGAAGCAAATCAAAGCGCTGCGAAAGGATATCAGCCGCGAGCGTCGCGGGGCACAAAGGGGCGAAGTCATCGGTCGCCTCGAAGAGGCGATTCACAAATGGGAACGCCTGCTTCCGCCGAAAGAGGGAAAATCGCCCCGCAGGCTGGTGCGAAATCCGACGACAGGACTACTTGTTGATGCAGACGCGGGGCGTCCGAAGGCGACTGTCGTTATCGATGGCGAGGCGCTGTTAAGATTCCTCGCAGAGGAACGGATCACGCAAAAACGGTTTTCTGAGGAATGCATAATCGGTAAGTACGCAGACGAGAGCATGAGCACGCGGCATCTCGCTCGTATCATCAAGGGAACGGCCATACCTCAATCAACCTTCGACGTCATGGTTTCAGTGATACGGAAGCGTCGCCCTTCACTCTCGCTCGATCAAACGCACGCCCTGCTTCGTCGCAAATAGCATTTCCTTCCCTGCCTGAGACCCTAAAAAGCGGACATAAATAGCTAAAAGCGGACATAAATAGCTCGGCCTTTTGTGTCTATTGCCTCACTGCGAAAACGCGCGCTTAATGGAGAAAAAAGCGCCAACGGGCGCGAAAGAAAAGGAAGGCAACAATACGACGACGGCGAAAAACAATCTTTGTGAATCGGAGGTGTGTGCGATTTACGGCATCGGCGTGCGCCAGCTCAGGCTGATGCGGATGCGTGGCGAGGGTCCCAGATGGCTCAAGGTGAGTGGCAGCATCGGCAAGACGGGAGGACGGATTCTCTATCCTCTCGCCGACCTACTGGCATGGCTCGACTCTCGTCCCAGCGGTGGCGAAGCTATCGAGCGACCAGAGGCGATGTGGCCGCCTTCGCGGGAGATGCGATGACGGAGATAACACTTACGCCGCAGCAGGTCGAGCAGGCCGTGCAGTATGCCGTGCGGGTCGACCGCGAGGCGCGGGCGCGGAACCAAGCCAGAACAATCGAGACAAAAAAAACGGACAGATCGGCCAGTAGCCTCGGCTATAAGGCTCAGTTAGCGTTTTGCCTGATGCTCGGGTTCCAGTGGAATCCAAAAATCGATTACAAGAACGCAAACGTCGGCCAAATATATAAGGTCCGTGGACGGCAGCGCCATGCAGGGAATCCATCGCCAGCGCTGCTCGTAAGAGAGAAGGACCGCGATGATTTAGTCTTCGTCCACGTAACCACGGAGGATGGAGTGACCTTCCGCTGCGAAGGTTGGATAAGAGGCGCTGATGCCAAGCGAGAGGGGAAGCGAAGTGATTTCGGCTACGGTCCGAGTTATGCCGTGCAGCGCTCTCTTCGCTCGATGGAGTCATTACCTATCGATCATTCGCTCGATGGGAAGAAACCAGAAGATGCAAAAACAAACGGAGACAGTTTTGAATGATTGAAGAACGACGATTTATACAAGCCACGATACGAAGCGCCGATGCGGTCGGAACAAAAGCAAGAATCCTTCAAGGTCTAGCTGTACGTTACGGAGCCCTTTCAGAAGACCTCGGTAACTGGCGGGAGAGAATCGCGCCAGCAGCTTTTCGAGCAAGCCTCGCCGATGGCCACGATGTGAAGATGCTGTTTGGGCATGACCCAAATCGTATCCTTGGAAGTACGCACGCAGGGTCCTTGCGCCTTTCAGACACGTCTGAAGGTCTGCAGTTCCGATGCGAAATGCCCCGCACGAGCGATGGAGACGACACCTTAGAGTTATGTCGTTCAAATCTCCTCCGCGAAATGAGTTTCGGATTTAGATGCCTCGACGACAACTGGCAAGATGAAGACGACCCCGACGACGACTCAAATCGCACGCGCGGGCGCGGACGCAAGATTCCCGTTCGCACCGTTCGCACCGCACATCTCCTAGAGATTTCACCCGTCGCCTGGCCAGCCTATGGAAATGATGCAACTTCCATCCGACCAGAGATGGCAGCAGCAGCGGCGCGCAACCTGTTCCCTGCAGGGATACCAATGGAAATCCGCAGCAGGATTCCAGGTCTCGCTATGACTGATGCAGAGCGCGCGATTTATACGCAGGCCCTCGTGCTGGAGACGAAAGGGAGCCTGCGCTAGTAATCGCGAAGGTCTTTTCCGGGACGCGCTCGACTTTTCTTGAGTCGTTCCTCACCATAAACAATCAACCCAAATCAGAATCAGAAAAGGAACCATGGTAGATAACGCATCGGAAAGTTCCGGACTGATCGGACAAGTCGTCCGTGACGTCATGTCTAAAAATTATGCCTCCCAGCGATCTAAGGTCCAGGTGGCACAGTCACTACTCAAGATCGCAGCGAACTTTGATGATGACGCGGATGTCAGACTCCAGCGTCAACAGGAACACATGCAATTGTTCGAACGCGTCGTTCTGCGAACCCAGCCAGCAATGATGTCAGACAGGGACCGCGACCGACTTAACGCGTTCGGCGCAGAACGGCGCGACATGCAGGACACGGCGGGCGGCGCGTATCCCGGCAGCACGACCGCTTTTGAAGTGCCCGTTTTATTTGAAGCTAAAGTGTGGGAAATGATGAAAGCGGTCGATCCTTTGTTCGATGAAGACGTCGTGACGTTTTTGAGGAGTGACAAGGGCGGTCCCATGAGCATCCCAGCCCTGGACGATACGTCCAGCGCCGCCACAGTGATCGCGCAGAGCGAGAGCGTCGTGCAAGCGGAGCCAGTCACCATCGGGCAGTTATCGTTCGCTGTCACCAGCACGTGGAGCAGCGGCCTCTGGAAAATTTCCAGATCGCTATTAGCCGACAGCGGCATTCCCATTCCTGATTTGTTTGCGCAAACGGCTGCGACGCGTTTCAGGCGCGGGATCGGTGCATCGTTCGTCGACACCCTGCTTGACGCGGCGAGTCTAGGCTGGGTCGCACAGGGTAGCTCAAGCACCGACGGCATCGGGCTAGAAAATACGATCGGTGTTGACGATTTACATGAACTTCTCGCTTCCGTTAACACGGAATATTTGAGCAGCCCAAAGTGCAAATGGCTGATGAATTTCTCGACATACCAAGCGCTGCTTCGAGTAAAAGACAGGCAGGCCAGGCCGGTGCTTCGTGAGAACTACAACGCCGCCGGCGAACCAATATTGCTCGGCAAACCCGTGGCGATCTGCCCGAGCATGCCGTCGATGTCCAGCACTATCAGCAGCCCCGCAGTGTCGGTCGCGCCCGTGATCGTAGGAGACCTGTCGCGTCTGATTTGCAGGGTCGCTGGACCGATGCGGCTCGTCAGGATCGACGAGCGTTTCGCAGAATATTTTCAGACAGCGTTCGAAAGCTTTGTACGCGCCGACGCAGGGCTGATGGTCACAGAAGGCAGCGATGCGCCGATCAAGTACCTCACGACTGCAGCCTAAAAAAGGAAGGATTCAAAAATGTCGATACCTGAGAATTTCGATTACTCACCTGTCCTCTGCGCGGCGAACTTCAAAGCAATCTCCGCCAGGGACTATCGGGGCAACAAACTGCCATCGATTTTCGGTCCCGAAATAAAGTGTTTCTCCGAACCGGAGCATGCCAGAGCCTGGTTGACCTCGTTGAGCTGGGGCGGAAAAATCGAACGTTGGGATGAGAGCACGAAAGCCTCCGTCGGCGGCGGCAAGACGCGCGGATCATATATACACTACGAGACCGTGGAGGCCACCAAGTGAGCATGCCAAAACCAGCGACGAAACACCGCAGTGAATACGAGCAGTGCTTCTGCCGATGCCGAGCCTGCCGCGACAATGAATGTGAATCGGGCTGCCTCGACGAAAACTGCATCGAGCAGAAATGCCGCGACCCGCGCTGCAAAATCCGCTGTGGCCGCGCCGAGATTGCCCAGCAGCAGCCTGCAATCCGCTGCTGAAGGCTTGCCATCCGAGCGTCAGGTGCCTTTCACATCTGACGATTTTGTGATGGCGCAGGGCAGCGACCGAGCCCCGCTGCCCTGCTTTTTGTATTCGCCATCGCTTGGGTTTTTCACTACTCCTTTCCCTCACATCTGATGGCACCAGGAGCAGCCTTCTGAACTGCTCCTGGATTTTTCGACCCGCAGGGAAGGGACATGAGGGAGGGTAAATCTTAATGGCCAAAGAATCAAGGCCAGCAATGCCTTTTTACGGGAAAGACTTCTACAGCGATATCAACGTCGTGTTGATGACCAATGCTGAGCAGGGAATGTACCTGCGGCTGCTTTGGCACTGCTGGAGTGAAGGTTCGGTCCCAGACGACACCGAACGCCTCAGCCGACTCCTCCAGGTGGATAGAGCCGAGTTCGAGGAGGAATCATTTCCCAAACTGCGCGCGTGCTTCGAGGCGGCCGATGGCAGGCTGGTTCACCGCAAAATCGAGAGAATCAGGGCCGAGCTAGATTCCTTTCGCGCGAAGAAATCACGTGCGGGGAAAAAAGGCGCTGAGAAACGATGGCGTGAATAGCCCGTTTTGCCATACGTTTGCCATTAGCAAACCGATGGCCTTCATCTGCATTTGCATTTCCATCTTCATCTCCATCTCCATTCCCATCTTTTAGAATCCGAAACAGAAACAGAAACAGAAACAGAAACAGAAACAGAAACAGAAACAGAAACAGAAACAGAAACAGAAACAGAAACAGAAACAGAAACAGAAACAGAAACAACTCTTGGTCACTTAGCAGTGACCGCGATTCAGTTCTTTCAGTCCCAGTTTTCCTTTTCTCTTGCCCTGCAGGGAAGGATTAGTCCGCGCGCTGATGTCGCCGCTGGCGTTGCGGATCGTAGTCAGGTGCCAGCCGTCCCCGCAGAAACGAACGTCGCGCCCGACGTGCCGAATACGGGCCAAGCGAAAAGGGTGACAGCTTATTTGACTCACCACTGGCTTCTACTGCTTTTCTGCTTTGTTGTGAGTTACTCCGGTTATCGTTCCACTGGCTGGAAATACCGCGAAGTACAATTCTTCAAGTGGAACGTTCTGATCTGGCCTCAGGGAAACGTGGAAGCCAACTCCGGGCGGTCCGCGTCGCCCCAAATCATAAATGACGCCCGTATAGTATTGGGTGTCGTCAATAAAGGACGGTCTATAGGAAACGCAGGCAACGGGCCAAATATCAAGGAATCCGTGAAACGCGTGATTTCGCAGGTCGGCTCGGTGGACATTAAGGGTCGTATCAAGGCTGTCTTCCGTGTCCGGGAACAATGTAGTTCCCAGCCCCTCTGTATTTTTGACGGTTTGCTCACAAAATCTTTTGCGTTCTCGGATAGGGACTCCCGGTCCGGCAAGCTCAAGGTTGATGAATGTATCGAGCGCGGGAGAGTGGCCGGCATTTTTAATCTTAAAGTGAAAAGAGATACGAGCGCCAGCACCATCGAAGATCAGAGGTCCAGTAGGGCGAGCTTCGGTGATATATACCCAAGGTCTTTGGGAGAGTTGAAGTTCACGGCTAGCGATGTCCCCTGCACGTTTAGCAGCATCCGCACTTTTATCCATCGTCCTACCCTGAGCCCTCATTTGGATAAGCGTATCTCCGTTGGAGATGTCAGCGTCATCGCGCGCATCTTCCGCTACCATAACTGCCTGCCTCGCCGCATCAGCGCTCAAGCCGGAAATATGAGCCTGATACAAAGCGGCAATTCCAGTAAGCATCGTGGCGACGAACAAACCCTGAGTAACTCGGAGCATGCGACGATCATGCGCCGCTTGACGCTCTCTGTTGTTGTTGTCTCTTTCCTCTTGCTCACGACGTTGGCGCTCCGCTTCTATACGGACAGTATCAATGATGAGGCTTTCATTAATTGGAACACGTTGTGGTGGATGATTTTCTTCGTGGGTGGACAAGTTAGCGGTTACCTGATCTTGGTTTACCTGTGGGGGTAGTTCGGCGCATGGGCGGAGCCTTGACAACCCTCTTAAGCAACTTTCGGAACTTTCGATATTCCGGCGTGCTCTTGATGTCTCGCTGGTTTTCGTCCTCTACCTTGTCTTTTGGTCTTGGGTCTGACATCACCCTTCCTCCTGACTGGGTCTGAGTATTTCCGAACGTCAGGCGCTTTCCCGCTTTGCGGGCAAGTTTATCACGTTTCGAACCAGGGGCGGGTCGGGCGCGCGTCCTGGCGCGTTTTATGCGGGCATTGGCGGGCATCGTAGACGCGGGCGCACCTAATGTTTCTTCGGAATTTTCCGAAGATGTGACCAGCGCGTAATCGTCCCAAGTTGACGGCGTCAGCGTTATTCCTGGTGCAAGTGGGGCTGCCACGACGATGAAAGGTTCTTCGCCTGCTGCTCTTGGCGGATCAGTATGAACCTGCTGATCGATAGCCAGCCCGCCGCACACGAGAAGGGCAACTATTCTTTTTTGCATTACAGCACCTCGTCTTTCTTGTCGGATGGAGCCGTGCAGGATGAAGAACCGGAGGGGGAATGGGGTGCAAGTTTAACATTTCAAAAGACTTCGCGACCGCCCCAGCCCAACGTGTGCGTTCTACCGACAAAAAAAGATCTCAATCGCGCGTAACCAGGTTGACCGATTTTGACCAGATTGCGATTGTCGGGCGTTTTACGACGTCGCTTCACTGGCTGGTTTCGGCGGACGACCGAGCAGGTAAGGAAGTGCGCCGTAAAGCTGGCGGCAGTTGTGGCTGCTGGCATTTAATGTGAGCGCCTTCTGATCTGGCCCCGTAGCGGTTACGATCAATCTGCTGTCGCTATAAAAGTCTGGGCCGACCGCGTTGGTCGCGGTGACCTCGACTTTTTGGAAGTCGCGGCTCGGCTTGTAAATGGCGACGGTCAAATCTTCACGCCAATCCTGTGTCGGCGGAGCGACTAACGCAAGATCATCAGCAAACGCCCATACCGCTTCATACTGCGGACGTTCAGGGAGCCTCAGCACGCTAACGAATATGTACCATTCCACAGAAGCCACTAACGCATCAGCTATACTTTGCATCTTCTGTAGGGTCATCGTGCATTGGGCGTGAACTTTGCCGAAAAATGCGTCGTCTGGGTCGGGGACGCCAGCAGCACGAAAGGCTGCGAGAGCATTCATAGGTGGAACTGCCATGGTATTTTTCTCCTAAATCGCAAAAAGCATACCACGCGGGCGCGGCGTCGTGGGCGCGGGCGATTACGCCTTTTTAGTCTCCGCTTTCGCCACCAGCGCGTCGACCGCGCGCCGCTTCGCCTCCATGCGAATGTGCGAATAGTGCTTCAGCATCTGCTTGGAGACGTGGCCCGCAAGGTCGCGGATAGTCTCGTCTGATGCTTCAGCGCTCTCGGCCAAGTCGGTCACCCACGTATGTCGATTATCGTGCCAACGGCCAGTGACGCCCGTTTTGGTTTTGATTTTCGCCCAGACGGTTTTAAACGACGTGCAGGAGCGTGTTGGATCGGTGGGTTGAGGCTTGCCGAACGGGAAGAGAAACCAACCTGGACGCGTCTCGCGGAACTTCTTTAAGAACCACTTCCGATGTTCCACCAGCGCGCCGAGCACATCCGCGTTTAGCGGGATGGCTCTGCCCTCGCCCGCTTCTGACTTCGCCTCGGCGACCGCGATCATCGCTTTGTCAAGGTCCACGCGTTTCCATTGCAGACCGCGAAGTTCCGCGTCCCGTAATCCGCAGTGCAGCGCGAGCATCAGCGCGGGATAGATGCAGCGCGACCGACGCGCCTTCGCTTCCGCCAGCAGCTTTGCCTTATCCGCCGCGCTGAACGCCTGCGCAATCCGACGCCCGACCTTGAGCTTGAGCATTTTCTTCCTGCGCAGCCGCGCGCGGAGAAAATCGCCCTGCTCGCCGAGCAGGCGCAGTAGGAACCCAACCTCCTCGTTAATCGATTTAGCCGACGCCTTCTCCTTCAGCCGCGCCGTCTGGTAGCCCATGACCGCTGCGTCGTTCACATCGACCGACATCAACTTGCCGAGCAGCAGCTTCAGGTGATTCACTGCGTATTCCGCGAACGTCGCTGATTTCGGGTTGCGCAACTTGTACGCCTCGAAAAACTCATCGGCAAGCGCGGCGACGCTACGGACACGCTCGCCGCGATTATCCTCGATGCCGTTGAAGGCGCGCTCCAGTTCCAGGCGACGATTCTTTTCTGCCTCCTGCGCGATTCTTTTGCGCGTCGATTTACTCGACTCGCGGATCAGGCGACCCGCGAAGAAAAACTTATACCAGTAGACCGCCTGTTTCTTCAACTTGTTGGTCTTCGGATCGCGGTAGCTCGGTCGGTAGACGGCCATCAGTTCAGCCTCCTCGACCGCGAGTCTACCTCAGGCGTCGCGCGCGTACAAGCTACCTTGCCTATTTCCTTGACCACAAGGGGGCAAAAAAGGCGTTAAAATACGCCCAATGCAGGCAAGTATCCATCCCGCTAACCGCTATATTTTGTATGTAAATAGCTGATTCCAGGTGTAATAGGAGACTAGCTGTTAACCGAAGGGTTGTAGGTTCGAGTCCTACCTGAGGAGCCAACCCTAAGTCCCGTATTTTCAGCACAAGTTATAGACGCGTCGGCGTTTAGTGCGTCCGGATAGGCGCCGGTATCGCGATCGCGATTTACCCATCCTTGCTCAAGTTTACCCATCTGCGGAACCCGGGGTACCCCCAAAAACGCCCCAGTTGGTCGCCGCGCGGCGGCGCATGCGTTCGCGAGGCCTGGAAGGACGCGCGATCACGAGCCGTTCATCTTGGCTGCAGCGTATCCGTCTGACCAACCCAGGGAGAGTCAGCTTCGTGCGGCGGACCACCGGGCTGGAGTTAGCGATCCCACCTCGGATCGCTTTCGCTGGTCCAGGCCTGGCAGAACGTCCAGCAA
>Ga0335073_10015402_pt1 | contig 10691 bp, 7 predicted proteins | sample Lox_Sample_22_FD_207093 | JGI IMG/M metagenome (GOLD analysis project Ga0335073, IMG submission 207093) | Soil microbial communities from Loxahatchee National Wildlife Refuge, Florida, United States - Lox_Sample_2.2 | ecosystem: Environmental > Terrestrial > Soil > Wetlands | place: USA: Florida...
CCTCAGGGGCTGGCGGTGGATGCGTCGGGAGATCTGTTCGTCCTGGCGCAGCTGGCCACGGGCCCGAATGGCAATCAGGTGCTTGAGATTCCGGGCGCCTCGGCCGTCAACCAGTCCGCTCCGTACATTATTCCCAGTACAAATCTGATAGGGAATGGTGGGTTGGCATTGGATCCGCAAGGGAATCTCGACGTCGTCGGCTACACTTCCGGTTTCTTTTCCTACTCTGGTCAGGCGACGCAACTGAACTTCCTCAACCCGGTTTATCTCGGCGCGGTCAACGTCTACCAGAATGGAACCGGCATCCTGTTTAACTTTGAGTTCAACGCGTCCAACACCTTTTCAGGCCTTCGCGCGATCACGGTGGGAGATCTGGGAAGCAACAGCGATGTGGTCCAGGCTAGCGGCCAAAACAGCGGCAACTGCCAGACGCAGAAGCTCACGGGTCTCTCGGCGACCCAGCCGTATACCTGTTATCAGGACTTTGATGCAACCCCGCAATATGTGGGCACTCGTGTTTCCAGCATCCAGGTGAAGGGTTCCGGCTCGGGGATTCTCAATTCGTCGGCGGTGTATGAACTGGGCGACGCAGCGGCGCAGATTGCTTATCCGCTCGATGTGACGATGACCCCGCTGGGATTGATCCAGCCGCAGGGAATTGCCGTCTCGGGCTTTAACCAAACGGTGTACATCGCCGACTTCCTGAGCAGCACGGTTTATTCGATTGGCGGCTTGAACGGTTCGAAGACGAGCACCGTGTCGACCGGGTCGATTGCACTCAGCGCACCGAGCGCCGTGGCCATGAACGGCCGCGGAGACCTGTACATCGCGGATTTCAATCTGGGCGAAGTGGTTGTGGTTCCGACGACCACCGGCAGCAGTCCCGCTGTGCTGAACACCGGGGGTTTGCTGCACCATCCGATTTCTCTGGCGCTTGATGAACTGGGCGACGTGTACATCGGAGATGCGGGAACCGATGGAGACGGGGCAACCAGTTCCAACCCGGGCTTCGTGGTCGAGGTACCTTACAAGGGCGCGGCTTTCCAGGTTCCTGTGAATGGAGTATCGATCGTGTTCCCGCAGGCGCTTGCGGTCAATAATGCAACTGGCGCATTGGCCATCGGCGACGGTGGGGATGAAACAACTGCCGTGGGGCAGGTCGTGGAAGTGCCGCTCACTGGTTCGGCCACAGTTGTCTCCATCACCAATCCTGCGGCGCCGACCAACCCAACGGGATTAACGTTCGATGCCGCCGGCAACCTGTATGTTTTGGACGGTGCGGCGAACACGATCACGGAGGTCTACACCAACGGGACGAGCGCGCTCTTGTCGTTCGCTACGCCTTCGGCGCTTTCGGCGCCCAGTGCGATGGCCAGCTCAGCAGGATCGCAAAGTCTGGTGATCGCCAATCTGGGCGGCGGGACTTCCAATAACCTGGTCTACCTGAACGGCAACAGCTCGACGCTCGCCTTCGGCAATCAGATGGTCAACACCACCAGCACAGGGCAGTCGGTGTCGGTGGCCAACATCGGTAATCAGAATCTAACTCTAAGCAACAACTACTACAGCCCCAAGCCTGTTCCCAGTTTCCCTCTGGCGAATGGCACTTGCGCGGGTGGTAGTTACACCTCGCTGACCCCGTGTACGCTGGCCTTCGATTTCGCACCGACGGCAACGGGAGCGGTGAGTCAGACTGTGAAGGTCAATAGCAACGCCTACAACAGCGGAACTCCGGTGATTAACCTCACTGGAACCGGGGTGAAGACCCAGTCGAATGTCGTCGTTGCCCAGACATTGCTCCATCCCAACCGGGCTGGACGCAAATCGTTCGCGTCGACGAAGTCAAAATAAGACGCGCGTACCCCTACTGCCTTGGGGCCGCAACTCGATTGAGTTGTGGCCCTTATTTTTTGCCCGGACCGTCTTGCAGACCCAGGTCGATGGAGGGAAGAATGCCCTCTCCCATTTCATGCATGGGTTCCGAGTAATTTCTACTTTGCGAACAACTTGAGGCTCTCGAGATAACCGGTCTCTCTCCACTTCGGGCAGGTATAGACTCTGCCTTCGTCAATCAGCACATCGATTGAGTTGAACCAGGCGATTTCTCCCTGGAGTTGATCGTTATGCTCACGCATCAATTCGTTCAGCCCACTGACGGTGATACCTTCGGGATGCTGACGCATCAGGCGGAAGACCGTTTCGATAGCGCGATCCTGCTCGGGAAATTTACGACTGTAAGGCACGATTCCAGCTTTCGCCTCCGTTTCTCGCGTTTACCTGGAAGGGGGATCCGTGGCCTGGGGCCGGGAATTCATTGATTTAGTGTGCGGGGGCCGGTTTGCGTTTCACCGACCGAAAAAGAACACCTCACTTCCAATGCAGGCAACCTGCCACTGCAAATCTGATGCCGTGGCGGCATGCAGAAAAGATAAAGCTACCGCCCGAGTAGGCTCGCGGCAAGCTTCGCGCTTGAAGCGCCTGCATCACCTGTGAGATTCGGGAGCCCTGGGACCTGTTGCATGAAGACTGTGTGATTGCCTCGGCGCAAGCGGTGTCGCAGCCGAACAGTCATAGCTCCTGCAGGACGTATATTGTCACAGGAAGTGATGCATGAGCAAGAGATTAAATGGCAATCGCCGGAGCAAATCATCTGCGGTGCCGGGGTAGGAAAAATTTTCTCACATCATCAGCAGTTGCAAAATCCAGCAATTTTCGCTTGATACGCAGGTTCGTTCTACCGATAAAAACGGTCTCGTTCGGTTCTGGCCACTCATCGCCAGGACGACCCTGCCGTTCTCCCGTCGGCCGTTTCGCTGGGTGCCGGTATACTGGCACCTTGTGTCTTCCAGGGAGGTCATGAGCACGGATTCTCGCCAACACTCCGGCCGCTGGACGATTGTGTGGCTGCTATTTGCCGCATCTTTGATCAATTACCTGGACCGCTCCAGCCTTTCGTTGGCCCTTCCGTTGCTCTCGAAAGATCTGGGCCTCGGACCGGAAAGCAAGGGCGTCGTTCTTTCTGCTTTCTTCTGGTCGTATGCGTTTATGCAGATCCCGGTTGGCTTTGCCGCGGATCGGGTCAACCTGCGGTGGCTCTATTTCGCCGCCTTCGTCTTGTGGTCGCTGGGCCAGGGTTTGACAGGGTTTGCCGCGAGTCTCGGCGTGCTGATCATGTTCCGCATGCTGCTCGGCGTTGGTGAGGCGATCTACCTGCCAGGCGGCACCAAGATTGTGAGCATGATGTTCGGCCCCACGGAACAGGGTCTGCCCTGCGGCCTGTTCGATTTCGGTACCCGTATGGGGCTGGTCCTTGGCGGCCTGGTCATTCCAGCCTTACTCGTGCCACTGGGTTGGCGGGCGACGTTTCGCTGGATTGGGTTTGCCGGACTTCTGTGGCTGATACCGTGGATGTGGGCGACCAAGGGGCGCATAGGCCGACCGCCCCGTCCTCCGGCGGGGACGCGTAGCGGCCTGCAGGAGATACGATGGTTGCTCACGAATCGCGACCTCATCGGTATCTGCCTGGGTTTCTTTTGCTTCGACTATTACTGGTATCTGTTTGTGACCTGGCTGCCTGACTACCTGGTGACGGTGCGACACCTGACCATCCTGCGCGCCGGCTTCTTTTCTTCATTGCCGTATTTCGTTTTTGGGGCCAGCGAACCTCTCGGAGGATGGATCGCCGACCGTCTCACCGCTCACGGTTGGGACGAGACGCGCACGCGCAAGGGGATTGTCACGATAGCGTTTCTTTGTGGCTTGCTGTTGATTCCCGCATCCCGAGTGCAGAGCGCGAACGCCGCTGTCGCCTTGATTGCGGGCGGTTCCTTCGTGGGCCTTGCCACCGGCAATCTGCTGGTGATTCTGCAGCGTTGCGCCCCTCATAAAGATGTGGGCCTGTGGACTGGCTTCGAGAACTTTGCCGGTAATCTGGGAGGCGTGCTGGCGCCGTTGATCACCGGCCTGCTGATCAGCCGCACCGGCTCGTACGCCCCGGGATTTGTGCTCGCCGCAGTGGTTTTGCTCGCGGGCATTTTCTGCTACTGGTTCATCGTCGGGGATCTTGGACCAAGGTCACAGGAGAGCTGATACAACGAATCCTCTGCTGGATTCGGCCTCCTGGTGCGCGACCCATGGGTCCCTTGTTATTTGCCTGAGTCGAAGATCATCTGCATTTTTGTGAAATCGACGGTCACTGCGTAGGGCTGAAAGAAATCGTGGCCAACCGATCCCGCAATATAGAAGCCGAGCGAACTCTCCCAGGGAAAGGCTCCGTCGTAGACACCGGACACCTTGGTTTCCCGAATGTCCCCCAGCGAGAGCTGCTGGATTTCATAAGGCACGGTCGTAAAGGAACCACCGCCACCGGCTCCCGCCGACGCTTTCTTCTCGTCCAGGTTGATCCCCGCCTGCTTGATGACGGAAGGGGCCAGCTTAGCTCCCGCGCCCGCAACGCCGGTGTCAATGAAGAACAACGACGAAGGCAGAGCATTTACTTTCCCCCAGGCAACGATGAAATGATCACCGGCCAGCCAGAAAGGCACTTGAATGCCGTTGATTGTCTCCTGGTCGGTCTTTCGCCGCAGAATGAGCTTTCCGTTGCGGAAATCTATTGTGGACCGGAAATGAGCTAAGAAAATGGTCCCGATCACGCCATCGATTTGCTGTACCCCAAGCGGCTGGGAGAGCTGGCGAAGCGCCAAAATCTGAACCGGGACATTCTTCACAACCCAGTCGCCGACGGTGACCGAGTCGATCCGGCCATTCCCGACCGCGGCGTGTTGGCCTCCAGAGAAAGTTCCCTGCACATCGCCAAATTGAGGAATTCCCAGCTCCTTGGCGAAGGTAGTGTCCAGCGCCAATTCGGCGCCGCCGGTATCGATGAAAAAGACGACCTCCTTGCCGCCATTGATCCGCACTTTCACCAAGGGCAGGGGATCCCGCACCACAAACTTCAGGGTCGTGTTTTCGCCCTGGCCCTGGATTTCGTAGGGCGTTTTGCCCTGGAAGCTCTTCAGCTTCGCCTGGTTAAGGGTGGAGAAATTGGCCAGCTTCTGGTTGTCCGCGGGGCCAAGCCCGGTCAACGCGTTCGCCGCCTCCACGAAGTTGTCCCGGCGATAAAAAGCCTCGGCCAGCAGGATCTTCGCGTCGGCATTTCCAGGTTCGAGTGAGAGCGCCTTCTTCAGCCGCGCCTCTGCCAGTTCGAGATGGTTCTCCAGCAGAGCAATGCGTCCCAACTGGATCTGGCTGGCTAGATTGCCCGGCTGGTAAGTGGCCGCCCGGGTGTAGATCTTTTGCGCCTGCCCAAACTTGCCTGCTTTGAATTGGGCATCTGCCGGGCCAAGATTGGGCGCTTGTCCGCCTGCGCGCGTGGCGCTGAGTGCAAGGAACAGGCTTGCAGCCAAAGCAATATATTTCATCTTCCGCCGTTCTTCCTTTTTTGAGGCCACGCCAGCATAGAACAGTAGTCTTCCCCGGCGAATAAAAAATCCGCATCGCGGTTGACGTTCGACAATCTAAGATATATCGTAAGATATATCTTAATTAAGGAGAACAAATATATGTTCGAACAAGAACAATTGGAAGACCGGCGCTGGGGCCGGCATCACGGCGGAGGGTTTCACCATGGCGCTGAGCGTCATCGTGGCCGCCATCGCTTTGAAGGTCCCTTTGGACACGAGCGCGGTTTCGGCGGAGGGCGCGAGCGGCACTTCGACAACGGAGAACTGCGGTTCGTAATTCTGCAGCTTATCGCCGACAAGCCCAGTTACGGCTACGAAATCATCAAGGCCATCGAAGAGCGGCTTTCGGGCGGATACGCGCCGAGTCCTGGTGTTGTCTACCCGACGCTCACCATGCTCGAAGAGGAGGGCTACGCCACCGTAACTTCAACCGAGGGCAACAAGAAGCTGTATGCGGCCACGGACGCCGGCAGGGAATACCTGCAGGAGAATAAAGCCGTCATCAAGGCGATCTTCGGACGCATGGAGCAGGCGGGTAAAGTCTTCGGCCGGGGACGGTCTCCGCAGATCATGCGCGCGATCATGAACCTGCGCTATGCACTGAAGATGCGCACCGAGCGCGGCAATCTTTCCCCGGAACAGATTCGCAAGGTGGCTGAGGCCATCGATGCGGCGGCCCGGGTGATTGACGAAGTCTGAAGGGCTAACCCGGAAGGTCTGAATAGAGCAATCGCGGCTGGCCCATCCAGAAACAATTGCTCCTGCGGGTGAACAGGCCGGGAGAGCGGCCGCGCAATCTCGCGGCTGCCTCATGAAACGGGCCGACAAATCGAAGACTCGCGGGGATTTGTAGATAAATTCTCGGAAGACGCCGGACGGTTCGCCGTACGGCGTCTTGCGCTCGGGCGTCGAACGGCAATTGGAAAGCGGTGCGTAGCCGAGGCGGCATCCAGAATGCGGTGAGCGCCCGGTACCAGTGAGGGGGACGCAGCCAGGTTCCCACACCTGAGAGCACGCTCTTTCCCAGAGCAAGGGCATTGGAGTCGATGGAAAGCTCGGGGGAAGCGAACATCTCCGCGGTATAGCGCGCAAACGCTGACCAGTCGGGCGGCAAAGCCTCTGCAGGAATACCGAACAGCGCCGCCATTCGTTTGCTCTCTGCGTAATACTGCTCCCGATCTAAATCAGCGAGCGGGGGCAGCACGACTTCGTAGGCCAGAATTGCGCTATCTACGAGCGTGGCATAGACCCAGACGAGCGCGCCGACCTCATTGGCCTCGTAGTGCTCACCTTTCGGATGGGGGCCGACTGCCTGGAGCAATTCGCCACGGATACCGGTATGCCGCCGGTACAACTGTCTGGCTGCTTCCATTGCCTGAGCACGCGTACCGAACAGCATGGTGTAGATGACGCGAAACGTCGAATGGAAGCGTCCCACTGCGTCATGCAACAGATTGGAATGTTGCGCCAGCGCGGCGGCGACCCATGGGTGGGCCAGTTGCAGCAAGGCGGCGCGCCCAGCGCCGAGAAACACAGCGGATTCCCGGTTCACCTTCCAGGTGATGGACTCGGGGCCGAAGAAGCCATTCTGCGGATCTCCCGGCAACTCAGCTAACGATGCGATTTGGGACTGACTGTCCGCGAATGAAACGTAGTTTGGGGAGGCCCTGTCCGCCATGCCTCATTAGACGCGATGCCATCGGCGGCCAACAAGTGTTGGTTCTCTCGTATTAAGACAGTGCGAAAACGAACAAAGCTGTCCGGTCTCGGACAATCAACGGCTGAAGCTCAACAGGCCTCGGTCCCGATCAATAGCGATTTTCGTAATGCCCAGTGCTGCCGGGCTTATGAGTCCGTCAAAATCATGATTGCCGTCGGTTCGGCTGCGGACCATAAAGGCCGGTTCCTGACCGAATTTCGCTTCGCCCAGGTTCAGGCTGTGAAGCCAGACTTGTTTACGCTCAGCTTCGCCGATGGCATTCACCGCGCTGATTCTCATGGGAGAGATGGGCCTCGGCGTGCTCGGTCCGAAGAGGATAATGGAAGAGGCTCCAGTATCAACCAGCAAATGAACCGGAACCCGATCGACTTGGGCTTCCGCGATCGGTAACCCAGCCTTGATCTGGAAAGGGAGGGAGTTCGCCAGCCGGGGCAACGATCCAAAGTAAATCTCACGCGATGTGTAGTCGATCTCGAAGGGCACCTGCCCCAACACATCCAGACCAATCACTGCGTCGATATGGAGCGGGAGGGCTTTCTGAAAAAAGGATAGATCTTCGACCAGAACAGACAAGTTCTGTTTCTGCATGGGGCCGAGGTGCAGGTCTGGTACGACAGCCCGGCCGGCCTCAACGCTGCCGTCCAAAACGGCAATGCTTGCGGGCGACTCTTCGAGATGTAATTTCTGGACCAGATGCCGGTCGAGGACAGTAGGACTGGCGCCAGTATCGAGAAGAAAATTGAGTCCTTTGACTGGTCCAGCGGATCCTCTGGCTACTATCAGGTAGTCGCGGTAAAGATCGAACCGGAGCGCCTGTGTTTTCGTATCAGTGCCAGCGGCTGCCTGATTAGCCAACGGCAGAATTGTAAGCAGAGTTAACCACCAGAAATTGCGCTTACGCATGGCCCACCTCATCGCAAGGCCATGCTGGTTCAGCGCCGAAGGTACCTCAATTCACCCCAGCTAACTTATGAGTCCACCTTGGGTTACGGCACAGGAGAGAGGCTGGAGAGATAACGGAGACCACGGTATCCAGGCAAACTAGTTGAATTTGCAGGGGGCCTGTGGCATCAAGGGAAGGCGGGGCAACGATGCTTAACTCATCCATCAACGGGGAAGCCAGGGCGAAGAATGGGTCAGGGAACGGATCGAACACCATCCGGTTCGGGGTGTTTGAGGCTGATCTCCACTCAGGAGAGGTTCGTAAATCAGGTAGCCGGATCAAGCTGCAGGATCAACCGTTCAAGGTGCTGCAGATTTTGCTGGAGCGTCCGGGCAGCCTGGTCACGAGGGAGGAACTGCAAAACCGGATCTGGCCCGAGGAGAGCTACGGGGATTTCGATCACGCGGTGAATGTAGCGGTGGGTAAGCTGCGCACCGCCCTTGGAGACTCCGCGGATAATCCTTGCTTCATCGAGACCGTACCCCGCCGTGGCTATCGTTTTGTGGCCCGGCTGGAGAATCCGGTGGTGGAGACGCCGCCCGCTGAGCCGCCAACAGTTGTCGTCCCAGAGAAACAGCGGATATCGGGCAAGCATTTAGCGTGGCTGGCGGCGATCCTCCTTATATGTGGGGGTCTGGTAGCGTTTGGAGTTTGGCTGGGGAAGCGAAGCGTATCGACCAAGCCTCTGGATTTCCAGCGGCTCACGGTCCGGCATGGAACTATCTTTTCGGCCAGATTTGCTCCTGATGGCCGCAACGTACTCTACGGCGCATCGTGGGACGGGATGCCGATCAATATCTTCTCGACCGATCTCAAGATCCCGGGCGCGCGCGATGTTGGTATTCATGCCAGTCAGTTGCTGGCGGTTTCCTCGACGGGGGAAATGGCGATTCTGCAGTCGCTCAACTCCGCATTCATGTTTACCAATCGCGGTACGCTGGCCCAGGTTCCTTTGACCGGAGGATCGCCGCGGCAGATTGCCGAGAATGTTACCGGCGCCGACTGGGCGCCGGATGGAAAAACTCTAGCGATCGTCCGCGATATGGGCGGTACGGAGCGGCTGGAGTTTCCGATCGGGCATGTCTTATATGAAACCTTTGGGTGGATCAGCGCCCCCCGGATCTCGCCCAACGGGAACTACGTCGCCTTCCTGGACCACGCGACGCATGATGACGACCGCGGTGTGGTCTCTGTTGTGGACCTTGCCGGTCACAAGAAAGTTCTCTCTTCCGGGTGGGAGAGCGAGCAGGGTCTGGCTTGGTCACCGAATGGCTCCGAGGTTTGGTTTTCAGCGACGCAGGCAGGGCTGCAACGGCGAATTTACGCGGTGGACCTGGATGGTCACCAACGGCTCGCTTTCCGGGCGCCGGGGGGAGTCACGCTACAAGACATCGCGCCCGACGGCAGGGTGCTGCTAACCCGCGACGAGCAGCGGGCGGGAATTCTGGCGATGGCGGCGGGCGCGACCAGGCTGAAGGACCTTTCATGGCTGGATTGGTCTTTGCCCGTGGATCTCTCGCATGATGGCAACACGCTTCTCTTTGACGAACAAGGAGAGGAAGGTGGCCCGACCTACACGGTTGCTGTTCGCGACATGCAGGGATCTCCTCCAATTCCACTAGGCGAAGGCATGGCCGGCACCTTCTCTCCGGACGGGAAATGGGTCATCACCACGGTTGCCTATACTCAGCTGGAGCTCTTGCCGACAGGAGCCGGCACGATCAAAAAGCTTGAGCGGGGCAACATTCAGCAATATCGCCATGGCATGGAGTGGATGCCCGACGGGAAGCAGATCGTCTTCAGCGGAAATGAGGCAGGACATCCGGCCCGTTGCTACATTCAGAATATCGACGGCGGTAAACCGCGCCCGTTGACTCCGGAAGGAGTGAGCGGCTGCATGGTTTCTCCTGATGGGCAGTGGGTAGCTGCGGGCGGGCATTCGGATGGTGGGCCCAAGCTCTATCCGCTCGACGGTGGGGCGCCGCGCTCTATGGTCGGTCTCCTGCCGGGGGAAGGTTTTACGTGGAGCACGGATCCCCAGGTGGTGTACGCCTATCTGGAAAAAACAGCGCCGGTAAAGATTTACCGGTTGAACATCCTGACGGGAAAGCGGGAAATGTTCAAGGAAATCAATCCGTCGGACGAAACGGGGCTGTGCGACATGACTCATGTGATGTTCAGCCCGAACGGCCAGTCTTATGTTTTCGGGTACACGCGCCTGCTTTCCGAGTTGTATTTGGTCAGCGGGATGAAGTAGCTGCTGGAGACAGACATGTGAGCGCGCTCCGTTCCCACGGCGACACCGGGGCGGGCAGGATTACAGTTCTGTTGCGTGAGAACTAGTTCCTATGAAGTACGGGCTTTAGCGCGAACGGCAAACCACAGTAATCGATGGGCTTCAGCCCCTGAGGGCAAGGCTTGCCGTGGACTTCAGTGCCCTCAGTGGCTTAAAGCCACGGTTCCTCGGTGTCGTGACGTACGGCCTAAAGGCCGTACCCTTCAGGGACGAGCACCCTCTGCTAAAGCAGCGGGCTCCCTCCCTTCTCCATGGAGTTTTCCGCAGCCT
>Ga0335073_10015403_pt1 | contig 10690 bp, 5 predicted proteins | sample Lox_Sample_22_FD_207093 | JGI IMG/M metagenome (GOLD analysis project Ga0335073, IMG submission 207093) | Soil microbial communities from Loxahatchee National Wildlife Refuge, Florida, United States - Lox_Sample_2.2 | ecosystem: Environmental > Terrestrial > Soil > Wetlands | place: USA: Florida...
AGGCCTACGCCGCCGCCGGTTGGATAGAACACCGCATCGGGATACTCCCATCCCAGTTGCTCCACCAGTTCGTAGCCCATCGTCTTTTTGCCTTCCACGCGAAATGGCTCCTTCAGCGTGGAGATATCGAACCACCCTTCCTGCTCTTTGCGCTCCTGCACCATCCGAGCGCAATCCGAGATCAATCCATCCACCAGCACAACCTTTGCGCCGTAGGCAGTCGCCTCCACATAATTTGCAAAAGGCACATCGAGCGGCATGAAGATATGCGCCTCAATCCCAGCTGCCGCCGCGTACGCCGCCAGCGCGCCCGCTGCGTTCCCTGCCGACGGCACTGCAAGTTTGCGCAACCCGTAATGCCGCGCCATCGTCACCGCCATCCCCAGGCCGCGCGCCTTGAATGTTCCAGTCGGGTTCGCGCCCTCCTCTTTCACATACACGCCGCTGTAACGCCGGCTGTGCAGCATCGGCGTCCAGCCTTCGCCCAGCGTCACGGGAGCAGCATCGGGCAGCACCGCACGATAGCGCCACATCCCCGCCCACGGCCCGGTCGAGTCGCGCGCAACCACGTCGCGGGCCGATGATCCACGCAAATGCTCGAGGTCATAACGTACAAAGAGCGAACCGGCCGGAGGTTCCGGACATACCGGGCAAACTGTCTGTGGAGTCCCAGCAGAAACATGCGCGTGGCACCGCGCGCATTCAAGAAAGGCAATAGGTGGCATCAGGGTCCTTGTGCTATCGCAAGCAGTCTAAATGACCCCATGCCTTGCCCAATCCTCGCATCAAAACACCGCGGGCCCCGTCATGCGGGGCCCGATCGGCGAGGCGTCAGTCCTGCGCTACTTCACTTCCGGCAACCCGACCTCCGACGCCGGTGGCAACGTATGCGTCGTGTGCCAGTTGTGGATCACGACCTGCCACTGCAAGTCGCGCCCAATCCACATCTGCGTCTCACGGTCGTAACGCGCCATGTTGTTCGCCAGCCAATAGGTCCGGTTGTCGCGCAGCCACGCCTCGCGATAGAGTTCGCCCAACTGCGAGTAGCCGTCGCGAATGTCCTCGAAGCGCCCATTGTTCGAGCCGATGGTGTAGAGCTTTTCTGATACTTCATCCCACTTCGACTGGTCGCTGACCTCCGCGCGCGCCTGGCTATAAAGCGTCGCGCAATCTTGCGCTATCTGGAACTTGTATCCAATGAAGTCCATGCGCCGCGCACCCAGTTCCAGCGCTTCCAGCGCCTCTTCATTCTCGAGCGTGCGTCCATTCTGCTTCGCCGCAGCGCGCGCCTGCGCCAGCAGCGTGATCGCCTGTTCCGCATCCATGCGCAACTCACTGGCCACAGGGTTCAGCTTCTCTGCCACCATCTCGCCCGCGGGCGAAAAAGGATCGACCCAGAAGTAGGCATCCTCCACATCGTTCAGCCCTGCCTTGCGCAGCGCAGCATGCGCCGCCATCAGCGACTCCTGTGCCTGGTCAATCTTGCCCGTCGGATCATCGTGGAAGGCCTGTCCATACGACTGGATAAATGCCTGCTCCGAGCTCTCACCCTTCTGCCATCCCGCCGCGGCGCCAAACAGCACGCCAAACCAGTTCTCGTCGAAGATGCCTTCGCCGTCGTCGTTCCACACCGTGTTCAAAACCCCAGTTGCGCCAAGCCTCTGCCCGTCCCGCACAAACGCGCGGATATTTCCCAGCGCCTCATTGTTGTTTGGATACACGCGGTTCCAGTTGTTCACACCTGTCGCAACCCAGGTTTCGAGTCCGGCCTTCACAAAGGGCTCGATGGCCTTCGTAAAATCAGGCTCTGCGTCGTAGTGCCATGGCACGGCAATCATGTCCTTCGGCAGCACGCCCACCTTGTCCGGCGACTTCTCGGCAATGTCACCCCAGAAGAGAAGCCGCTTGTGATACGGCGCCAGCTCTGTGTGAATCCTGGTCAGAAAGTCGAGATATACGGTGTCGAGCCCTTTCTGTTGCACTTCGTCTCGTGTGCGTCCCAGTCCCAGCTCGAACGTCTCATCCGCGCCGATATGCGCATACGGCCCCGGAAAAACTTTGGCCAGTTCGCCAAACCAGCTCCCGATCAGCGGCAGCGAACCGGGATCGCCGGGCGCCAGCACCGCGCCGTGCGGCGTCTCGCCCAGATGCGAGTACTCCTCAAACTTCAACACATGATGCAGGTGTCCAAACGACTCCTGTTCCGGAATAACCGTAATGTGATACTTCGTCGCGTACTCCACCAGTTCGCGCGCCTGATCCGGAGTCATCGCTCCGCCGGGGAACGCCGCCACCGGCGTCGACGCATACGCAAATGTGTGCTCAAAGTACGGTGAGAAGATGTTGATCTTGTACGCGGCCAACGTGCGGATCTCGCGCTTCAGGAAGTCCATGTTGGGCAGCGGTCCGCGCGACCAGTCGTCACTCAATCCTCGATGCGCCATCGCCGGCCAGTCGCGCACCATCGGAATCAACAGCACCGCATCTTTACCTGCCCCGCGCACCAGTTGTTTCGCCGTCTGCGCTCCGTAGAATAGACCGGCCGGAGTCTCGGCAATCACCGCGAGTCCGTGCCTGCCGTCGGGCACAAGAACGTATCCCTCGTCATGCATCGCCGCATCAAACTTCACATCGTGATGTGCCAGCAGCGCCTTTGCCGCAGCTGTGTCGGCGCGTTCCAGCCGGATCAGCGCGCCGTGCTGGCCCACGCGTACGTCGTTCGCCTTCAGCCCATCTTCCAGATCTTTCGCCGCAAACTCATCATCGGCATTTCGGTCAGCGAGAACTGAAACGCCGGTCTCACCTACAGCCGCTTGCTCAACGGCCGTGCATTCCCGTACGGCCGGCACCAGATGCAGATCCGCACACGTTGGCGCAGCAGCCGCCTGTCCGAAAGCGCCCACTGCGGCGCACGCTAATACCAAGGAAAACAACGAAATAGATCGACGCATCAGCCCCTCACGGCAAAGCTCAATTTGCCTGCAAGGCTAACCCATCACCACCCGGCATGTATACCTAAAAATCGTCATTTCGGCATGAAATGATCAAAATATCGCTCTGAAAATGCCGAAACGCTCGCCTACCTCAGGGTTCGCAGCGCCGGATAGAGCTTCCTCCACCGGCTGTATCCCGTCTGATATGCCGCCATATCCACCTTGTCCGGCTCGATCCGCTGGGCTACTTCGATGGCCTGCCCGCAGGCCGCATCCAGGTTTGCCCAGTGTCCGGCGCCCACGCCCGCCATGAGCGCGCAGCCAAAGGCGCCACCCTCTTCGGCAGTCAGCACTTCCACAGTCTGCCTGTAAACTCCGGCCTGGATCTGTCGCCATAGAGGACCGCGCGCACCCCCGCCGCCCAGCCGCACCGCACTCACCGGAATCCCCAACTCGGCAAACAGCGTGAACGTGTCCTGCAGAGAATAAGCCACACCCTCGAGCACAGCACGGGTGAAATGCGCTGCCGAGTGTGTCGGCCCAATGCCCGCGAATGCCGCGCGCACCTCCGGATCAAGATGCGGCGTCCGCTCGCCGAGCAGATACGGCGCCCACTCCAGCCCTTCGCTCCCCGCCGGAACCTTGGCCGCTGCTGCCGTCATTGCGTCATATTCCTGCCCCGCGAAAAATGTTTCTTTCAGCCAGCGCAAGCTCAACCCCGCGCTCTGCGTCACGCCCATCACGTGCCACACTCCGGGCACGGCATGGCAAAACGTATGTAGCCGCCCCTTCGGATCCTTCGTCGGCTCCGCTGTCGCCGCGAATACCACACCCGAGGTTCCAATCGTCGCCGACACCGATCCTGGCTGCAGAATGCCCATGCCCACGGCGCCGGCTCCCTGGTCGCCCGCGCCAGCCACCACCGGCGTTCCGGCCTTCAACCCCGTCAGCCCCGCAGCCGCATCACTGATCCGCGCGCAGACCTCCGGCGACTCATAAACCTTCGGCAGCCAGCTTTCGGGAATCCCCGCAGCCTCAGCGACCTCTTTCGACCAACACCGATGCGTCACGTCCAGCAACAAAGTGCCGCTAGCCTCCTGCACATCGATTGCGAACTCGCCCGTCAACCGGTAACGCACATAATCCTTGGGACACATCACGTGTCGGATCTTCGCAAAGATCTCCGGCTCGTGCGTCTTTACCCAAATCAGCTTGGTCAGCGTGAAATTGGGCAGCGCCGGATTGCATGTCAGCTCGATCAGCCGCTCGTAGCCTATCTTCTCGTGTAGCCAGTCGCACTCCGGCTGCGTCCGCGTGTCACACCAGATCAGCGACGGCCGCAACACGGCGCCGTTCTCATCCAGCATCACGGCGCCATGCATCTGGCCCGTCAATCCGATTGCGGCAATCGGTTCGCGCGGCTCAGGCGCGGCGGCCAGTGCAAAGCGGATCGCTTCCTGCGCCGCCCGCCACCAGTCTTCTGGATCCTGCTCGGCCCAGCCCGGATGCGGCGTCCGAAAGGGCGCATGCTCGCTCGAAGCGCCGCTGATGAGTCTGCCGTCTGCATCCACCACCACGGCCCGCGTTCCGCCTGTCCCCACGTCCATTCCCAGAAACCACATTGCCGTTCTCTCCCTTGCCTAAATCGCTTTTCTTGAGCGCAAGCCAGCATATCATTCTCGCCGCGCTCTCGCCCATGCGTTCCTGTCGCACAAAATAGCCGGAACCATCTTCGCTTTCTCCCCGTATGAGGGAGCTATGCGCTTATCCATCCCCTTTCCGCGCCCGACAATCCTATGCGCGCTTGCCCTGGCTGTCACGCAGGCAATCGCTCAGCCGGCCTCGCAATCTCGTCCGCAACTCTCCGGCACATGGTTCGGCGCGTTCTCCGTCACCGGGCCTGACGGCAAGCTCTCCCACGACACGGCCGTCCTCCTTCTCAACGTGCAGGACGCGAATCTGACTGGAAGCGCCGGTCCCACGATCGACAAGCAATCCCCGTTCACCGGCGGACATGCGACGACCGACTCAGCCCAATTCCATCTCGATGCTTTCGGCGGCATGGACTTCAGTCTTCACCTCGCCGATGGACATCTCGTTGGTACGGCTACAAGCAAGACCGTCCACGCCGATCTCGATCTGCTCCCTGCACCCGAACTGGTCCCGGCGCAAAAACTCGATGAGGAGATTCGCGACGCCGATGGACAGGTCTTCGCCGCCTTCGATGCGTGCGATGTGAGCCGCTTCGCGCAGTTTCTCAGTAAAGACATCGAGTTCTACCAGGACCGGGTCGGCGAGAAGGGCTACGACCGCACCCTCGAATCGATGCGCGACCGCTGCGCTGAGGGTATTCAGTTGCGCCGCGAACTGATTGCAGACTCACTTGAAATCGAAGCAGTGCCCGGCTTCGGCGCCATCGAAGCCGGTACCCACCGCTTTTACCGGAAGCAGCCCGACGGTTCCGAACATCTTGACGCCACCGCCCAGTTCACCAACGTCTGGGTCAAAGCCTCCGGCGCGTGGAAACTCCTCCGCGTCGCAAGCTTCAACCACCATTGATACGATCGTCTCCCATCTCTGCATCATCTCAGACTGAACTTTTCTCCACCCGCGCACGTACCTCTCGCTGTGATTGCAGTTGCACGGCCGGCTGAATTCGCCGTACCGTTCATTTGCGGACACCGTAAGACAGAAGCGAACAGCATGACCCTCTGTCGCGGTCCTTATCTCGCATGAAATCTTCGAGATTGCGGATCATTGGCATGGCACGCCGCTTGCTGTGTATGTCAATAGCGACTCCAGGGACGCCGCCTCAGTGCGGTCATTCCATTCATTGCTCCAGCACTTGAGGAGGCTCCGCATGGCTTTCATTCTCGATCAATTGAAGCAGGTCCTGCGCCGGCTTGGACGCGCACCGCTCTTCACCAGCGTGACCCTGCTCACACTCGCCATCGGCATCGGCGCCAATACGGTAGTCTTCAGCGTGGTCGAAGGTGTCCTGCTCAAGCCCCTCGCGTATCCACATCCTGAGCAACTCATCGGCGTATGGAACACCGCTCCCGGCGTCAACATTCCCAGGCTCAACATGGCGCCGTTCCTCTACTTCATCGATCGCGAGCAGAACACCACCCTGCAGGACATTGGTGTCTACCAGGGTGACGCGTACAGCCTCACTGGCACCGCACAGCCCGAGCACGTACCCGGCGTCGACGTCACCGACGCGGTTCTGCCTCTCCTCGGCGTCAAGCCGGAACTAGGCCGCCTCTTTACGCGCCAGGATGACCAGCCCAGCGCCGCAAAGACCGTCATCCTGATGTACGGCTACTGGCAGCGACATTTCGGCGGAGATAAAAGCATCATTGGCCATACCATCACACTCGATGGCAGCACCCGCCAGATTATCGGTGTCCTCCCCCAGAACTTCCGTTTCCTCGACTACAGCGACACAGACCTTGTCCTCCCCATGCAGTTCGACCGCAGCAAGACCAAGCTCGGCAACTTCAGTTATCAGGGCGTAGCGCGCCTCAAACCCGGCGTCACCCTGCAGCAGGCCAACTCTGACCTGGCCCGCCTGCTTCCCATCGCCATTCGCAGCTTCCCTCCCCCGGAAGGCTTCAGCGCAGCAGTCTTTGAAAAGGCCCAGTTCTCTCCCGAGCTTCACTCCCTCAAGAAGGACGTCATCGGCGATATCGGCAACGTGCTCTGGGTTCTCATGGGGTCGATCGCTATCGTTCTGCTCGTGGCGTGCGCCAATGTGGCCAACCTGCTGCTGGTGCGCGTCGAAGCTCGACGCCAGGAACTCGCCATCCGCTCTGCGCTTGGCGCAGGCCGCAGAAGCATCACGCTGGGGCTGCTCGTTGAAAGCGTCACCCTCGGCTTCGTCGGTAGCCTTATCGGCCTCGCCCTTGCCTATGGTGCGCTGCGCATTCTCGTTGCCGCGGCGCCCACCGGCCTGCCGCGTCTGCATGAGATCGGCATCGACATGCCCGTGCTGCTCTTTACGCTCGGCCTCGCCCTCTTTGTCAGTCTTGTCATCGGCATGATTCCGGTCATCAAGTACTCCGGCGTCACCGCCAGCACAGGCTTGCGTGAAGGCGGCCGTGCGCTCAGCCAGAGCCGTGAACGTCACCGCGCCCGCAAGGTTCTCGTCGTGGTGCAGGTGGCCCTTGCCTTGGTTCTGCTCATCTGCTCCGGCCTGATGATCCGCACCTTCCGCGCCTTGGCTCACGTGTCGCCGGGCTTCTCTGATCCGGCATCGATCGAGGCTTTCAGCATCTTCATCCCGGAGACGCAGATTCCCGACACGCAGAAAGAACGCGTCCTGCGCACCATGCAGGCCATTGGCAGTAAGATCGCGACGATCCCGGGCGTCTCTTCCGTTGGCATGACAACAGCGGTCCCCATGTCGGGCAACTACTCCTTCGACCCTGTCTACGCCCAGGATCGCGTCTATAAGGAAGGCGAGCTCGCCCCCATCCGCAGCTTCAAGTTCATCGCGCCGGGCTACTTCTCCACCATGGGCACGCCGATTGTGGCCGGCCGCGACATCACCTGGGACGAGGAGTTCCAGAAGCGTCCGCTTGCGATCATCTCTGAAAACTTTGCCCGCGAGTACTGGGGCTCGCCACAAAACGCTATCGGAAAATTCGTCCACGTGGGTTCAAGCGACCCCTGGCACGAGATCATCGGCGTCGTGGGCAATGTTTACGACGATGGAGTCAGCAAGCCGCCCTCCACCGCCGTCTACTGGCCGCTCTACCAGGACAACTTTGAAACACAGAAAGAGATGATCCGCCGGTACGTGAACTACGTAATTCGCTCGCCACGCGCCGGCCAGGCCGCGTTTCGCCAGGAGATTCAGAAGGCCGTCTGGTCCGTCGATCCTGATCTGCCGCTGGCCGACCAGACGACCGTGGGCGTCCTCTACACCAAGTCGATGGCCCGCACCTCGTTCATGCTTGTCATGCTCTGCATAGCCGGAAGCATGGCCTTGCTGCTTGGCATCGTCGGTATCTACGGCGTCATCGCCTATGCTGTCTCGCAACGCACCCGCGAGATCGGCATCCGCATGGCATTGGGCGCGCAACGCGAGATGCTCACAGGCATGTTCGTTCGCCAGGGACTCATACTCGCCGCAATCGGTGTCGTTGCCGGCATCGCAGTCGCCTTCGCGTCGATGCGTCTGATGGCGTCAATTCTCTTCCAGGTGAGTCCCATGGACCCGTGGACCTACGGCTTCGCCACCGGCACCGTGCTCCTCATCGCCTGGATCGCCTGCTACCTGCCCTCGCGCAAGGCAGCCGCAGTCGATCCCGTGCACGCCTTGCGCGCTGAGTAGACGCAGTTCTCCAATTCGATGCGCCGCGAAAACGGCTGCAGAGTGGCTCATTCCTCAACAAGACGCCACCCTGCACAATCTTTGCGACTCAATGAAAATTGGAGAACTGCTCCTGGCGCGCGGCTCCCCAAATCACCGTCAACTTCATCCATGCAGCGGTATACTCCCGCCATGCGAATTCCCGTTCTTGTTTCGGTCTTGGCCCTGGCCTCTGCCTCGTCGCTCGTCGCTGCACAATCCGCGGACACCCGGAATCCGCCTACAGTCGCCGAAGCTCAGGCCTTCATCGACCGCGCCAACGCCGAATTGCTCAAATTTAACATCGCCGCAGCGCGCGCCGAGTGGACCGCGGAAACCGACATCACCGACGACACCGAGGACACGACAGCTCTCTTGAACGGCCAGGCTACGGCGCACACCCTCGCGCTCACCGCCGAAAGCCATCGTTTCGATCACCTCGAACTGCCTTCGGCCCTGCGCCGCCAGATCATGCTCCTGCAGGTCACCGCACCCGCTGCTCCCAGTGACCCCAGGCTGCTCGAAGAGCAGACGAAACTCGCCGCCGACCTCACCGGCATGTACGGCAAGGGCAAGTTCTGCCCCGGCACACCCGCCGGGCAGGATCCCGCGCCCGGCGCCAAATGCATGGGCATCGACGAGATCTCCGCCATCATGGCCAAATCCCATGACCCCGAGGAACTCACCCGGCTGTGGGTGGGCTGGCATGCCATCGGCGCGCCTATGCGCGACAAGTACGCGCGCTTCGTCGAGCTGCAGAACATCGGCGCGCGCGAGCTCGGCTATCACGACACGGGCGAGCTGTGGCGTGCGAATTACGACATGACCCCGGCCCAGTTCTCCGCTGAGCTTGAACAAGCATGGCAGCAGCTCAAGCCGCTCTACGACGAGTTGCATACCTACGTCCGCAACCGCCTCATCGCAAAGTACGGAAAGGCAGCGGAAGGTCCCAACGGCATGATCCCCGCCCAACTGTTGGGCAATATGTGGGCCCAGGAGTGGGGCAACATCTACGACATCGTCGCCCCCACCGACCCGAAACTTTCCCGATTCAAACCGCTCGACCTTGAAGCCGCACTCAAAAAGCAAATTACCCAACGCGACCCCGCCGCCGCACCAGCCTTCGTCCCCGGCGCCGACCTCAGCTCCGATGCAGGACACGCTGCCGAGCTTGCCGCCGCCAGGGACATGGTCCACTACGGCGAGAATTTCTTCACGTCCCTCGGCTTTGCTCCGCTCCCCAAGACCTTCTGGGAACGTTCGCAGTTCGTGCACCCACGCGATCGAGACGTGGTCTGCCATGCCTCGGCATGGGACGTCGACTCGGCTGATGACCTGCGCGTGAAGATGTGCATCGAGGTCAGCGCCGACTACTTCACCACCGTGCATCACGAGCTCGGCCACAACTTCTACCAGCGCGCCTATAACAAGCTGCCTTATCTCTTCCAGAACGGCGCCAACGACGGCTTCCACGAGGCCATTGGCGATTCCATCGCACTGGCTATCACGCCCGCTTACCTCAAAGAGCTCGGCCTTACCGATGCCGAGCCTCCCGCTGACGCCGACATTCCTCTCCAGTTGCGCACTGCCCTCGACAAGGTCGCCTTCCTGCCCTTCGCCCTCGCTCTCGATCAGTGGCGCTGGCAGGTATTCTCTGGCCAGATCAAGCCCGCCGACTACAACAACGCTTATTGGAGCTTGCGCGAGAAGTACCAGGGCGTCGCGCCACCCGTCGAGCGCTCCGAAGCCGACTTTGATCCTGGCGCCAAGATGCACATCCCTGCCAACGTGCCCTACGCGCGCTACTTCCTCGCCCGTGTCTACCAATTCCAGTTCTTCAAGGCCATGTGCGACGCAAGCGGCTACAAGGGTCCACTCAACCGCTGCACCTTCTATGGATCAAAGGCGGCAGGAGCCAAACTGCAGCACATGCTCGAAGCCGGCCAGTCGCAACCCTGGCAGCAGACATTGAAGGAAATGACCGGTACCGATCACCTCGACGCACAGGCCATGCTCGACTACTTCGCCCCGCTCTACGCGTGGCTCAAGCAGCAGAACCAGGCGGCGACACAACCGTAGAGTTAACTGCTTCTGATCAATCGCTCCGGGGGCGGGCTCTTCAGCTCGCCGCCGGGACAAATCTCCGTTCCCAATCCGCACACCCATCCGATACACTCGCCTCGCACGCACTGCATCGTTCCCCGCTTCTTGCAGGAGCTGCATGCTTCCCCCCTCGCCACCGAATTCGCCAGCAAGGAAGGCACACCATCGCTATGTCATCTCTAAGTCCCGATCACATTCTGCAAATCGGTATGGGCTTCTGGGCCTCAAAGACCCTGCTCTCCGCGGTCGAAATGGAACTCTTCACCGAACTCGCCCGGGGACCCCAGGACCTCCACTC
>Ga0335073_10015405_pt1 | contig 10690 bp, 8 predicted proteins | sample Lox_Sample_22_FD_207093 | JGI IMG/M metagenome (GOLD analysis project Ga0335073, IMG submission 207093) | Soil microbial communities from Loxahatchee National Wildlife Refuge, Florida, United States - Lox_Sample_2.2 | ecosystem: Environmental > Terrestrial > Soil > Wetlands | place: USA: Florida...
TCATCGTCGCTTTCCTCGGACGCCTCAATCCGGTGGGCATTTTGGTTGCCGGCCTGTTTCTGGCGCTGACTTTCATCGGCGGCGAAGAGGCGCAGATCGCCATGAAGGTGCCGCTCGACCTCACCAAGGTGTTCCAGGGCATCCTGCTATTCTACGTACTCGCCTGCGATTCGTTCATCGTTTATCGCGTCCGCTTGCTTCGCGCCACGCCGAAAGCCGTGCCTGCGCATGCTTGAGCACCTGACGGCGATCATCCACCTGATCTTCTCCGTCAGCTTCATTCTGACGGTGATCACCGCCTCCACCCCTTTGCTTTTGGCGTCGTCCGGCGAGCTTGTGGTCGAGCGCTCGGGCGTGCTCAACCTCGGCGTCGAGGGCATGATGATCATGGGGGCGGCCTGCGGCTTCGCCGGCGCCTTCATGAGCGGATCAGTCCTCATCGGTGCGCTGTGCGGCATTGTTGCCGGCGCGGCGACGGCGTCGATTTTCGGTATTCTCACGCTCGGCTTTGCGGTCAATCAGGTGGCGACCGGGCTTGCGCTCACCATCCTCGGGACCGGTCTGTCGGGGCTGATCGGCGCCGGCTTCGTCGGACAGCAGATTCACCAAGCACCGCGGCTGCATCTGCCGATCCTCACGGGTCTGCCGGTGATCGGGCGAATCCTGTTCGGCCAGGACGCCTTCGTCTACGTCTCGTTCGCGCTGATCATCGGGATTTGGCTGTTTCTTTATCGCACCCGGGCCGGCCTCATCTTGCGCGCGGTCGGCGACAATCACACCTCGGCGCACGCGCTCGGCTACCCGGTGTTGCGGATTCGCATGCTGGCGGTGTTGTTCGGCGGCGCCTGCGCAGGACTTGGCGGCGCTTTTCTGTCGCTGTCGTATACGCCGTTCTTTATCCCGGGCATGACCGCGGGCCGCGGCTGGATCGCGCTGGCGCTCGTGGTTTTCTCGTCCTGGCGGCCGGGCCGCCTGGTCGTCGGCGCTTACCTGTTCGGAGCGGTCAGTATTCTGGGGCTGGCCCTGCAACCGTTGAATCTCGGCGTCCCCCAGCAGCTGATGAACGCGCTGCCCTATCTTGCCACGGTCGTCGTTCTCGTGTTGATTTCGCGGACGCGCGGTACCGCCGGGTCCGCCGCGCCTGCGTCGCTCGGTCTGGTCTTCGTGCCCGACCGTTAGAACGTCCTGCGGGCGCGTTACGGGCGCTTCGCACGTAGGGGGAATGTGAAAATACGCCTGTCTTTCCAACCCGGAGTAGTACTATGAAAAAATGGAACATCATCGCCGTTGCGGCGGCGCTGGCTCTTGCCGTCGCGACGTTCAGCACGACCCAGGCCGCCCAGAAGCTGAAAGTCGGATTCATCTATGTCGGGCCGGTCGGCGATCTCGGCTGGAGCTATCAGCACGACCTCGGCCGCAAGGCCATGGAAAAGGCGCTCGCGGGCAAGGTCGAAACCACCTATCTTGAAAACGTGCCGGAGGGCCCCGACGCCGAACGCTCGATCGAGCAGCTGGCGCGCACCGGGCACAAGCTCATCTTCACCACCTCGTTCGGCTTTATGGACGCTACGATCAAAGTGGCGAAAAAATACCCGAACGTGTTCTTCGAGCACGCTACCGGCTTCAAGCGCGCCAAAAACGTAAGCACCTACGCCGCGCGCTTCTATGAAGGGCGATACATCCAGGGCCAGATCGCGGCCAAGATATCGAAGACGGGTATCCTCGGCTATATCGTGTCGTTCCCGATCCCCGAAGTCATCTCCAACATCAACGCAACGATGTTGGGCGCCTGGTCGGTCAATCCGAAGATGAAGGTGAAGATCATCTGGGTGAACTCCTGGTTCGACCCTGGCAAGGAAGCCGACGCCGCCAAGACGCTCATCGACCAGGGCGCCGACGTGCTGACGCAGCACACCGACTCGCCGGCCGCAACGCAGATCGCGGAGCAGCGCGGCGTCCACTCGTTCGGCGAATCGTCCGACATGATCAAGTTCGGGCCGCATGCCCAGCTCACGGCGGACACCGACTACTGGGGCGGCTATTACACCAAGCGCGCCGAGGCGGTACTCAACGGCACCTGGAAGTCGCAGGATACCTGGGGCGGATTGGATTCCGGAATGGTCGTCATGGCGCCCTACACCAATATGCCTGACGACGTGAAGAAGATGGCGATGGAGACCGAAGCAGCCATTAAGTCCGGCAAGCTGCAGATCTTCAAGTGCCCGATCGTCGCCCAGGACGGCACGACGGTCCCATGCAAGGGCGGCGATCATCTCGACGCCGGGCAGATCCTGAGCATGAACTTCTACCTCAAAGGGATCGACGACAAATTCCCGGGGAAGTGATTCTCCGTCGTCTTGAGATCTGAAAAATACGATGGCCGGGCTCACGCCCGGCCATCGGCGCTTAAAGGACGTGAGCTCATCAGCGCCTAGCCGATCCGGATCGGTGGACAGCGTTCGATCGCCCTCCTTCGTCAGCCCGTCGCGTACGCGTCGAGCTCGGCGAGATAGCGGTCCTTGGTCGCGTGCGGCAGCCACGTGCTTTCGAAGGCATTGCGCGAGAGCTGCACCAGCTCGTTTACGCCCAGATCGGCTTCTTGCTGGGTGCAGACGAAATTCTCGGTGATGTAGCCGCGGAAATAGGCCGGATCGTCGGAATGCACGGTGGCGCGGATGCCGAGGTCGAGCATGCGCTTTATTTCTTTGGCCTTGCTGCCGTCGGTGACGAAGGCATTGGACACCGGGCAGATGGTGAGCGCCAGCTGCCGGCGCGCGACTTCGTCGACGAGCTTGTTGGAGTCCAGGACATTGACGCCGTGATCGATGCGGTTGACACCGATCTCCTCCAGGCATTGCCGGATATGCTCGGTCGAGTTCTGCTGATCGACGTCGCAATGCATGGTCAGAAAGTAGCCTTCGCGGCGGGCGCGCTCGAACACCGCCTTGAATTTCACCGGCGGATTATTCTTTTCGTCCGAATCCAATCCGACACCGATGATCCATTCGCGATAGGGCAGAGATTGCACCAACGTCGTCATGGCGAATTCGGCGCTCCAGTCGCGCAAGAAGCACAGGATGAGCTGGCTCTTGATGCCGAGAATGCGCTCGGCGTCGAGCTGCGCCCGCCGGATGCCGCGGATCACCACGTCGAACGGCACGCCGCGGCCGGTATGCGGCTGCGGATCGAAGAACATCTCGGCGTAGCGGACATTCTGCGCCTGCGCCTTGGCCAGGTAGGCGAACGTCAGGTCGTAGAAATCTGGCTCGTGCTGCAGCACTTTCATGCCCTCGTAGTAGATTTTGAGGAACGAGGGCAAATCGTGGAAATCGTAAGCCGCCCGCATTTCGGCGGCGTCTCTGTAGGGCAGCGTCATGCCGTTTCGTTGCGCCAACTCGAATTTCATTTCCGGCTCGAGCGTGCCCTCGAGATGCACATGCAGCTCGCACTTCGGCATCCCGGCAATGAAGTCGCGCAGATCGCTCATGGTCGGCTCCTCTCAGATCGCACTTCACCTTACCGCCTGTAAACACCGCTACAGCGTTTCCGGCATCGGCGTCGCTTTGCCGTCGGCCAGCGCAAATTGCGGGATGTGCCCGAGGCCTTGAACCAGCCGCGCATCGGCGCCCAGTGTGTTCTTCCAATCGTGGCCTTCGGTGAGAATGACGCCGGCGCCGACGACGTCGGCGCCGGCCGCGCGCACCAAAGCGAGCGTCGCAGCGAGGCTTGAGCCGGTCGCTACCACGTCGTCGACCACCGCGACGCGCCGGCGCGCCAACAGCGGCACGGCGCGGCGGTCGAGCATCAGGCGCTGCTTGCCGGCGCTGGTCACCGATTGCAAGTCCTGCACCAGCGCGTCGGCCAAATGGATTTTCGGCGACTTCTGGGCGATGACGTAGTGGTCGAGGCCGAGCGCTCGCGAGACCTCGATGACAACCGGGATGCCGAGCGTCGCCGCGCCGACAATGATGTCGGGCTTGAGCGGGCCAAGCTTCGCCGCCAGCGCCTTGCCGATGCGCTCGCCGAAGCGCACCCCCATGTCGATCACCATCAGCAGCGAAATGGCAAGCCGCTCGTTGATCGGCACAATGGGCAACGTGACCGGCTCGCCGGCGATGTTGACGATATAGGTCTGCATGGTCGGTGGCCTTTGCGACAGCGGGCAACGATGAACGAGCAAATATTACGCCAACTTTTCTCGAACGCCCATTCACCGCCGATGCGAGCTGCCTGGAGCCCCGCGGGGACGGGCCCGGCGACGCGGTTGCAGAGCGGCCGGCGCCAACGGCCTGATTGCGCGATGGCGTTGATGTATACTGGATGTTCATTTTGGCCTGACTATTCACAGCAAACCCGCGGACGATCGCGCGGCGGTTTAGCTATGGCAAACGACAATCCGACCAGACGCAATCGCAGCTTCGCACTGATGCCGACGCTGATGCTGAGCATCGGTTTCCTGGTGCTGTGTTCGGTCGGCGCCGTTCTGGCGATCAATTGGATCGCGGACCGTCGGGTCGTGCAGGAATTCGCCTCGCGGCTCGTCATGCGGGTGCTGGCCGGCGAGGAGATGGCGCTGCGCAATCATCTCGACGAAGCGATCCAGCAGGGACATTATATTGCCGGCGCGATCAGAAGTGGCCGCTACAAGCTGTCCGAGCCGGCGCTTGCGGATTTCATTGGCGGCACGTTCGCCGCCGCTCCGCAAATCGACGGGCTGATTCTGAGCGACGCCAATGGCAACGCATTGCGCGCCGTTCGCGTCGCATCGGACACGCAGTTTCGAGTTGACCATTTCACCCTCGCCGCGGATAGCCAAATCGCGGCGCTCGGCGACAGCATTCGCGTCCGCAAGAAACCGTATTGGGGACCGCCGATCTATCTCGAGCAAAGAGGGGACACCTACCTGAACTATCGCGTGCCAATTTGGAACGGCGATTCCTATCTGGGCTTCGTCGCCCTTGGAATTTCCACGCAAGCGCTGTCCAGACTTGCGATGGCCATGAGCAATCCGCCGACTTCGGTATCGTTCATGCTGTATGGGCATGACCGCATGCTGGCGCATCCGCTCATGGTCGGCGGCGGCCACGATCGGAGGGCCGGCGGATCGCTGCCACGGTTGCGCGCATTTGGCGACCGGGTCATCGCCAATTTCGAGAGCTTGCCTGCGATCCGCGAAGCCGGTCTGACGCCGCCGGCCGGAGTTTTCGCGCGCCAGTCGACGATCGACGGTACGCCTTACTTCGTTTTTGCCCGCGAGATCAACGGCTACAGCGAATTGCCGATTACCGTCGGGACTTACTTCCTCAAGCACGCGGTCGACGCTCCGATCAGGGTGCTGTATTCGGCGGCGATGCTTGCCCTGGCGATGCTCGGCGTTTCGCTCATCGCGGCCGCGATCATGGCGGGGGCGATCGCACGCCCGATCCGTCGGGCCGCGAAGGGCGCGACCGCGATCGGCAAATTCGATTTCGATCAGGTGACGCCGCTGTCGGGCAGCTATTTCCGCGAGATCAACAGTCTAGCGAACTCTTTCAACGCCATGCTCGACGGCTTGCGGGCGTTCGGCCGCTACGTTCCCCATACGCTCGTCGCGCGCTTGGTCAAAGAAGGCCGGATCGGCGCCGGCACCGAAGAGCGCATCCTCGCCATCATGTTCACCGATATCGTCAGCTTCACCCCGACATGCGAAGCGCTGACCGCCGGTGAAGTGGCCGCGTTCGTCAATCAGCACCTGTCGCTCATCGCCGCCTGCGTCGAACGCGAAGGCGGCACGATCGACAAGTTCATTGGCGATGCGGTGATGGCTTTTTGGGGCGCGCCGGGCCGCCTCGAGAATCCGGCGGCGTCGGCCTGCCATGCGGCGGTCGCCATCCAGAGAGCGGTCGCGGCGGTCAACCAACGGCGCGCCGCCCAAGCGCTCGCGCCCATCCGCGTCCGGATCGGCATCCACATGGGCCCTGTCGTCGTCGGTGATATCGGCGCGCCGAACCGGATCAACTACACGATCGTCGGCGACGCGGTGAATACGACCCAGCGTCTGGAGAGTCTCGGCAAGACCGTCGACCCCCACGCTGAAGCGATCGTGCTGGTCAGCCGTGACATCTTCGCTGCGGCGCCGGCGGGCTTTGTATTCATCGAGCATGGCGCCCGCCTCGTCAAAGGCAAGCAAGAGAGCATCGAGGTCTACCAACTGGTCAGTGGACCGGACGGCAGCGCGCGCCACGCGCCCGCCGCGATCGCCGGCGCCGGCAGCAGCTAGGCCCCTGCCTGCAGTTTGTGTGCCGCCGCCGAGTGCCGGCGGATCAGTTCGCCGAGGTCGAGACCGGGTATCTGACCTTGTTCCACGATCCAGCGCCCGCCGACCATGACCCGGTCGGCGCGGTGGGCGCCGCACAGTACCAGTGCGGCGAGCGGATCGCCGCTGCCGGAAAAGCGCAACTCGTCGAGCTTGAACAAAGCGAGGTCGGCCATGGCGCCGACCGCAATCTCGCCGATGTCGGTGCGTCCGACGCAAGCCGCCGAGCCCTTGGTCGCCCAGCGCAGCGCGTCGCGGTGGCTGACTTTCGTCACGCCGTAGCGGGCGCGCTGCAGCAGGAAGGCGGCGCGTACCTCCTGCATCAAATTCGAGGCATCGTTCGACGCCGAGCCGTCGACGCCGATGCCGATGCGCATGCCGGCGTCTTCCATGGCGCAGACCGGGCAGGTGCCGGAGGCGAGCGCCTGGTTGCTGCAGGCGCAATGCGCGATCGTGGTGCCGGCGCGGGCGAGCCGCTTGATTTCCTCCGGCGTGAAATGCACGCCGTGCGCCAGCCATGTCCGCTCGTTGAGCCAGCCGCAATCCTCCAGATAGTCGAGCGGCCGGCACTTGTAGAGCTCCTGGCAAAAGCGGTTCTCGTCCTCGGCTTCGGCAAGATGCGTGTGCAGGCGCACGTTGAGCCGGAGCGCCAGGTCCGCGGTCGCGCGCATCAGCGACGTGGTAACCGAGAACGGCGAGCATGGCGCGAGCGCAATTTGCACCATCGCGCCTTTGCTCGCGTCGTGGTAGCGCGTCACGACGCGCTCACTGTCGGCGAGAATGGTGTCCTCGTCCTGCACCACGGAGTCCGGCGGTAGCCCACCATCGCGCTGCGACAGGTTCATCGAGCCGCGCGTCAGCAGAACACGGATGCCGAGGCGCGTCGCCGCCTTGACCGCGATATCGACGCCGTCTTCGAGGCCGGTGGGGAAAACATAATGGTGATCGGTGGTCGTGGTGCAGCCCGACAGCATCAGCTCGGCCATCGCCAGCGTCACGGCGAGATCGAGCGCTTCCGGCGTCAGCCGCGCCCAGACCGGATAGAGCGCCTGCAGCCACGGAAACAATTCGCGGTCGAGCGCCGCGGGAACGGCGCGCGTCAGCGTCTGATAAAAGTGATGATGCGTGTTGATCAGTCCCGGCAGCACTACATGCGCGCCGGCATCGAAGGTTTTCACGCCCGGCGTGACGGGTGTGCGTCCGGCCGGCACTTTCTCGGCGATGCGGCCGTTGTCGACGACGACGCCGCGCTCGGCGCCGTCGGCGAAGATGGCGAGCGGGTCCTTGATCCAGAGGGCGGTTGCATCAGGCATCGTGTAATACGGCGGCCAGTGGCGGCCAGCCGACTTCGCTCGCCCGGTGGATCACGCGCGCCACCCGCAAAATCAGTGGCTCCTCGAAACGCGGCGCGACGATCTGCATGCCGATTGGCAAGCCGGCCTTCGACAAACCGGCGGGCGCGGTCGCGGCTGGTAGACTCACCAGCGTGATCAGATAAGCCGGTGCGATCCAATCGATGTAGTTGTCGAACTTCTTGCCGTTGATCTCGCTCGGGAAATTCATCTCGATCGGATAGGGCCCGACCGGCGCCGCCGGCGTCAGCAGCACGTCGTAGCGGTCGAACAACTCGCGGAAGCGATGGAACATCTCTTCACGCTTGAGTTCGGCCTGCGCGAAATCGAGCGCATTGAGCTTCAACCCGGCTTCGACATTGCCGCGCAGGTTCTTGCCGAGTTGATCGATCTGTTTGAGCCGCTCGAATTGCTGGGCGACCATCCAGAAGCCTCGCCAGGTCTGGTACGGCGCGCGGCCGCCGCTGGCGTCGAAGGCGATGTGTTCGACGCTGGCGCCGAGCTTGCCGAGCGCCGCCGCGGCGTCGCCGCAGGTAGCGTCGATCTCGGCTTCGACGCCGATGCCGGCGATGTCGGAGACGTAGGCGACGCGCAGCCCCTTGATGTCGTCGCCCCGCTCAAGCGCGGCGAGCGCGCTTGGCCAGGGCGGCGCCACCGAGATCGGCGAGATGCGGGAGAAACCGATGCTGGCGTCGAGAAACAGCGCGGCATCCTCGGCGTCCTGGGCCAGCGGTCCGGGCACCTGGCCGGGATCCCACGGCAGATGCAGCGGATGGCTCGGGATCAATCCCGGGGTGGGACGGATGCCGACGATGCCGCAGAACGCCGCAGGGATGCGGATCGAGCAGCCGAAATCGGTGCCGTGGGCGATCGGCAGCATGCGGGCGGCGACGGCTGCGGCCGAGCCGCCGGACGAGCCGGCCGGGCTGAGCGCCAGGTTCCACGGATTGCGCGTCGGGCCAAACAGTGAATTCGTGGTATTGGCGCCGGCGGCGAATTCCGGCGTGTTGGTCTTGGCGAGCACGATGGCGCCCGAGGCTTTCAGCCGGCGCACCGCTTCGGCGTCCTCGGTCGGCACATAGTCCCTATAGATCGGCGAGGCGTAGGTGGTGCGGATGCCGGCGGTCGGCGTCACGTCTTTCACGCCGATCGGGATGCCGTGCAGCGGCCCGAGCTTGTCGCCCTTCATCACCGCGGTCTCGGCCGTCCGCGCGGCGTCGCGCGCCTGTTCGGCGGCGAGCGTCACGACGGCGTTGATCTTCGGATTGAGCGCTTCGATGACTTTCAGATAGGCATCGAGCACTTCCACTGGACTGACGGCTTTGCCGCGGATGAGCCGTGCCAATTCGCGCGCGGTTTTGCGCGTCAGCGGCGTGTCCGCCGTGGAATGCGGCCTTGCTTGCGTTGCGGTCGACATCCGCTACTCCCCGGCGTCGATGATGGCGATGCACGGGCCGCCGCCCTGCGGGCCCTGGTGCATGGCGTCGACCGAAACAAACACCGCCGGATCGCCGATCGCCAACGCGGCGATGCCGCCGACGGCGGCTTTGGCGTGGCGATGCCAGGGCACGTCGGAATCGTCGAGCATGATCTGGCGCCGGCCGCGCAGCTTGCCGGTGCGGTCGGCTTCGCATTTCATGAAGCAGTTGACCAGGCGGCCGTTGAGATCTTCGGCGCGCGGGCGCTCCGGCAATTGCAGGCCGGCACTGCGGATCGATTCGTAGATGCCGTCGATGTCGAGCGCGTCCTTCATCACCGCGTGGCCGATGCGGTAGCGGCCGCCGGCGCCGGCTTTGTTGCCGAGCAGCACGATCTGCGCTTGCGTCAATTCCACGCCCGACGAGCAGGAGGCGACCGAGGAATAGAGGTCGAGGTTATGGCAAATCTCCTCGGCCTTCGGCATGTTGATCTCGCCAAGGCCGACGGCGATACCGAGCCCGGCCGTGCCGTTCGACACGCCCATGGAATCGTGCACCTCGCAGGCCACCTGCTTGCCGCGCGCGTGCGCCTCGATGACCGAGTCGACGGTGAGGAGCGGCGTCTTGGTCTGGACGTAATGCACGTCGGCCGGATCGTCGATGCCGGCGTCGCGCATGGCCGCGCGCACGCCGTCGGCGACCTTATCCACCATAGCCGGGCGGCCGATGTCTTCGGGCAGAATCTCGGCGCTCATCGCCGTACCGATGACAAGCCGCGATTTGTTCGTCGGGCCGGTCTTGGCATTGCGCGCAAACACCGTCGCATGCGGCGTGATGACGCCGTCGCAACCGCCCGACCAGACCATCGGAATTTTCCCAATCTCCGCTTCCGAGCGCTTGCCGAGTTTCTTGAGCACGGCGCGGAACGCCTGGTCGGCGAGGATGCGGGTGAAATCGTTGACGCCGCCGTTGCCCTCCGTCTTGCCGATGACGGCGATGACTTCGTCGGCCGCGAACTGCCCTTTCTTGATTGCCACCTCCATGCCGGAGGCGTCCTGCACCGTCTTCAATTCGACTTTGGCGACTTCAATAGCCATTACATAGGTCCTTACTTCACATCGGTTCTTAGTTCGACGTCCGGCTTTCTCATGTGCTGCGCACCCGGGGCTTGACCTCGCCGCGGAGCATTTTTTCAAAGCCGGTACCGCGGTCGATCATCGGCGGTTCGTTGTTGCGCTGCGCCTTGAGCTTTGAACGCAATGCGGCGGTCGCTTTGTCGTCGACGGCGAACGAGTCGCCGGTCTGCGGCTCGAGCACCACGCCGTAATCGTCGCGCGCGGCTCGAAGCGACACCTTGCCTTCGATCACGTCACGTAAAACCCAGTCTGGCTCGCGCTCGAGCGGATCGCCCCAGCCGCCGCCGCCGGTGGTGACGACGCGCACGATCGCGCCGGCGTTGACCGGCTCGCCGTCGACCAGACCGCCGAGATCGTGGGCTTTGCCCTCGGCGTCGACCGTGACGCAGAACGGCAGGCCTGCTTTGCCGCCGTTGAGCCCGTAGCAGCCGAGCCGCACGCGGTCGGCAGTGACGATGGTGCGGCAATCGACCAGCGCGCGGTAATGCT
>Ga0335073_10015409_pt1 | contig 10689 bp, 8 predicted proteins | sample Lox_Sample_22_FD_207093 | JGI IMG/M metagenome (GOLD analysis project Ga0335073, IMG submission 207093) | Soil microbial communities from Loxahatchee National Wildlife Refuge, Florida, United States - Lox_Sample_2.2 | ecosystem: Environmental > Terrestrial > Soil > Wetlands | place: USA: Florida...
GCGGCACAGCGGACAGCGGGCCGAGGCTGCGGATCTCCGCCTCGATCTCGGCGTCGGCGGGCGGCACGATCTGCGCGCCGTCGCGGAGGTAGAGCTTGTATCCGTTGTAGGCAGGGGGGTTGTGGCTAGCCGTGATCATGATCCCGGCCGCCGCGTGCAGGTGCCGGACCGCGAACGCGAGAAGCGGGGTTGGCTGCCGAGGGGGCAGCAGGTGAACCCGGACCCCGGCGCCGGCCAGCACCCTGGCCGCCTCGTCGGCGAACTCATCCGAGCGGTGCCGCGCGTCGAAGCCGATGACCACCCCGGCCTCCGCGGCGCCCGTCCCGGCGATGCCCCGCCCCCGGCCGAGCAGCCATCGGGCCAGCGCGGCGGTGGTGCCCCGCACCACCGCCCGGTTCATCCGGTTCGGCCCGGCGCCAATTGTGCCGCGCAGGCCGGCGGTGCCGAACTCCAGCCTGCCGCTGAACCTATCGGCGAGCTCATCCGCCGCGGCGCCGTCGTCGTCCGCGGCCAGCGCCTCGAGCTCGGCCCGGTCCCGTTCGTCCGGGTCGTCGGCCAGCCACGCGTCCAGCCGCACGCGAAGATCGTCGAGCATCACGTCACCGTACTCCGGGCAGGATCGCCGCGAGCAGCGCGCCCATCTGGCCGGCGGCGGCGTCGCCGGCCGCGGTGACCTCCGCGTGGTCGAGCGGCTGCGGCGTCAGACCCGCCGCCAGGTTGCTGACCAGCGAAATACCCAGCACCTCGGCGCCCAGGTGGCGCGCTGCGATCGCCTCGAGCGCGGTGGACATGCCCACCAGGTCGGCGCCGAGCGTCCGCAGCATCCGGATCTCGGCCGGGGTCTCGTAGTGCGGGCCCGGCAGCGCCGCGTAGACCCCCTCGGCAAGACCCGGGCTGACCACCCGGGCGATACCGCGAAGCCGCTCGGAGTACAGGTCGGTGAGGTCGACGAACCGGTGCCCGTCGGGCGGCGGGCTCCCGGTGAGCGGCGAATGGCCGGTCAGGTTGAGGTGGTCGCTGATCAGCACCGGCTGGCCCGGCCGGAAACCCGCGCGGATGCCGCCTGCGGCGTTCGTGAGCACGATCACGCGGCAGCCCGCCGCGACCGCGGTGCGCACGCCGTGCACCACGGTGGCGACGGGGTGCCCCTCGTAGAGGTGGGTCCGGCCGAGGAAGACGAGTACTCGGACTTCCTCGATCATTAGTGATCGCACCAACGGAACGTGCCCGGGGACGGTAGGCGGCGGGAACCCGCCGAGGTCGGCGAGCGCGACCTCAGGCCCGGATCCGAGCGCATCCGCTGCCTGAGCCCAGCCGGACCCGAGCACCACGGCCACGTCGTGCGTCGCCTCGCCGGTGCGTTCCGCCAGCCGTGCCGCGCTGGCCGCGGCCGCGGCATACGGATCTGATGTGCTGGTATTGGCGGCATAGGGAGTCATCAGCAGGATGGTAGAGGGGATTGGCACGTCGATGGCTACATCGGGCTCCTTGTGGCGGGCCTGATCTGGCCGCTGATGATCTCTGCCTTGATCGTGAGAAGCTCGGACCGCAGCGACGCAGGCACGTTGCCGGCGGAGTTGTGGAACGAGGAGAGCCCGACTCCGCCGTTGGCCAGATCGCCGACGTAGGTACCGCCCTTGAAGGTGCCGTTGGCTGCGCTGAGCACGGCGTTCTTCACGGCGGCCTGGATCCCCTGGGTCACGCTGCTGACGAAATACTTGCAGTACTGCGGGGCGGCGAAGCAGCCGTCGGTGTTCGCCCACTCCATCGTGACCTTGGGGTTCCCGGCCGCCGCGTCGGCGTCCTGGACCGCCTTGGCCGCGCCGAGGCCGGCGTCGCCGGCGACCGGGAAGATGACGTCGGCGCCCTGGCTGATCAGCGTCTGGGTGTCGGCCTGCGCCGTGGCCTGGTCGGTGAAGTTGCCGGTGAACAGGCCCGAATGCGTCTGCTCGTTCCAGCCGAGGACCTTGACCTTGGCGTGGTGCTGCTGGTCGTAGTACCGGACGCCGTCCCAGAAGCCGTCCATATAGATGGTCACCGTGGGCAGTTCCTCGCCGCCGAACGTGCCGACCGCGCCGCTCTTCGAGATGCCCGCGGCCAGGTAGCCGCCGAGGAAGCCGTCCTGCACGGTGTTGAACATGAGCGCGTCGATGTTCTTGACCGGAGGGCTGTAGTCGTAGTCAACGATCGCGAACTTCTGGTTCGGGTGGGCCTGCGCCGCGGCCTGGGTGTTGTCGCCCATCAGCAGCCCGACGGTGACGATGATCCCGCACTTCTTGCTGATGGACGTGTTGATGTTCGGTGTGTAGTCGGTACCGGACGAGGACGGCAGGTACGTCACCGTGATCTTGCCCGGCTCCGCGGCCCTGGCCTCCTGCATCCCCTGCCAGGAGGAGGCGTTGACGGACCGGTCGTCGATGCCGCCGGTATCGGTCACCAGGCAGCCGAGGAACCTGCCGGCCGACGAGGCGCGGGCGGCCGACGTCGGGGACGGTGCCCTGGGGGAGGGTGAACTCGCCGGTGCCGCCGACCCCCCGCACGCGGCGGTTAACAACCCGATGGCGCCGAGTGCCACCGCGTTCCTGATCCTTGTTCGCACCGTTAAACCTCCTGTAGGTGGCGGCGCGCCCGGCTATACGACGTTAATTCCCGGGTGACGGCCCGTGGAAGCCGCAAGCTGCCCAGACTGCCGCCGCTGTTGCCGAACCGAGACACGGTGAGGTCGCCGGCAGGAGACGCCGCAATGCAATTGCCATCAAGCGCGATTGTGAATGTTTGGCACTACACGGTCTCGATTCAGCAACGTCAGGGCCTGGACAGGGGATTCATGCTTCCCCGGCGGCGACGCCCGGATTACTCTTCGTGCAATCCCGGGGCCATCCGGGACGACTCGCCCGCAGCTGGCACGCTTCCGGGCAAAAATCTGGCGGCCCTCCGGACCGCCTTACCCGCCCCCGCAGAGGAGGTACCGGTGAGGGTCACACTGAGGGCTGTTGCCGCGATCGGCGCGGTTGCCCTTCTGGCCGCCGCATGCGGCAGCCCGTCGTCGAGCTCGCCAAGCAGTACTTCTGGCTCGTCAGCCAGCGGAAAGTTCCTGGGCTGCATGGTCACCGACACCGGCGGCATCGACGACAAGTCGTTCAATCAGTCCTCGTGGCAGGGCATGCAGGCGGCCGCGGCAACCGACCCGAGCAAGATCAAGGTCACGTACCTGCCGTCCACCACCTCCGCTGACTACGCGTCTAACATCAGCACCTTCATCGGCCGTAAGTGCGGGATCATCGTCACGGTCGGATTCCTGATGGCGGACGCGACCGAGGCGGCAGCCAAGGCGAATCCAAAGCAGAAGTTCGCGATCGTCGACTGCTCGTATGCCTCCGAATGCCTGACCGGCGCCAAGGAGACGAACATCGACCAGCTCGTGTTCGACACCGTCGAGGACGGTTTCCTGGGCGGCTACCTGGCGGCCGCAATGAGCAAGTCTCACGTCGTGGCCACCTACGGCGGTGAGAACTTCGGCACGGTCACCATCTACGAGGACGGCTTCTGGGACGGAGTCCAGTACTACAACCAGCAGAAGCACGCCAGCGTCAAGGTCCTCGGCTGGAACGAGCAGACCCAGAAGGGTGACTTCATCGGCAACTTCACCAACGTCGGCGCGGGCCAGACCCTGACGAACACGTTCATCGGCGAGGGTGCGGACATCATCTTCCCGGTGGCCGGCGGCGTCGGCCTTGGTACCGCGAAGGCCGTCCAGACCGCCGACACGTCAGGCAAGAGCGTGTCGATGGAATGGGTGGACACCGACGGCTGCGTCAGCGCCGCGCAGTACTGCAAGTACATGCTGACCAGCGTGACGAAGGGCATCACCGAGGCTGTGAAGACCGCGGTGCTCGCGGCGGCGAACGGCAGCTTCCACGGGGGCACCTACATCGGCACCCTCGCCAACGGCGGCGCCGTGCTGTCCCCGTACCACGACTTCTCATCCACGGTGCCCGCCTCGGTACAGGCCGAGATCAACACGCTGAAGCAGGACATCGAGAGCGGGAAGATCAAGCCGGCGACCAAGAGCCCGGTCTAACCACGGATCAAAAGCCGAGTAACGATCGCATGAGCTGGTCAGCTGCCTGGCTTCGCCAGGTGGCTGACCAGCGGGTGCACACGGAGACAGCCGGTGAAGCTTGAACTGCGCGGTATCACCAAGCGATTCGGCAGTCTCGTGGCCAACGACCACATCGATCTGGTCGTCCAGCCTGGCGAGATCAAGGCATTGCTCGGCGAGAACGGCGCTGGCAAGACAACCCTGATGAACGTCCTGTACGGGCTGATGCAGCCGGACGACGGCGAGATCCTCATCGACGACCAGCCCGTGCACATCCGTTCCCCCAAGGACGCGATCAGCGCCGGCGTGGGCATGGTGCACCAGCACTTCATGCTCGTCCCGGTCTTCACTGTTGCGGAGAACGTCACGCTCGGCGCGGAGCCGATCCGGAAGCTCACCCTGCCCGGCGGACTGAACGTGCCGTCGCTCGGGCTGCTCGACCGGCGCCGGGCGCGCGCCGAGGTCCGCGACCTGTCACAGCGCTTCGGGCTCCGGATCGATCCCGATGCCTACGTCGAGGACCTGCCCGTGGGCGTGCAGCAGCGAGTCGAGATCATCAAGGCGCTGCTCAGGGACGCCAGGATGCTCGTGCTGGACGAGCCAACGGCGGTACTGACGCCCGGCGAGACCGAGGACTTGTTCCAGATCATGCGCCAGCTGCGCGACAGCGGCCGGTCGATCGTCTTCATCTCGCACAAGCTCCGCGAGGTCCAGACCATCGCCGACAGCATCACGGTGCTCCGGCGGGGCAAAGTCGTCGCCGAGCGGCCACCGAGCACCAGCGGCGCGGAGCTGGCCGCCCTCATGGTCGGGCGGGCCGTCCAGCTTCGCGTCAGCAAGGAGACGGCCAGGCCGGCCGACGTCATGCTCGACGTCCGTGACCTCACCGTGCCGGCCGAGTTTGGCGGCCTCGCCGTGGATTCGCTGTCGTTCGACGTGCGGGCCGGTGAGATCCTCGGCATCGCGGGGGTGCAGGGCAACGGGCAGACCGAGCTCTGCGAGGCCCTGATGGGCCTGCGGCCCTCGACCGGGTCGGTGCTGCTCGCGGGGGCGGATATCGCCGGCGCGAGTACCCGCGAGCGGCTCCGGGCGGGTATCGGCTACGTACCTGAGGACCGGCAGGAGGACGGCCTGGTGGGGGCGTTCCCGGTCGCCGAGAACCTGGTGCTCGACGTTTACGACCAGCCGCCCTACGCCCGCGGCATCGCGATGAATGCGGACGCCGTCAGGAAGGCGGCTGTCCGGCTGGTGGACGAGTATGACGTCCGGACGCGGTCGGTGCTGACCCCGGCCGGAACCCTGTCCGGCGGCAACCAGCAAAAGGTCGTCGTCGCCCGCGAGCTGAGCCGGCCGAACAAGCTGCTGCTGGCCAGCCAGCCCACCCGCGGCCTGGACGTCGGATCGATCGAGTTCGTGCACTCGCAAATCGTCAAGGCGCGCGACCAAGGGGTCGCCGTCATCATCGTGTCCTCGGAGCTCGACGAGATCTACGCGTTGTCTGACCGGATCGCCGTCATGTACGAGGGCAAGATCGTCGGGATGCGCCCGCCCGACGTGCCGGAGCAGGAGCTTGGCCTGCTGATGATCGGCGCCGGGGACGCAGCGTCTGACGGCCAGCCAGGCAGCGGCACGAGTCCGCACGCACCCGATGCCGACGAGATCCTGGAGGAGCCCGGCACGCTGGCCGACCAACCCGCGCCCCGACCCGAGGAGCCGACGCAGTGACTGAGACCCCGGCGACCGGGCCGGACCCGGAGCCAGCCTCGACCGGCTCAGCAGCGGCGCAGCCGGCCGAGCCCGTGGAGGCCGGGCAAACCGAGGCCGGGCAAACCGGGCCGGGCAAGCCGCCGGGGTCGCGTGCCAGGCTGACCGGAACCGTGATCATTCAGGCGATCACGCAGGGCAGCTCCACAGTGATCACGATCCTGGCGATCTTCCTGGCGCTGGTCGTCGGCGCCATTCTCATCGCGTTCAGCGACCCCGTCGTGACCAAGGCGTGGAGCACGTTTTTCTCGTACCCCATCTATGCGCTCACACAGACCTGGGACTCGGTGTCGTTCGCCTATACCCAGATGTTCGAGGGCGCCATCCTCAATCCGTCCACGGTCAGTGCGGCCTTCCACGGCGGCTCGATCGCGGCGATCTTCTATCCGCTGTCATCGACCTGCGCCCAGGCCACGCCGCTCATCCTTACCGGCTTGTCGGTGGCCATCGCGTTCCGGGCCGGGTTGTTCAACATCGGCGCGGCCGGCCAGTGGGTGGGCGGCGCGATCGTGGCGACCTGGCTCGGTTTCGGGGTCAGCCTGCCGCCGGTCATCCACGTCATCGTCTGCCTGGTCGGCGCGTTCGTCGGCGGCGCGGTGATCGGCTGGTTCGTCGGCTTTCTCAAGGCCAGGACCGGAGCCCACGAGGTCATCGTCACGATCATGCTCAACTACGTGATGTACGACCTGCTCTCCTATCTGCTGTCCCACCCAACCATGCTCCAGCAGCCGCACCAGACCAACGAGATCGCGCCGTTCATCGCCAACGACGCCAACCTCGCGCACGTCGGCGGGCCGCCACCGCAAGTCGGCATCGGCTTCCTGATCGCTGTCGCGGCCGCGCTCGCGGTCGCCTGGCTGCTGTCCCGCACAACGACCGGATTCCAGTTCCGTACCGTGGGCGCAAGCCCGAGTGCCGCGCGCACGGCCGGCATCAAGGTCGAGCGGTCCTGGATCCTGGTGATGCTGCTGGCGGGCGGGCTGGCCGGGCTCTCCGCGGCGGCGGTGATCCAGGGCACCAACACCCAGCTCACGTTCAACAGCTACGGCACCTACGGTCCCGACGGCATCACCGTCGCCCTGCTCGGGCGCGCCAGGCCGATCGGCGTCGTGCTCGCCGGGCTGCTGTTCGGTGCGCTGCACGTGGGCGGGACCTACGTGGAGGCGGCCACGCTCGGCCAGGTTCCGGCCGACATCGTCCAGGTGCTCGAGGGACTGATCGTGCTCTTCGTCGCCGCGCCCGCGCTGATCCGCGCCGTCTTCCGGCTGCGGAGCACCGCGGGTACCGGCCTTGAGGCGGTCGCGAAGGGGTGGAACGGTTGACCACGGTCGCCACGGCGGTACGCCCACCGCTCACTACGGAACGCCGCCGGCACCTGGCGGCTGCCACCTTCATCGTCATTGGCCTGATCAACATCGGTATCTTCGGCGCGCTCGCCCATGCGGGCGACGCCAGCTTCGAGCTGTCGCTGGCGTCGGCGAGCATCAAGATCCCGGTGATCAGGGTGCCGGCCGCACCGGTCTGCTACGCGCTGGGAGTCGTGGCGGTGGGGCTGGGCGTGCTGCGCGAGACGGTGCCGTTCAGCCGGCTGGCCAAGCGGCTGGCCATCGCCGGCGTGCTGGTGTGCTTCCTGCTGTCCCTGCTGTGCTGGGCCGACGCCGGCGCGATCCCGCTCAACGTGATCATCATCTCGCAGGGGACGTTCACCGAATCCATCCCGCTGATCCTGGGCGCGCTGGCGGGCTGCCTCTGCGAGCGCTCGGGCGTTATCAACATCGCCATCGAGGGCCAGCTGCTGTTCGGGGCGTTTACCGCCGCGATCGTTGCCAGCGCGTTCGGCGGGCTGTGGGTCGGGCTGGTGGCCGGATCGCTGGCCGGCGGCCTCGTCGGAGTGCTGCTCGCGGTGTTCGCGATCAGCTTCCTGACGGACCAGATCGTCCTCGGCGTGGTGCTGAACGTGCTCGTTCTCGGCATGACGGACTACCTGTACGACCGGCTGATGTCCCAGAACCCGAACTACAACACCGGGATCACGTTCGGCAGCATCAAGATCCCCGGGCTCAGCCAGATCCCGATCATCGGCCCGATCTTCTTCGATTCGACCGTCTTCCTGTACATCACGTATGCCGCCATCATCGTCATCCAGGTGGCCCTGTTCCATAGCCGCTGGGGCCTGAGGGTCCGCGCGGTCGGCGAGCACCCGACCGCCGCCGACACGGTGGGAATCAATGTGCTGTGGATCCGCTACCGCAACGTCATACTCGGCGGGCTGGTGGCGGGTATCGGCGGCGCCTATCTGACCATCGGCTCGGTCGGCAGCTTCATCCCGGACATCAGCTCGGGCTTCGGGTACATCGCGCTGGCGGCACTGATCTTCGGCCGGTGGACCCCGCTTGGCGCGCTCGCCGCGGCGCTGCTCTTCGGGTTCTGTGAGGAGATGGCCCTGGTACTCCCGACGGTGAACCCGGTACTGCCGGCCCCGATCATGAACATGGCACCGTATGTGGCCACGATCATCGCCGTGGCCGGCCTCGTCGGGAAGGTCCGGCCACCCAAGGCCGACGGCCAGCCGTACGTCAAGGCGTGACAGAGTGAGGGCCTGGAACTGACCGGAGAAGGGGCCGACCTTGGCGATTGACTGGCCTGCGCTGCGCGCGGCCGCTCGGGCGGCGGCCCGCTCCGCCTACGCCCCGTACTCACGGCTTCGCGTCGGAGCTGCGGGCTGGGCCAGAGCCGAGGACGGCGCGGGCCGGATCGTAGTGGGCTGCAACGTGGAGAACGCGTCCTACGGGCTGACGCTGTGCGCCGAATGCGGGCTGGTCTCAGCGCTGCACGCCAGCGGCGGCGGGAGACTGGCCGCCGTCAGCGTGGTGGCCGGGGACGGCGCCCCGCTGGTCCCGTGCGGGCGCTGCCGGCAGCTGCTGCTCGAGCACGGAGGCCCGGGGCTGCTGCTCGACGCCGACGGCGGGCCGGTGGAGATCGGCTTGCTGCTGCCTTCGGCGTTCACCGGGTCAGACCTGGCTGCCCGGCGGGACACCGGTGGCTGACGCTGCGCCCCCCGCGCCGCCTGCCGCCATCGACGTCATCCTGGCCAAGCGGGACGGCCGGGCGCTCACCGACACCGATATCGAATGGCTGATCGCCTCCTACACCGCGGGCGCCGTGCCCGACGAGCAGGTGTCCGCGCTGCTCATGGCCATCTACTTCCGGGGCATGGCTCCCGGTGAGCTGCGCGCCTGGACCTCGGCCATGATCAGCTCGGGCGAGCGGCTTGACCTTGGTTCCGTGGTACCGCCGACGGTCGACAAGCACTCCACCGGCGGGGTCGGCGACAAGGTCTCGCTGATCCTGGCCCCGCTGGTCGCGAGCTGCGGTGCCGCGGTGCCGCAGCTGTCCGGGCGTGGCCTGGGCCACACCGGCGGGACCCTGGACAAGCTGGAGTCGATACCCGGCTGGCGAGCCACCCTTTCGGCCGATGAGATGATCGCGGTGCTCAACTCGGCCGGCTGCGTGATCTGCGCGGCAGGGGCTGGCCTGGCCCCGGCCGACCGGAAGCTGTACGCGCTGCGCGACGTCACCGGGACCGTCGAGTCGATCCCGCTGATCGCCAGCTCGATCATGTCCAAGAAGATCGCCGAGGGCACGGCCGCGCTGGTCCTCGACGTCAAGGTGGGCAGCGGGGCGTTCATGCAGGAGCTGGCGGCCGCGCAGGATCTGGCGCGGACGATGGTGGCGCTGGGCGTGGAAGCAGGGGTGCGGACCACGGCGCTGCTCACGAGCATGGACGTGCCGCTCGGCCGGGCGGTCGGCAACGCCGTCGAGGTCGAGGAGGCGGTGGCGACGCTGCGCGGCGAGGGCCCGCCCGACCTGGTCGAGGTGACCCTCGCGCTGGCCAGAGAGATGCTCGCGCTGGCAGGCATCGAGGCCGACCCGGCGGCCGCGCTTGCCGACGGCAGCGCGCTCGACCGGTACCGTCTGATGATCGCCGCCCAGGGCGGCGATCCGGACGCGCCGCTGCCGCAGGCCCGGCACCGGGAGGTGCTGACCGCCGATCAGGACGGCTGGCTGCGGCGGCTCGACGCCCGCGCGGTCGGCGTGGCGGCCTGGCGACTCGGCGCGGGCCGGGCCCGCAAGGAGGACGACGTGAACCACGCGGCCGGCATCGTCTGCCTGGCCAAGCCGGGTGACGGGGTCGCGGCGGGCCAGCCCATCCTGGAGCTGCGCACCGACGACGACACCCGGTTCGGGCCCGCATTCGCGGCCCTCGCGGGCGCCACGGCGGTTGCCCCCGAGCCCGCCGCCGCCGGGCCGCTGGTGCTCGAGCGCGTCACCAGCGGCTGAGTAGTTGCTGGCAGTGCCGGGGAGAGTGTGACAATGGGCGGGTGGCAGAGACCCAGGTAACCCTCGAAGAGATCCGCCGCGTGCCCAAGGTGCTGCTGCACGACCACCTCGACGGCGGGCTGCGCCCCGAGACGATCATCGACCTGGCGGCCGAGACCGGGTATCAGGGCCTGCCCGCCACGGACGTGGCCGGGCTGACGCGCTGGATGACCGGCGTGGCCCAGCGCGGCAGCCTCGAGCTCTTCCTGGAGGCCTTCGAGTACACGATCGCATGTATGCAGACCAGGGACGCGCTGATCCGGGTGGCGGCCGAGTGCGCCGAGGACCTGGCCGCCGACGGCGTCGTGTACGCGGAGGTCAGGTTCGCCCCGGAGCAGCACGTGAGCGCCGGCCTGAGCCTGGACCAGGTGGTCGATGCGGTGCTCGAGGGGTTCCGGCGTGGCAGCCGGGGCCGGGGCATCACCGTCTACGCCCTGCTCACC
>Ga0335073_10015410_pt1 | contig 10689 bp, 7 predicted proteins | sample Lox_Sample_22_FD_207093 | JGI IMG/M metagenome (GOLD analysis project Ga0335073, IMG submission 207093) | Soil microbial communities from Loxahatchee National Wildlife Refuge, Florida, United States - Lox_Sample_2.2 | ecosystem: Environmental > Terrestrial > Soil > Wetlands | place: USA: Florida...
ACGACGGCAGGACGCTGGAGAACGCGATGGTGTCCCGGTCGATCGCCAACGGCATCACCGTGCTAGGCCCGAACTGCCTGGGGTTCCTCAACGCGCATACGAGGGCGGCGCCCTACGCGCTGACCCTTCCGCCACCGCTCATCGCCGGTCCCGTGGGTGTCGTCCTGCAGAGCGGCGCCCTGGCCAGCGTGGTTCTCGCCTTCACCAGGGCGCACGCCATCGGGGTGAGCGTGCTCACCTCGGTAGGCAACGAGTCCATGATCAAGACCGTCGACGTCATCGACTACCTCGTCGAGGATGACGCGACCAAGGTCATCTGCCTGTTTCTCGAGGAGATCGGAGACCCGGCCAAGTTCGCGCGGATGGCCGAGAAGGCGTCCGGCGCGGGCAAGCCGATTGTCGCGCTCAAGGTCGGCTCGAGCCCGGCCGGCCGGCAGGCGGCCTTGGTGCACACGGGCTCGGTGGTCGGTGACGACGCGGTCGTGGACGCGGCGCTGCGCCAGCTCAACGTCATCCGGGTCGCCAGCCTGGAGGAACTGCTGACCACGGGCGCGATGCTCGGCTACAACCGGTGGCCGCGCGGGCGCCGGATGGGCGTGCTCACCGCGTCCGGCGGGTCCTGCGACATCATCGCCGACGCGGCCAGCACCGAGGGCCTGCGGATCCCGGACTTCGCGCCGCGGACCGCGGCGGCGATCGACGCGCACCTGCCGCCGTTCGCCGTCGCGCACAACCCGCTGGACGTCACCGGCTTCGGCCTGGCCAACGTGAGCGCGAAGACAGGGACGATGGCCGCCATCGACCACGCGCTCGATGCCGCCGTGGAGGACCCCAACCTGGACTTCGTCCTGTTCAACGGAGTGAACCTGCCGGACGCAAGGCCGCAGGACGAGGGCGTGGCGGCGACGCTGGAAGCACGACTCGACTGGCTGGCCAGTCGGAAGGCCTCCGCGCCCATCCCGGTCATCCCGATCGGCACCACCTGCGTGGACGTCAGCCCCTACGGGCGCGAGATGCTGACCGAGCGCGGCCTGAACGTGCTTGGCGGCCTCAGCACGGGGATCAAGGCGGTAAGCAACGCGCTGCGCTGGCTGGAGAACCGGGACGCCACCCGGCCCGGCCGCCCAGTCCGCCCGGCGCCCCGGCCAGCCAGCGACGCGCCGGAATCCGGGGTATCCGCTCCCTGGCCGGAGGGCGAGGCGCGGCGACTGCTCGCCTCATCCGGCGTGCCGATCGTGCCGGGGGAGGTGGCCGAATCCGCCGATGAGGCCGTGGCCATCGCCAGGCGGATCGGGCTGCCGGTGGCGGTGAAGATCTGTTCGGCCCAGATCACGCACAAGTCAGACATCGGCGGGGTCGCGCTCGGGCTGAACTCCGAGGAAGACGTGCGGGCCGGGTACGAGAAGGTGCGCGCCGCAGGCGAGGCGCTGCCAGGAGCACGCGTCGACGGCGTGCTCGTGACGGCGATGCGCTCCGGCGGAGCGGAACTGCTGGCGGGCGTCACTATCGACCCGGCGTTCGGCCCGGTGCTTGCCGTGGGCCTTGGGGGGATCTGGGTGGAGATCTTGCACGACACCAGCCTGCGCCTGCTCCCCGTCGACCAGGCCGAGGTCAAGCGCATGCTCGGGGAACTGCGCGGGCTGCCGGTGCTGCAGGGCGCGCGCGGCACGCCGCCCGCCAACCTGGACGCGATAGCCGAGGCGATCGCCAGGCTCAGCGACACCGCCCTGTCGCTGAACGGCACGCTGCGCGCGCTCGAGGTCAACCCGTTGTGGGTGAACGGAGATCAGGTAGAGGCGCTGGACGTCCTCGTCGTCACGGAGATGGAGCCATCCAGATGATGCTGGGAACTACCGCGGAGCAAGACGAGCTGCGCGCTTCGGTCAGGCGTTTCCTCACGGTCCGAGCGCCGCTGACCCGAGTCCGCGAGCTGATGGAAACAGATGTCGGAACGGACAGTGGCGTCTGGGAACAGGCCGGTGCTCAGCTCGGGTTGCAAGGCCTGGCCATCCCTGAGACCTATGGCGGGTCCGGCTTCTCCTTCGCCGAGCAGGCGATCGTGCTCGAGGAGTTCGGCGCGGCGCTGTACGGCGGCCCGTACCTGGCCAGCGCCGTGCTGGCGGCGACGGCCCTGCTGGCAAGCCAGGACGAGGGCGCCAGGCGCGACCTGCTGGCCGGGATCGCGTCAGGGGAGGTCATCGCGACGCTCGCCTTCACAGCGGACGATGGCTCGTGGGACCCGGCCTCGATCCGCATGGCGGCCACCAAGAACGGCACGGAATGGACGCTGGACGGGCACAAGAGCTTCGTCCTCGACGGGTACTCGGCCGGGCTGCTCCTGGTGGTCGCGTCGACGACCGCCGGGCTGTCGCTGTTCGCCGTGGACGGGACAGCGACCGGCCTGACCAGGACGGCGCTGCCGACACTGGACCAGACGAGGAAGCTGGCCCGGCTGGAGTTCAGCGACGTGGCAGCCAGGCTGATCGGCTCGCCGGGCGACGCGGCGGCAGTGCTAGACCGCACCCTGGACGTGGCCGCGATCGCGCTGGCCGCCGAGCAGCTCGGCGGGGCGCAGCGGGCGCTGGACATGGCGGTGGAGTACGCGAAAGTCAGGCATCAGTTCGGGCGGCCGATCGGCAGCTTCCAGGCGATCAAGCACCGGTGCGCCGACCTGCTTCTCGAAGTTGAGTCGCTGCGGTCAGCGGTCAGCTACGCCGCCGCCGCCGTCGCCGAGCGCTCGGCGGAGGTCCCGGTCATCGCCCCGCTGGTGAAGGCGTACGCCTCGGAAACCTTCTTCCACGTGGCCGCGGAGAACATCCAGATCCACGGCGGCATCGGCTTCACCTGGGAGCACGACGCGCACCTGTATTTCAAGCGTGCGAAGTCCAGTGAGCTGTTCCTCGGCGACGGTGACTATCACCGTGCGCGCCTCGCGACCCGGCTGGGGCTGTGACCTCGTTAATCCCGGCGTGGGTAGCGCGGGGCGTGGTCGCGGAACTCACCCGCCACCCGGGCGCGGGCCAGCGCGGCGAGAAATCCGGCCGGACCGTCGAAGTCCGGCATCTCCACGTAGGCGGCGCCCACGCCTGGCGCGTCATGCGCGTCGGAACCCGCCCCGCCAGGCAGCGAGAACCGCTCCGCCAGGCTGGCCGCCCGCGCGTTCAGCGCCTGGTCGGCGACTTTCGCGTTGAAGACCTCGATGATGTCCGCCGCCCCGTCCGCGCACATGCCGGGAAGCACCCCGCCCAGGCTGGATCGCACCGGGTCGAACGGATGCGGGACGTACACCAGGCCGCCCTGCGACCTGATCCGGCTGATCACCTCGGCGAGCGGCAGCACGTACGGAATCCGCTCGGTGAGGAACAGCCCGATCACGTCACCGTTCGGAGTCCTGATCTCCTCGCCGACGATGACCCGGACGCCCAGGTCCCGCTCGGCCGCCGCGACTGCGGCCGACGTGACGTTGTGGTCGGTGACGCACACCACGTCCAGAGCGGCCTGCCGGGCTCGCTCGGCGAGCTCCTCGAGCGTCAGCACCGAATCGCCGGACGCGACGGTGTGCAGGTGGCAGTCCACGCGCACCAGCCCCGCGGGTGCTCGCGAGCCGGGAACCGGCCGCTCAACAAGCGCGCCCATAATAGAAACCTATTCTAATATCGTCAGGAGGTTGCCCATGGGACTCGACCACAGCCTGGTGGGAGTGCCGAGTGAACCGCAGCTGCGGTCCTGGGACAGCAAGGACGCCCTGCTGTATGCGGTGGGCGTCGGAGCCGGCCTGGACAGCCCCCTGGAGGAACTGGAGTTCACGACCGAGAACTGCGAGGGCATCGAGCAGCGGGTGCTGCCGACGTTCGGGGTGCTGATCGCGCAGGCCCGGGCCCGCCGCAGTCTCGGCGACTTCGACCGGGCGATGCTGGTGCACGCTGAGCAGTCCTTCGAACTGCACCGGCCGCTGCCGGTGGCGGGCACGGTCCGCACGGTCTCCACCGTGACCGGCATCTACGACAAGGGTTCGGGGGCGCTGGTGGTCAGCGAGAACGCCGCGGTGGACGCGGCCACGGGCGCTCCGCTCGTGACCGCGCGGAGCGGGACGTTCATCCGAGGCGAAGGCGGCTTCGGCGGCCCGCGCGGCCCCGGCCAGCCGTGGGAGCGCCCAGACCGGGAGCCCGATCAGCAGGTCGTGATGCGGACCAGACCCGAGCAGGCGCTGATCTACCGCCTGTCCGGTGACCGCAACCCGCTGCACGTCGACCCCAAGTTCGCTGCGAGAGGTGGCTTCACCCAGCCGATCCTGCACGGTCTATGTACCTACGGAGTCACCGGCCGGGCTCTGCTGCATGCGCTATGCGGCTCGGACCCGGCCAGGTTCCTGTCGATGTCCGGCCGCTTCAGTCGCCCGGTGCTGCCCGGCGAGTCGCTGATCGTGTCGATGTGGCGGCAACGCGACAGTGACACCGTGCTCTTCCAGACGACGCTTGAGGACGGGGTGGTCGTAATCGACAGGGGACGGTTCCAGCCGGTGCCGGCCTCGCGCCCCTGACCACGCGCCATCCGGGTTCAAGTGGACGGTGCGGCAGTCACCCGCGTCCGTTGGGAAAGATCGCACTAGGCGGCCCGTTGCGCGGGCGCGGCGGAGGCGTGTCTGATAAGCCTGCGCGGCGGCAGTTCGGGGCGCTCTGCGTGAGCCGGACCGGGCGCGCTGCGAGACAGCGCAGCGGCATAGCGGCCGGCGAGCGGTTCAGCGGTGATGCCATGGGCGATCACGCTGAGCAGCACCGTGATGCTGATGACGGTCACCGCCGGCTGGGCATCCTTCGCGCCCAGCTCCTCCACGGCCAGCAGCGCGAACACCACCGACGCGAGGCCACGCGGTCCGAACCAGCCGGTGAACAAGACAGTCGGCCACCCGAGCCGGGTGCCAGCCAGCGCGACCGCCACCGGGACCATCCGGATCACGGTCAAGCTGGCCACCGCGTACACAAGGATCTGCCATGTCAGGTGCTGCACCGCGGGGACCACGACGACGGCGCCGAAGGCCAGCCAGACCAGCAGCGACACCAGCGCGCCCGCCTCCTCGACGAACGGGACCAGCGGAGTCCCCTGCCGGCCGCTCGCGGTGCCGAACGCGAGCCCGCCGATGAACGCCGCGATGAAGCCATTACCGCCCACGGCCAGGGAACACGCGTACGCGCACACCGCCAGCGCGAGGACGGCCGAGCCGGCGAAGCCCTCGGCGGCCCACCCTCGGGCCTGCGTCGCCTTGACCAGCAGCCCGCCGGCGCCGCCCACGGCGAGGCCGACCACGATGCCCAGGCCGAGTTCGGCCACGGCCTTGGCCACGTCGGCGGCACCGCTCACGTGATCGGCGGTGGCCACGCCCGCCAGGGCGACCAACACGAACGGCGTGGCGATGCCGTCATTGAGCCCGCTCTCCACGTTGATCAGCCGGCGGATCCGGGCGGGCACGACCGGGTTAGCCATCATCCCCGCGCCCAGCGCGGCATCGGTCGGTGCCAGGGCCGCGCCGACCAGCAGGGCGGCCCAGGCATCCGGGACCCCGGGCAGCGCCAGTGCCAGCAGCGCGCCCAGGCCGATCGTCAGCGGCAGCCCGATCCCCAGCAGCCGGGCGTACAGTCCGAGGTCGGCCCTCAGCTCGCGCATGCCGACCCGGGACGCGTCGCAGAACAGCACCAGGACCAAGGTGAATTCCGCCGTCGCCTTGATCAGCTCTTCGCCCGGCTGGAACGCCAGCGGCGCCAGCGGCCCGTGGGTCAGCGCCAGCCCGGCCAGGACGAAGACGATGGGAGCGGTCACGTCGAGCCGCTCCAGCCGGGCCGACAGCGCGCCCCAGGCGAACACGAGCGCAGCCACGATCGCCAGGTCGGATTCGCTCATGTACCAAACTAGCCATCCTGACCCACACGAGATCATCGTCCGGAGCGGGTGACACGTGGCAGGAGCCTGGCCGGATGCCTGCCAGTGGCCCGTCAGCCGAGGCAGGAACGGGTCACCGGATGGGGCGATGCACGTTCTCCAGCTTGGAGGGGCCGGGTTCGGCGGCCGCTACCCATGGGCCGGGCAGTGACGGGTCGATGATGCCCTCCTCCAGCCAGGCATAGCGGCCAGACAGCACGCCGCGGGCGAGCCGTACGTCGTCGGCGTCGGTGTTGCGCCACAGCTGGCGGAACAGTTCCTCGGCGCGCGATCGCGCCTGTACGCAGAACGCCGAGGCCAGCTCGGCTGCCGTTCCGGCCTCCTGACCTGACAGCTCGCCGGTCAAGCCGGCCGCGGGATCGTCATGTGCCCGGACGCAGACCGCGCTCATCGCGAACAGCTCGGCGCCGATGTCCACGATCCTGCCGAGGAAGCCCTGCTTGCGCTCCAGCCGGCCCTGCCAGCGGGCCATCCCGTAGAACGTGGCCCTGGCGAGCTTGCGGCTCGACCGCTCCACGTACCGCAGGTGCTCCGCCAGCGGGCCGAACTCCGCGTACCCGCCGGGCCGCAGCCCCTCGCCGGCGACGAGGGTAGGCAGCCAGCGGCCGTAGAAGGCGCCCGCCTTCCCCGCCGCCCGGGCCCGGTCAGCTGCGGGAACGCCTGGCTCGATCAGCTTGCCCGCCGCCGCCAGGTGCGCGTCCACTGCCTCGCGGGCGATGAACAGGTGCATGATCTCTGTCGAGCCCTCGAAGATCCGGTTGATCCGCATGTCACGGAGCATCTGCTCGGCGGGGATCCCCCGTTCGCCGCGGGCGGCCAGCGAAGCCGCGGTCTCGTAGCCGCGCCCGCCGCGCACCTGCACCAGCTCGTCGGCGAGCTGCCAGGCCATCTCCGAGCAGTACAGCTTGGCCAGCGCCGCCTCGATGCGGATGTCGTTGTGCTTGTCGTCAGCGAGCCGGCTGGACAGGTCGACGATCGTGTCCAGCGCGTAGGCCGTCGCCGTGATGAACGCGATCTTCTTCCCGATCGCCTCGTGCTGGCCGATCGGCCTGCCCCACTGGATCCGCTCCTGGGACCACTCCCGTGCGATCTTGCAGGCCAGTTTCCCGGCTGCGGCGCAGCTTGCCGGCAGCGACAGCCGGCCGGTGTTCAAGGTGGCGAGGGCGATCTTCAGCCCCTGCCCCTCTTTGCCGATCCGGTTGACGGCTGGGACCCGCACCTCATGGAACCGGGTCACCCCGTTCTCGAGCCCCCGCAGCCCGAGGAACGCGTTGCGGTGCTCGACCGTGATCCCCTCGGCCTCAGCCTCCACCACGAACGCGGTGATGCCGCCGCGGTGCCCGTCAGACGGCGGCACCTGAGCCATGACCACGAGGAGATCAGCGACCACGCCGTTGGTGGTCCACAGTTTGACGCCGTTCAGCACATACTCGGAGCCGTCCTCGGACGGGATCGCCGTGGTGCCCAGACGCGCCGGATCGGAGCCCACATCGGGCTCGGTCAGCAAGAACGCACTGATCTCGCCGGCGGCGCAGCGGGGCAGGAAGCTCCGCTTCTGCTCCTCCGTGCCGAACAGCGCCAGCGGCTGGGGGACGCCGATCGACTGGTGCGCCGACAGCAGCGCGCCGACCGCCGGAGAGACCGAGCTCACGATCGTCAGCGCCCGGTTGTAAGAAAGCTGGGACAGGCCGAGGCCGCCGTACTCGGGCGGGATCTTCATGCCGAACGCCCCCAGGGCCGCGAGCCCCTTCACGACCTCGTCCGGGATCTTGGCGTCGTTCTCGATGACCGCGCCGTTCACCGAACGGGCGCAGAACTCGGCCAGCCGCTCGCAGAACGCCCTCCCGCGTTCTTCCAGCTCCGGGTCCGGCTGCGGGTAAGGGTGGATCAGCCCGAGCTGAAAATCGCCGAGGAAGAGCTGCTTGCCGAAGCTCGGCCGCTGCCATGCGGCCTCACGGGCCTCCTCCGCAACCCGCCTTGCCTCGGCCTCGCTGACCTGCGGGCTTCCGGGGCCGGTCGCGGGAGTTCCAGTACTCTCCCCGGTGCCCGGCTGGTTAGTGTCGAATCGCTCGCTCACGATGCCTCCCCCTCGTTTCGCGATCGCTGCCGCGTGGCTGCGCGGCCACCTTCAGTTACTGCCCGGTGCTACCCGCGGGTAACCCAGGCAAGATGACGGTGCGGTGGCCATGTCGCTCGCCGGTCGGCGCCACGTCCGCCTGGTGTCATCGGCTGAGGCAGTCCAAAGAATGGAGCTAGCCGATTTTGCTGCGACGAGTCGCGTATCGAAACTCAGCGAATATCTATGGTCAACTGTTCGGCCCCGCGGTCCTCTGACGCGGAATGTTACGAACGGTGTGAGCGTGGATAAACGCCCCCAGGTCAGATTCCCCGATGAGGAATTCGTCCGCAACGCGCTGCGCCGCAAGTTGCTCGGTCCGGATCAGCCATCGCACCGTTCGAGGCCTGACGCGCAGTCCCTCGGCAACCTCGCCAACGGTGAGGTACAACTGGTTCGCTTGAGGCTTCATGGTGCGTATGCGCCCCCTTGAGCTGCTTTGGAAGCCGATCGGGCTAGATGCGGACAACCCCCCCGGGCGCGCCCGACCGGCTCTGGTAACAAGTTCAACCCCTAGTGCTACACGCGGCATAGGGAAAACAGGGGAGCGACCGGGAGCGCGTGGGAGCGGACCATCGGCGAGCGCCGGAAACAACCAGCTGGCCCGTGACAGGAATAAATTAACGAGACAAGAGTAACAGCAGAAGACAGTTCCCGGGCAACAAGATATCGCGAGGCGATAACTCAAGGGGGTTCCCTTGACATGACCTGGATCAAAAGCAGAAGGTACCCATATGACCCCCGCGATGGCTTTGGCGGCTGCGGTCGTTTTCAGCCTTGCGCTCGGCTCTTTGATGGTGCAGGTTGATGGGGCGACCCTGCGCCAATGGCGGCTGTCTCGCCGCTGGGACGTTTCGCGGCTCGCGCGTGAGATCATCACAGCCGCCGACGAGCCGCTGGCCAGCGTCCGTGGCCTGACGCACATGATCAACGCGTGGGAGCGCGGCGCCCGCCGGCCGAGCGAGCGGTACTGGCTGCTGTACCTCAGGATCTTCCCGGAATGCTGGGCAAGCGAGACCGTGGACGCGGCGGACGACGCGGCCCCGCAGGACATCCCCGCGCTGGCCGCCGCGGTGAAAGCCCTGGAGGCGCAGATCGCCGGCCTCTCCAGGCGCTTGGACGAAATGTCCCGTCGCAAGCACGTGCCGCCACGCGAGAGCAGGACGAGGAGACCAGGGGACTGGGTGGCAGACCTAGACACTCTTGGGGACGGCGATCATCTGGGCCACATCAGGCGCGGGCGGCACTAAGCGTCCTGCCAATACCCTGCCGCCGCACCTCGGCCAGCACAGACCGCAACAGTGACGCAGAGCAAATCGTATGAGCCGTGTACCTGACCAGCGGCCCGGCGAGCACCCGTTCCTGCAGGTCACGGGGACCAAAAGCGAGCAAGACCAGCCCGGACGACGACACGTCGCCGTCGAGCAGGCCAAGCTGCACGTGATGCCCGATGACCGCGTGCGCGTCCTCCATTCTCCGACACCCCTAGCACCGTCTCGTCCGGGGAGAACGCTCCGAAAATGCGCACCGCCCGCGAGGCGCCACGGCTCCGTTCAGAAAATCTCAAAATTATTCGAAACGTACGCAGCTTCCTCTCCACCCCAACCTGTACCCGCGGCACCTCGGGCATGATGGGGTGACTGCTCGCAAGGGTCACTACTGGCAGAGGGAGATCGCCGTGCCCGTCCCGCCCCCGTCGGATGACGACATCGCCGCGATCGCCGGCCAGTACGGGCTCGGGCTGAGCCCGCGGAACGTCGCGGAATACCGTGAGCTGATCGCCGGCGCGCTGACGTCGTACGAGGTGGTCGAGCGACTCTACGAGGCGAGTCAGGCGCGCGCGCCCGAGCCGCCCGCGAGGAAGTGGCAGCGGCCCGCCGCCGCGGCCAACGAGCTCGGCGCCTGGTACGTCACGACCGACATCAAGGGCGCCGGCGACGGCCCGCTGGCCGGGCGGCGCGTCGCGGTCAAAGACAACATCGCGGTGGCCGGGGTGCCGATGATGAACGGCTCGGCCACCGTCGAGGGCTTCGTTCCCCGGCGGGACGCCACCGTGGTCACCAGGCTGCTCGCGGCCGGGGCGACGATCGCCGGCAAGGCGGTCTGTGAGGAGTTGTGCTTCGACGGCGGCAGCCACACGTCGCATACCGGGCCGGTCCGCAATCCGTGGAACCGGGCGAAGTCCACGGGCGGCTCGTCCAGCGGCAGCGCCGCCCTGGTCGCCGCGGGTGAGGTGGACATGGCGCTCGGCGGCGATCAGGCGGGCTCGATCAGGATCCCGAGCTCGTTCTGCGGCACGGTCGGGCACAAGCCCACGCATGGCCTCGTGCCGTACACCGGCGCGTTCCCGATCGAGAACACCATCGATCACCTGGGCCCGATCGCCAGGACCGCCCGCGACGCCGCGCTGATGCTCGGCGTGCTCGCGGGACGGGACGGCCTCGACCCGCGCCAGCGGTTCGACCCGCCGTCCGGCGGCTACCTGCGAGACCTGGACGCCGGGGTGGCCGGGCTGCGGATCGGCGTGCTCGAGGAGGGCTTCGGCATTCCTGGCCTGTCCCAGCCGGGTGTGGACGACAGCGTCCGTGCCGCCATCGCCGCCCTGGGGGCCGCCGGAGGGGAGGTGCGTCAGGTCAGCA
>Ga0335073_10015411_pt1 | contig 10689 bp, 10 predicted proteins | sample Lox_Sample_22_FD_207093 | JGI IMG/M metagenome (GOLD analysis project Ga0335073, IMG submission 207093) | Soil microbial communities from Loxahatchee National Wildlife Refuge, Florida, United States - Lox_Sample_2.2 | ecosystem: Environmental > Terrestrial > Soil > Wetlands | place: USA...
GCTCGACCGGTACTGCACGCTCAGCGGACGGGGGTCCGTGCTGGCGGCCGGCCCGTGGGTGATCGGCGGGGCCGCGCAGCATCTTGCCGGCCCGTATCTGCTCCATCACGGCGTGGTCTCCGGTCGGATCGACCGGAGCGCCATCGCCGACCTCTTCGAGGTCCCGGTCGGGCCGGCCACCGAACGCCTGGGGAGCCTCGCGGACGTCATCGACCCGGTGCCCACCCGGACGGTCGCGCGGGTCGTGCGCGCGGCGATCGCGGCCGACCTTGCCATCCCCGAGCTCGACTAGCTCAGGTTCCGTCGCGCCAGAGACTCTCCGCGGCGGCCTCGGCGGCCGTGCGAATCTCGGACCACCGGCCGTGCACGAGGGAGCGCCCGCGGACGACCGCCTCTCCGTCGATCCAGACCGAGTCGACCACGTCGGCCTCGGCTGAGTAGGCGAGGTGCGAGACGATCGCCTCCGGCCGGGCCGGCAGCATCGAGGGGTGGTCGAGACGCACGAGCGAGAAGTCCGCACGCTTGCCGACCTCGAGCGAGCCGATCTCGTGGGCCCGGCCGAGAAGACGCGCGCCGTCGATCGTCGCGAAGTCGAGCAGGCGCTGGGCCGGGAGGACCGTCGCGTCCCATCGCTGGTTCTTGTGCACGAGCCCGGCGGTATGCATCTCGCGGAACATCGACAGCGAGTTGTTGCTCGCGACCGAGTCGGTCCCGAGGCCGACGACCGCGCCGGCGTCCAGCAGCTCGACCACCGGGGCGACCCCGCCGGAGGCGAGCTTGAGGTTGGAGCTCGGGCAGTGAGCGATCCCGACCTGCCGACGCGCGAGAACGGCGATCTCCTCGCCGGTCAGCCAGACCGCGTGGGCCGCCACCTGGTTCGGACCGAGGAACCCGATCTCTTCGAGCCAGACCGCGGGCCGACGCCCGGTCTTGGCCTCGTGCTCGTGGACCTCGCGGCGGGTCTCGGAAAGGTGGTAGTGGCAGAGGGTGCCGTGGCGCTGCGCCAGTTCCCGGGCCCCGAGCCACGTCTCCCGGTCGCAGACGTAGACGCCCTGCGGCGCGACCAGCGGCGTCACGCGCGGGTGGGCCTTCCACCGATCGAGGAAATCCCGGGCGTTGTCGAGGGGGCGGCCCCGCTGCGTGGTCTTGTCGGCGTCCAGCACCGCCCAGCCGAGGAACGCCCGCAGCCCGAGGTCGTCCGCGGCGCGCGCCACGGCATCCTCGAAGTAGTACAGGTCGAGGATCGACGTGGTCCCCCCCAGCAGCATCTCGGCGATCCCCGCCCGAGCCGCCGCCTCGACGTCCGCCTCCGTCCGACGCGCGTCGACCCGGAACAGCGTCTCCAGGAACCCGGCCAGCTCCCGGTCGTCGGCGATGCCCCGCAGCACGCTCATCGCGACGTGCGTGTGGGCGTTCACGAAGCCCGGGACCGCGGCGAAGCCGCGCCCGTCCAGCCGCTCCGCGTTCGCCCGGGGCGCCTCGGGCCCGACGTGGACGAACCGTCCGTTCTCGACACGCAGGTCCCCCCGCACGACCCGCCGGGCGGGGTCCTGGGTCACGAGCAGCGCATCGGTCAGGACGAACGGCGGAGGCCCCGACGGCGCCACGGCGGCGCTAACGGGACGGCCGAATAAGGGCTCCGACGGGCGGGCGCGCTAGATGTCGAGGTTCGTGACCTCGACCGCGTGCGCCTCGATGTACTGGCGGCGGGGTTCGACCTCTTCGCCCATCAGCACCTGCATCAGCTCGTTCGCGCGCGCCGCGTCCTCGACGGTCACCTTGAGGAGGGTCCGCGCGCCCGGGCGCATCGTCGTCTCGGCGAGCTGCTCCGCGTTCATCTCCCCCAGCCCCTTGTACCGCTGGATCGTGACCCCCTTCGTGCCGCCGAGCTCGGCGAGCAGCCGGTCCCGCTCCTCGTCCGTGTAGGCGTACTGGATCCGGGTCCCCTTCTGCAGTCGGTACAGCGGCGCCTGGGCGATGTAGACGCGCCCCTCCTGGATCAGCACGGGCATCTTCCGGTAGAACAGCGTCAGCAGCAGGGTCCGGATGTGGGAGCCGTCGACGTCGGCGTCCGTCATCAGGATCACCTTGTGGTAGCGGAGCCGGCCGATGTCCTGGTCCTCGCCGATCCCGATGCCGATCGCGGTGATCAGCGCCCGGATCGCCTCGTTCTGGAGCATCTTGTCGAGGCGGGCCTTCTCGACGTTCAGGATCTTTCCCCGCAGCGGCAGGATCGCCTGGAACTCGCGGTCCCGGCCCTGCTTGGCGGTGCCGCCGGCCGAATCGCCCTCCACGAGGAACAGTTCGCACTCGGCGGGGTCGCGCGAATGGCAGTCGGCCAGCTTGCCGGGAAGCCCCCCGCCCTCCAGGAGCCCCTTGCGCCGCGTCAGCTCGCGCGCCTTGCGGGCCGCCTCGCGGGCCTGGGACGCCTGGATCGCCTTCGTGATCAGCGACTGGGCGACCGGCGGGTGCTCCTCGAGGTACTCGGCTAGCTTCTCGTTGACCGCGCTCTCGACCTGCCCCTTCACCTCGGAATTGCCGAGGCGCGCCTTCGTCTGGCCCTCGAACTGCGGCTCGAGGACCTTCACCGAGATGACCGACGCGAGACCCTCGCGCACGTCCTCCCCGGAGAGCGCCTCCCGGTCGCCCTTGAGGTAACCGCGCCCGCGGGCGTAGTCGTTCAGCGTCCGGGTCAGCGCGGCGCGAAAGCCGACGACGTGCGTCCCGCCGTCCGCCGTGTTGATGTTGTTGACGAACCCGAGCGACGTCTCGTTGTAGCCGTCGTTGTACTGCAGCGCGACCTCGATGTCGGTCGTGCCGCGTTCCGCGTGGAGCTGGATCGGCGGTCGGAACAGTACGTTCGTCGCCTGGTTCAGGTCCTCGACGAACTCCGAGATGCCGCCCGCGTGGTGGAACGTCTCGGTGGCGCCCGACCGCTCGTCGTGAAAGAGGATCGTGACCCCGGCGTTGAGGAACGACAGTTCCTTCAGCCGTCGCGCGATCGACGCGGCGTCGAAGTCGATCGTCTCCATCACGGTCGCGTCCGGCTTGAACCGGGTCGCGGTGCCCGTCGAGTCCGCCGTTCCGACCACCTCGACCGCACCGGCCGGCGCCCCGCGCTCGTACCGCTGGAAGTACTCGTGGCCGTCCCGCCGCACGCGGACCTCGAGCCACTCGCTGAGCGCGTTGACCACGTGGACGCCGACGCCGTGCAGCCCGCCGGACACCTTGTACGTGTTCCGGTCGAACTTCGAGCCGGCGTGCAGCACGGTCATCACGATCTCGAGGGTCGGACGGTTGTACTTGGGGTGATTCTCGACCGGAATCCCGCGGCCGTTGTCCCACACCGAGAGCGAACCGTCGGCGTGGATCGTCACCCGGATCTCGGTGCAGGCACCGGCGAGCACCTCGTCGATCGAGTTGTCGACGACCTCGCTGAACAGCTGGTGGAGTCCCCGCGCATCGGTCGACCCGATGTACATCCCCGGGCGTTTCCGTACGGCGGAGAGCCCCTCCAGGATCTGGATCGAGCTCGCGTCGTATGCGGGGGAAGGTACGGTCTGCTGGGCCATCGGGGATCGGCGGAGGCCGCCGCTCCGACCCTCAGAGCCGCGCGCGTGTTATAACGGTTGGGCTCGGGAGGAAATTCGGCGCCTGTCGAACGGGTCATTCGACCGATTTACCGGGCGATTCCGACCGTGCCGTTGGGCCCCCCGGACGGGGCGGCGATCGGGCCGCTCGGGCGGGGCCGGCCCGCGTGCCGAAGGGGCTAATAGCGCGACCCCGCCTCCGACCGAGCGGCTCCGATGTCCGACGATGTTCCCGTGCCGGCAGCTCCGGAGAGCGCCGCGGCAACGGCCGCGCCGGCGGCTCCTCCGGGCGAGGATTGGGAGAGCCGGTACCGCTACCTCCTCGCGGACTTCGAGAACTTCCGGCGACGGGCCGAGCGCGATCGGGAGTCGATCAGCCGCCAGGCCCGCGGCGCGATGTTGCGGGAGCTCCTCCCGATCCTCGAGGCCTTCCGCGCGGCGCGCACCGCGGTGGAGCGTCTGCCCGCCGGCGATCCGGTGCGGGCCGGCCTGGACCTCCTCGACCGAGAGTGGGCGACGTTCCTGAAGCACGAGGGGGTCGAGCCGGTCGCTCGGCGGGGCGAGCCGTTCCGGGCCACCGACGCCGAGGCGGTGGGGGAGGCGCCCGCGGCCGACGACCTGCCCGACGGGTCGGTCGCCGAGATCGTTCAGCAAGGGTATCGTTTCTACGGCGGGCTTCTGCGTCCGGCGAAGGTCGTGGTCGCCCGGGGGGCGTCGAACCCCACGCCCCCGGAGAAGGGCGAATGACCGGATCGTCCGAGGTGCCGGGCTTCTACAAGCGGTCGATTGCCGATCGGCGCGCCTTCGTCCGCGAGTGGGCGGGACTCACCGAGGAGGAAGCGCGGGCGTTCGAGTTCCCGCCGGGGGTCGACCCGGCGACGATCGACCACATGATCGAGAACGTCATCGGCGTGATGCCGCTGCCGCTCGGGATCGCGACGAACTTCCGGCTCAACGGCCGCGACTACCTCGTGCCGATGGCGATCGAGGAGCCGAGCGTCGTCGCCGCCGCGTCGAACGCGGCCAAGGTCGCTCGGGCCGGCGGGGGCTTCTCGACCCAATCCACGGCGCCGGTGATGATCGGGCAGATGCAGATCCTCGACGTGGTCGACCCGGTCGCCGCGCGCCACCGGATCCTCGACCGGAGGGACGAGCTGCTCGCCGCGGCGAACGCGAAGGACCCGGTTCTCGTCAAGTTCGGCGGAGGGGCGAAGGACGTGGAGGTCCGCATCCTCCCGTCCCCGCGCGGCACGATGCTGGTCGTCCACCTGCTGGTCGATGCGAGGGACGCCGGCGGGATGAACGCGGTCAACACGATGTGCGAGGCGCTCGGCCCGGAGGTCGCGCGGCTCGCCGGCGGCCGGACCGTCCTCCGGATCATCTCGAACCTCGCGATCCACCGCCTGGCCCGCGCGCGGGCGACGTTCCCCGCCGAGCTGCTCAAGACCGAGACCGCCGGCGGGCCGGCCGTCGTCGACGCGATCCTGGACGCGTGGGCGTTCGCCGCCGCGGATCCGTTCCGCTGCGCGACGCACAACAAGGGGATCATGAACGGCGTGTCGAGCGTCGTCGTCGCCACCGGCAACGACTTCCGGGCCATCGAAGCCGGGGCGCACACCTACGCCGCCTGGGAGGCGGCCGACGACCGCGCGGTCGTCCGACCGTTGACCAGTTACGAGAAGGACCGCGACGGGAACTTGGTCGGCTCGATCGAGCTTCCCGTTCCGGTCGGGTTGATCGGCGGGGCGACCGCCGTCCATCCGACGGCGAAGGCGAACGTCAAGATCCTCGGCGTCAAGTCGGCCCGCGAGCTCGGGGAGCTGATCGCGGCGGTCGGGCTGGCGCAGAACTTCGCCGCGCTGCGCGCCCTCGCGACCGAGGGGATCCAGCGGGGCCACATGGAGCTGCACGCCCGCAATCTCGCGACCAGCGCCGGCGCGCGGCCGGACGAGGTCGACGAGGTGGTGGCGCGCCTGATCGCGGAGAAGAAGATCCGGTTCGACCGCGCGAAGGAGATCGTCGACGGGCTGCGGCGCGGCGGCGGATGAAGGTCGGGGTACTCGCGCTCCAGGGCGACGTCCCGGAGCATCTCGCGGCCGTGGCGGCCGCCGCCGCACCATCGCCGGTGATACCGGTGCGGCGGCCGGAAGAGCTCGCCGCAGTGGACGCCCTTTGCCTCCCCGGCGGCGAGTCGACGACGATCGCTCGCCTCCTCGCCGAGGGCGGCCTCTGGCGACCGTTGGCCGATCGGCTGGCGGACGGGCTGCCGGTCCTCGCGACCTGCGCCGGATTCATCCTCCTCGCCCGCACGCTCGAACCGGGCCCGTCCGGGCGCGATCCGCCTACGTTCGGTCGGGTCGACGTCACGCTCCGTCGGAACGACTACGGATCGCAGCGCGACTCGTGCGAAGCCGCGGTGCGGGTCGAAGGGATCGACGGCGGACCGTTCCCGGGGGTGTTCATCCGGGCCCCCCGCGTGCTCGCGGTCGGTCCCGGCGCGCGCCCGATCGCCTGGCGGGGCGGCGAGGTCGTCGGCGTCCGCGAGGGCAACGTCTGGGGGCTCACGTTCCACCCCGAGCTGTCCGGCGACCCGCGGGTCCACCGCCGATTCCTGGCCGAGGTGGCGGGCTCGCCCCGCCGCTAGTGGTAGGTGTCGAAGCGGTACGGAGCGAGCGGCAGCTCCCCGAGCGCCATCAGGAACTCCGGCGGCGTCAGCATCGGCTTCGGGTAGTTCGCCGCGTCGTCGAGCGCGATCCGCGGGCACGCGGTGTTCACGTACGCATCGAACGCCCGTCCTTCGAGGTCACGGGGATCGACCCGGTCCGAGAGGAGCAACTCCGCTTCCCGCCCGTGCGCCCGGGCGCGCTGCTGCAGTGCGAGCGCCGTGGGGGTGCGATCCTGGCCGACGAACGAAGAGACGAGGACTCCCCAGCGACGGGCGTCGCGCGCGGACGCGACCAGGAGCTGACGGCGCGCGATGAGCCGGGCGCGGTCGATCGGAGCTTCGAGCTCGCTGCGGAACGGATCGATCGACCAGACCGGCCGGTCGACGGCGAAGGCGAGCCCGATCGGATGGAACCGACCCGAGCCGACGAACAGGTAGGCGTCCACGGCATCTCGGACGGCCTCGGCACCGGTGTAGTTGCAACCGAGCGCCTGCACGGCGTACGCGAGTCGACGGTCGCCGCTTCCGACCCGGAGGTCGTAGCCCCGCGCCGCCAGCGCGGTCGACAGCGGGCCGACGAGCGAGAGGTGCTGGACCGAGGCGACAAGTCCGAGACGCCGCGGCACGTCCCCGTCCCGAACGGCGTCGGCGAGCCGCTCCGGGTCGCCGGCCGACGACCGCATCTCGACGAAGAACGTCGGGCGACGGGGCAGCGCGTTCGGGATCGGGGCGTGGCCCAGGACGATCGCCAGCTCGGCACGGGACGCCTCGCTGTCGGTCGGGGGGTCGCACGCGCCGAAGCACGGGCGGGCGGCGACGTCGACCGGGGCCCCGATCGCATCGCGGAGCTGTGCGGCGAGCTCGTGGGCGTCCCGCACGAGACCCGCCGGCACCTGGAGCACCACCCGCTTGGGCCGCGCCGAGCGGGCGGCCTCGAACAGGGCCGGCCCGACCTCCGCGAACACCCGGTGGGGGGCGGGGACGACGGCGAGGGTGGACGGGTCGGCCGACATCGCGGCGTCGACCGGCGGGTCCCCTAAGCCGTTGCGGCGCCGCCCGCCTCGAGCGCGACGAGGCGGCGCACGGCCTCCCGGTTGTCCGGAAAGTGCAACACCGAAATCGCTTCCGCCACCGAGTACCAGGCGTACCGATCGTGCTCGGCGCCGAGCCGCGGTACGAACCGCGGGTCGACCCGGGCCGCGTAGGCGTGCAGGCGCCACAGCGTCCCGGTCTCGGACGGGAACACCACGTGCCAGTCGAGCGGCTCGAGGGGAAACGCCCCGGTCAGTCCCGTCTCCTCGGCCAGCTCCCGCCGCAGCGCGGTCTCCCAATCGGGATCGGTCGGGTCGACCTTTCCGCTGACGGGCACCCAGAACCCTCCCCGCCCCGGCGGCCGCCGGAACAGCAGCAACCGGATCGGTGGTCCGGCGTAGAGGTAGCCTTCGACGCACTCCTGCGCGATCGGCCCCGGCGCGGCGATCACCGGTCGGAGCGGGTGAGGATCCGCAGAATCGCTTCGGCGGGCGCGCCGTTGACGGCCGCCAGCGCCTCGAGCGCCTCCTCCCGCGAGACGTTCGCCTGCTCCATCACGAGGCGGACGTCCTCTTCGGGGGGTCCGGTCGGCGCCGCGGGACCGGCGGGCGTTCCCGATCCGGTCGCCGTCGCCGAGCGCGCTCGCACCTCCGGCGTGCCGACGACCTGGTAGGTGCGCGTTCCTTGGACCGTCAGGATCGTCACCTCGGGCGCGCGGAAGACGTGCTCCTTCGTGGCGGTCCGGATGACGACCTCCTCGACCCCGGGGATCGGCTCGGTCGACATCCCCATGCGGCGCATCGCGAGCTCGAGCTGGCGAGGGTTGCGCGCGCCGCCCGGAAGCATCGTCCCTCCGTCACTCGGCGTAGCCGCCGGTCGCCCGTCGGATCTTCGCCTCGAGCTCGGGATCCTCGGCGGACTCTCCTTCGGCGTCGTTCGGCAGGCGGCGGGACCGACGGCCGCGGTCGCGCGCGGAGTCGCGGACCCGCTGGGTCTGGCTCGACAGCTCCTCCAGGAGCGCCGAGACGGCGGCCATCAGGTTCCACCCCGTCTGGGAGGCGAAGTAGATCCCGTCGCCCGTGTGCAGCCGTGCCTCGACCGTGAGGTCGTTCGTGCGATGGGTCGCGTGGGGGGCGAAGTGGAGCGACAGGAAGCTCGGCCGCGCGTGGCGCGCGATGCGTCCGAGCCCCCGGGCGACCAGTTGATCGATCTCCGCGAGCAGCGCCGGATCGCCCGCGCCGCGCAGGCCGGTCACCTCGACGTAGATGTCGGAGACCCGGGGCCGTCCGGCCGGGGGGCGTGCGCGCGCGACGATCAGCCCGAGCAGGTCGGACTGGGCGAGCACCCGCGGGGGCTTGGCGCCGTCGACGACGAACACGCTCGAGACGTCCTCCTCGCTCATGCGGGCCGCCGCGGCGGCGGCGTCGGTGGACGGGGCGACGGTGATCGCGGGGGCGTGCATGATCGAACCGACCTTCACGTCGAGCGCGGTCGTGATCGACCGGGGATCGCGGCGGCCGCCCGCGATCGGGCGCCACAGGACGTTCATCAGGTCCTTGACGCCGACCGCGCCGACCAGGCGGCCCCGGCGGTCGACCACGGGGAACGGATGCTCCTCGAGCAGACGGATCTGGCCGACCAGGTTCCGGCAGAGATCGTCCTCGCGGACGATCAGGGCCGCTGCCCGGGCGAGCTCGCCGGCCATCGGGAGGTTGCCGCGGTCCGAGAGGCGGACGCGTGGCAGCTCGCGCACGAGGTCGGTCCGGCTGACGACCCCCAGCAGTTCGCCGCGGCGCCCCACCACCGGGGCGGCGCGGAGCCCCGCGGCGAGGAGGCTCTCGGCGATCTCGGGGTACGGCGCCGAGGCCGCGATCAGCGGCGGCAGGACGAGAAGATGTTCGACCTTGGTCCCGAGCGCCCGGCTGACCCGGCGCGCGATCGACTCGGCCGTGATCATGCCGGCGAGTCGCCCCCGCCGCAGCACCGGGATCTCGTGCACGCCGCGGCTCCGCATGAGGCCGAGCGCACGGGAGACCGGGGCGTCGTGGGGCAACGTCGCCGGACGTTCGGTCATGAGATCGCTCGCGGTGGGCCAGGCGGCGGGCATCGGCGCGCGAGCCGAGCGGGAGGTTTTAGCGGCTTCGGACGCCGCTACAGCGGGCGGGCCATCTGGTAGCCGTTCTCCCCGTCCGAATAGTACCCGCGCAGGAGGTCGACGACCGAGTACAGGTACCGCGCGTAGAACCGGATCGCGGTCGCGTTCGATACGCGTACCTCGAGCGTCGCCCGGCGGAAGCCCCGCGCCCGGCAGCGGGCGAGGAACTCGTCCATCAGCAGGGATCCGATCCCGCCGGCCCGGTGGTCGCGCTCGACCGCGAACATCAGGATCCGACCCTCTCGGACGACCTGGCTCACCCCCAGGAGGAAGCCGACCGGCACGTCGTTCGGGGCGGCGGCGACGAGGAACCCCTCCGGCCAGTCGAGGCTCAGGGAGCCGTAGAGCGACGGGTCGTACCGCTCGTGGAGGCCCTCCTCGACGATCGCCGCGATGTACGGGACGTCCGACGGGCGGAACCCCCGGAGCACGACCGCGGGCCGGTCGGCCGGCCGGGACGGGGCGATCGTCGGGCGTGCGGCGGTCTCAGCGATACATCTCACCCGGCCCTTGGGTGTCGGCCTCCCGCATCCGCGACATCGACTCGCGGGTCTGCTGGAGGGTCTTGCGCACCTCGGCCTCGATCTGGCGCGCCTTCTCGCGGAGGGGTTTCGTGTCGAGGACGATCAGCGGGACAAGCGGGTTGACGACCTCGATCACCTTCGCCGCGGCGCGGGCGTCGGGGTAGTCCTTGTGCGCCTGGGCGACCAGGCAGAGGACGGCCGTGCTCCGGCCGATCGCGCCGAGCAGGACCCCGCCCGCGAAGCCGGTGACCACCCCGTTGGCGGCGGGGAACTGGTACTTCTCGAGCAGGTCGGCGGCGGCGCGGTTCGCCATCGCGACGACGCGGGCGTCGCCCCGGATCTCGTTCTCGATCGGCTGCCCCTCGATCGCGACGATCAGCTGGATCCCCTTCGCCTCGGCCCAGTCGAGCAGGACCCGCCCGATCTCGTTGAGCATCTGGACCGGCGGCTGGATGTCGGCGATCGCGACGACCAGTTGGTCGCAGGAGCGGTCGACCCCGCAGACGAGCTTGCTGGCGTACAGGCGGACCGGGGCCCCGACGACCCCTTCCTCCATGATCACGGTCGGCGGGAACTGCTCGCTGATCATGTACGCCACCTGGGTCATGTCGAGCGAGTGGACGAGGTAGCTCGCGGCGACCGAGCCGACCAGGCCGTGGGTCGGGAACCCGACGACCATCATCGCCCCCTTGAGCGACTCCTCGCGCGTATCGACGATCCGAA
>Ga0335073_10015413_pt1 | contig 10689 bp, 5 predicted proteins | sample Lox_Sample_22_FD_207093 | JGI IMG/M metagenome (GOLD analysis project Ga0335073, IMG submission 207093) | Soil microbial communities from Loxahatchee National Wildlife Refuge, Florida, United States - Lox_Sample_2.2 | ecosystem: Environmental > Terrestrial > Soil > Wetlands | place: USA: Florida...
GTTGAGAGCTCTGCGGACAACTACCCTGGCTGGCCTGCGGTTCGGGACACAACGTCACGTTCGCGATCATCCCCGCGAGCCCCTCGGGCGTCTTGAACTGCAGCTTTTCAATCCGCTGCTGATCATCACCCCGCTGCAACAGCAGGCTAAAGTCCGTGAAACCACCCGCCTTCACCGTGCTCGAGCCGGCCGTCATCGTCGGCGCGAACGGCAGTGGGTTCGGCGGGCAGGCGCCGCCACCCGCCCCTTCCGTCAAATCGAACGCGGCGGAGGTGTCGAAGGACGGGATGAACGGGCTCGCCCACGATTCGAAGTCCGCGTTCGTCGAGTAGCTTCCACACGCCGTCGGCGTCGCGAGCGCCGCCTGCGGCCCTCCCGAGAAGGAGAGCTTGAACAGCGACGCCGGCAGCTCCGGCGTGCCTTCGAACGTCGACGTGATGCGCCCGGTCTGTTCGTTGAGATGAACCGTGCCGACGAGCTTGAGGTTCACGCCGTCCGCTGACGCCGCGACGAGCAATTTGACTTCCGGCGGATTCGATTCCAGCACGTAGACGTTGCCTTCGAACTGCTTTTCCCCGGCCGATTCGATCAGCGGCGACTTCGCCAGCACGGTGCCCACTTTCGAGGCCAACGGGCATTTCGCCGGCCCGGCGAAGCGTTCTTCTTCCCCGTCTTCGCCCGGCAGCGGGAGATCGTCTCCACCTTCGACGTCGCCCGGTTTGCAGGCCTGCAATCCCGCCGCCTGACCCGGATTTATCACGAAGCCTTCCGGCAAGGTGACAGTCGTATTCTTGATGTCCGCCGTGCCGAGCCTTTCATTTTCTTCCAAGCCGCCGACCGGCGGCGTCACTTCGACCGTCAGGCCGGCCGGACCATCTGTGCGGGTGGTGTCCGGCGCTGTCGTCATGGTCGGCGCAAAGGCAAGGCTTTCGCACCCCGTGATCCCCGTGGGGAAGCCGTTGCCGTCGTGCCAGGTAACTGTTCTTTCCACCGCCGGCGCTTCAGGATGCTGCCACGTCGTCGCACGGATCTTGAACTCGAGCGGCGCTCCGCATTCCGTTGGTAGCGTCAGAAATTGTTTTGCAAGCGGGAAAAGAAGGTGGGCGCATTCGCTTCCGGATTCCGCCAGCTGTTCATTTGTACAGCCTTCGGCTAAGCTAGAGCGCCACCGGGCGTGGGTTGGATCCTGTGGCAGGCCCCACAAAATCATTGTGGACGTGAGCACTTCCCGCTGCGGGACATTGTTGACATGCGCGGTTATCCCGTAGTCACCGCCCGAACGTACGCTAGCTTCTATAAAACCGTTTATTTTTTCCAACGTAAACGCAAAATCAGCGGAGGCGCCCGGCGGAGGCACCAGGTTGAATACCCTGATTGCACTTCCGGCGCTGAACGTCGCCACACGCAGCGTCCCCACCTGCGTATCCGTTGGACACGTCGACATATTGAACTCTAGTCGCGTACATTGGGGCACCGCGGCTGGATTGCCCACAAAACCCGGAGGCAGCAGAACTTCGATATTGCGTGGTTCATCATTGCCATTACTGAGTTCGCGTCCTTCGAGGCGAGTAGACAACCCAAAGCTGAACGCCGCCGAGTACGGATGCGACCCTGCCTGAGTGTCGAATGTGCCGTTCGCGTTCGAGAGCCAGACGTCAAATCCAGTGAATTCGAATGACGAAGCGGCCGAACTGATCACGACCGGGTTCTCCGTGCTTACGGAAGACACCGCGTCACCGCCTCCGACGACGACATGATTTTCAAGCGAAGCTTCCGGCGCCTTAGACGACGCCACTACGCGCACGCCGATCTCTCCGCGTTCCGCTACTCCCGCACCTCCGTAAAGCGTCTCACTTGTCGAACAGGTGACCACCGTGGCGCCGGCGACACGTGTGCCTTCACCGCTCGGTCCGTTGCCCGTGCAGGACCAATGCACGTGACCGAGTTCAACGGTTTCCGGGTTACGGGTAAAATTCGTGCCGTTAACGAAATCCCCAGCTTCGACCGCCGTAACTCCTTCCGGCAGTGTGTCGGTGACCACGAGCTCGCCCGCGCTGTCGCCACCGCCGACATTAAAGACTTCTACCTCAATCACACCGGCGCTGCCGGGCGCGATGTGACTAGGATATGTGTGTGCTACCAGCGCCCAGCCCGCGCCACAGGAACCATAAAGCGATCCCGTCTCACACGATTCCGCAAAGGCGACAGGTGCACCGAACAGCATCCCGAGCCCCACCACCGTCATCATCAAGACGATTCCGCGCGAGCATTCGCGTGTCCTTGATCCTTGACGCCCTGCTCGGCTCGTCATCTTCTCACGTCGCCTTTCCGAGCATTCCCCCCATGCGGCACGCTCCTCTTCGGCGACTTGCCCCTCCGCACGGTCCGCTTCTTGCGCTTGACAGCCGAGCCGTAGCGCTTTCTTGCCTGCCGCTCGCAGTTTCTCCGCTTCGTCTTATTACGTTTAGCCCTGCACGCCTTCAAGGCCCGAGCAAGGCGCTGAGCCCGCGTAAGGGTTCTCTTCCGCCTGGTCGATGTCGCTGGTGAGAACGTTTCGGTCCCTGACTCTGTACTAGTCGGTGGTACCGCGAACATCAGAGACACACGAGGACTTTCCTGACAATCCGTGCCCACGCAGGCCCTCGCCGATTCCTGCACACAAGGTGCTTCTGTCGAGCATTCGTGAGCGTCGTATAGCTGCGTGACTTCGCTGTTCTCTGCTCGCACCAGCGGTACGCGGCTCGTAAAGAACACGTCTGCGCCGCTTTCGCTTGCCCCTACGAAAATCGACGCATCGCTTCCTTGACCGCTCGACAGCAGGTACACGCAACCGCCGTAGACGCTCGTCGCCTTAGTGCAGGATCCCGCCCCTTCTTCCTCCCACTCATAGATGTCCCCTACATTGTTCGTATCGGTATCGACGAGCGGAAGCTGTACTTCAAAGAACACGCGATCGCCATCCGCCGTAATCCAGCGCGGCATGAACGTGTCCTCCTTACTGACAGGCAGAAGCGTCGCGTTATGCTGTTGTGCTTCGATTTGAGGAGGCGTCCCAGCCGGATCGCACGACGCGCACACAAGCTTACCGCTTTTCGCCGAGTACATGAAGACCTCAATTGGTATCTGGCCGTTATCGACTTTACGATTTTCGTAGCCGGTCAGCTCTCGCCGAGACTCGAACACGAGATGCTGTCCGTTGTCTGTTGCCTCCGCGGTGCGTTCTGCGAGACTCGGTGCCCAGTCTCCTCCTGTTACACCTCCGGTACCAAATGCCAACTCGTCATCTTGCGGAGAGAGGGCTGCGATGAAGGTCGCGACGCCCCCGTGCAGCACATAGAGATTACACCCACGACCTGGCGGCGATCCGCCATGTTCTTCTTCTTCTTCTTCTTCCGTCAACTTCTGGGTAGCACCCATTTCTTCGCGTTCCTCTGCGGCCGTCTTACAGTTCAGGGGTTCAGCGCCGGGTGCAAGCTCGCTGGCGGCCACAAAGTAGACGTATTCGCCGTCGTCGCCTGTCGTGTTGATTGCGACCACGCCTTGCACGTTTGCGCCTTCGCCCCTGACTCCCTTTTCCGCGATCCGTTCGCGCTCGGGTTCGTGATCGACTTCGGGTTCACTGTTGAAGCGCCACAATACGCCGTCTTCGGTGTAGTACGCGTATCGCCCGTCGGGGGTCGCCGTCCAATACTCGGCCCGTCCGCTCCCTGAAACCTGCACCGACATTGTGCCATTCTCTAGCACAAATACATGGTCGAAATCCGGATTCGGATTTCCGCTTAGTAATGCTTGAGTGTCGGTCCAGTAGATTCGCGATCCATCGCCCGACATGACATCGCTGAAGTCCGGCCTGTTACCCACTTCGCTCAGTCCACCGAACGATGCGCTGGTGGCCACTCCCTCGCCTTCGGGCAGCAAGTTTACGAGAGCAAGTACGGGCTCCCCCGTTTCACGGTCGTAGACGGACTCGTAAAGGTTGCACCCGAATTCGCAAGGTTCTCCGACTTCCTCGGCTTGGCCATGACCATGGTGGCTCGTATGCCCAGCAGGCAGTTCTTCCGCTCGCACAGCGTCCGACGTAAGAGCCGCTTCCGATTGAAAGATGACGGCTTCGCCGTCGTTAGACTGGCCGGCCAGCAGAGGGTGGCCACATTCACCAGGCGATGCTTTCGTGAAAAGCGTCCGATACAAGCCCGTAACGCTCGATCGCGCGTACAGTACCTGGCATTCGGTAGGCGCGCCCTCTGCGAGCGGTGGCTGGAGCGTCGCCTCCATGAACGATACCGCGAAATCGTTTGAAAATGCTTGAAACGGCGTAAAGACTTCCTTCGCGAACGCCGCACCAGCGGGACTGATCACCTGTGCTTCCCAGCCCTCCGCCCCACGGTGCGCTAGCCACTCGTCTCCCTCGCCGAGTCCCAGGTTGCCATTGCCGCCGGTCGTGGGCGGTTCGGCATTATAGGCGACCGCTCCACCACTTGCCGAGACTTGATATAGCTCATCGGTTGGAATGTCCTTGATCCCCGAAGACTGTATGGTTTCCGGCACGTACACTTCGGAATTCGCGCGCGCTGTGGAAACGACTTCATACTGCCGGCCGTCGGGGAGACCCATAACGGATGAGCTTGGGATGCTCGTCGTGACGGCGAGAGCTTCTCCGTAGCTCACGCCGTCTTCGTTGCGCGCGGTCAAGCGCACATCGTATGTCGTATTCTGCTCGAGCCCGGTCAGACGTACCTCCACCCGCATGGCTATTGTCCCTTCGCCCGTGCTGACGGGCATCACAGGAGCTTTCGAACCGTATGCCGGGCTTGTACCGTATTCGACATAGTATTCCGTACGAGCCCCCGCGGGGTCTAGATAAGCCGCAACGACGGCTTCTGTCGCGCCAGCGTTGGTGACTTTCTCTTTTTCGATTAGCGGTCGCGTGGTCGTGAATACGGTGCCATCTTCGGAGCTTGCGCTCAAGCCGGATGCAGCTTTGGCTGTCAGGCGGTAGTGGTATGTATGACGTTCTTCTAGATTGGCGATCCGGGCGCTGACAGATTTCGTTCCCGTAAATGGTGCGATGGGCGAGCACGCGGCCTTCTCGGGGTAGGCGCCGGGGGCGGCTTCGCTTGGCCCGTATTCGAATTCGCAGGAGGTGATCGATTCTCCTTCGCGGCCCGCGGTTCCCTGCAGTGTGACGGCCGCGCCGCCAACTTCCGTGGGTGAGCTCGTGCGCACTACCGGCGGTTGCTGTGTTACGGCCTGTTTGGCAAATATCGCGATCTTGCCACTTCCGCGCTCGCTTATGAATGCCGAGCCGCTCGCGCCGCTGACGCCTAGGCCGTACACTTCAGATAGCGCTGTTTCCGCCGGCGCGGGGAACGTTTCTACAGGCGTGTTGGATTCCAGGAACGGCGGGAAGAGGTCGACTCGGATTTCGGCACTGCGCCTGACTACCGCTTTGGCAATCAGCACGTTACCGGTGCTCGGGTTCACTGCCACAGCCTTCGACGTTTCGCCTTTCACGCGATCTACTTCTCTATTGGTGGCGACATCCCACTTTCCCACTTCTTCGCCTTCGGTCACAAAATACAGACCGTCGTGCGGATCGACTGCCAATCCCGCTGAGGGTTCTGCCAAGATTTGGCTTTCGTCTTCGATCCTTTGCTCGAACTCGCCTTCGGCGTTGAACTCCACGATTTCGCCGCCTGGTTCTCTTGCCTTGTTTTCGTAGCCGTACACCCATACATCGCCGCTGGTGTCGACCGCCACGCCTCGCAGCTTGAGAAACTTCACAAACCCAATGCACCCCGGCGGCTTTTCGCCAGCGTTTTTGCAGCGCCCAGTCAGATCGCCCTGGTACGCGCCGTCCGGGGAGAACTTCTCGACCCGGTCTTCTTCTTCTGCTGCCGTCGCGACTTTTGGGCCGGGGTCTGCGACGTACACGTCTCCTGTGGAGACACTCGAGGAGTCATCCACCGCGATCCCACTAGACCTTTCGAGCTCCCCTGCTTCCGTGCCGGCTGTGCCGGCCTGGCATTCGACGCTTGACATGGCGACTTCCACCTCGGTGCAAACGTCATCTTCTTCTTGGTTGCCGAGGCCGCTTTCCACCTTCGTCTTGTTTACATCCTTGCCGAACGTGAGCACGAATGCTCCTGCTTCGGTGAACTCGTCGACCCGATGATTGCCTGTGTCCGCCACAAGCACATCGCCGCTGGTATTGACAGCCACTCCTTCGGGAAGCTCAAGCTCTCCAGCCGCGGAACCCATCACGCCGAATGTGCCTCCGGGTTCGTATTCCGCGGCGAGCGCGGGCGTACCGCTGCACGTCACAGCGACAAGCGTTATTACGCTTAGGGTGGCGCACCGGACGCCCGCATGGCGACGGAAACCAGCCTGACGGTGCCGCCACAGCGACCTCGATTTGTGCTCCGATCGAGCTCCGTTCATTACCGGCGATGATATGTGGTGCTGAGCTTTGCGCAAACCGATGTTTTTGACCGACTAGCATGAACCGTGTGATCTTATCCGTGTTCGGGCTCCCTTCTGCAGCGCTCACACAGCAGTCGCCGATCAGAGCCCTCGGACACGAGCGCGTCCGAGGGAGCCGAGCGACCGAACAGGCAGGAGGCGGCATGGGGCCCGTTTTGGGCCCGGGCGCCCGCCATCTTGATTGGGCGCCCGGGCATCGCTTACGACGCTATACGCGCCGCACAACTTATAACGCGTCTAACGCTACCTACGCTTCTGTTACTGCATCCCACGCTGCCTCTTCCGGTACTTCAACGGTGAAGTTCTCGAAATAGCTAGCTTCGTTTTCGCCGAGTTTCAGGCCGCTTTTTGCTTCCATCGTCAGGGTGTGGGCTTTGAGATCAACAGTTGGTTCATTGATCGTCGCTAACTGTTCGCCCGTCACATTATGCGTGCCCAGAATCGTCGTCGGGCATTTGGATTTTTGTTCAATTTTGATTTTAATGAACACGCCACTGTTTGCGGTGTTGACGAATTTGATGTCCCCAGGTTCCGTTAACGAGAATTCGCCCACTATGGCGTTGGTAGGTTCTTCGGTGGGGATCTTGCATTTTTCTTTGAGTTTACCCAGTAGCGTACATCCGCTGTATAATACGGTGGCGATCGTCACTTTACCGTCTTCGGTTAACGGCGAGGGCTGGACCAGCGTCGTGCTGTCCGCCGTGCCAGTTGTACATTCGATTTCAATTGCTTCGCCGCCCAGCGTCCCTTTTAGTTCTACATTGGACGACGCCTGCGCTACCGTAAGGGGACCTTCGCCTACGAGCTCCTTTAAGGCTTCCCCGTGTGCTGCTGTTTCCCAGCAGAGAGCGGAGAACACGCCTGATTTGCATGCTTCAGTGGATAACGCCAGCGACGCCGACGCCGACGCCGACGCGACCGCGCTCACCACCACGCACGCCACGGCCGCCATCAGTGCCGCGACGAGCCTGAGCTTGCCATTGAACATGAGCAGATACCTCCATTCGCCCCGGCAGGACCCGGGGCGGTAGTTGACTGACACCACAGTTGCAGCGAGCCGTCGTGCTGTTGAGGCCAGCCGCTGTGCTTCAGGCCAGGCGAGACGGGGCGTGGATAACCTGCCCTCGATCCGCCCACCTGGCTGCGCCAGCATGGATCGGGCCGAAGAGGCTGTCAAGATCCCGAGCGTACCAGAGGTGTGCGAGACCTTCGCGGAGGACCAGATGGGCGCTCTGGGACTGGATTTTCCACGACCGGACCATGATCCTCCGGTCGGAGACAATCGGGCCGGGGAGCGCAGCAGGCGGGCGTCCCTGTCTCGGCTTCAGCCTCGGTTCCCAGCCGCGATCTTGCGCAGGTCGATCGTGGCGTCATACAGCTTCGCGTCCACGCCCTCCTCGAGCGCAACCTCCCGCAGCGGCCGCCCCGACTCGGTGGCCTTCTTGACGATCGCAGTCGCCTTGTCGTAGCCGATCGCGCCGTTTAGCGCGGTCGCCACCGCCAGCGTCGCGCCCGCGGACGCCGCCGCCCCGGCCCCATTGGCCTGGATCCCGTCCACGCACTTCTCCGCGAAGGCACGGGAGGCCGTGCTCAGCAGCCGCAGCGACTGCAGCAGGTTGCGCGCGATCAGGGGGATGCGCACGTTCAGCTCGAACTGACCCTGCATGCCCCCGACGGTGATGGCGGCGTCGTTGCCGATCACCTGTGCGGAGACCTGCAGCACGACCTCGGGGATTACGGGGTTGACCTTGCCGGGCATGATCGAGGAGCCCTTCTGGAGCTCCGGCAGGACGATCTCGCCGATGCCAGCGTGCGGGCCTGAGCCCATCAGCGCGAGGTCGCCGGCGATCTTGGTGAGCGAGACGGCGAGCACCTTGAGCGCCCCGGAGAGCTCCACCAGCGCGTCACGGTTGGCCTGCGCCTCGAAGCGGTCGAGCGGCGCGGCGATCTGCCTCAGCCCCGACTCCTTCCTCAGCCGCGCGCGCACCTTCTCGGCGAAGCGGGGGTGGGTGTTGAGCCCGGTGCCGGTGGCGGTGCCCCCGAGCGGGATCTGCCCCACGTGCACGAGCGCCGCCCGCACCCGCTCCTGGGCGAGGGCGATCTGGGCGGCGTAGCCAGCGAACTCCTGGCCCAGCGTGACGGGCACGGCGTCCATCAGGTGTGTGCGCCCCGACTTGACGACCTTCTGGAAGCTCCTTGCCTTCTTCGTGAAAGAGCGTTCGAGCAGCTTCAGCGCCGGCAGCAGCTCGTTCTGGGCGAGATCGAGCGCCGCGAGGTGGACCGCCGAGGGAAACACGTCGTTGGAGGACTGGCCCATGTTGACGTGGTCGTTGGGATGGACGCTCTCCCCGGCCAGCTTCGCGATCACCTCGTTGGCATTCATGTTCGTCGAGGTTCCCGAGCCGGTCTGGAACACGTCGACGGGGAACTGCGCGTCGTGCCGTCCCGCGGCGATCTCCGCCGCGGCCTTCTCGATGCGGGCGGCGGCACGCTTGGGCAGCAGCCCGAGCTCGGCGTTGACGGCGGCGGCCGCGCCCTTGATGCGGGCGAGCCAGCGCACCACCGCAAGGGGCACGGTCTCGCCGGAGATCTGGAAGTTTTCGACGGCCTTGGCGGTCTCCCCGCCCCACAGCTGCTGCTCGCTCGGCATGCCTTCTCCAATCTGGGCGCGCCGCCACGGCGCCGCGCGTTCGCTTGCTCCTGCCCGAAACCCTATCCTCCGGGCGCCCGGCCGTCCGCCGAGCGCGCTCTGGCTACCCCCAGAGCGCCGTCAGCTCCCGTGCCAGAGCCACAAGCTCGTCGTCGCGAGCTACTGACGGTCGAGCTTGGAGCGTGCGGCCCCGCTGAGCCAGGCATCGAGCAGCAGCTTCTCGGCGAGGGCTGGCCGCTCGAGCAGGTGTGTGAGCATCGGCTCTGGCCCACGACATTAGATGAACGCCGCAGTTCGAGCAGCACAACTGGACGCCGATCCTTGACAAGGCGAGGGCCACGCCACATGACGCGGCCCTCGCCGTCAGTTCCCGGCGACTTGAAGGATGTGGTAAAGGCCCTGTCATCACGGCCCCACCGCGATCGAAGGACCGGGTCGCGCGCCACGGCCCCATGCGCACCCTTCGCCTAGTTGAGCGTCAAATCAGCTTTTGTTCGAGAGATCCCAGTATTTCTCTTCTAGGGTGCCTGCATTTGCGATCAATACCCTCATGTTGAAGTTGTGTATGTTGGCTTCTCCTTCACCGAGTAAGAGGCCGCTTTCTAACGCGCACTCCAACTGATGCGATTCGATGTCTTCTTCCGGCCGTAGGAGTTCGCATAACTGGAAGCCGGTCAGTTTATGTTTGCCGATGAGCGTCGCCGGGCATTTGGATACTTGTTTGATTTCGATAGTCAGCCATTCTGTCGTTTCCCCTGCTTCCGGTGCGAAAACAATGTCGCCGAGTTCGGATAACGATGGTGTGCCGATCAGTGGTTTTGTGCTGTTTGTTTCGGGCACCTGGCATTTTTCACCCAGTGCTCCCGTGAGTTTGCAACCACTGAATTCAATCGATGGCACCGTGATCGTACCGTCTTCCAGTAACGGGTGTGTCTGTACGGCCATTGCCTGAGCGTGCGCATCCGTGCATAAGATGTTCAAGTCTTCACCGCCGAGTTTGGCTAATAGTTCCAGATCTTCACCCGAAACCAGTAACGCTTCGAGCGGTATATTGCCAGCCATCTCTAATAATGCGCCATTTTCAGTTTCTGCCCAGCAGAGGTTCGTCCATGTCCCTTCCGTGCAGGCAATTGTGGATAATTCGAATCCGAATGCGGAGGTCGACGCGATCGCGCTCGTAACGACGATCATCGAGAGGGCGGCCAGTACGATGATTTGTTTTCTTGTACGCAGGGTCATAAGCGAGTGTCTCCCTGCCCCACAAAAGTGAAGCGTTGATTTTTTGCGTTGTATGTTGCATGTCAGGCGGTATCGCGGGCATATGACGCGGCCGCTCCTGCCCAGCGGCACAATGCACCATCGCGGCCGACCCGTCAACGGCCGCTCCGCTACGCCACAGCGAAGCCGGCGCGGCAGAAGCGACTTCAACGTGTGGTGAGGGTTCGTCCGTATTTGGACTAATCCCGTCAGCGTCGGAAACACGTGACGCGATGTCAGAATGGCGGACAGTCGCTTGCTCATCGGTGATCCAGCGATCCGGGCGCGTTCAGTAAATC
>Ga0335073_10015414_pt1 | contig 10688 bp, 6 predicted proteins | sample Lox_Sample_22_FD_207093 | JGI IMG/M metagenome (GOLD analysis project Ga0335073, IMG submission 207093) | Soil microbial communities from Loxahatchee National Wildlife Refuge, Florida, United States - Lox_Sample_2.2 | ecosystem: Environmental > Terrestrial > Soil > Wetlands | place: USA: Florida...
CGACGCCCAGCGGCTCCTTGAAGTGATAGGCGACGGTATCCTTGTCGAGTTCGCCGAGCGCACCTTCCTCCGCGCGAATGCAGGCGGCGAAGTAACGGAAATGGTCGATCACCAGAGGCACGTCCGCATTGCGCGTCTCTCGGATGGGCTTGCCATTATCCAGGGTTTCGGCAAGAGCCAGGGTTTCAAGGTTCTGTTCCAGAACGTCTGCGATCTTCAGAAGAGCAGCGGACCGCGCCGCTGGGGAGGTATGTCCCCATTCTTCCTTAATCGCGTGGGCCGCATCGAGGGCAAGTTCCACATCGGCTACTCCGGAACGCGCAAATTCGCAGATCGGCTCTGCATTGATCGGGGTGTAGCTCACGAAGTAGCGGCCCGTGGTTGGCGGAACCCATTTGCCGCCGATGAAGTTGTCGTATCTGGACTTGACGCCCGACGCACGCAGAACCGCGAGCGCGTCATGGATGGACGATGACTGCGTAATCGTTGTTGCCATGTTCTTTCTCTCCTTTGTTCGGCGCCACTTCATAAAGCCTGGTCGCCGATTGACTCGTTCCCCCTCCGACCCGCTACCCACTTCCGGGCAACGTTTGACAGGCGGAGCGGTTCAGCGGCTCGATAATGCGGGTTCGGGGATTTCCGCCTCCGCTGAGTGGCCAGCCAGGCGGTTCCAGCCCGCCGAGGACTGGGTCGCCGCCAGGGTCCGCTTCTCTTCCGCAATTACGTTGAGCATGCCGGGGTTGCTGGAGTATTTGAAGTAAGGCAGATTGCGTCTTTGCGCCTCGCGCTCGGCCGCCGTGTCCAGCAGTAAGAGGTCGTCTTTGTTCACGACCGTGATGCCTTTGCCTTCCAGAATTGCCTGAACCTCGTCCGCGCAGAGCAGAGGCTTGTCCGGCAACGTGTCCAGATACTGAATGATCCGGGCGGCGGCATTCTCTCCGTCATGACGCGCGATGCCGGCTAAACCGGTGCTGGCCCGTCTGGCCCAGCCTGCGACATAAAAGCTCTCGATCGGCTTCTCGGCCGACGGATCCCAGATCTCGTAGACCGGCGTTTCCGGATGCCGGGCATCGGCCTTCGTTGAAAAGCCATCCGCTCCCATCGGCAATCCGAGTCCGGGATCGTGCTTTTCCCCAATCGCAAAGATGAGGGTGTCCACATCGATCGCGGCCGTGCGGTCCGTCGCCTTTGCTCCGGTGGACCCATCGCTCCGCAGCACCAGATCGTTCTCGGTGACGATCAGCTGCCGAATCCTGCCCGTGGCATCCCTGACGATCTCCCTGGGCGAGGACAGAAACCGGAAGGTGAGTTTCGGCAGAGTTCCAGCATTTCCTTCCCTCTGCAGAGCCGGGAAGGTGGCGTGACTGATTTTTTCCAGCGACACATCCTGCCCGCAGGCCGCGCAGCGCGCGTGAATCCGTCCGAGTTCATGCGCGAAGGCACCATGATCGAGATGCGTTTCAACGTGCGCCATTTCTTTTTCGTCGAACTTGGCCTCGTATGGGCCGCGCCGCGCTATGATCGTCACCTCGTCGGCCTGTCGAGTGGGGCTGTCGACAAGCAGCCACCGCGCGATGTCCAGCGCCACATTTCCCATGCCGATGACAGCGATGCGCTTCCCCGTGGAGAAATCCTCTGTGGCATACGGAGGAAGCTGGTTGTAGTGGTAGACAAAATCCTTGGCGGAATACACACCCCGGGACTCCTCTCCGGGGAGGCTTAAGCGGTTGTAGCCCTGTGCACCACAGGCAAATACGATCGCCGACGGGGCCATCCTTGCCAGGTCGTCGAGGGTCACATCGTAGGCGGCGCCGACCTTTACATTTCCGAAGTAGTGGACATTCCCCAGCGCCAGCACTTTGGCGAATTGTCTGCGCAGCCCGCCCTTCATCTTTTCCTTGAGTGGGTAAATCCCGTACTCCGCCAGACCGCCTGGCTTGATATCACGGTTGAAGACGAACACCTGATGGCCCGCCTGCGCGATTTTCTGAGCGGCGAACAGCCCTGCCGGGCCTGCGCCCACCACAAACACATTCTTCACGGTCCCACCCCGCAGCCAAGGGTAATGCCGTCAGATACCCGGCTGGGCCGGGAATACGGCGGAAGCTCAGAGAAGAGCAACTTGAGTTCCGTTTGTGCCGTGAGACTGTGCGGAAGTTCGCCACCTGGCAGGTATCCTGATCAGGAAGGACTTACGGCAACCCACTCCGTTTGTGGACGGAAAAAGCGCGGCAGACTTGGCTCGCTCAGGAAACGACGTGAGTTCCATTGTGGAACATGTATGTCACGTTACGGAGCGCCCGGGACGCGACACTGCCTTCGAGTCTGAGCCACGGGCGTACAATTACGGGCGGTTCATCCGGCTCCTTTCGCCGGGGAATTAAGGATAATTGTGCATCGGATGATCGAGCTCCCAGGGCGCAAGCCCCGCTCCAATCGAATTGTCTTCCTCCTCGCTTTTGTCGTCATCGTCATCTTCCTCAGCAGCAACACCGCGCTGTCGTACTACGTAGACTCGCTCTGGTTTGGCTCCCTCGGCTATCGCGATGTCTTCTGGAAGAGCGTCGGCCTGCAGTGGAGCGTCTTCGTCGTCTCCTTCGTCTTCACATTTCTCCTGTTATATGGTTGGTTTCTCGTCCTCTGGCGCATGCACCAGGCGGATCTGCCCCACGATCGCGCCGTCTTCATCGGACAGCAGCGCCTCAGCCTGCCTTTGCGCCGCCTCCTCAGGATTGTCGGCCTGGCCCTCTCCCTCGGCATCGCGTTCATCAGTGGTCTGGCCCTCATGGCGGAGTGGCCCACTTTTGCCCTCTTCTGGTACGCCCCCCACGCCGCTGGGTCCCGTATCGATCCCGTCTTCAGCAGGCCGATCGACTTTTACCTCTTCACGCTGCCTGCATGGCAGTTCGTCGCCGGATGGCTCATGGTGCTTGCCGTCATCGCCTGCATCGCCGCCGGTGTGTTTCTGCTTCTGTCCGGCGGATCGCGCGCGGTTGCCCGGGCACAGGGCAGCCTCGTCATGCCTCTTCCCTGGCGCGGACTCTCGATAGCTTTTTCCTTTTTCCTCATTCTGCTGGCCTTGCAGGTCTACCTCGCACGCTTCGGAACGCTGTTCGCAGCGCACACCGTCTTCAGCGGCGTCCAGTACACCGACGCGCACATCACGATCACCGGAATGCTCGTCGTGGCCTTCGCTCTGCTCATCGGCGCGGGGATCGCCGCCAGCAATGCCTTCACCTTCCCGAAGCCAGGGCGCCTGGTCGCCGCCATCATCCCCGCTCTCGCCTGCTTCATCGCCGTGCAGCTCGCTGGCTGGTATGTCAGCAGCTTCATCGTCAAGCCGAATCAGCTCGATCGCGAACGCCCGTACATTGCGTGGAACATCGCCTGGACCCGCCAGGCGTGGGACCTCGATCGCATCACCCGCGAGGAATTCCCCGCCGAAACCACCCCCGACGCCGCCGATCCCGCCCACAACCAGGCGACTCTCCAGAACATTCGCCTCTGGGACTGGCGCGCCCTCCAGAGCACCCTGCGCCAGATCCAGGAAATCCGCACCTACTACGACTTCCCTGACATCGACATCGACCGCTATATCCTGAACGGCGAACTCCGCGAGGTCATGCTTGCCGCCCGCGGCCTCAGCCTGGACAAACTCCCCGACAGCAGCCGGAACTGGATCAACGAGAAGCTCATCTACACCCACGGCTATGGCATCACCATGAATCCCGTGAACGGCTTCACCCCGGAGGGCCTGCCCACCCTCTATCTGAGCAACATGCCGGTCGAGAGCACCGTCCCTGGCCTCTCGGTTACGCAGCCCGAAATCTACTACGGAGAGCTGACCAACTCCGACGTCTATGTGAAAACCCACCAGAGGGAATTCAACTACCCGCAAGGCCAGAGCAACAATCTCACCTCCTACGAGGGAACCGGCGGCATCGTGCTCGGCGGCATGCTGCGCCGCAGCCTCATCGCCGCCGATCGCGGCGACCTCTGGAAGGTTCCTTTCAGCGACGACATCACCGCGCAGAGCCGCCTCCTCATGCGCCGCAATATCATTACGCGCGTCCAGGAGCTCGCGCCCTTTCTCAGCTGGGATTCCGATCCTTACATCGTCATCGGCGACAACGGCCACCTCTACTGGATGCTCGACGCCTTCACCACATCGGACAGCTACCCCGATTCCGCCAGCTACCCTTTCGGCGACGACCCCATCAACTACATGCGCAACAGCGTCAAGGTCGTGGTCGACGCCTACAACGGCACCACTACCTTTTACGTCTTTGACCCCGCCGATCCCATCATCGCCGCCTGGCGCGGCATCTTTCCCTCGCTCTTCCGCGACGCATCGGCCATGCCCCCTGACCTTCGCCGTCACGTCCGCTACCCGCAGCTTCTTCTCACCGAACAAGCCACCGTCTACGGCCTCTATCACATGAGCGATCCCGAGGTCTTCTACAACCGCGAGGACCTGTGGACCGTCGCCTCCGAGCTCGGCCTCGGCGATGCCGGTGACCAGCAGACCCAGACGATGGAACCCAATTACGTCCTGATGAAGCTGCCGGGCGCGTCCTCCGTGGAGTTTGTCGAGATACTCCCCTTCACTCCGGCCAGTCGCAACAACCTGATCGGCTGGATCGCCGGGCGGAGCGACGGCGCCCACTACGGCACCGCCGTTGTCTATGATTTCCCAAAAACCAAACTCGTCGACGGTCCCATGCAGATTGAAGCGCGCATCGATCAGAACGCCGCGCTTTCCGGCCAGCTCACCCTCTGGAACCAGCAGGGCTCTCACGTCCGCCGCGGCACCCTCCTCGTGATTCCCTGCGGTCACGCGCTCCTCTACGCGGAACCTATCTACCTGCAGGCCCAGCAGAGCCCCATGCCGGAGCTGCGTCTGGTCGTCCTCGCGCTCCAGGATCGCCTGGCCTACGGACCCAACTTCGAAACTGCCCTGGCCGCGCTCTTCGGAGGCCAGCCCTCGTCGCTCACCGTCACCACCTCTTCGGCGCAAGCCGGCTCAGAACAACCCGCCGCTCCTGCCGCAAGCGCTTCTGCCGGTTCCAATCGAGCCGCTCTCATTGCGGCCGCCGCTCAGGATCTCTCTGACTATCAGAATCTGACCGCTCAGGGCAAACTCGCCGAAGCCGGTCAGAAACTTCAGGACCTGAAGAATAAACTCAACCAGCTCGAGGGTGGCGGAAAGTAAGGGGCTGTTACTGTCGTCTCACGCGTTTCCTTTCCTGGACCGTCATCAGAATGGTACTGTCTGCCACGAAAGACGCATTGGGAGTAACACTCCCCCCTTGGTAAGATCCGGCAGATCTCTCCATGTCCCCAGAGGTAATACACGGAGAGCTTAGGGCCGCGGAGAATCCCGCTCAGCGCTCGTAATCCCTGAGAAGAGAATCGTGCCAACCCGTGTGAGGGTTCTCATCTTCGTCGTCGTGGCTGGCGCCATCGCGAGCCTGTTCGCGATCCGCGACCATGTCTCGCGCCAGTGGATTCACTTCTTCGTCTATCTGGCCGTTATTCTCCTCAGCTCCGGGATGAAAGTTGCCATGCCGAAGAGCGAGGGGACCATGTCGGTCAACTTCCCCTTCATCTTCCTGGGGATACTCCAGCTCTCACCGGCGCAGGCCATTTGCCTGGCGGTCTGCAGCGTCGTTGCGCAATGCCGTTTTCGGGTGGTCAAGCCCCTCACCATCGTTCAGATCCTTTTTAACGTTGCAAATGTGACCACCGCGACTGCGCTCGCCTGGTGGACTTTTGCGTCTGTTATGAAGGCACATCCGGAATCTGCTCCGGTGCTTGCTCTTGCCGCGACGGTCTACTTCCTCGCGAATACGGTCCCTCTTGCAGTGGTTCTCGGCTGGGTTTCCGATACCTCGCCCTTCGATATCTGGCGCCAGGAATTCCTTTGGTACCTGCCGTTCTACCTCGTAGGCGCGATGCTGGCCGTGCTGGCTGACTTCATTGGCTTTCACTTCGGCTGGCTGACGTCGTTGCTGCTCATCCCCATGGTCTACACGGTCTACCGCGCATACTGTGCACAGATGGCGCTGATACGGGATCGTGAGCGGCACATCCGGGAAGTCGAGGCGCTCCACATGAGAACCATCGAGGGTCTTTCGATGGCTATCGAAGCGAAGGACGAGGGTACGCACGATCACCTGATGAGGGTGAGGGTTTATGTGGAAGAACTCGGCAGGATTATGCATCTGGAGCCCTCGTTGATGCAGGCGCTGCACACGGCGGCTTTTCTGCACGACATCGGCAAGCTGGCAGTGCCGGAGCACATCATCAATAAACCGGGCAAGCTCACTCCGGAAGAATTCGAAAGGATGAAGGTCCATCCGGTGGTCGGCGCCGACATTCTCGAGCGTGTGAAGTTTCCCTATCCTGTTGTGCCAATCGTTCGCTCTCACCATGAGGCCTGGGACGGGAGTGGTTATCCCGATGGGTTGCGGGGCGAAGAGATTCCGATCGGAGCGAGAATTCTTACGGTTGTCGATTGCTTTGACGCTCTTGCGTCCGATCGACCCTATCGCCGGGCGATGCCGCTCGAAGAAGCCATGGCCATCGTGAAGAGCAAGGCGGGGAGCCAGTTCGATCCCGCAGTCGTTCAGTTGCTGGAGGAGCATTATCTTAGCCTGGAAGAACTGGCCCATCAGCAGCGCAGTGAGATGGAGCCGCTGAAAACCGATATCTTCGTGGAGCGCGGCGCGGCACCGGGCGCCGGGTTTGAAGCCGGAGAGCCCGGGAAGGTATTCAAGCCGACTGCTTCATCGGGGGCGGACGAGGAGGCGGGCGCTGAAGTGGCAGCCGCCGTCCACCAGGTAAGTCTGTTGTTCGATCGGAGCAGGGGCTTTTCCGACTGGCTCAGCGCGCGCGACCTGAGCGCTATGATGTCGGCCTGTATTCGTCCGCTGATTACCTGCGATTGCTTTGCGGTCTATGCCAAAGCCGATTTGGGGACAGCCTGTCTGGTCTATAAGGATGGCCCCCTGGCGAGCGCCTTCTCAGACCGGCCCATCGCACTCGGAACGGGATTGTCCGGATGGGTGATCGAGAACAAACGGCCAATCCTGAACGGAAACCCCACGGTAGAGACGCATTTGCTGCCGAAGACAGGCTCCTTCCATCCTAATAGCTCCGCTCTCTGCATCCCGCTCACTGATGGGAGTGGGACCGTGGTAGGGGCTCTCACGCTGTATTCCCGCAATCCGACAGTCTTCTCCAGCGAGCATCTGCGGATCCTGCAGGCGGTCCAGCTTCGGTTCACGCTTGCGCTGCAGAACGCGATCTCCAATGCGACGATCCGCATCGCAGAACCGGATGCCCTGGTGCTGGCGAGACTTTCGGCATCATGAAGGTGGCATTGACAGGGCTCCGCTGGACGGCGCGAACAGTTGTCATCGTGCTGCTGGTCATGCTGGGCTCGACGCTGCTCGTACGTTTCGCTCCTGGATACCTGAGCGACGCTCGGGAAATGGACAGCCGGTACGCCGCTGCCGCCCGTTCCGAACTATCCACCGAAGCCGCGAGCAGCCACTCGATCCCTCATATGATCCTCAGCGAAATTCGCGGCTCGCTGCGCGGTGACTTCGGAACGTCACGTCAGTTTGACGTACCCGTGTCGGAATTGATCGGGCCGCGGCTGGCGGTGAGCGGCGGTCTCTTGCTGCGCGGGATCGGGCTGGGCTGGCTGCTGGCATTGTCCGCCGCGCTGATCTCCACTGCCGGAAAGAACCCCTCGTTCTTCTGGCAGGCTCCGGCGACGCTGCTTCTGGCCGTCCCGACCGCCGCCCTGGCTACCTTCTGCCTGCTGGCGAACAGCGGGGGCCCGGTGCTGGTGATGGCGCTGTTGCTCGCTGCACGAGACTTCAAATTTCTGAATCATGCGTTGCGCCGGGGATGGCTCGAACCTCATGTTCTCCAGGCGCGGGCGCAGGGCCTTGGCCCGGTACGCCTTCTGTTGGGACATCTGGTGCCTGCACTGGCGCCGCAACTCGGGGCGCTCGCTTCTCTTTCTCTGGTGACGGCGTTAAGCGCGCTGGTTCCCGTTGAGGTGATCTTCAATGTTCCCGGGCTCGGTGAACTGGCGTGGAACGCCGCTCTCAACCGTGATCTGCCCGTCCTGCTGGCGGTGGTGATGCTGATGGCCGTGGCCGTTACCTGCAGCGGCATGGCAGTGCCGCACGGGGCGGACTGGGAGAGCGCATGAAGATCCGGCGCCCGATTCTCTGGCTGCTGGTGAGCCTGATTGTGGCTGCTTCGGCGGTGGTATCTGTCCCGGGAGCAAGCTATGCCCACCAGGATCGCGAAGCGACCCTGGCCTCTGCCTCCCTGCGCCACCCGGCCGGAACGGACGCGCTTGGCCGAGACCGACTGGTGCGCGTGGCTGTCGCGTTCCTGTTGAGTCTGGCGGGGGCGGCGGCGGCGGCGGCACTGACCACGGCTGCCGCGGCGGGGGTTGGGACACTCGCAGCCTTTGGCCGCCCCTCAATGGGATGGACCATGATGCTGGCCTGCGATGTTTTCCTCGCGCTGCCGTGGATGTTTCTGCTGATGATGGTGCGCTCGGCGCTGCCGCTTACCACAACGCCGGCGCGATCGGCCGCGATCACCTTTTTCGTACTCGCGGCCTTAGGATGGCCGGCCAGCGCGCGAGCCGTATATCGCGGAGCAACGCAACTGAAGTCCTCCGAGTGGATGCTGTACGCGCGCGCCACGGGGCTGAACGGGGCCAGCATCGTCCGCCACGTGATTCCGAATCTCCTTCCCCTGCTTGTGCCGCAGTTCCTCATCAGTGTCCCTGCATTTGTCATGGCGGAGGCGAACCTGGGTGCGCTCGGGCTGGGCGTGGGCGAACCGCTTCCCTCGTGGGGCGGAATGCTCTTCGAACTCAACAACTCTCCTATGCTGATGCAGACGCGCTGGGTCTACTTCCCGGTGGTGCTGCTGGTGCTCATGCTGCTCCTGCTGGAAGGGATCGCCGCTCAGGCCTGATGGCATGGATTTCACCCGCCGCATTCTGATTTGCATTGCCGCACTCCTGCCGCTGGCGCAGACGACCAATTGTTCCCCTCAGGCCGCGCCGCGGACGCCGGGCGAACTGGTCTGGACCATCGGCTACGATCCGAAGACGTTCGACCCGGCGAAGGTCGACGACGAGGATTCGGAGACGGTGCGCTATCTTACAGCCGGCGTTCTGCTGCGATTCAACCGCCTCACCCAGAAGGTCGAACCTGAGCTGGCACAAAGCTGGAAGATCTCCCCGGATGGAAAGACGCTCACATTCCATCTTCGCCCTGAACTTGAGTTTTCTGACGGCAGCAAGCTGACTGCACGAGACGTGGTGTGGTCGTTGCGCCGCGTTCTGTTGCCCGCGACCGCCGCTCCGGTTGCAGAGGAGTTCGTCTCGCCCGCCGGCGTGACCGTGGACGGGCCCAACAACGAGACCGTCGTGGTTCATTTGCCGGAACGTGTGATCGCCATCGATAAAGTCTTCGACGAGATTGCGATCGAACCCGCCGGCCGCCCATCGGAGGACCGAGTGACCTCCGGTCCTTTCTTCCTTGCCGATTATCGCCGCTCCCAATATGTTCTTCTGCGGCGAAACCCCCACTATGCGCTCCGAGACGCATCCGGCCGAGCCCTTCCCTGGGCCGCCGCGATCCGACTGGACATCCAGGAAAACATGGAGCAGCAGATCCGGCTCCTGTTGCGCGGCGAATACGATCTGATCGAGAGTCTTCCGCCTGACTATTTCGAGCTTCTGCGGAAGAGATCTCCGGGCATAGTCCGAGATCTGGGGCCCTCTCTGAACACCGAACAGATGTGGTTCAACCAGAGCCCTGCTTCTCCGCTGCCCGACTGGGAAAAGGCCTGGTTCGAGAATCGCGCCTTTCGCGTCGCTGTTTCGCAGGCCATCCACCGCTCCGATCTGGCGCGGATCGCCTATCTGGGGCACGCGACCCCGGCCTATTCCTTTATCTCACCGGCAAACTCTCTCTGGTATAACCGCTCACTCACTGCGCCACACACCGACGTTGCGGCAGCCAGAGCGGGTCTGGCCGCGGCCGGATTTCACCTTCAGGGGTCCGTTCTCGTCGATCGCGCGGGGCATCCTGTGAAGTTTTCCATTCTGACCAATTCCGGTAACGGGGCGCGGGAAAAGATGGCGACTCTCATCCAGCAGGATCTCGGCGCACTGGGCATGCAGATCACTGTCGTCACTCTGGACTTTCCTGCCCTCGTGGAACGTCTGATGCATACGCAGGATTACGAGGCATGCCTGCTGGGGCTGGCCAACGTCGATCCCGAACCGAACGCAATGATGAATATCTGGATCAGTTCCTCGCCCAACCATCAGTGGAACCCATCGGAAAAAACGCCGGCCACGCCCTGGGAGGCCGAGATCGATCGCCTGATGAATCAGCAGGCCGCAAGCCCGGTGGACGCGGAACGGAAGAGGGACATTGACCGAGTCCAGCAGATTGTCGCCGATCAGCAGCCTTTTATCTACCTTGTCTATCCCAATGCGCTGGTCGCGTTCTCATCGCAGTTGCAGGGCGTCCAGCCGGCAATTCTGGAGCCCCGTCTGACCTGGAATGTCGGACAGCTACATTTGCGGGGGGCGAGATGAACCAGGATACGCTCCTGAGCGTTCATTTGTCGGC
>Ga0335073_10015415_pt1 | contig 10688 bp, 18 predicted proteins | sample Lox_Sample_22_FD_207093 | JGI IMG/M metagenome (GOLD analysis project Ga0335073, IMG submission 207093) | Soil microbial communities from Loxahatchee National Wildlife Refuge, Florida, United States - Lox_Sample_2.2 | ecosystem: Environmental > Terrestrial > Soil > Wetlands | place: USA...
TCAATATGCGACGTGACAATTGTTCTATACTTTTAGCCCTGATACTCCCAGATCAATTGTTACCTTGGATTCCGATCTTTTCCAATATATGCATAGATGTTTTGGCGGCTCGACCCGGGCTCAACTGGAGGCTTAGCAAAATTTCCGTAACAGAGGGATACTTGGAATCTTCTCAACAGTGTAATTCCTTTTCTCAAGATAGTCGGCAAGGAATAATCCTACCTCATGTTCCGATCCGGTGACAGAAGGGATATTAATCAATTCCTTGTGCAAAGCGAAAAGTTCTGGCGATGCGTCCCCGGTTCCAAATATCGAATCCAAGCCAAACGGAAGTTTGAAAGGCAATTGATATGCATTGACATATACTGCTTGCAGAGAAAGCAATCCCAATAGCAATTGCAGTTTCATGATGATCAGAAATGAATGCACTCCTCACCTGGGCGGTGTAACGATGGACTGGAACAAAAGAAAACGAGAAACTGCGAAAAGCCGATCTTCGCCTCAGCCACATTTGCGATCAAAGTTTAAGCAGTGAGGCAGTTGAACAACAGCTGTCCATCCAAAACGTGTATTCGGATGACGCGAATTCCATCCCACTTTCATTCATATCCTCTGCAACGGGAACTCTTGAAACTGCAATGAACAAACAGAACACTTTCCTCGATTTCCTTGTCTTTCTTTCCTTGCGAGCAAAATGGCAGCAATCCTCTCTTCTGTCGCCCTGGAAATTTAGTCTTCAGGCACTCATGTATACTACTGCTCTTCGACTCTGGAGAGTATATAAGTTTGCTTTGCGAGCTATAACCGGGTACGGAAGTATCGAACGGGTTTGCAAGAATGTTACCCGGGAGTACTGGTGCGTAGAAAAAGAGAATGGAAAGGAAGAAAGGCAACTAGATTTAGAATGTCAAGATGTTAGAAAGGTGATTTGGAGAATAGGTTTACATTCTTGAAGCCGGAAGTTGCTGAATTGTTAGATGCAGAGTTCCTTTTGTCCGCTACGTTGGTTGAGGAATATGCTATGATGATCGAAGTTGGACGTGAGCAGACGGAAAAAGATACCCTTCCAGAGATACAGTTGAAGAAGACTGCAAAGGTTGTTGCAAATGGAGTTCAAGTGAAGAAGGAAATGTACAAAAGCCCAAGTTTGAGTGTGCTCATGACAGAGATGTGATGCATATCCCCTTCCTGACGGACATCATATACTCGATTATTCTTGTAGAGTACGGAAAACAACGACTTTTCCGTCAGAGCCGGGAGAACGTGAGATCAGAAACTCACCAGGACCTACTCGACGAGGTACCTTGTCTAAGTTGTACATCTCACTAAAATAGATATGGAGTCATGTGGTACTTTTGGAACCCGGTGCTTTCTCCGACAGTAGAAGTGAATTGACATTACTTTATGAAAAGGACTACGACTACATTTCTGTCGATTGGGTGAAGGTGCCTCACTCAGATAGCTTTGGCTGATATGTATAGCTTGGTTTCCAAGGAAAAATGCCAGAAACCGATTTTCGTGCGACAGGTTAATCTCCCCAACCTCGTTTCTGTGCTAACAAAAAGGACTGCTAGGATTAAAACAACTCCATTCGTTCTGCACGACCTATCCTGAATTAGCACGACGAATGATAATCGAATCCGGTTCATCTCAGTCTCTTCAAATTGACGAACCATGGTATCCCTTCGCACTAATGGGAATCCATATCACTCGCACTATCTTGGAAACATTATCAGGAGGACTGTTACAGAAGACTATAATAATGAAGATCCGTGGAAATATCGTAGAATCTGTTGCGAGGACATGTCAAGATCTTTATGGTTGCCTGATTTGAGTGGTATTACTGACCATAGATCAAATGGTTGAGGAATTTCATGCATTTTGGATGGAACAGGTTAGACAGGGAAATGTTAAGAACATATTTGATTTTGAAAGGGTTTATCGCGAGTTTAAGAAAAGTAAATGCATGTTGTAATTTTGGTGGTCCGTTGTACAGATGTTCACAGCTTGAAGAATGAAATCACAGTTATTGCATCTCGGACGCATTACAAGTAAGAGAGGGATATGTTTTAGACGTATAGAAACTATCTAAAAGAAATGACGATAAAAGAACTATTACCACTTCTCACCTAGCCTCGGGTGGACTATTTGTATTGAACTGCCGGCACGATAGTCGTGTGGACATATGAAGCCGTTTCGGAGAAGGTTACTGCTGTTGTGATGCTTGTATGTCCTTAACTCGGGATTTTCGTCGACCTCTTTCATATTCAAGTGCGTCCATAAGCTGAGCCAATATTTTGCACCCTTCCAGGCTTCTTCCTTCGAGTAAGTTGGCTGACTATGTTCTCCGCCTACAAGACCGTCTTCCGGATGGAGAACAAAGGCTTCAATTCATTCTTGACGTTTGTCGGGGTGTTCTTTATCCTCCGGATGTTCGTCAAGATGCTTCATCATTAAATGGGTTTGGAGATTCCACCACCACTTTTCGTGTAGTTCCATTTCCCGATATAGACGCGGAAGCTTCTTCTCAAGACGCCTACATCGGTCAAATTTGGCGCTGTAGCGTTCCCAGTCCTCAGACGAGATCCCATACTTTCCCATTACTGATTCTGGATGCTCCCGATGTTTGAAGCACATCCACAATTTGTCGTAGTCTTTGGTTTCCTTTCCGTCGCATTCCTCTGGCTCTTCCTCAGAGTTGGTCAACTCTTCCTCGAAATTCCCCAACTCTTCATCCCATAGTTAGAATGTCTTCTTTGTAGCCAGCTGACTGTTCCTCGTTGTCTTCTAGCCAGTCCGGATCATGGCACGCTTCGTGACGGCATGGGAATACGTCGCACTTCTTTCCAGTCGCTGGGTCTCGTCCTAGGCGCAGACGTCGTCTTGGTAAAGGAGATTGGGATATTTGTCCATAATCGACTGCATGAGGACCAAGGAGGGTTGAGGCCAGAGTTTTATCTTGAGTCTGGAGCTCCGCCGAGTTTTACATTTGTGAAACTCGGCCGAGAGCGCGACAGAATTTGTTTGATCCGCTCGTCGTTCGCCCGCTTCGTGTGAGCTTGTGGTAATAGGATTGAGCCCGCGGTTGTGAAAGGGACAGCCAACGGTCCAGTATTGGGCATGAATTACACTTCCTGGTATAGACTTTAACCCATTATCAAAATCTCCTGAATACTACGACATCAAAAGTACGCGTTCCAAGCGAACCGATTGTTGGCACCGGTAGGTGATGCACCAATTGCGCATTTCTTTGAGATGGCGACGAATATGATAACTTGCGTCTTTCAACCGTGTCCACTGTCGCGCATTGGCCCTTGCGGAATTGAGGGGATTTGGAATCCCAACAATGTTATCACCTACAATTAGCTCTCACCAGAAGGGAGGGCACTAATATTGTCAGCTTCCAACTGATATTGCATTGCATTTGCAATATCCAAACTCTCTCAATCCAACAAGGACCCAAGCGATATTCGCTGCTTCCTCGTCAGGTGTTTTCAAAGACCGAATGTTGAATTCAGGAGCGTTTTGCCACTAAGGTATAGCCGGGAGTATATTGAATTGCTTTAGGAGACAGTCAGCATACCCGACATGATTGATCGATGGTACCAAAGAATCTAGGTGGGATCTTCGAAGAGAAGGAAGTCAGTCTGTCTAATTGGATATTTCTTTAAATATCTATGATCTGTCGAAAACGAAACTTTGGAATCTTCTTCTCCTTCTTCCATCATTCCATCCATCATCGTCCTTATCATGGCTCTTCAAAACTCAAGAAGCAAGAGAATCCAGCACATTCTCCGTTCCTCTGGCTAGGCATCTGAAGATCAAAGGTATGCTGTTCAAGTTTCAAGGCCAGGAACCCAGATATACAACTTTATCTGCCATCAACAGGCCACAGCGATTCCGTCCAAACACATAACCAACGACGAAATCAACGAAATCATGAACATAATTATGTTTTCCTGGCTTTTGCAGAACAGTGATCGATCTGAATTTCATGACCGCACAACAAACATGCTTGAGGCATCCACGATGCTACAACGATTATGCGACGTCAAATCTACCTCCCAGCTTGTCGTCGTCCAATTTGAGTGTAAGAAAGATGATAAGCTTCTCAAAATCGAATTTCCTATCTCAAGAGGACTGTCGGCTTGCCATACAAAGGCACGGTCCGTCAGTACATTTGTGGTTTAGATAGTATAACTCCTGTCCCTGACTTTTTAGATATTTCCATTCAGGCCATTGGTGCTGGTGCTGAGTATACTGGCGAAGCAACAAAGACGAGCACGCCTGTTGATATTGGGAGGTCTAGTATTAATGATACTGGAGATCGGATGAAGTACCAACCCAATGCGCGTTCTAGGCTCCAAGACCGAAACCACGACTCTTACTCCCAAAATACCAGGCATCTCACAAGGTACTTTCCCGTATGTGCTTGTTTCTCACTGAAGACATAGAAGGGACCATGATGCATCTCAGTACTGTGCGTTCCATGACACTTATGGGCATTCTCTAGAAAAATGCCGACAGAAGTGGATGGATAATGCCTACCTGGAGTTCCACAAGTACAATGCCACTGGAAGACCGTTTAAGCCTGTAATCTTCCTACTCCTGACTGTCTTTCCTACCTTTTCTTTCAAGAAAATTGAAATCTGATTCTCTTAATGTGATTACAAGCTGACAGCATAGGTCTACCGAGTAATCGAGCGAGTCCTGCAAACCGGAGGTTAGGTGTCCCGGGATAGGCAGTACGCAAGCCGCCTGAAAAGAGACTTTCTCAAATCACAATTGGATAAAATCACTCCGAAAGAAAATGGAATAGCTGCGGTGTCGAAGAGTGAAATTGTGGATTTGTTAAGGGTGGTTCTAGAGGAATGGGAGGAGATGGACGATACAGGATCTGACTTTGAAACATCAACAGAACAAAGACTTCAAAGCAACAAAAAGCTCAAATCGCAGGGCTGGGATCCACTTTATTTCGAACAATCTTCTCAAGGGCTCATGCGCAATTATAAAGCAACAGTTACGAGGGCTGAAACAACCGCTGCGATTGTCTTCTCAAGAAGTGTGGATCAAGTCACGATGCCGTACAGGGGAAATGTAAGACAAATCATTTTGGGAATCGAGTGTACCCCCTTATTGCATCCCTCTAATCGTCTAGCCATCGAATTGGAGTGATATGAATCAGATAGTTTCTTTTTCTTTCTTTTGTTGCATTGGAGTGAATTGCATTAGGTGTGTATAAAGCTTTACAACCTACAAGTGTGTGCATGGGTAATAATTAAGGAAGAATAATTCCATTCAATGCTATGCTCATACTCCCTAACTATCTCCCCGCCTACCTACCCTTGTCACCGTTGAGACCAACCCATACGAAAGAGGCTTTTGCGAAGCCTAATAAAAGGATGTAAACCTTTCAGTCTTGGAACATTGTACAGCTACATAACCAAATTCGACTTCTACGAGCACTGCTCTAATTCCCACCAACAACTAGACGGTCATGGAAATCGATTGTTGATTGACTTCCTATATCAAAATCACTTACATCAGAATAGATATCCGAAGGTTTGAGAGTATGGCTCCATTACAATTATCTAATTAGTAGGACGTCGCGTTTAATTCTGAGCGGACACGGCTCAGCCTCTTTTTCTTCTTTCGAATTGCATTTTCGATGATCCACTCACAAATCCTGCGGCTGGTGTATACCTACGAATGATAAACAGAAGTTCTTTATTCTGTTCTCTTCTTTTTCGGTTTTGTGTCTCTCAAGGAGAAACTTCGGCAAGGACTATGCATATGTGAGGATGACTTACCCCGTTAAAACACCTGCTAATTGCGACCAAAACGAATTTGAAAATCGTCTCTTCCCACGGTTCGGCATGCATCCGAGGATGAGGGAGAGACAAGGGAAGACTGATAGCAATTCCCGTCAAGTGCGGAGGAACGTTTGAATTGAGAATGAATTTAATCATTTTTATTTTAGGCTAGGTCTCCCGATATCGCCTGGCTATTGTCGTCAGTGGAGGCAGCGAAATGTCAATACGAGTATTGGACTATTACAAGTGTACGTGAAATCTGACAATTTGTTCACTTCAATTGTTAGCTACACAACCAACTTGGCTCCTGCAAGCCGCTTCAATGCAGACTGAATTACAAGTTGACGGCACGGTGTATCGTATAAAACTTGGAGGGATGCATTCCTAGCTAGGATTTGATGTCGGGTTCCTGGAGTTCGTGACTGCGATGACAGATCATGAGATTTCCGGCCGCGGATCAGCCGGTCCGTGTGCGTATCCAATAAAACCCCGTCGCTTGGGCGAGGTTGGTCGTCACTGGTGCCGATCCCAAAGATAAGCTCATCCGTCTTCCCAACTATCCCCTTATCATCGTCCTAAACATCATCATATTCATCGACTTCTGGTTTTCAATTGTAGCAATCATGTCAGACGGATACCTGAGCGCCGCTGCCTACGGTAATTGACCCTAATTCTTGTCGCAAGTAGACTAATGTGAAAAGGCAAGGACAAAGTTAAACTTCTCAAAGTTCACAAGGACCCGAAGGACCCAAAGAAGCAATCCGTCGTTGAATTGACCGTTCAAATTCTCCTTGAAGGGGAAATTGAAACATCTTATACAAAAGCAGATAATTCCGTTGTTGTCGCTACCGACACCATGAAGAATACCGTCTACTGTAATTTCCGAGTTGTCGGGTTTTGTCTAACCGCAGATTTGGCTAAGAAGAACCCTGTCTCTCCTCCTGAACTATTTGCCTCCATTGTCGCCGCCCACTTTCCTGCTACTTACAAACACATCCACGGCGCCAAGTGCACTGTTCTCCAACACAAATGGACTCGCATCTCCGTCAACGGAACTCCACATAAACACTCCTTCCTCCGTGACGGAGAAGACCTCCGTGTCGCCAAATCCTATTTCCAGCGCTCAAAGGGCTTCACTGTGACTTCCGGCTTGGAAAATTTGTTAGTCCTCAAATCCACTGGTTCTGCATTCTACGGACACATCAAAGATAAGTACACTACTCTCCCGGACGTCTACGATCGAATTTTCTCCACTGAAGTCACGGCAAGTTATACTTGGCGACATTTCAAGGATTTGACTGATGTCATCAAGAACGCATGGCTTTTCGATGAGGCTTTTGAAGGCGTCAAGGAAACTACTTTGAACACTTTTGCCACGGATAATAGTGCAAGTGTTCAAGCCACTTTGTACAAGATGACTCAGATTATTTTGGCAAAGTTCAAGGATGTACAAGATGTCAGTTATGCACTTCCTAATAAACATTATTTCCAAATTGATATGTGTATGTTCCCCTTTTTCCAAGATGGGTTGTTGATTTAGCTTTCCTTGATACCAAGAATACGGGTCCTGATGCCGAAGTGTTCAGGCCTGAAGCTTATCCTGCTGGGTATATAACTGCAACTGTCTCTAGGAAAGGAAGTAAGCTCTAGATTAGTTGTGTCGGGTTTTGGATATCTCGGTTAGCTGAGAAGAGAGGAGTCTATGCAGATTGTATCATATCAAACAATCATGTCGTTCGTTGCAATTGTTCAGGACTGGAACTCGTCGATTTATTTATATAAAACTAAAATGACATTTATTGACCGCCGTATGATATAACTGTTCGCTCCGCTTGTAGCAATGAGCTCTATCGTGCGACTTTGAATGCTACTACGGACGGCCATTCCAGTAAAACAGCAGTCGAGTATTGAGGATGGCTGCCCTGCAGCAGGGACGAAAATTGTTTCCAGGACTTTTGTGAACGACATCGTTGGGGATTCATTGAAGGACCGAGAAATCTCTAATGAATCATCTTGTTCGACAGATGCATGACCGCAATGAAGGACAGCTGCAGCTGCAGCATCCAAACGAAGAAGCAACGTCTAAACGAAGCAGAATTACTCATGTATTGGAAGCGCCTGAATTAATAGATCTGCAGCTAAATCTGATGCCACACAATATTTAACTTGGTGGCACTCGCATATCGGCCAGCCGGCACCTCCGACAATCACTTATCAGCAGTCGCCACCGCCATCCTCCAGCTTCGCAATTCTCAAACACCACAATGACCAAATACTCCGACATCTTCTATGAACCAAACGTGACAGAACACGGACTTCCTCGAAATCCATTCAAGTCATGCGTTGTTCCCCGTCCAATTGGTTGGATTTCCACCCTTAGCGTTGATGGAGTTCCGAATCTCGCTCCGTAATTTCCCTTTGTTTAAGGCAATCCTTTGTTCTAATGCAGATAGATACTCTCAATTCCAGCAACTTACATATGATCCTCCGTATGTGATGATTGCAGCAAATCATATGGATGGTAGGAATCGCAAGGATACATGTACCAACATTGAGCAAACCGGTGAGTTTGTATGGAACATGGCTACCTACGATCTTCGCGAAGCAGTCAATAAAACAGCTGCTGTCTTGAAAGGAGATGAATTTGAATTTGCAGGACTTACTAAAGAACCTTCTAAACTTGTTAAACCCTGGAGAGTCAAGGAAAGTCCTATTCAATTTGAATGTAAATTGTATACTAGTTTGCATTTACCTGGAGCGAGTGTTCCTGGGAGAGTCGATGTGATTATTGGAAGGGTAGTTGGAGTGCATATTGCTTCAAGGGCTATTAATGAGGAAGGATTGATTGATTTGCCCAAGCTTAAGCCGATTGCTCGGTGCGGATATTATCAGTATAGTGTTGTTGAACGGGTATGTATCCGATTGTTGACATGCTGAGGTAGGTCTTTGATATGATTGTTCCGAGTGTCGACGAGGAAGAGGATGCTATGGATCTTCGGGAGAGGCTTGCAGGCTTAGAAGGCACGCCGGTGCGGGCGAACGGATTCCATTAGGATTACCGCTGCCCAATCTCCGAGTGCGTCGGATCTCACGTATACTGTTGTTCATCTCCTGAAATCTGATTGCTAAACTGTCGCGCAAATGTTTTCAAGTGTCTAAGAGTCCATAAATAGAGTCATTCAAAACAATTTCATTTCATGATCTTTGCAAGAAACCCGAACTGATAGACCGTCGGATGTGTTCCGTGCCAAGAGAAACAATTTCACAAGTCGAGGATGAAATTGAAGGATCACTTGACATATATGTGTGAAACTGGTTAACATTTGGTAAGCAGTGATGGGAATTAGCAAACTTCTCCTGAGTCGTGGATTAATTGTTTCGAGTCGAGGCTGTTCTCCGACAGTTGCACTTCGGAAATTTAGGGCCCCTGTTTACCCCCACCACGAAATGAGTGCCGTATAATGTAACCGTAATCACAGTTAGAGATTTATTTCAGGGGGTTGATCTGCAGACAAGGCGATTGGCTGTGTGTGCCCGCTTAGATATGCCGCAGTGCGATGGTGGCTCGACCCCCTTGCTCCTCTTTTGATCCTTGTTCCCACCTCTGCTTCAAACTTTGTTCCAGAATTCGTGCACCCGCGATATCCAGATGTGCTTATTTACATACACACAACGCTTCTTCTGGTGAGGAATAGACGAGGCTAAAGCTTGATGCCTCAGTCTGAAACCGTGTTTACTTCACACATTTCCCTCAAGTGATATTTACTGTAACACGAATTGCCTCTCCTTCATATCATATTCACGAGGCGTGTGCACGGACGTCACTCAGGTACAGACGTCGGAGAATATCTATCACACTTTAGATTCTTTTTCAATGCGCCTCTTGCCCGCCTGCCCGCCGCGTCCCATCAAAACACCGACCAACTCTGTTTTCACTCCTTGTGTCCTCATCAACAACATCCCATCGCTGGTTTCGACGGCAAACACTTTGCTACATCTTCACGTTCGTTTCTCCCCAAAAACAACAAACCCTTCACGGCACACTGTTTTCTACACTAAAGTCGTTACAACAAGTTTGATACACTAAAGTCCTGCGTCTTATAAACCCCGTTCAGCATTCGTTCCCTTCGTCCTTTCCTTTCCTTTCCCTTCCGAGGCCAAATCGTCGGGACAAACGCGCTTCTATTAATATCTTCTTGACGGGAAAGAATGTCATTAAAGGTACCACTGCCCCGCCCCGCTTCTCTTGGCATTCCCTAGGTCGTGCACTTGTGAAGTCTCGTTGTACTTTGTTGTCAATGGTTCTTGCTAAAGCCTTGAAGGTAGAGATTGAAATCACGGTTGATGCGTTGAAGGCATATGATGCAGGAGACTATGATACCGCATTACAGAAATTCGAGGTATCTCTTCCCTCTCTAGTTTACTGAGATTAGCAAATTGCCGATTCTTCAAAAGTATTCTTTAATATGGGGATGATACATGCTACTAGAGGAGAACATGAACAAGCTGTATCTCTTTTGTGGGAGAGTGTTAATGTTAGATTTCAAACTACATTGAAGCAACGAATTTGGACCAGTATCTTGCGATTGCCTATTTTCAGGAAGGTGTGTCTAACTTCCTACTTGCGAAATTCGAGGATGCACTTGCTAATTTCAATGATGCATTATTGGTATTGCCCTTGCTAGGAAATACTAATAAAAGTATCTTCGAGGGAATATTTGTATTAACTATGAACAACTGGGTCTTAAATTCAAATTGTATTCTTGCGAAGTATTGTTCAATCGCGGATTAAGTTATATCTACTCTGGAGACATGGAAGAAGGAATGCAAGATCTCAACTATGCGGTTAAAGAGAAACAAACAGACGAACACAAC
>Ga0335073_10015416_pt1 | contig 10688 bp, 9 predicted proteins | sample Lox_Sample_22_FD_207093 | JGI IMG/M metagenome (GOLD analysis project Ga0335073, IMG submission 207093) | Soil microbial communities from Loxahatchee National Wildlife Refuge, Florida, United States - Lox_Sample_2.2 | ecosystem: Environmental > Terrestrial > Soil > Wetlands | place: USA: Florida...
GATGAACGTCTACGCCGGCGCGAACCGGGTCGCGCTAACGGCATGACGCGCGGCACGGGCCGGCCATGAGGCCGACGGACGGCGGTGCCAGGCCCGCGCCGCGCGCGGCCCTTGAGCGCTGGACGGAGTCGCTGACCAGGGCCGGCTGGTCGGTGCCTGGCGCGGACGCCGAGCCCGTCCCTGTCGGCGACGCGCTCGGGCGGGTCACCGCGGCACCCGTCGCGGCCCGCTGGCCATCGCCGCGCTCGGCGTGCGCGGCGATGGACGGCATCGCGGTGCGCGCGGCCGACCTCGCCGGCCATGCGACGGCAGGCCTCGCCGGTGACGGGACGGTGCGGCTGCCCGCCGGGTCGTTCGAGTGGGTCGATACCGGGGACCCGATGCCGGACGGCATGGACACCGTGGTGATGCGGGAATGGCTGCTGCCGCAGGAAGACGGCGGCGTGATCGTCACCGAACCGGACGACGGCCGGGCAGGCGGCCTGGCCTGGCCCGCGGTGGCCGGCCGGCACGTGCGGGCGGCGGGCGAGGACTTCGCGGCCGGTGAGCCGCTAGTACCCGCTGGGCGGCGGCTGCGGCCCGGCGACCTGGCCGCCGTGGCGGCCGGCGGGCACGCGACCGTGCCCGTCGCGCCAAGGCCCGTGGTGGCGGTCATCCCGACAGGCGATGAGATCCGGCCGGTCGGCGCGGCGCTGCGCCGCGGCGACATCACCGACACGAACTCGGTCATGATCGCCGCCCGGTGCCGGCAGCTCGACGCGGTGCCCCTGGTCAGCGCCGTGGTACCCGACGACCCCGACGCGCTGGCGGCGGAGCTGCGCCGGACGGCGGCGCAGGCGGACCTGGTGCTCGTGATCGCCGGGTCAAGCCGGGGGCGCGGCGACCACGCCGCCGCGGTGCTCGCCCAGGTCGGCGGCGTCGCGGTCGCGGGCGTCGCGGTACGGCCCGGTCATCCCGCCCTGCTCGGCCACGCGAAGCGGCCCGAGGCCGGCCCTCGGTCCGGCGTCGCCCCGGTGATCGGCCTGCCCGGTTACCCGCTGGCCGCGGCGGTGATCTTCGAGCTGTTCGCGGTGCCCGTGCTCGGGAGGCTCACCGGCCAGGCGCCCGCCGCCGAGCACGTTCGCGCCCGGCTCGACCGCGACTGGTCCTCCCCCGCCGACGTCGAGGACTGGGTGCTCGTCACGCTCGGCCCCGCCGGACCCGACGGCCTGCCGTCCGCCACGCCGGCCAGGCGCGGCGCCGGCTCGATCAGCCAGCTCGCCCGCGCCGACGCCTGGTGGCCGATCCCCGCGGGCCAGTGTGACCTCCCCGCGGGCACCGCGATCAGGGTGCTGCCGATCGGCCCGCCCAGCTGACCGCGACCGATGACCTCGCCAAGGAGCTGCCAATGAAAGTCCGTATCGGGGTGTCGCTCGGCGCGGAGGGCGCGCCTGACGGGTTCGCCGCCGCGGTCGACCTGCTCGAGGCCACGGGGGTCGACTCGCTGTGGCTGCCTGAGCACGTGTACGGGCCGGCCGTCGACCCGTTCACCGGAGTCGCGTTCGCGCTGTCCAGGACCAGGCACCTGAAGGCGGGCACCGGGATCTCTGTGCTGCCCGGCCGCCACCCGGCGCTGGTCGCCAAGCAGCTCGCGTCACTCGCGGGACTGGCGCCACGGCGGGTGCTCCCGGTGTTCGGCCTGCAGCCCGCGGTGCCGGCGGAACGGGCGGCGTTCCCGGTGCCGACCGGGCCCGGGCAGCGGGCCGCGGTGTTCGACGAGGCGCTGACGCTGCTGCGGCTGCTGCTCACGGCGGACGAGCCGGTCACGTTCGAGGGGCGGTTCTACTCGGTGTCCGATGCGGTCGCCGGGCCGCGTCCCGCGCAACCGCTTGACATCTGGCTCGCCGGGTCCGCGCCGGGGGCGCTGCGGCGCGCCGGGCGGCTGGCGGACGGATGGCTGGGCTCGTTCATGACGCCCGACGAGGCGGGCGAGGCGGTGCGCGTGATCCAGGCCGCGGCCGCCGAGGCAGGACGCCAGGTGGATCCGGATCATTTCGGCCTGAGCATGGCGATCGCGTTCGGCCCAGTCCCTGACTCGTATGCCGCCTCGGTCGCCAGGCGGCGCCCCGGCGTCGCGCCTGAGTCGCTCATGGCCGACGGGTGGGCCGGGGCGCGGCGGCTGATCGCGGCCTATGCCGACGCGGGGCTGAGCAAGTTCGTCGTGCGGCCGGCCGGCGGTAAGGCGACGCTGGCGGAGTTCCTCGACGGGTTCACCAGAGAGCTCATGCCGCTGCAGACGTGACGTCGGCCGGGGCGAAAAACGGGGCGACAGCCAAGCCGTGAACCGGCAGGATTTCCGACATGGCTGCCCCGGCGCTCCGTGTCACATCGCGCAATGCCCGGTTCCAGCAGTGGCAGGCGCTGCTGGGGAACAGGAACAAGCGCCAGCGTGCCCGGGAGTTCCTGGTGCACGGCGTGCGGCCGATCACCGTCGCGGTCGAGCGCGGCTGGCCGGTCCGCACGCTGATCTTCGACGGGGACCGGCCGCTGTCTGGCTGGGCGCGGGAACTGCTGCGCACGGCCTCGGCCGAGCGGGTGGCGATGTCGCCCGAGTTGCTCGCCGAACTGGGCGACAAGGACGAGACCGCGCCCGAGGTCATCGCGGTCATGCAGATTCCTGACGACGACCTGGAGCGGATCGCGGTGGGACCGCGGTTTCTCGGGGTGGTGTTCGACCGTCCGGCCAGCCCGGGAAACGTCGGGTCGGTCATCCGCTCCGCCGACGCGTTCGGCGCGGGCGGCGTGATCGTGACGGGGCACGCCGCGGATGTGTACGATCCCAGGTCGGTCCGTGCGAGCACCGGTTCGCTGTTCGGCGTGCCCGCCGTCCGGGTGCCGTCGCACCGCGAGGTCATGGCGTGGGCCGCGCGGCGGCGGGAGCGGGGCTGCCCGTTGCGTATCGTCGGCACGGACGAGCACGGCGCGGCCGACATCTTCGACTTCGACCTGACCGGCCCGACGCTGCTGCTGGTCGGGAACGAGACGCGAGGCCTCAGCACCGCGTGGCGCGAGGCGTGCGACGGCATGGCGCGCATCCCCATGACGGGCACCGCCAGCTCGCTCAACGCGGCGAACGCGGCGACGGCCGTCCTGTACGAGGCGGCCAGGCAGCGGATCGCGGCGGCGCGGCACTGACATACCGAACGGGTGCGTGCTGCGCCCGATCCGCCTCGTTACGCCGTGGTCCTGTGGGATGCGGTCACCAGCCGCGGAACTGGCCGCGGGCGGCCCAGAAGGCGGCGAGCGACGCGGCGCAGGCGGCGACGGCGACGGCCGCGATGAGGCGGCGGTCAGGATCGTCCGCCGTCCAGCGCCTGACGAGGCCCGCGGCACGGCGCGCGAGTCCGACCGCGAGATAGACCGATCCGGCGCTCGAGAGCGCGGCCAGCGCCCCGCCGGCCGCGTCGAGCGCCGCGGCGACGTACCGGCGGCCGGCGATGTCACCCGCCACGAGGTGCCCGGCGTTGCTCACCGACAGCCACAGCGACCGGTTGACCGCGGGAAAGTGCAGCAGGAGGTACCCGACAGTGAACGCGAGCAGTGGGATGACGCACAGCACCCAGGCGGTGATTATCCACCGGGCGGGACGGCGGAGCGCGGCGACGTGGGTGTGGCGTCCCCGGGCGAAGGCGGCGCCGAGCACGGGCGCGACGCGGGCGAACAGGTCGGGCACGCCGACGAGGTCGCTCAGGATGAAGTACCCGTCAAAGCGGACGAACGGCAGCAGCTGCTCAAGCATCTCCAGGTGGGTGACGGCGATGGTCAGCAGGACGACCTGCTCGCCGGTGACCGCGTAGCAGCCGGCCAGCGCGAGCATGAAGATCGCGTTGAAGTACACGCCGCCGAGGTCGGTGCGCAGGCGGCCGGCCCTGCTGAGCCGGTAGGAGTCGGTGACGTCGGTGAAGAACGACGGCCAGACCAGGTAGACGCCCACCCCGATCCGCCCTGGGCGGGCCCCGCCGTAGCGGCACCCGGCGGCGTGCCCGCACTCGTGAAAGACGGCGGAGGCGATCGTCAGGACTGCCACCAGCAGTAGGTCGGCCGGGTCGCCGAGTACCTGGCGGTACGCGGCGGACAGCCCGTGGAGCACGAAGAGCCAGTAATCCATGACGCCGACGCCGGCGATGACGGCCACGATCACCGGCCAGTGGAACAGCGGGCGGAAGAGCGCGCCCGCGACGTTGGCGGCCGCCGCGGGGAACAGCGTGGCGCGTGCCCGCAGCGCGAGCAGCGGGCTGGCGGTCGGCAGCGCGGCCTGGTCGGCCGGGCTGGCTTGGCCGGCCGGGTGGCACGGCTCGCCGGCTACCACGCCGAGCGGCGCCAGCTTGTCGGTGATGACATAGCTGACCTGGCTGGCGCTGAGCGACCGGCCCAGGTCGCCGCTCACCAGGGCCGCGATGGCGCCGGGTGCCCTGGTGCCGTCGATGCGGCAGGCGACCAGGTACAGCAGCAGTGACAGCTGGATCATCTGGCCGTCGGCTCGCCTGATCAGGGCGTGCGGCTGCGCGAAGCCGCTGTCCCTCAGCTCGCCGAGCAGTTCGACCCCGGCGGCAAGCCGGGGCGGGTATGCCAGGTCAAGGCGCACGCGTCGTCCTCCCTCGCGGCGGAACAAGGGAGAACCGCCCGGACAGGCCGGGCGGTCCTCCCGCTGGACGGGCTGTTAGTTGCAGCCGCCGTCGTAGCCCCAGCCACCGCCGTAGCCGTTGCCGTCGCCGTAGCCCCAGCCACCGCCGTAGCCGTTGCCGCAGCCACCGTCGTGGCCATAGCCGTTGCCGTAGCCCCAGCCACCGCCGTCGTGCCCGTAGCCGTTGCCGTAGCCGTAACCGTGGCCGCCGTCGTAGCCGTTGCCGCAGCCGTAGCCGTTGCCGTAGCCGTAGCCGTAGCCGTGGCCGTGGCCGATGTGGAACCTGGTGACGCACAGGGTCTCCCGGCTGGGAAGCAGCGCTGCGCTCTCCAGCTCCAGCTCGCGCATTGAGACGGCTGGCTCGTTGAACATGAGGCCTCCTTCGAGACGTGGTACTGCGGATGAACTTGTGTACGGTTGCCAACGCACGTTTCGTACGTTGCACACCGTACAGTAGCAGCCGCCACCGTGAGTCCGCAGCCGATTACTTCGAGTGAACTAATTCCGACGCCCAGTCGGCGGGCAGCCCGAGGTGACTCACCAGGACCTCGTAGGTGTCGGCGGGCAGCACGAGTCGGGCGGCGCACAGCACCGTCGCCGGATCCTCGCCCGGCGGGGTGAGCACATAGACGACGTCATCGCGGACGCTGTAGGTGACGATGACCCGCTCGTGGCCTGCCTGCACGATCCTGGCGGAGCCACGCGAAATCGGCTGGGACATCGACCTCCTCCCCCCGGGGAAACCGCGCTGCGCACTTCCCATCAATTCGGGCACATAGAAAGCACCCGCAACGACCCAGCGGGCACTTAAGACGAGGCGGTTCTATTTAGCCACAAACGTATACCATGGCCCCGCTGAGTAAAGCAAGGAACGATGACCGCCGAGCCGCCCCAATTTATTCAGTAAAGAAACCGCTGATCACCGTCGCTTTTACGGTAAATCGCACGATCAGCACATTCAGGCACCCGACCCCGCAGGCCCAGAACCACTAATACGCCGCTTTGCATAGCCGCGGGCTAGACAAATGCCGCATATAGCCGACAATCATGGGCCTGCGCTAGGTCGGTTTCCGCGACCAACCGCACACGATAACTTGAGGGCAGGACGCGGCAGGCGGACCACTCGTAATTTCTTGCTGTTATCTCAGAACGTGACGGTGGGCGAGGGCGTTCCTGGCGGGCGCGCGCTGCCCGGCGGGGCGGCGCGGAATGGTAAATTGGGCCACTCCAGCCGACCCATTCCCAGTACCCGCGGAGCGTGCCCATGCCTGCTGTCCGTCGCGCGAGGGACCACGTGCCCGGGGACCAGGCGGGCGCCGCGGCGCGAGACACGGGCACCGCCTCGTCGGCCGCCGATCCGGCGGGCACGCCGGGGCGGGCCGTCGGCCTCGGGCGCCGGCTGCGCGCGCTGCCGCCGACGGGGCTGGTGATCCTGGCCGCGACCGTACTCGCGCTCGCGGTGCGGCTGTTCCTCGTCACCAGGCCCGGCTTCCTCACCTCGGGCACGGTCGAGTACGACGACGGCGTCTACCTGGGCGCGGCGATGCGGTTGCTGCACGGCGCCATGCCGTACAAGGACTACGCGTTCGTCCAGCCGCCTGGCATCATCGTGATCGCGCTGCCCGCCGGGCTGATCGGGTCGCTGACCTCGCAGGCGACCGGGCTCGCGGTGGCCCGGGTGCTCAGCGTGCTCGCGAGTACCGCCTGCGTGCCGCTTGCCGGGCGGCTGGTGCGGTACCGCGGCGCGATCACCTGCGCGGTGGCCGCCGGGCTGCTCGCGGTGTACCCGGCGGACGTGCTGTCCGCGCGCACGCTGCTGCTTGAGCCGTGGATGAACCTCCTGTGCCTGCTCGCGGCGACCGCGGCGTTCCGCGCGGGCCGGCTGGCGAGCCCGAAGTGGCTCGCCTGGGCGGGCGTGGCGTTCGGCTGCGGCGTGGCGGTCAAGATCTGGGCGGCGGTACCCGCGGCGGTGCTCCTCGCGGTGTGCCTGATCGCCAGGCCGCCGGCCGGGACGTCGCGCGGCAGGCGGGCCGGCGCGCTGCTCGGCGGCGCGGTGGGCGGCTTCGCGGTGCTCGCCGGGCCGTTCGCGCTGGCCGACCCGTCGGCGTTCATTCACCAGACGCTGCTTGACCAGGTCACCAGGGCCGGCTCGGGAGTGAGCATGTCGCTGCGGCTGGCGCACCTGACCGGGCTGATCGACGTGCTCACCCGCACCGGCAAGTTCACGGTCCCGGGCACCACCGCGCACTCGCTGTTCGCCATGGGCGCGGAGGCGTCCACCCGCACCGTGACGGTGGGCTGGCCCGCCTTCGCGGCGGCCGCGGCCGTCGTGGCGGTGATCGCCGCCGGGTACCTCACCCGGGTTCGCCAGCGGACGCCGCTCGAGTGGTTCGCCCTGGCCACCGCGGTGCTCGCGACGGCGGCGGTCCTGTGCTACTCGGCGTTCTTCTATCACTACCCCGACTTCCCCGCGCCGTGGCTGGCCATCGCGGCCGGCACCGCCATCGGCAGCCTCGCCTGCCTGATCCGGGGCGGCGAGCCGCGCGCTCGGGCAGCCAGGCGGGTGGTCGGCGCGGCGGTCGCCGTCGTGATCCTGGCCGTCGCGGCCGCCGAGGCGCGCGAACTGGCGCCAGCGAACGTCCCTGCCAGCCCGGCCAGCGCGTCCGCGCTGCTACCGAAGGGCTCCTGCCTGGTCGCCGACCAGGTCTCCTTCGCCATCGCGGCGAACCGCTTCGCCGCGCCGAGCCCGGGCTGCCCCGACGTCATCGACTCGCTCGCCACCACCCTCGCGCTCAGCGGCGGCGTGTCGCCGCAGGGCGGCGCCGGTCTGGACCCGCGGGCGGTGGCGGGCTGGGAGGCCATCTTCGGCCAGGCCCGCTACGTCTGGCTGCAGGGCGGCAGTGGCGGGCGCATCCCGTGGACGCCGGCGCTGCAGGCCTGGTTCGCCGGCCACTTCAGGCTACTGGCCGCGTACCCTGGGTATGGCGCGAGCAAGCTTTACGTTCGCGACCACTAGGACGAGGAGACAGGGATGTCTCAGTTCGTGCGGCGCGTGCGCGCGGTGGTCAACCCGCTGTCAACCGCGGTCACCAGGTGGTGGTGCCATTCGGCCGTGCGTCACCTGCTGACGGGGTACGGCCCGACGGCCAGGCAACGGCGGCTGGCCCGCTACCGGGTGCACCGGAGCGGGCCAGCCACCGGCCCCCGTCCATCCGCCGAGCTGATGAAGCGGCGCGCGGCGGCGATCGACGCGCTGCTGCGCGCGGACCACGATGAGGGTTAAGCCCAGCCGGTCGTCCGCATCCGCGTCACCTGTCTCCTGAGTGCAAACGCCCGGTCCGCCGGGCGTGTCCCGCTCACCCGGTTGCTACCCTAAGGGCGCATTAGCCCCGTATGCAATTGCATCGGGTGGAATGGTCATGTATCCGTGACACTCCGTTTCCCTCGCGGAAACGAATCCGCACGCCAAGGCGGCCGCGGGCCGCGGTCACGTTCGCAGCAGCGCGGGGTTGTCGAGTACGGGCTGCCAGGCCACCTCGGCCGCGCCGATCAGCGCGGCGTCATCGAGCGTGCACGGCTCGACAGGGATCCGCGCGCCGTAGCCCCAGGGGCTGCCCTGGGCGACGGCCTCGCGTAGCCGGCCAGGCGCGGCCCGCAGCAGGTCACCGTGCAGGCCGCCAAGCAGCACCAGGTCCGGGTTGACCACGTTGATCAGCCCGGCGAGGCCGAGGCCGAGCCGCGCGGTGATCGCGTCAGCGGCCTCGCGGACCCGCCGGTCGGCGCGGTACCCCGCGCGCAGCACGCCGACGGCCTCGTCAAGTAGGACGCCGTCCGGTGCCGGCACCCGCCCGGCGGCGGCGAGGAAGCGCGCGGCGTCCGTCTCCACGTTGAGGCAGCCCCGGTTGCCGCAGGGGCACAACCGGCCGCGGGCGTCGACGCTCACGTGGCCCGCTTCCATGGCGAGGCCCGCGGCGCCGGTGTACAGGGCGTCGCCGAGCACGAGCGCGCCGCCCACGCCGCGGTGCTCGGCGACCACCACAAGCAGGTGGCTGGCACCGCGCCCGGCCCCGTGCCTGTGCTCGGCGAGCGCGATCGCGTTGACGTCGTTCACCGCCTCGCAGGCCGGCGGCCCGCCAGGACCGCCCCGCGGCCCGGGCACCCCGTGCTCGGCGAGCCCGGCGGCGAACAGGTCGCGGACCGGCGCGCCGTCGGGCCAGCCGGTGTACAGCGAGCGCACCGCCAGGCCCGCGGGGACGGTGACGGCGGCGGGAACGGCGACGGCGGCGCCGACGCACCGGCGCCCCGACGCGCGCAGCAGCCCGGCGGCGGCCGCGGCGACCGGTGCCAGCGCCTGGCCGGGGTCGGCCGAGACAAGCACCCGCGCGTCATCGCGGTCGACGATCGCACCGCCGAGCCCGACAAGCGCCACGGAAAAACCGTCCGGGTGCACCTGGGCGGCCAGCGCGACCGGCCCGTCCGGGTCGGGCAGCAGCCGGTGCGACGGCCTGCCCAGCTCACCGCCGCCGAGGTCACCGCCGCCGAGGTCACCCCTGTCCACGACGATCAGCCCACGGTCGCGCAGTTCCGCGGTGATCGCGCCGACGGTCGCGCGGGTGACACCGAGCCTGCTGGTCAGCGCCGACCTGGTGGGCGCGAGCCCGGCGTGGATGAGGGTGAGCGCGGTCCCCGCCAGCGTGCGCGGTACCGGGCCGGCATTCGGCTCCACCCCCGTTGTCCGCATTTCGATTAGCCTCTATCCTTATTTTGTGCAGCTGCTAAACAAAATAGCGGTGCCGGTCACCGTGCGCAACGACATCGCCAGGGCGCGGGTCGCCATCACGGTGTTCTTCGCCGTCGACGGCTTCATCTTCGCCAGCTGGGCGGTGCGCATACCCGCGGTCAAGTCGGCGGTCGGCGCGTCACCCGCGGCACTCGGCATCGCGCTGCTCGGCGCGTCAGGCGGCGCGATCGCCACGATGACGCTGACCGGGGCGCTGTGCCGGCGGCTCGGCAGCGCGCGCGTCGTCGTGGCGGGCGGCGCGTGGCTGTCGCTCGCCCTGCTGTTGCCCGCCCTCGCCAGGTCAGCCACCGCGCTCGGGCTCGCGCTCATCGTGTTCGGCATCGGCTACGGCGGCCTCAACGTCGCGATGAACAGCCTCGCCGTGGACCTGGTCGCCGCCGCGCGCCGCCCGATCATGCCGTCGTTCCACGCGGCCTGGTCGCTCGGCGGCCTGGCCGGCTCGGCACTCGGCGGCCTCGCCGCACCCGAGCTCACCCCCCTCGCCCACTTCTCACTGGTCTGCGTGCTCGGCCTGGTCGTGACCGTCACCTGCGGCCGGGTCATCCTGGCCACGCCGCCGCCCCCGGCGCACGAGGCGCACAAGGCGCCCGCCGCCGCGGGAGTCCCCGGTGACGCCGGTCATCAGGTACCGAACGGGAGCGTGCCATCCCCTGCCGCCCCGCGCCGGCCCGCCGGAGTCTGGCGGACGGTGCTGCTGCTCGGTGTGATCGCCCTGTGCTCCACCTACGGCGAGGGCGCGATCAGCGACTGGGGCGCCCTGCACCTGCACGTCGACCTGGGCGCCGCGGCGGGCCTGGCCGCCGCGGGCTACGCCTCGTTCGCGCTCGCCGAGGCCGCGGGCCGGCTGGCGGGAAGCTGGCTGCTCGCCCGCCTCGGCCAGACCCGCGTGCTGGTCTACGGCGGCCTCGTCACCTGCGCCGGCATGCTCGCCGCCGCGCTCTCCCCCGTGCTGCCCCTGGCCCTGCTCGGCTTCGCGCTCACCGGCCTCGGCGTCGCCAACGCGTTCCCCACCGCCATGTCCCGCGTCGGCCTGCTCGCCGGGCCCAACGGCGTCGCCACCGCCTCCACCCTCGGCTACGCCGGCTTCCTGCTCGGCCCCCCGGTCATCGGCCTCCTGGCCACCGCCCTGAGCCTGCGCATCGCGCTGACCACGGTCTCCCTGCTCGCCGTCCTAGCGATCATCCTGGCCCGCGCCGCCTCCCGCGACCAGGCCCCCAGACCCCA
>Ga0335073_10015418_pt1 | contig 10687 bp, 11 predicted proteins | sample Lox_Sample_22_FD_207093 | JGI IMG/M metagenome (GOLD analysis project Ga0335073, IMG submission 207093) | Soil microbial communities from Loxahatchee National Wildlife Refuge, Florida, United States - Lox_Sample_2.2 | ecosystem: Environmental > Terrestrial > Soil > Wetlands | place: USA...
TACCCCCGGATCGTCGTCCACCACCAGGGCTCTGTCTCGCATGGTTATCCCTGAAGGCTCTATCGGCATTGGGACGGATTCCTGCAGGTTCAAAGCGGAATACGCCAGTTAGGGATGAGAAGTCAACGCGCCTGCCGCAACTGGGACTCGCCATGCGCAATGGACCGGAGAACTCATCCCAGGTTGTCAGCTCTTCGTGGGTCTCATCATGTTTGCTGCCATGTGCGTCACGAACCTCCGCGGCGCGAGCCGCTCCGCTTCCATCATCAGCCGGTTCATGGCGCCCGAAATCACGTAGCTCTTTCCTTTTGTCAGGCCTTCCAGCCCCACGCGCGCCACTTTTTCCGCCGTCTCGGCCACTTTGAATACGCGGTCCGGCTGATTGGCCACTTGCTGGAATTCCGTCGTCGTCGGGCCGGGACACAACGCGCACACCTTCACTCCGCTCGACCGGACTTCTTCGGCGACTCCCTCGGCAAACAGCAGATCGAAGCCCTTCGTCGCCGCGTACACACTGTTGAACGGCACCGCCTGAAAAGCCGCCGTCGACGCGACGATCAGCACGTACCCGCTCTTCCGCGCCACCATTCCCGGCAGGTACAGCCTCGTCAGATGAACCACCGCCGTGCAGTTCACCTGGATCATCTCGGCCATCGTCCCCGGTGGAATTTCGTGCGCATACCCGAACGCGCCAAAGCCGGCGTTGTTCACCAGCATCTCGATTTCGATTTTCTTATCGGAGGTAAACGCAAATATCTCTTCCGGGCCCTGCGCCTTCGTCAAATCTGCCACCACCACCCGGGTTTCCACCTTATGCTTCGCCGAAAGCTCTCCGGCAAGCTTTTCAAGGCGATCCGCCCGCCGCGCTGTCAGCACCAGATTTGTGCCTCCCGCTGCCAGTTCTTCTGCCAGCGCCCATCCGATTCCAGCGCTTGCGCCCGTGATCAGTGCCCATTTGCCTGCCCAGGTTTTGATAGGCGTTCCCATGGCTGCCTCCTGTGGAATAGACAAGGCATGAGACCACAAACGGCGCGAGTTCGGAAATGGGAAAAAGACGCGGCAGGAAGTTGCAGGAAAATGCTTAGGCGCTGTCAGCTCGGCGGAGAAGGACCGTATCTCGAAGTTGCTCGCCCCTCTTTTTCAGGTTTTCAAGCAGCCGCTTGGCCCAGACGAACTCGGCCGCCAAAATACCCAGCGCGAGGAAAATCGTCAGCCAGCCTGGACCCGGAGTCACCAGCATGGCCACGCCAATTGCGAGCAGAGTGAACCCGAACACGATCTTCAGGTACCTCTTCCCTTGTTGGAGTGTCTTAATCCACATCCAGATTCTCCGCCTTGCCTTCCGCCTGTGCTCTTATCGGCGAAACGACGTCAGTTATTAAGATGCGCGAAGTCCATATCCGGTGACAGCAGTTCATTCAGCTTTTTTCGTTGCACGACACTTACCAGTCAATTTTTGGCGGCCGCAACTCCTTTCATCGCTCTTGCTCCATCCTATCTCCCTGCAGATAATGGACTCGTGGCGTGGCAGTGACGTCTGTCGAGCGCGTCCGCTGCGCCACACGCGGCAAATCGAGGGACGAATATGGAAATTCTCAGCGCAAAAATGGAAATTCCTGACGGCGCGAACATCATTCTGGGGCAGTCCCACTTCATCAAGACCGCGGAAGACGTCCGCGAGGCCGTCGTCAACACCGTTCCCAACGCGAAGTTCGCCGTCGCCTTCAACGAGGCCTCCGGCCCTTGCTTGGTCCGTTGCGAGGCGAATGACGATCAGTTGAAGGCCGCCGCCATCGCCAATGCCCTTGCTCTCGGCGCGGGACACGTCTTCGTCCTCCTGATTCGCGATGCTTTCCCGATCAACCTTCTGCACCGCGTCCAAGCTTGTTTCGAGGTGTGCACGATTTACTGCGCCACAGCCAACCCGCTCGAAGTCATCATCGCCCAGACGGATCAAGGCCGCGGCGTCATTGGTGTGGTTGACGGCTCCTCCCCGAAAGGCGTCGAAAGCGCCGAGGATCGCCGGGGCCGCCACGAGTTCGTCCGCAAAATTGGCTACAAGCTCTAGTTTCCTGCACCCGAAAGCGCGCCTATCCCATCCTGGTTAGCAGCATCTGACGTAGCTAACCCCTTTTCAACCCAAATAGATGTGTGGCTCTCCGGGCCCCGCCGCCGTTCAGCGCCGTGGCCCTTACGCCACGTTCCACGCCCCGCAACTTTATGGGAGCACGCGTGTTAGTTACACTGTGGATGTCATGACCAGTTCCGACGTCCAACTCATGCTGGACGTGAAGGCCGGCGACGGCGCCTCCTTTGACGTCTTGTTGCGGAAGTATCGAACGCCGCTGGTCAACTTCCTTTATCGTATGGTAAGGGACGCCGCTACGGCGGAGGACTTGGCCCAGGAGGTTTTTCTCCGCGTCTATCGCGCGCGCAAGGAATATTCTCCCAGCGCGAAATTCACCACCTGGCTCTTCCGCATCGCCACCAATCTGGCGCTGAATTCGATTCGCGACAACCGCCACCGTTCGCGCGATGTCTCGATTGATGCGCCGGTGGAAGAAGATGAAACGCCGCGCGAGCTTCCTGCGCGTGAGATGCGCATCGACGAGCGGATGGCCGAACGCGACCGCGCCGAAGTGATTCGCCGCGCCGTCGTCGCGCTGCCGGAAAAGCAGCGTGTTGCTGTCTTGCTGCATAAGTACGAGGAAATGGATTACGCCGAAATTGCCAAGATTTTGAACTGCTCGGAAAGCGCGCTGAAATCTCTTCTGTTCCGCGCCTACGAGACTCTGCGGGTGCAACTGGCCCCACTTGTGTCCCAGCCGGTGGCGCATCGCGTAGGGGAAAGAAGGCCAATATGAAGTGTGAAGATGTCGCAAGGGAACTGATTCCCTATCTCGACCGCCGCGCCAATTCCGCCCTGCGGATGGAAGTGGAAGATCACCTTGCCGCCTGCTCGGCGTGTCACGCGCGCGCTGAGGAATTCCGCAAGGTCTGGACCGCGCTCGACGAAGTACCGCTGGTCGAACCCTCGCTCAGTTTTGACGCCCGTGTGCGTGAAAGAATAGCCGCTGAGCCCGGCCCGCGCTGGTTCCGGTGGCTCGTCCCGCAACCGCGCCTGGCGTTTTCCGTCGCCCTCCTGCTGGCCCTCAGCCTCTGGGTCGCCAAATTCTCTCCGTCGGCCCGCCAGGACGAAGCTGCCGCCATGAAGGCCCAGGATTTTGAAGCCGTGAAGGATTTGGGCGTCATCGAGAATTTAGACGTCCTCTCCAAGTTCGACGCCCTTTCCGAGCTGGCACCGGTCGAATCTCCGCAGCCATCCGCTCAACCCGATAATTCCCAGCCCTCCCAGCCTGCGGACGGGGGCGGCGGAGACATGTAGATGAAATTTGCCCGCCTGATTTTCGGGCTGGCCTTGGTCCTGACGGCGGCGATGATTGCGCAGCCGGCTTCGGCCCAGCGGCGCGGATTCATTCCGCCTGGTCGCGCCTTTCGCGCTCAGCGCGCTGCGAATCGGAGAGCTGCCGGCCGCGCCAATGTCGCCACAAATCGCGGCAATCCCGCTCAGCGCGCCGCGGGCTCCTCCGCTTCTGCCGAGCACGCGGCGTCCGCATCCGCCGGCGAAAACGCGCCCGCACATCCTCCGAATCAGCAGGCTTTCGCGCCACGCGCCAATTCCGGTGAGCCTGCCTCCAATAACTCTGCTTCTCCCGAGGCAGGGAACTGGCATTCGTTCAGCAATCAGGGTGGCAACGGTGCGCGCGTTCCTCCCGCCTGGGTGCAACGGCTCGGCCAGATGTCCCCGCAGGAGCGCGAACACTTTCTCGAAAACAACCAGAAGTTTCAGAGCCTCACACCGCAACAGCAGCAGCGTGTCCGCCAGCGCGTGCAGGCTTGGCAAAATCTCTCTCCCGGCGAGCAAGAACGCCTCCGCGACACCTATCGCGATGTCTGGCAGCGCATGACGCCGCAGCAGCAGCAACACGTCAAGAACGATCTGCTCCCCAAATGGCAGCAGATGCCGCCCGACCGTCGCAGCATTATTACCGGAAGGCTGCACACGCTGCAGGGCATGACTCCCGAACAACGCCAGGCCGCGGTGAACGATCCAAAATTCATGCAGGGACTCTCGCCGGAAGAGCAGGGCGTGCTGCGCGACCTCAATTCGCTGCGCAATCCATAAAATTCTCCATGTAGTGCCCTCCGCCGTTAACCGTTTCGCAACAATTCACCGCGCTGCTCCGCATCTTCACAACCTCTTCGGCAATTTTTCACCGTCGCCCCCACTAATTGTGGCCGTGTAGTGCCGCGCGCGCCGCCTCGCTGCGTGCCGCAAGAATTTTTCGCGGAAACCTTCAACATTGTGCTTGACATGCAAATGCGCCTGCGTACAATCGTGGCACAAAGTGGGAGAAAGTGGCGCTCGGTGGTAAATGTTCTGTGGGGCTTTGCGAGGCGAACAGGCGCGTGATTCCCGGACTCGACACGCCGGACGTTCTCCAAAAAGGTCTTGATGCTGCGCGGCAACTATTTGGCGACCGTCGACGAGAAGGGCCGGGTGAAAGTCCCCGCCGACTTCCTCGCCGAATTGCAAAAATCCGGATCCAAGTTCTACGTCACCAGCGCGACCGGAGATCATGCTCGCGTCTATCCCATGAAGCAGTGGCAGGAAATCGAGCGGAAGCTGGCGAAGCTTTCCTCGTATAACAAGGCCAAACAGAAATTTCTGTCGCGCACCAATTTTTACGGCCAGGTCGTGGAAGTGGACGGACAGGGGCGCATCCTGATTCCGCCCATGCTTCGGGAGTCGGCGGACATGAAGGGCGAGGTCGACGTGCAGGGGCAATTGACATATCTCGAAATTTGGAATCATGCCCGTTTCGTCGAGAACATGAAGCAGAACCCGATCACGCCGGAAGATGAAAAGGCTTGGGACGCGATGGGCGCGTAAGTTTTGAGCGTGTTGCATACGCCGGTCCTGCTTGCGGAGGTCGTCGAATGGCTTCGCATCCGGCCGGAGGGTTTTTATCTAGATGCAACGCTCGGCACCGGCGGTCATGCAGTCGAAATCGTCCGGCGCCTGACCATGGGACGTTTGATCGGTCTGGACCGCGACCCGCAGGCCATCGAAATTGCGCGGAAACGGTTGGAAGAGTTGGAGCCGCGGGAGCGGCAGGTGACTTTAGTGCAAGCGGATTTCTCCAGAATCGGCGAGGTGGTGGCGGAACAGAATCTTCCGCATCTCGACGGCGTCCTCGCTGACCTCGGAGTTTCCAGCCTCGAGTTGGACAGTGCGGAGCGCGGGTTTTCGTTTCGCTTTGCCGGGCCGTTGGATATGCGCATGAGCCCGGACGCAGCGCTGACCGCCGATGAGATTGTGAATCGCTGGCCGGAGAGGGAATTGGCCGATTTGCTCTACCGTAAGGCGGAAGAGCACGATTCACGCAGAATCGCCAGGACCATCGTGCGGTCGCGGCCGATCCGCGATACCGCCCACCTGGCAACGGTTGTGGCAGGGGCCCAAAGGGTAAGGGGAAGGCAGAAACTGCATCCCGCGACAAAAACGTTTCTGGCGCTGCGGATAGCGGTGAATCGAGAAGAGGAGGAACTCGAGCAGTTTCTTTCACGGACCCCTGCCACTCTATCTCCCGGAGGACGCTGGATCGTCATCAGCTATCACTCCCTCGAAGACCGGCTTGTAAAGCAGAAATTTCAGCAACTGGCGCACGAAGGCGTTGTCCGCGTCTTGACCAAGAAAGTCATTCAGCCCGGCGAACAGGAAATCGAATCAAATCCGCGCGCGCGCAGCGCCAAAATGCGCGTTGCGGAAAAATTGCCGGTGGGAACGATTCCCGCCGAGGAGGTCCGGCAGTGACGGAATATTACACAGTCAAGCGCATCGACAACTCCCGGCTTTCCCGCGCGGCTTCTCCCGCCCGCGCCCGCGATTTCTGGCAACGCGTCGCCGCCGGCGCGGCCATCGCCGCCTGCCTGCTCTTCTACGCCTGGCAGCACTTCGAGTGCATTCAGATCCGTTACCAGCTCGAACACCTGGAAGTTCTTCGCGCGCAGGCTGTGGAGGAAAATCAAAAGCTCCACCTGACGGCCGCATCTCTCAGCGGCCGCGCCCGCGTCGATTCGATCGCTCGCAACGAACTCGGACTCACCGTCTCCACGCCTGCCATGAATTCGCCCGTCGAAGCCCCGGGTGAACCTGTTCTCGCGCAGGCTCGCTTACTCTCGCCGGCACGGCCCTGACGCCCATGAGCTGCGGTCCCGGCAGGTTCGATACTCCGATGGCCGGGGAGGAGCTGGACCCGAAAGGCCCGGCGCTTTCCAATGCGCCTCCGCCCCGGAAAATTCGCGTCCGCTGGCTTCTTCTCTGGATCGCCGCGGTCATCTGGATGGCCGTCCTCTTCTTCCGTCTCGCCGATCTTCAGCTCGTGCATTACGCGGACTATTTCGCCCGCGCGCAGAAGCAGCAGGAGCGCTCTTTTGAAGTCAGCCCCGCGCGCGGCACGATTTACGACCGCAACGGCCACGAACTCGCTGTCAGCACGCCGATGGACTCACTGTTCGGCGATCCCGCTGATATCACGGACCCGGCGATGGTCGCACGTCTCGTGGCGCCCATCCTCGGAGTCCCCCCCGGAGAGATTGAAGACAAGATTCACGACGCACGCACACCCGTCCGCCTGGCCCGCAAGGTTTCTCCGAATGTTGTCAGCCGAATCAGCGCGATGAATCTTCGTGGCGTCTTCTTCGAGCCCGAAAATCGCCGCGTCTATCCGCAGCACGATTTGGCCGCGCACGTCGTCGGCTATGTCGATACGGACGAAAAAGGGCGTGGCGGCATCGAATACTCTCTCGACAAGCTGATTCTTGGCCGTCCTGGGCGTGTCCTTGTCATGGCCGATGGACATCGCCAGTATTACGACCGCCGCGAAACCGCTCCCGAGCCCGGCGCCAGCGTCACGCTCACCATCGACGAGACAATTCAGTACATCGCCGAGAAAGAATTGGCTAAGGCCATGGTCGAAACGCATGCTGTTAGCGGCTCTGTGGTCGTTCAGGATCCCAACACCGGCGAGCTTCTCGCTGTCGCCAATCAGCCCACCTACGATCCGAATGATCCGGGGAAGTTTTCCGCCGAAGACCGCATCGACCGCGCCGTCAGCTTTGCCTATGAACCGGGCTCAACATTCAAGACGATCACGATGACGGCCGCGATCGAAAACGGCGCCGCAAGCCCTTCCGAATTGATCGATTGCCAGATGGGCTCCATCGTTGTCGCTGGACGCCTGATTCACGATTGGCACCCCTTCGGTGTTCTCAGCGTCAGCGACATTCTTGCCCATTCGAGTGATGTCGGTTCGATCAAAGTCGCGTTGCAGTTAGGCGCTCCGAAATTCTACAAAGCGATTCGCGATTTCGGCATCGGCCAGCCGACCGGCATCGTTCTCCCCGCTGAAAATCGCGGCATACTTCGTCCTCTCAATGAGTGGTCGCCCAGTTCGATTGGCTCGATTGCCATCGGCCAGGAGATCAGCGTCACGCCCATTCAAATTATTTCCGCCATCTCCGCGATTGCCAATGGAGGCACTCTCTATCCGCCGCGCATCATTCGCGAGATTCGGAATCCGAACGGCGACTTGGCTCCTCCCGTAAAGCCCGGCATCGACACGCATACCGTCACGGACCCGCGCACCGCCGCCACCGTGCGCGAAATGATGGAAGGAGTTATTCTGGATCCGCATGGCACGGGCAGGCCCGCGAAACTTGACGGCTACACGGCTGCCGGAAAATCTGGAACCGCGCAGAAGATTGATCCGCTGACGGGCCGCTACTATGCGAATAAATATGTTGCTTCGTTCGTCGGCTTCGCTCCCGTAAACAATCCGGCGATCACGGTTCTTGTCGTTCTCGACTCTCCGGAAGGGGCGCACCACGGTGGAGAAGTTGGCGGCCCGGTTTTCAAGAGCGTTGCACAGCAAGTCCTGGCCTACCTCGATGTTCCGAGCGACGTCCCGATGCCTTCTACCGAGGAGACCGCGAAGAATATTCCACCGCCGGCGAATCCGGCCGACGGGCACAATTCCACCGAGGCTGCGTTCCAGGCGGCCGTTGCGCGGCGCTCCACGTCTCGCGCCACGTCAGTACAGACCGTTGCGTTTGGCAGTCCGCAAGCCGTCATCGTCCCGGACTTTTCCGGAAAAACGGTCCGTGACGTTATCGAAACCTGCTCGCGCGAAGGCCTGGTTCCTGATTTGATTGGCGACGGAGTTGCTCTCGAACAGTATCCGCCTCCCGGTTCCGAGCTCATCAGTGGAGGCAATGTCACCGTCCGCTTTGGCCGCGCGGACGCCCTTGCGGCTTCCCGTGCGCGTCAGGGAGCGCAGAATTGACCGTCGTCCTGGAACGTCGGCGCGGCTCGGCGTCCCGCCGCGCGCGTTCCCGGCGAAAAGAGCTTCGAATGTCATACGGCCCCAAATCTCTGGCGGATGTTCTCGCGGGCATCGACGCGGCAAGCGTCTCCGGTCCCGCCTCTGCGCAAGTGTCTCGAGTCGCCTGCGACAGCCGCAAAGTGATTGCTGGCGCGATTTTCTTCGCGCTGCCGGGTGAAAAGGTCGATGGCAACCGCTTTGTTCGCGACGCTCTCGCAGTGGGCGCGACCGCTATTGCCAGCACCGAACCCCGCCCTCTTGGTCTCGGCGACGAGATTTCCTGGATTCAGTTGCGAACGGGGCAGGAGCGCCGCGCGCTGGCACGTGCGGCGTCGAATTTCTTCGATCATCCGGCGAGTGCTTTGAAGCTTGCCGGCGTCACTGGAACAAACGGCAAGACCACGACAACATTCTTAATCGATACGATTCTGCACACCGCTGGATTTACCACCGGTCTGGTCGGCACCACCGGCTATCGCACGCCGTGCGGCAGCCGCATTGCTTCCAATACGACACCTGAATCCCTCGATCTGCAGGAAATGTTTGCCGAAATTCGCGATGCGGGTGGCACGCACGCTGTTCTCGAGGTCAGCTCGCACGCTCTGGCGTTGGACCGCGTCTGGGGCTGCCACTTCACCGCTGCTGTCTTCACCAATCTCACGCACGATCACTTGAATTTTCACAAGACGCTTGAAGACTATTTCGCCGCCAAGCGCCGCTTATTTGAAGGCACCGGCGCAGGCGCTCCCGATGTCGCCGTCATCAATTCCGACGACCCCTACGCCGCGCGCTTGGAAGGTCTCGCGTCGCGCACACTGACCTACGGCCTCAAAGGTTCTCCGGATCTGACGACAAAGAAATTTGCGCTTGGTTTCGAAGGCCTCGAATTCACGGCTTTGACTCCCGTCGGAAAGCTAGAAATTCGATCCACCCTCGTAGGCCGCATCAATGTCTACAACATTCTCTCGGCCATCGGCGCAGCCCTCGCTCTTGAAATTCCCAATGCGAAAATCGAAGAGGGCATTGCTGCGCTGGAGCTCGTACCGGGCCGCTTTCAGCAACTCAAAGAAGGCCAGCCATTTCACGTCGTTGTCGACTACGCGCACGCCGATGACGCGCTGCGCAATCTGATTCAGACCGCGCGCGAATTGAATCCGAACGGCCGCATCATCACTCTGTTCGGCGCAGGCGGCGAGCGCGACCGCTCCACGCGCCCGCTCATGGGCGAGGCCGCCGGCTCGCTCAGCGATCTGGTGATCCTCACCGATGACAATCCGCGCAAAGAAGACCCGCTGCGGATCATGAATGACGTGGTGGTCGGATTGCAGAAAGTGAATGCGAAGTATCAGATTGAGCCGGATCGTGAAGTGGCCATCGCCAAGGCGCTCAACGAAGCTCAGCCGGGCGATATCGTCCTGCTTGCCGGTAAGGGCCATGAAAACTATCAGATACTGGCGGACCGCACCTTTGAATTTGACGACCGCGAGGTCGCGCGCTCGATTCTTCGCCGCAAAGGCTACCCAAGGCGCAGTTAGGCGGACGAGATCTTGCTTGAGGTGGGGGAGGCGGATGGTTTGTAGGGCGGGGTTTCAACCCGCCGAACGCGAGTTTCCTATCAGGGACCTTAACCCCTGAAGCCGATTCTGGCTGTAACCATCTGTTGGTCCGAGAGTTGGAGCTTGAGCGAAAAGCCCAGCCCAGTGGAGACGCGATGCGATGGACCGTGGTTCAGATTGCTGAAACTCTGGGTGTCGCGCCTCCCCCGGCTCTCGACCCCTTGCCCGGGCTGGCCGGCGTCTCGATTGATTCTCGCGCTCTTCCCGCCGGATGCCTGTTTATTGCGATACGCGGACCGCGTCACGACGGACACACTTTTGTTCCGGACGCCTTGGCGCAGGGAGCCGCAGCAGCCGTTGTCGAGGAGGGCCATATCGCCGAATACCCAGAGGCGATCCGCGGCCAGCTCTATCCTGTTTCCGACACGCTTGACGCGCTCCACCGCCTGGCCGCTCGCTCCGCCGATGTTTGGAGGAAAGCGCAGCCGGGCCGCCTCATTGGAGCGGTGGCAGGGTCTGTTGGAAAAACGACCACGAAAGAAATCCTGGCGGCGCTCGTGGCCGCGCGGTTCCGCGTACTGAAGACGCAGGGGAACTTGAACAACGAATACGGGCTGCCGCTCACGCTCTTGCAACTGGACGATTCCTACGGCGCCGCCGTCGTCGAGATGGGAATGTCCCACC
>Ga0335073_10015419_pt1 | contig 10687 bp, 8 predicted proteins | sample Lox_Sample_22_FD_207093 | JGI IMG/M metagenome (GOLD analysis project Ga0335073, IMG submission 207093) | Soil microbial communities from Loxahatchee National Wildlife Refuge, Florida, United States - Lox_Sample_2.2 | ecosystem: Environmental > Terrestrial > Soil > Wetlands | place: USA: Florida...
CAGGGTCAAATCTTTCCTTCTCGCAATCGACCGCAACCGCTTCGGCAACTTCTATCAGGGTGAGGGGTGCAATGGAAACTGTGAGCAGCTGCAAAGCGCAGTGCGCTTCTCTGCGATACTCTGCTGGGATGGTATGGAGAACTCTATCGTATGTTTCGTCCAATGTGCAGGGGAGATTTCGGAGCGCGTGTCTTACTGCCGAAACAGTGAGACATTTCCTTAGTGCGTCTAATTGACACTCAACCCATCGAAACCTAAACAACGAAAAGTTAAAATCCGCGACCGTGTAACAGGGACGTACATTCCATGTGCTCCGTTTACCAATGCTTCTTGGATCTCCTCTCTGATTTTTCCAGGCCATTCGCTTAGACGAATGTCCTCTTGAAGGCACCGATGAACATGCAAAGAGATGTCACCCGCGATACCGTCACCTTCTTGAAGACTCGTGATATTCTGCACTGTCCTCCGTAGGGACCGGGCGATATCCCGCTCATTGCGGCTGGTAGCCAACAGCCCAATTCGCTGTGCTTGCGTGATCTTTGTGATTACGTCGAAAAGATCATCTCGTTCTGAACATTCATCCAGTGCGTCCACAATCACAAACGTTCGATCCGAGTGCTGGAATAGCGAGATGAGTGTGTCGACAAGGAGGCCTTGGCCAGGTTCGCGGCTTCCGTCGCCGCAACGCCGATAAAGTGTTTCAACTTCTGCCGGGAGGCTGACAATAGATAATTGGTGGATCAGGGAACGCAACATCCCATTCACTGTTCGTTTGTTCGCATCATTGAAGTCGAAATAGAAGTAGGCGTATCTATGACCGGGAGCGGAGTTGCAGATAGCATCGACATGACTGATTACAGTTGACGAGAGTATTGTCTTCCCGGCACCAGGAATGCCGTGGACCCAGATCGATGCGATGCTTCCTTCCTTCCATGCGATGAACTGTTCGGATTCGAGAAACCATTTGCCGGTCGTAGCTTGATGTTTCTTGCGCGCAGCGTTATGATTACTTGACGGATCGGCCAATTTGATCCAGTCAAGGATTTTGGAGTGTCGCTGACTTGTGACTACCGCGTCAACTGAACTTCGCACCTCTTCCACCGTGTCCTGAATCGAAAGACTCGTCAGTAACGTGTCTCCGCCAAGAGCAAGAATGAAAATCGTCTTCTGTTTTTCGATCACACTGAGAATCTTTTCTATCTCCTTCTCCTTCCATGGCCAAGTCAAATGCGTTCCCAAATTGACTTTGACCTCCCTGGCATTTGGCGGCTTGGTTGGATCGATGCGTAATTTGGTCGCAACAGTCGTCAGGGCGCACTGACAGGACTTGAGCGGTTCATCGAGACAGGCTAGATGCGAGAGTCGGGGATCGACAGGATCGCCAATCAGGAGTTGAAGGTTTTCAAGTGTGCTTTTGAGTCCGCCGACAATGTTGATGACTTGGATGATATCCTTTTTGGCGCTTCTTGCGGACCGGTAGTATTGATAACATGCGGAAACGATTTGTTCGCTTATTTGAAGCACTTGCATGATACTGGCTGCGCCGCCAAGGGCTTCCATACTTGTCACGACGAACGGCTAGGGTGAACAGCAGATAGAAGTATGGCTAGAATGACTAGAAGTCGCGATTCTGAGGACGCAGATACAAGGAAGCAATTCACCGCCTCGTTTGGCTTATGTAAACGAGCGGGACGTCCTTGAACCTTATTTGGATCCGACATCAAGGTATTGTTTCAGGCACGTCCACTACACTGCATCGTTCCGTCGGAAGGACATTTATCCAAAAAGATAGCGATTCAGAGGAGGTGAACGCGAGCTCGGTTGCGGCATGGCGTCAGACGATTTGATCAGAGGCCATGAAATTTTAGAGTTTGCCAGGATCGGGCGAAGGGGCGTTACGTAACTGGTGCGGATTCTATGGCCCCGGAAAAAAAATTCGAGAATCCGAGGTTCCTAAAAAAAAAAAAATTAGTTCGGTTCCACATTCATCAACAGGTGTCTCCCTTGCCTTGGCCCCTTCCCCCGCCACTCACCCAACTCCCCCTCCCAGTCTCCTCCATACGTTTGCAACTCCACACCCACTCCATCGAGTCATTCTTTTTCAAAGTCGGACTGCGCCGACACTCCCTTTCTTAATATTTTTTCAACACCGCCGCTTCAGTCGCAATTGCATTAGCCGACCATGGCCAGTTCGCCCACGTCAGGCATTTTATCCACCGTCACATCCCCGCTGCGAAATACCTCGACCCCACAATCGCGAAGTAAAGATCGTTTCGAACGATATGCGCAACGCCAACCAGATGGAGAAGTCGCACTCACGGAATCCGCTTTCGTCGACGCAATAACCCCTGAAGGTGAAGACTACCATAAAATAAAACGCGAACAATACGCCATCCTCTTTTTCGTCGCGGACCGTCGTCGTCGAGGAACAGTCAACTTTCAAGATTGGATGGCATTCGAAAACCTCCTCGCTAAACCAGATGCCGAATACGACATTGCCTTTCGTCTCTTTGACTTGGACGGCACGGGCACCGTTTCCTACGACACGTTTCAAAAGGTGTTTTCGGGGAAACAGGGCGGGGAGGGGATTCCATTTAATTGGAATTGTGATTGGGCTACGTTGTATGTGGGAGCGAGTAAATCGCGACATGGATTGGATTATACGCAATTCTCGCAAATGTTGAGGGGGTTGACGGGGGAGAGGGTTCGACAGGCGTTTCACTTTTTCGATAAGAATAGGGATGGATTCATTCAGCCGGAAGAATTTCAGAAGATTGTGGTGGAGACGGCAAAGCATAAACTCTCGGATCATTTGTTGGAGAATCTGCATACCATTGGGAACATCACAAGGGGAGCAAAGATTACGTATTCGGATGTACGTGCTTTTCAGAATATTGTCCGGGAGATGGACATGGTGGGCGTCATTGTACGGAATGCAACCGGCCGGTCTTCAGATGGCAAAATCACCAAGGAGGAATTTATGGAGGAAGCAGCGAGGGTGACGAGTTTTTCGTTATTCACGCCTCATGAGGTTAATATTTTGTTTCATTTTGCTGGATTGGATTCCGAGGCCGGACGGTTATCATACAACGACTTTCAGAAAGTGTTGGATCCGAGTTGGCGGGAACCTTTTCGTGTTGCGGAAGACGCGGCAGCTCGTGCCGCCCAACTCGCTAAAGCTGCCGCCGCAAGAACGACCAATTATTTAGCAGAGGTTTTGGAGGGAGTATATCACTTTTCCCTCGGAGCTGCGGCTGGAGCGTTTGGTGCAACGGTCGTTTATCCCATCGATCTCGTGAAAACGAGGATGCAGAATCAACGGAGTTCAGTCGTCGGACAATTGATGTATCTGAACAGTATCGACTGCTTCAAGAAGGTCGTGCGGAATGAGGGTGCGAGAGGACTCTACAGAGGATTACTTCCGCAACTTGTGGTAAACACCGTTCTATCTCATATCTTAATAATGGGGTGTTGCTCCCGAAAAGGCCATCAAACTGACAGTCAACGATCTCGTTCGTTCAAAAGCCCCAAGGAAAGAGAATGGATCGCTCGCTTACCCATGGGAACTTCTCGCGGGCGGATCAGCTGGAGGCTGCCAAGTGGTATTGTCGCTCTTCACTTCCATTCTTAATCTAGATCTTCACCAATCCTCTGGAAATTGTTAAAATCCGTCTCCAAGTCCAAGGTGAACTCGCAAAAGCGGGTGTCGAATCCGCAAAACGTCAAACCGCACTAGACATCATACGAGGATTAGGAGCAGTCGGATTATACAAAGGCGCTTCGGCCTGTCTCCTCCGCGACATCCCCTTCAGCGCAATCTACTTCCCTGCGTACGCACATCTCAAAAAGGACTATTTCAAGGAATCTCCCACGAATCGATTGGGTGTAGGGCAGTTGCTCGTTGCGGGAGCCGTGGCTGGTATGCCAGCGGCATATTTCACGACTCCAGCCGACGTGATAAAAACGCGATTACAGGTGGAAGCACGGAAAGGTCAAACGCATTATCGCAATATCCGGCATGCGGCAGTGACAATTTGGCGAGAAGAGGGACTTCGCGCGTTCTTTAAAGGAGGACCAGCGAGGATCATGAGAAGTAGTCCGCAATTTGGATGTACTCTTGCGGCATACGAGTTTTTGCAACGACTATTGCCGATGCCAGGACACGAGCAACATGTTGAAAAGACGGGCACGGTGGAGGAACGGACAGCGAGTGCGCCAATGCAGTACCTGCGATCGAGAAATGCGCTAAAGATTGTTTTGGTATGAGCTCTAAGACAGAGATTGAACTAATACTTGTAGGATTTGGATGAGAATATTGCGGCGAGATACATGATACCTTATAGACAGAGGGTTTCACAGGGAAGCTAGATTGGGGGGATAGATAAAACAAAAGGCACTAGGAGGACTTTATTGACATTCACATAGCAGCATATTTTATCTTTTGACCGTCGAGTTATTTATTTTCTGCTCGGGGAGGGGTTGGATAATCAAGTGTTGCTCTCAAGAGGGAGAAAGTCACGAATTTTTTAAAAAATTGCATCCGTAAGAGGAAAAATCACTCGCGAGTAGTTGAATTTGCGCTGCATGTGCGGTCATTGCGCAATGAACGGGTGATGAGATGCGATTCTGAATTGGGCTGGGGACATTGGAGGTTTCAACTGCGAATGACATTGCTCATCTTCCACACAGAACGTCCTTCGTCCTGGTGATCACGAAATGAACATCCAGAGAGGACACGTCAACCTGTGCAACACAAGTACAGACGATGGCATACGAGAACCCGAGCTAGGGCTACATCTTTTTGGTCTCTTCGCCGTCCTGTTGAGTTCCTCTTTTGGTAAAATTCTCTTCCATCCGCTCAAACGAGGCTCAAGCTAATTCGGGGGAAAGGCGCACTATTTCCGATAGTCGCAAAGAGAGTCAAAAGACTGCGAATCCCAACATGGGTCTTCTTCTCTGTAAAACATTTTGGCACGGGTGTCATCATCGCCACCGCTTTCATCCACGTACTCTCCCCGTGCACCTGACGGCTCCTGACCCTTCTAGCTCCTTCCTAGTGCATTCTCAAGTCTAACATCGCCCTGTCTCCCTACATTCTTCACTAAAACGTATCCTTCGCTCGCCGGACTCATCGCCATGACCTCAATGCTCGTCATCTTTTTCGTCGAATTCGGATCGTCTCGCTATCTCGCACGAATTGACGAAAAAGTAATGGCCCTGCAACTCCGCGAATCCGGAAGTCATAATACAGTTACCGAACCCGTCTCCTCATTCCTCACCCGTCGCAAAGTCGTCATCAACGGCAAACAAGTCGCCATCTCTGCCGCCCTGGCGGGAGAAGCCGCTCAGCAGGCCGCAGAAACGTTGGTCGGAGAAAACGTACAAGCAGAAGCGATGGCCGAGAATGAGGATGTGGATGAGGAAGCGGCGTTGTTGGATCATCCGAATGGAGTTCGGAAAACGGATTCAAGACAGTGTTTGCATTCTGGACATCATCATTATGAACCGCCGCCGATGAGTGCGGAGAGTTGTCCGGGGATATCTGATGTTACGAGGAAAAGTCAGCTTGTGGCGGTGGGGATAATGGAGGGGGGACTATGCTTCCATTCGATTTTTGTCGGATTGACATTGGCTGTCAGTCAGGGAGGGGGATTTGTGAGTTTACTTTCGGCGATAATGTTTCATCGTATGCCCCGCTGTTTTGGGGAGGTTGCTAATTGCAGAAACGTTTGAAGGAATGGGTTTGGGAGCAAGGATTGCGACTCTTACCTTTCCTCGGAGATCTCTCCGGCCATATATGATGGGGATGGCGTTTGCGGTGGTGACCCCCATTGGAATGGCCATCGGTCTATCAATCCGGACGTTGTATTCACCGACATCACCCGCCGCATTGATCACCACCGGCGTGTTTGATGCGATATCATCTGGACTGCTGATATATGCGTCTCTGGTGGAGTTGCTCGCACATGAGTTTTTGATGGGAGACATGAGATTTGCAAGGGTCGAAAAAGCTGTTTTTGCCGGAGTTTGTATCGTTGCTGGAGCCGTGGCTATGAGTCTATTAGGACTCTGGGTTTAGGTGCATTGTTTGGTTTAGGGACGGGTTTAGAGGGCTAAACAGCCGGTTGGAATTGTATCTATAGAATGTTGGAGACAATTGCGCTTCAGTTCTCTGTTATAAGGTTATGTCCAGTGAATTGCTCCTTTAGTCTCGGTGCGTCTGACGCCGATAGCCGAAGCGCTCAAGCTATTTATATGGGACAGTGACGTACAGATTCTGATCTCCTGTCATTCCAAAATTAAGAGTCGCCGGGTCCCGGTGTTTGAAGGCGCAGGCGATCCTGTTTAATTAAAGCGGAACAGCCCCGTATATCCCTCCCCGGTTTTGACAACCTCTCGATTCAATTCCATTGGCTCTTTCATAATGTCTATAGACCCTATCACCACCACCGTTACCCGCTTGATCATCTGATGTCATGACAGGGAACAACTGTCTGCCAAGTTTTCTTCCTCTTTCCGGTATTGACAACAAGGAGAATTTCCGTAATAATCATAGAGTGTGATCTCCAAGATTTATCCTGAAAATATTGGAAAGCGGAACCAAACTTGGCGGGCCACTTGTTCCCCGGCGTGGGACGATCAGCTTCCGCACCGCGTGGCTGACATCCGCTGTCTTTAGCAAAGCCGACGTATGATGGTCAAGCCACCGAGTGTGGATAGCTAGCCGAGATTTCTGATCGACAGCGCAGGGTCTTTAAATTCGTATCTCGCAAATGTTTTTGCGGAGACATCTTTCCGTCGTAATGGATGCGAGAAATGGTCGCAAAAGCTGAAGCGTGATCTGCAAAGTGGGGGGCAGGTTAGTAACACCTGGTGCTTTTACCGACGCTATAAATTGCCGTTGCTTTGAACGGATCGGTGGCGCAGTCTCGGACAACTTCATGTGATCATTCGACTATCGTCGTCGCGCTTTGTCCACCTGACGTTAGACCGTTAGATAACCCCCACCAAAAATGAATTCTACCGCTTGACCAAGTATCAAACTCCCACGTGGAGTGGAGGCGAGAAACGAAATTTGAAATGAGGATCGACATTGGCGGATCGGCGTCCTGAAATGAATTGCAATATACTGTACAACACGGACTATCCGCGGCAAGCCTCGATTTAACGAAACATCATCTGTCGTTGAGCTTGCACGCTCGGTCGCGGGAAGCACGGAGGTTCAGAGCTGTAACTCAAGATCGTGAGAGTGTGGATAAAAATAATCCAAGTGAGTAAGGTTTTGGGCTATTCGGGCGTATAATAGCAGCCAAAAAATCCCGATGAAAGCTTTGCTTTGTTCGCAACCATTACCCTGAAGATTTAAGGTTAAGCATTAGCTAATCCACGAGTTTTATTTGGCTTAATTTGGGATCACTTGATGAGGAGAAAGGAAGGGTGGATAAGCTCTTCGCCGACGTATACACATAATAATTGTCTCTGTGTACCATTAGGACCGGGGACAATGGTCCTGTTGATTGCCTATTCTTAGTTTCATCTGCATGTCTGACGCCACGCAGCGCGTGCCGGCAGATCTGTTTCATCCCCTGCGTTAAATGTTCTGATTGTCTGTAGCATTGATTCTAGCGGCGCGGTAATTGGAATTGAACACATTTGCTAATTATTGGGATGAGCTTGATATTTTGGGAGGACTGTGTGGAGCGGGGGGACATAACCTGCAAGTCTTAATGTATTAATTCCGCCGTTGTGGATTTTCGTTTCATGAGGCGCAGGGGCCTTTTCTCTCTTACTCATCCAGCCCGAAAGTTAATTTTGAGGCTGTCGAATGGGAGAGGCCGTCCCGCCCAAAGGTTTGCGCCTAAGGCTGGGGGGCTAACCTCGTTATAAAAGCCCACCCTATATTATAAAAGGGAAAGTTCATCCGAGGCCAATCTCCCTTTTCCGATCACTTTGCACCCCCATCCACCCCTTTTTATATTCATTGTGTCACGCCCTCACAAGGGTCGTGTCTATTTCAAGGACCTTTTCTCGTGTCAAAAAGGACCAGTAGGGCGGGGACTAGTCTCTGGCTGGCAGACAATAGGTCCACGGCCCCGGCGCCCGACTCAGGCTTCTCCTCATCGTGCTCCCGTCAAACGTGACCAACCCGCACAGATCCCTCCGATTGTTCGTCATTCTGGGACATCCTTTGTTCGCCTTCCAGTTCTCCGCAACCTATCAAAGCCACATCGGTTCGCAATATTAGCCATAGCGGCGTAGCCAGAACAATTGTTTGGACGTCATTTCTTCGGGTAATATTCATTCGCCACGCCCCGATCCAATAACGGACTGGGCACCCAAAGTTTTTGTGTCGTTTCAGGGGGTTGTGCGCGCTATATCGCTTTCCTTTGTCTATACCCTTTTGTTGAGGTACAATTTTCCTCCCAATAAGACTTCAAAGGGTCCAATAAGCTGATACGTTACACTCGTTAGAGCGGTTTCGGGCTGTTTTCAGGAGTTTTTCGGTTGCGTCACACCTTTAATACATACGCTCGGTTCACGGATTAAGGAATTCATATCACGGCGCTCAGAGCTTTTCTTGCGGCTCACGGACATTGGCTACCTGCCAAGTACCCGGCAAGTTTATATATCACTGAAAGGAAAAACTTTCTTCCCAGTCAACCGATTTTCAGGCACAGAATATATTTTCACTCGGTCGGTGCCTGATCACCAACAAAAGCAGCAATTTGAAAGCATAAAAAGGAGTGTCAGGTAGAGATACTCCGCCAGTCGCATTGTTAACTTCTAGACTCATTGTTCCCCTCGTCCTTTCATGATGACTTCGCCGTCTCTGCAATATGTCTCTCCGTCAGAGGGACATACACCTATTGGCTCGCCAGCCCCATCACAGATCCTTCTTCACCGCGTCTCCTCTCCAAACCATTTAGTATCTCAACACCAGTATGTTGATTCTCCTCGCAGCGTACCTTTGGACTATTCGCAACAGCAATACACAGCCCCGTCTGAGCAACAGTTCGAGTACGAGCATACTCCGGAGATACACCCTCCAGAAATGTATGTTAATGATGACCCACACATCTACGACTTTGGTCCCAATGGCGCCCTGCCTCCAGACCCGCAATTCGCTCATCCTCAGATGCCTCAACAGCAACAGCAACAGCAACAGCACCCACAACAAGAAGCAAATCATTTCATGTATGCGGTACTGTTCCCGTTTCCGTACATGCTAATTAACAGTCCCCTGCTCTTCAAATTCAACCGCCCACTCCAATGCACGGGCAATTCGGAAACCACATGCACCAACAAGTTGCGCGAGATTCAATGACTCCCTTCTCAGACACAAGCGAATACATGGAAAATCATGACATGAATGGCGGTCAGTTAATTGATATTTCGGCGTCCGGATATGCAATTCCAAGCCAGTACATGACTCTCCCGCGATCTCATCCCATGCAAGGAAGAATGTACTACGAGTCGTCTGTTTTCGAAGATGATGGCTATGATTCTCGATCTCCCTCGCCCGGCGTCCGTGAACAAGTCAAACGCCCTCTCAACGCCTTTATGCTGTACCGCAAAGACAAGCAGGGAGAAATTCCAACGAGTAACCATCAATCCGTTTCACGTATCATCGGCGCCATGTGGAAATCCGAGTCCGCGGACACGAAAGCGAAATACAACGCTCTGGCTCAAAAAGAGAGAGAGAAACATCGTCAAGCCTACCCCGGATATAAATATAGTCCGAAAAAGCGCATCAACAAGGACAAAAAGGTGCGACGGACCATGAGCCAAGCAGCACACGCAAAACGACAGGAAGAAGAGAAACAGATTTTGCGACAGATCAACAAACGATCGCAATCAGAGGGAACCCTCGCCAAACCTCTTCCGGAATTCCTGCCCCTGCCGAAATCGAAACAACGGAGTCTAACGCCCGATGAAAGGCCAAAAGCTCAAACTCCCCAGCCAGAATCCAGTGTTCCTCGCCATATACAGCAAATTCGATCTCACTCGGCTCAACCTCCATCTTCTCACGACTATGCCAGATTCACCTCAAATCCTCAACCCCAACAACCACAATCTCACGAATCTCCCCAGGAAGCGCTCGGAATCCCACAGGGTTATACCGTCCCATCTCAATTCCCCGAACAGCAATACGATCCGTATTTCAGTTATACAGTGGATCTCACTTCTCTCGGGCAAAATGGGGGAACCGCATCCGATACTCCATTCGAATCCGAAGAAGATTCATTCTCTCGAGAATTCTCCACCGATCCGAATAACCTCGTGTGTTCTCCAGCTTCATTCGAACATTACGACGAAACGCAAATGTACAGTTCGTTTCCGCACCACGATGATGTCGAAATTTTTCGTATGACGAGTCCGTTTGCACAGGGTCGAATCCATTCAAACAGTGCAGATGCGCTCCTCGAAAAGTCTCGTGTACAAAATGTTTTCGCCGCGGACCACTGGAGTAGGGAAAGTACGGTCAACCCACAAGATTTATTGGCACAGCCTGAAAACGCGTGACGAAAAAGTATAAAAAGTGTGATGAATAAGGATGTAGGGTGGAGCGGTGATACAGGGAACTGTGCGCGTAACGGCGGGGTTGGTGTTGTGCTGTGGGGAACTATAGATTTGGCTTTTAGGTTTTGCGTTGTGGTTTAGTAGTTTTTTGGGGGGGGACATGGGG
>Ga0335073_10015421_pt1 | contig 10686 bp, 10 predicted proteins | sample Lox_Sample_22_FD_207093 | JGI IMG/M metagenome (GOLD analysis project Ga0335073, IMG submission 207093) | Soil microbial communities from Loxahatchee National Wildlife Refuge, Florida, United States - Lox_Sample_2.2 | ecosystem: Environmental > Terrestrial > Soil > Wetlands | place: USA...
TTCTCATCCTCGTCATGTACTTCATGCATGCTGGAAGTGTGGATTTGAGGAAGGAACAAGTCCAGCTGCCGTTCGTCCTGGTCTCGTTCCTCTGGGATGCTGAAGGGTAGAGGGCGAGGCTTCAAGATGTTTAGCGGTTCTTCATCCATGTCTGGCTCCTCCTGAATGCTCAAAAGTTGAAAATTATCCGCGGCAGAGTCTAAGAGATCGACCGTAGAAACAAGATCCATATCCGGAGATGACGACGAAAAGGAGGAAGGGAGAGATGAAGGGGTGTTTGGTTGCTCTGCGGTCATGGTTGCGGAAAACGTGAAGAGCGAGCAGTCAGAAGATACATGCTCCTTCGATGCTTCACTGGCTAAGCTGTGGACAAAGAGTTGGAGGGTGAGGAGGGTTGCGTTAAGCTTTCTGGAGCGCAGGAGTTAAGTGTTTCACAGCTGCCGTCCATTCGCGGTCCGGAAGCAGAGGCGTCAGAGGGCAGAAGAAGGAGAAAACGGAGTCATAGAGGAGGGAATGACTTGAACGGATGAGAGCGGTGGAGGATGGCCGTGACTTATGAGCGCTATGGGCGTGAACTGGCGGACAGATGGTGGTGTTTGTAGGTGCTGCAGGGCACGGGGTTCGGGGGGCCGGGCGGCAGTGGATTTGGCTTGTCACTTGCGAGTGGCTTGGGCCCGTTAAGCAGGGCTGGTTCCTGAGCCAGCTAATTAATCACCCACCACACGTGCAGATGCATGCGCATGCCCAGGTCGCAGTATTTGTCTCGGACGCGTGTGAGCCAGTTGTCCTCAGAAAGCAAAAGACGGTGGCGTGCCGACCGCCTTCTTTGCGTGCACAGCTTTCCTAGAGGTGGTTGAGGAGCCTGGACAGTCTAGAATCGAGCATGTGCAGCTGAGTAAAGCGCATTACAGTCTCCTGTGATCTGGCCGTTGTGGAGTGCAGCCGCTTTAAGTTACATACGTAGGAGCAATTATTGCGACTGGGCAATGCATCTTCAGTGGGGGCATTGTGGAGAACCCTGACCTGGCTGCCCTTTTTGCGCGCTTTAAATTACTGCGCAGCTTCATGCATTCAGTGCCAATCTTACGTGCTTCTCTCATCCTACTCCTCCGTTTCCAGACGCATATCAGCAATACGTGGGCGGAAATGTAACCATGGCAGGCGTCTGTCACGAGCGCGCAATTATTAGGTCTGGCCCTGCCTCCCGTGCCCAGCCAGGGCCTCGTTGGGCGCATGGCGCAAAAAGCACCCGCATACCCACGTCTTACCAAACACCTTGCCCTTGCCATGCCCAGAGCATCTTCTTACAAACGCTTCCGCCCAGCTTTGATGCTTCCATTTCTTAGATGGTCGGTTCACCGGTCACCGATAGCATATTGCTGATGGTGGTGTTTCCGCAGAAGGTAGGTTTGCCTGTTAATTCTCATCGCAGAACCTCCCAGCACCATGCCTCTTACAGAGAGCTCCCGAACGAGTCGATAGCAAAGTCAAGGACAAAGCTACTACAAAAGCACTAAAACCGTAATACAACCGATTTCGCAAGCGGCACTGTTTTCACGACGAATACAAACTCTCAATAGCCGATATGCAACGCTTGTGAATACTAACGCGAAAGGAGTCGAAGCCGTCACTCCTGAGGCATTCGTGCAAACAGCAACGAGTACGAACCCGATTGTATCATCTACGCAACAGGATTCGAGTTGGGCAATGATATATCTCATCGAACGGGATTTGAGCCATATGATCATAACGGATTCAGTTTAGCTAAGAAGTGCGATGGAGCTTCAACTCTTCGCGGATGTACCACCCGTGACTCTCCTAACTGCTTCTTCGTCAGCACGTCTCAAGTAGTCCTGGCTCCCAACTTTCATCTTACGAAGGAAGAAGGCAAACACTTCCCTCACGCCATCTTGGAGAGTAGCAAGTGCAACTTGGTAACAGTAAGCAACATAAGCAGCTGAGACGGAATAGGTGAACACCGTCCTCGCAGCAGCTGACATACGCAAACAATTCTTTGCACTCCGTTGTACCACAACAAGGGCGTGTGCACACGAAATCTATGCGCGATGGCATGTATCATGGTGGCACTATTGCTTCCTTTGAGAGGACCAATTGGGGGAACGAGGAAAGCTGGAGAAACTAGAGGTAGAACCGACCACCACAGATACTATCTGGACCATTTGTTCACTGCTACGGCATAGCGTGAACATGAATTATCTCACAGCAGTCCGTTCAATGTGAAGGATAAGAAGAACGAAGCAGGTAATTCCACCAAGTTAATCATCTATTCCTCTTCTCCGTAATTTTCAGATAACAGTAGCCTTCGACTCCTTTTCATCAAACTACTCATGAAAAGTGACCGAGCATTTGCGTTTCGATGTCTGATTGAGGAATGATGATGTAACCAATCAGATCTTCGCGGCTGCATCGAAGTCCATCACATCACACCAAGCCTCACTTTCATCACAGTTTCTAAATTACCATTCCGGCTCTGCCTAGAACCTCTCGAAAAATAAATTCATACACAATGATAGACTTTGGCGTAATAGGCACATCCACAATCTCACACAATTTCGCCGCCCACGCCCACGCCTCCGGCCAATGGAATCTGCAAGCCGTATACTCTCGGAGCAAAGCCACAGCACAATCATTCGCATCAAAGCACGGCCAAGGGCAATCCCCGAAAATCTACACGACAGTCGAGGATCTCGCCAGAGATGAATCCATCCAAGCAGTATACATCGCCTCGCCAAACAGCCTGCATTACAGCCATGCCCGGACATGCCTCGAAGGCGGTAAGCACGTGATTCTGGAGAAGCCATCGACATCGACGAGCGCCGAGCTCGCCACGCTGTTCGACACGGCGCACTCGCACGGCGTGCTACTCTTCGAGGCCAACCGGCACCTGCAGGAGTGCAACTTCAAGGCGCTGCGGGCGGCGCTGCCGCTTGTGGGGGCCATCTACGGCGCGTCGCTGACGTACGCCAGCTACAGCAGCCGCTACAGCGCGGTGCTGGCGGGCGAGGCGCCCAACATCTTCAGCCTGGAGTTCAGCGGCGGCGCGCTGGTCGACATCGGCGTGTACGGCGTGTCGGCGGCGATTGCGCTGTTCGGCCCGCCGAGGAGCGCGTCGTACGACCCTGTTATCGTGGCCACGGGCGCGGATGGCGGCGGGCCTGTTGTCCTGCGCTACGAGGGCTTTGCCGTCACCGTGTTGCAGAGTAAGTGCTATAGCAGTGCCGCGCCCAGCGAGGTGTACGGCGAGAAGGGCACGCTGCGGGTCAATGCCGTGACGGATATTGCCAGCGTGGAGTTTATTGATGCAAAGACGAAGGCTGTTACGAAGCTGGGCGGCGAGAAGTGTAAGTACAATTTGATGGAGGAATGTGTTGAATTTGCGCGCATCATCAACAGCCGTGATCACGAGGAGGCGGCTAAGCTGGAGACGCTTTCAAAGGAGGTACTCAAGATCACGGAGAAGCTGAGAAAGGACAATGGGATTATTTTTGCAGTTGAAAGATAAGGAATTCTTCAGACCGCCAACAAGCTGGCATTCATGGAGACTGCCAAGAACGCGAAGCTGGCGTTGGTGCTGAGCTCCTTGCTGTTCAGCACGGGTTATGTGGTCTTGTATCGCATCCATTTTGCTTTCAGCTTTGCTCCTATATAAAACGCTCTAAGTGATGGAGACATCTCGGCTCATGAGCGTCCGTTGGTCTGTCCTGCTGGAGCCATGCCCAAACGCGAACATGAAATAGTGATATACAAAATCACTTAGACGAAATCGAATGTTACGAGCAACTTTTCTTTTGTAACCGTAAATGAAATCGTGACGCTCAGTATAACTTCCATCGCTAGAGACAAGATCCACTAATGGCTGTAGGTAGAGAAGGGTGATAGCATCTCGGTCAATTCGTGAGAAGTGCCTCCGATCACAGAAGAGCAGGCAGTATCTGACTCGTAGCCTGATCTATGAGAAAACAACTTCCACTCCTGGGCTATTGGCTCATGCATTGCCAACTGTTGATATATGCAACCGTCAGGAAGTCCCTGGTTGATTGCATGCGACCGAGAGAAAAACTCGATGGATAGGTTTGTCGTGGTATCCTCTGACGTAGTTGACCATCTCGCTCTTCCCACAATCTCACAGGGTGTTCTCTCTCCAGGATTCTTTGAGCCGAGAGCTCGCGCGTAATAGGTAACGAATGTTTGCCCTTTGGTGTCTGGTATGATAATCGGGACTAAGCTCGAAGACATAGGCTTGGACGCTATACCGAAACCAAGTTGCAACTGTTCGGATTGCAATGGAAGGTTCCTATCAACGTGGCTTTGGAACATGTTTAGTGACTCCAAGGACGCTGCATAGGCCTCCCCATTGTAAAGTCCCTCGCTACCAATCGAGTAAAGTTTACCCTTGATCCATTGTCGCCAGGTGGAGTCATAAGAAAAGTGAGCACTTAAAAACAAAAGCGGAGTGAGGCCGATCTTGACCGCATTACACGGTAGATATTTTCGGTCTTCCAGTCTTCGATCATCTTTGTCTTCCCAGATGCCTTCAACGATTTGTAGGTTGTGATATGCGTACCAGTATGCTGCAAGCTGACATCCTTCATCGTCATTTGAGCTCCTAGAGATCATCCACATCGTACGACCCATGTAGCAATTGAAGAGGACAGCAGCAAGAGCGGAATCCATATCCGGAAAATTATGGGGTTTCGGTGGAAACGTATATGCCTGAATGGAGCTCCATTCCATTGTTGATATGTCCGGATAGCTCGGTTCTGTTGATTCTCTGCATGCTAAAAATGTAAATTTTGATTCTGTCTTCCAGCGTAAGAGGTCTGTCTGGAATTCTGCAAGCACCTGAGGATTGAGATCATCTTCCGTATTGCTCAGTGGCGTCCAGATTGCCTGATTGATTTCGCGATGGGCGCTTATAAATTTAAGAAGTTGCTGAAGTTCTTGCGCAGCCGAGGCGCACGTTTTGAATTCACGATTAATGCTGACAAGGTCTATCACTTTATTGAAACCGAGTTCTGGTAATGGTAGAACTATTTGAGCATTGAAAATGAGTTCATTGACACAGTCGATCAGAGGTTCACGATTCGACATGGGCATGGATTTGGTGTTTGACAAAACCTCTCCTGCCCTTCGGAGGTAGCCAAATGCAGCCGCAGCGTTTCCTGCAAAGATCTAGTTTAAAGAAGTTGAATGTGAGTCTCAGTTGTAGAGTATTGAGCGGCGATACAACTTACCTCGAAATATATAAGGAGAATGAGAACCGCGATGACTATCTCTGCCTCTTGCCCGCTCTCATACCGACCTGACATCTGTTTCAGAGCGTTCCCATACACTTGAAAAGAAACTACTTTCGTATCCAGCCCTCTCCACTTGTCTTCTGGTTTCGAAAGGAGTAGTACGGCGCGATGCATTGTACCCAGCGCCACGACAGCGTCGTAGACGAATTCAGTGTCCCAAGCCACTTCCAAGAGGTGATCACGCCAAAAGTACAAATGGTCTTCCCTGAACAAGAGAGTTACCGTCTTGAATGAATATTGCTGATGAGCCAAGACTTCACGCGCTCGTTGGTGTGGCCTTTGCGACTCACTCGGGTTGTTTGGATAAGCGACGAGAGGAGAATTCGCAGACCAGCTACGAGGTGACTGAAGGCTAGCTGTTTCATGTGGAGTGCTCTGTTGCTCGGACGAAGTATGGCTTTTGGATGTTACTCTCCTCGGGCTTTGATAACCGTCACATTCAACATTGGCGACTTCACAACGTAGACAAGTCGGCTTCCTCTCATCACACTTGACACGACGTTTCCGACAAGTAAGACAACCTGTTTTGACTCGTCTCATTCGCTCAGCCATTATACGACTGCTCCGTCTCTTGATTTAGGAGTACTGCTATCCCTTGTCGAGCAGAGAATGATACACCTATGGCAAAGGTGCGGAGCGGGCTGGACCGACTGCCAAATGTTTGCACAGTGCTTCGGAATAAATTTCAGAATCGATGAACGGGGTATATTCAATCGCTGCAGAAGCGTTATCAGATTCAAAGGCGTCAAGAATTAGTAAAACATCATCTTATCCAGATATTTAGATCGGAATGCTCGGCACAAAGTTGACAAAAGCCCTGCCACCAACCAACGCAGCCAAGCACACCATTTACTATTCCGCTAGTCTATGGTTTGCTCTCTAATCGCCTAGCGAATAATTAACCTACTTGGCTGTCGTCATCTCCTTGACCTCCGTATTACTAGTATCTACCTCAATAGGAGAGTTGCTATAGATCCGTATGTACCTTGATATACTACGGATACGGAATGCTTTCAATCATAATTAGCTAGAATGAGATTGTTTTAAAGGGGATCAGATGAAATATCGTAGCAATGGGGTCAACAGGATCCATATTGATGCGACAAATCATTGGCGCGCAGACCCAATCACATATTCATCACATATTCACTCGTCTTATCACAAACTCAAGCAGGATCTGTATTGGCGAGTATATTTCATATGATCATATCTACAGATTTCCAAATGCTGATACTCAAGTTGTAGTTTCAGGATCTCGGACTCTGAATGCTGACAGCAAGAAACATCCCAACCGCGCTAAATGCAAAAGTCGTGCATCATAGCCAAATAACGCTCAAACCTCTTTGATGTAGTTTGCGGGAACGCTCTTGATAACACCTCCCTTTTCGATATCTGCCCATCCATCACCAGAGTCCTTATTAATAAGCACGAACCGCTCTCCTTTAGTCAGGCCATGTTCGGCATTGCTCCGGGCCTCGTAGTCGTACAGAGCTTCTGCGTATTTCAACTTCTTTGCTCCTCGTTTTGGAGCAACGGCCGGGCCTTTTTTCTTGCCTCCAGGTGCATGCACGCTCCCGGTAACGGAGACAGAAGAGTTACTATATGTTGATGCTGGTCTATTGGGTGTCGATGCAAGTGTCTCGACGTATGATGCCGGTACCAGGCCTTCTTCTCCACCATGTCGGACTTTGATCCAACCTGATCCATCTATATATTATGTTAGAGGTGTTCCTAGTATTACGATCTGGATCCTTACCGTCTGGCTCGATAATCGTGACGTCCTTACCGTCCTCCACCGATATTTCTCCGTCACCATTCTGCTGGTACGGATAAAGCATCCTCCCTCGTTGATCTCCAGGCTTTAATAAATCTGAGCTACTTCCATTGGCACCAGCATCGCTAGCGTACTGTGTTGGCGGAGGAGCGATAACGCGATGCCTTCTTCCCGCACCACCAATAGGTGTGGGAACAGGCTTGGAAGTATCTTCCAATTCGCTAGGACTCTGAGCTTGTGAACCGCCAGAGATTGACCTTCTAGCGTTTGCTGAGAAGCCCGAACTGAGTGTGTTCATTGTGTCGCTTCGACTGATACTCGGAAGTTCTGCAACCCCATCCTGCCCATTCACACCCGATCCAGCAGAGCGAGCCGCTTCCTGCCGCTCGAGCTTCAAGTTCTTCCTTTCTTCCTTCGTCTGTTCGCCAGGACAATCAGCAGGAATCTTCATTTCGCATTTACTGTGACAAGTGAAACCACAATCTCTACACGAGAACCCTTTTGCACTTAGACCCCATATTCGCTCACCACAGTAATCGCAGTTGGTTGGCATTTTAAAGGTTTCGGACTTGAAGTTATGGTTTCGTGCTCCAATACTGACATCTCCAATGACTTGAGTGATGGTGTTGATTTCGACTTCGGCCGTCGTTTTCTGTCTTTCTATCTCATGCAAAGAAGTCTGCAGATCAAAGAGGGCTCGGACAATCTCTACTTCATCTCTTTTGTCCTTGCCATCCCTAATTTTCTGCCTGACCATCTTAGCACCTTCTACTTCTCTTTTCTTCCCGTCTTCATCTCTCTTCATTTGCGACAGAGCAGCTTTACTCTTGCTTAAAACATTTCGCAGGAAGTTCTTTGCTGCATCATCGACCGCAAGGGTTGGTTCATCCAGCCAAACAGGACTTGCTTCAAATCCAACATTCCCGGGTTCCTGCCAGTTGGCAACGTTATGTCGTACAAACATCATACTGTCCAGATTTGGTCTGTTCCTAGGAATTTCGTTGGAAAGGTGTTTCATGTATTCAGTACTTCTGGTAAGAGTTGTGGCCTCTATCTGCGCTGCTAGGGACCAGATAGCGTTGAGTTTGGATACACGGGTTTCATTAAGGTCCTGAAGTGAGTCAAGCAGCTCCGGAACATAGCTGTGGTAGTAAAGGGATTTCTGGGCATTTGTGACGTTGATGGCGATAATGTAGGTGTTTTTGATGTTGTGCATCTCGGATAGCTGCTGTTGGTAGGCGCCTTGCGCTTTGGACTTGCCATGATCAAAGGACGAGTCTATCTTTTTCCGACGATTTTCCACTTCCTGGCAGACTGAATCGTATTTACCTTTCATTTTGCGCAAGTCACTATATGCTCCATCCCGTTCTTTCTCGAGTTTTGCCGCGTAGTCTGCGTGTAGTTTCCGCAGGTCTTCGGTTCGAGTTGCGAGGTACTGCAGCGGTTGCGCTAACTGGCTAATGAGCGCTGAGGCAAACTTGTCATGTTCGGCCGCTCGTTGTTCAAGGGTGGTAAGTTGAGTCGTCCATGTCGACATGGAAGCGCTTTCTAGCGACCCTGGAGTGACTGTTGGATTCTCTCCTACGCTCAAGGCGCTCGACCTCTTTGCCTTCTTCTCGAAGTATTTCTTCGCAAGTGCGCTGAGCTTGCTGGCATACTCCTTCTCTATGGCGCTGCGTTCCTTGTAGAAAGATTGAATATCATCGAGCCAAGCGATACCGGTGGAAACCCATGAATTGACGGGTTTATAGCCGTCCTGTGAGGATTGATGAGCGGAATAATCGCCGCAAGGCCGGGTCAAGAATACGTACTTTCAGCTCATGGCCGAAGCTGGGCTGAATATCGACTTCAGCCATGATCGCAGGTCCGGAGGTAGATGGTGTAGTTTGTGGACGCTATAACCAGCGACAGCATGGGAGGTTGCCGTTGTCGAGGAAGGTTGCATTCAAGCCAGCAAAAGAAAGGCCGTTGCCGAAGGACCATGTCGCAGTTGTGCGCGGTTTCCAGCCATACGGACAGGGGAACGCCACTGGGCAATGAATGCTGTGGGGCGGCGCGAACATTAATTAGAGGCTGTGACATGACGAATAACAGCATCGTAGAGGAGCATGTTCTTTGGGCATATACACAACCCCTAAAGTTCAAGCAAGAGGCCGAAGAACATATTTTGATGCTCGATTAAAGAGAATAAGACAAGTAATCGCATCACCAGAGCCGGCATTGGACTGTCGATGCTGCTTTTCTGAGGGGTCGCACGCTGCGCTTCGCAATGCGTGCAACACAGTACGGAGTACATAGAGTAACGTCCCTCCCTGCTTAGCGAGAAACCCTGCGTGACGAGAATCCGCCAACGTTTTCCAACACAACATAACCAACAACAAGCTAGAGGTATGGATATCCTCGGAATAAAGACATGAGATTATAAGCTTTATCTGCGTTTCCCGTCAACTGTGAATAATTCCTGCTTACCCTGCAATACCATGATTCGACTCGGACACACCACGATAGTGTGGCTCCGGACAAGCTCGGATGCACTGAAAAGTCCGTGCAACCCGTTGAAAATCCTATCAAGCTGTGAATTAAGATATAAAGATTGTATGCCGAGCGATGCTATGGAGTATTTGAGGTCGTTGTGCTCCTGTGATGATATAATGCCACATCATGGGGAGTTGCAAAGCGAGGGACCCATCTCCAGAACGTAAGGAAAAGTCGGAAACGGTATGGCTGTAATTTAACTATGCTGACATTGGACCACAAGCGCAATAGGGAGATGAAACTTCAGATATCTGAGTTCAGATTCTATAGAAGCATACAAATGAGACCGATCCGTGGCCAAAGTTAGTGTTGTCAGTCAATACTGCCCGCGACGTGCTGTCAAGCGACAGCTTGCACTCGCTGAAGTATACACTGCGCTGTCATTGACACCTCTGACTATCGTAAATCACACAAATTTCAACCACCATAACTTATCCTTCACGCTGCAACTAACATGCACGCATCAGAATGCGCCTCTTGAGTCGCGGTTCAGACGGGGACTTCGAGCTGATTAGCTGCGATCCCGAATACGCTCCTCCGTATGCCATACTATCACACACATGGGTCGAGGGTCAAGAAGTAACATATAGTGTCAATAGTGAGCTGGCGGCCGGCATATGCAAAGACAAGGCCGGCTACATTAAGATCCGCTTCTGCGTGGATAGAGCTGCGGAAGATGGCCTACAGTACTCTTGGGTAGACACCTGCTGCATCTAGGAATGTCACCCGTACTGACAATGTGTAGTGGTGTTTGCCACCGGAAATGACGGGTCGCCTAGCTGGCTTCAGAAACCAAGCTCGCTTAGGCATACCCTCTATAATTTACTCAGGCATATTTCTCTAAGGAAAACCGACTTCATTCTATAAAATTGCTACGAAAGCTGATGAGCGGCCATCTGAAATGGGATTCACGTCAGCGGGCAGGAACAGTAAGTTATGACGAGACCACAAACAATACACTTAAATCAAAAATGGAAGCGAAAGCCATTGATCTATCCCGGAAGAGAAAAAACGATGTCATGCCGACATGGATTTCCCTGTAAACGAAATCTCGGCACC
>Ga0335073_10015422_pt1 | contig 10685 bp, 10 predicted proteins | sample Lox_Sample_22_FD_207093 | JGI IMG/M metagenome (GOLD analysis project Ga0335073, IMG submission 207093) | Soil microbial communities from Loxahatchee National Wildlife Refuge, Florida, United States - Lox_Sample_2.2 | ecosystem: Environmental > Terrestrial > Soil > Wetlands | place: USA...
CCGATGCGTTCGTCTTTTGCTGACATTATTTGCTGCGAATTCTAGATCGCCGAGCGACATTTCGTAAATGATTTTTCCTCTTGACCCAGTATAAGCTATGGTCCACAATGTTTACCTATGATTACCATTGTTCAACATTGAAAAGATCCGGACTCGGAAGGAAATTGTGAAAAGCTCTCAAAAGCAGAATCTGGCCACAGAAAATTTGCGTTTTGCCAAGCGATTCATAGCCCGTAACTTAACCCCTGTCTTGGTCGAACAACTACGCGAGCTGACGACTCGCTTTTCGCTCTCTCTAAGATGTGGGGATCTGCTGCTCCTAAGCGGTGGCTGGTATGTAACGCATGCCGGTCTGATCCGTTTAGCTGAGCGCTCTCGCTGTTGTGGCATGCAGGTACAGCCAGTTCGTCATCTATCAGATCCATCAACCAGTCGGTACGCCTTCCGGGCCACTGTTTACAAGTCATCTCGCTGTCGTGGTTTCGTTGGCTACGGTGACGCCGATCCCTCCAATGTGTCTTTCCTTGTCCGCGGTGCCGAAATGCGTGTTGCCGAAACTCGCGCCGTCAACCGCGCTCTGCGTAAAGCCTACGGCATCGGCATCTGCTCGGTCGAGGAGATCGGTTCCCTCTCCGAACCGGACACACCGTCGCCCCAATCGAAGAAACTCCCTCCGCAGCCGGCGAACGGAAACTACGGCGGCCGAAGTGTTCGCGACCGCCTCTGCCAGATTATTCGCCAGCATGAGCTCGATGCCATCCTGGTCAAGTCCTACGCAACCGAATTCTGTGGAGTCAAGACACTTCGTGAAGCTACTCGGGGCCAGGTCGAAGCTTTCGTCGGGCATTTGGCCGATTGGGCCGAGAAAGACCGCAATGCCCTGCTGTGCCAACTCAACAGCTACCTGGGCGCAAAGGCAGGTGCCGCGTGAAACGTCGCATCCAAGGACTGCACGAGGCGGACCAGTCTGCCTTGTCTGAAGTTCGCGATGGTATTTTACTCGTTCGCGTCGTGCGAGCTCAGCATCGGTGGGATTCGCGAAAACCGTTCTATCTTGTTCGCTTCTCCATCGTGGAGCCAAAGGAACTCACTGGACATTCGGTGTTCGGTCGTCTTTACTGCACGCCCCGAGCGTTATGGAAACTCAACTGGTTCCTGCGTGACTTCGGCTACGATACCGAACTGCTCGGCCAGGACGAGATTGATGAGAGAAGTCTGCTCGGACTCCGCGGAGTCGTAAAGATCAGCCACACGGTCGTAAACGGCGCTTCTCTGCTCAATCTCGACGGCTTCGCGCCTGCCATTCAGTGGGAACAACTTTCAAATCTGTCGCCCGCGCGCCTCGCTGCCTCAGAGGTGTCAAAGTGACCTATAGTTACACCCAGATCAGCCAGTACCTAACCTGCCCTCGCCGCTATCGTCATCGTTACCTTGATGGCTGGCAGGAAAAAGATACTCGAGCAGCGATGTTATTCGGGCGCGCCTTCGAGCAGTCTCTGTCCGCCTACTTCCGGCGAGAGGACGCTGCAGGCGCCTTGTTCCAAGAATGGTCTCGCTGCCAAAGCCAAGGCTTGCGTTTCACGAACGGAGACACCTGGGATCGGATGTTGCATCAAGGCATTCAGCTGTTGGACCGATTCTGCCAGGATGGCCGCATTCGCATTCGCCAACCTCGTCGTAATCTGCAGATCAAGTTCACGAAACCGATTTCGAAGACAAATGACTTCGTCGCGTACGTCGACGGGATCGGAAACTTAGACGGAGCACGCTGTCTGATCGAGTGGAAGACCACGTCGAGTCGCTACTCCAAGGAACCGGATGGGCTGCTGGCACTGGATCCGCAACTTGTTTGCTATTCCTGGATGACAGGGATCCCTCAAGTCGCCCAGGTGGTTTTCGTTCGCAAGCGAGTGGTTGAGGTTCAATACTTCCGCACCACAATCACTGATGAGCAGCGGCGCGAGTTCGGCCAGTTGGCGGAGGAGACGATTGGTCGGATCGAGTCCGCCCAGTTCTTGCCTCACAGCGGGATTCGCTTCCCGCAAAATCCCTGCAGTAGCTGCCCTTATGTCGGGCTTTGCCTCGGGAAACAGGGGATGGTTGAAACCGGTCTGGTGCGACGCCCTGGAGCAGAAAACCTTGGTTGGCTTGACGAGCTTGCTTACTAGGAATCCGTCCCCGTTGCCTAAGCTCAATCGTCGACGAGCGCTCTTCGTGCTCACGAAGATTGATGAGATTCTTTCGTGGGAGAAAAAGAACGAAGCCGACCGTGATACGCGATTCGTCGACCTCGGGCACTATCTGTGCGAAGTTCGAGCCGGCCAATACTGGCAAGTCGAGAAGCTGGCATCGTTCGATGACTTCCTGGCGCGGCGATTCCCGGAATCGAGAAGAAAGGCTTACTACTTGATGTCGATCCACGAACATCTTCCTCCCGAGGCTCGACGGGAACTAAAGGAAGTCGGCTGGACCAAGGGCGTCGAACTCGCCAAACTGGCACGCAGGGACGGACAGGACTTCGATTGTGCAACCTGGTTGCACAAGGCCCGTCATATGCCCAAGGATCAGTTTAAGCATGAGGTCGACAAGGAGCTCACAGGGATCGATAGCGAACCCACCGAAATCATCTACTTCAAGCTCTATAAAAGCCAGATCCCCGTAATTGAGCAGGCGATCGAGACGGCGGCACTGATGCTGGGAACTGACAAGTCAAGGGGATATTGCCTGGAGATGATCTGCGCCGACTTCCTCGCGGGTGCCAATCTTGATACCGGCAACTCAAACGTGCTGTTGTATTCGATCCTGCGCTTATTCAAGTTCCTTCCGGGCAATGAAAAGAAGGCATTTCTTGATCACGCTAATGCGAAGGTTTCGTGAATCGTTTCCGAACAAAACGCCTACGTCTGCGCCTGAATTCCGAATTGTACGACCAGCTTCTCAACCAAGTGCTTCGGCGGGATGGCTGGAGATGCCAATTGTGTGGCGCGATGTCCAATCTTGAGGTTCACCACAAAAACTTTCGCAGTCACTCTGGAGAAGATTCCGAGGAGAATCTGATCACTCTTTGCGTTGGCTGCCATGTCAGAAAGCACCAAAGCCAAGCGTTCAATCGTCGATAAGAAAGATTCCTCGGATCCTCCGAAGATCGCGGCGATACCAAAGCTCCTCTTGTCGCTGACCCCGCCTTTATATCTCCAGCGCCAGGGCAAGACACTACCCTGAATCATCCTCGATGCAAAGTGATTGACCGCGAATTACTGCCGGCACACTCAGTTCGATCTCTCAAGAAGTAGGCTGTTGTAACCTTCGGGATCGTGCAGGACAGCTCATGTTCCTCCGGAGTGAACTAGGCGATCCTGCTCGATGGCTGCTATCGCTTACCTTCGATCAGGTACACTCAAAGAAGAGAACCGCCTTATTTTTCGAGACGTACGACTCAGCTCCCTTCCGCTCAAGGCAAACAAAACCTGGACCACTGTCGAACTTAGCACGGTGTCCGTCGGCTACTTGCACGTTTCCGGGCACACACATGCGGTCACCATTTGCAGTATGGCGTCATATTCCGTGTCCGAGACCTGCGCTCGGGGGTCTTGGTCAATGTCAACTTTGTGAGCGATCACCATGTACAGTGCAGGGAGCACGGTGATGTACTGCACCGGCTCCCATTGCTTGATAGGCTCCCTGAAAGGGGGTTCCATACTCGTTACCCGGCCACACTGGCGCATCCCACACCCACCAGAATGCGCCGTGACCCCAGCGCCCAGGCAGCCTTAACGCCCGCCAGCCCGGCGGGTCCATCTCATGATGATTGTGCGGTGCCGAAGGCTGAGTACGAGCAGCAGGCGGCGATCAGCAACGTAAATCTTAGTCGAAATTTCCAGTGGGAGCAGTGTACAAAAATTGCTCTCCGCTCGCCATCCTTCGGCATAACAAAAAAGGGAGCCGGAAAACCGGCTCCCTGGAATGCAAGAAAGACGAGGTTAGAAGGCGAATGTCACCCCGAACCGCATGCTGCGCGAGAACTGCCACTCATTCGGCGTACCGTACTCTGAGTTCAGTGTCACGGGGCAAGCGAAATTACCTAACGCCCCACCAGCGCAGAGTGTCTGCTGCGCGTTGAGCTGTGCTTGCGGGTTGTAGCCGCCCATGACCTGCTTGTAAAAAGCAGCGCCGCCGGGAGCGAAAATGCTGTACTGGAACAACCCGGTGCCGTAGTACAGGGAGTTGAGCCCCTGCCAATAGGACACGACGGCGTGCTGGTTCAGTAGGTTGGTTACGGTAACGTTAAAGGTGAGCACTTGAGCTTCGTTGTTCTTGTTCACCTTGATCGCATGTGAGAGGTTGAAGTCGGTTTGGGTGTACCATGGCGTGCGACGCGTATAGGCGTTGCCAAGGGTGATAGCCCCCGTCGTCGGGTCAGCGGTTGCGGGGACGAAGTCCCCACGACCCCAAGCGTAGGTGGCTTCGATGGGGTTGGGTGGTGCACCATAACCGATATCAATAAAGGAGCTGACCGGGCTGCCCTGGTAGGCAACCTGGAAGAGACCAAGGGTTGTGGTGTGTGTCCCCGACCAGAAAGGCAACTGGTAATAAACATTGCCCTTCAAGGTACTTGGCCGATCGGTCGGCAGCGGCCCAGCGTTCGACTGGCCCTTGTAGTTGAAATAATAGATCGGCTCGTCGAACGAACGGCTCGTGTCGGGCGAGTCGCGTCCCGTTGTGCCGCCGTCGGATTGGTCGGTCGTGGTCAGGCCCGTGTAGTTGCCCCACAGGCGGCTCCAGGTGTAGCTGAACATTCCCGCGAAGCCATGGCTCATCGACTTGCTTAAACGGAATTCTACTCCGTCATAGTCGCGAATCGCCAAGGGCATGTTGGGACATCCACCATTAGCGCAGATCCCCGTCGGATCGAACCCGTTAGTTGGGTCAAACGGGGGAACTCCGGGGCCGTAGCCAGCACCGAGCGACCGAAGGAAATTGGCGTACCCATCGAGCGTCTTGTTCACACCCTGGCCGGGATTGACGATGGTGTAGAACTCGAAGCAGCAAGGAGCGCTCAACGAAGAGTCCTCAATGACGTGGTCAAGGCGACGGCGGTCATAGCGAGCTTCGAATGCCCACTCGCGGTTCAGCTGATAGTCGACGCCAAACACCGACTCGTGCTGCCGATAAGGCTTCACACCCGGTGCAACTGGTTCCTCCGGGCGGAAGTTGGTGTTTTCGATCAGCTGAGTGCCGGTCGCCGCATCGGTGAGAGACTTCGGAACCACCCCATTCGCAAAGTTGCCTCCGGCGCTTGGCCCGCCAACCGGGCAGGCGTTGTAATACGGAAGAGGCACGAAGGTTATATCAGAATTAACGAACGTGCCATTGGCGTCTGGACCAAGAGGATAGGAGCAATTGTTCCACCGCTGGGCGCCGAAGGAGGTTTGGGCAAGCAGCAGCTTCATGACGTCGTTGACCACGCCATAGCTGCCGAAGACTTTCAGCTTTCCGTTTGCCGATCCCCACGCAGCTCCCAGGCGGGGCTCTACCTTGTCACTCCACGACCAGGAGATGGTCTTGATGTTTGGAATCCCAATTCCCGCCGGAGCCGGCAGGTCTTCCTTCTCCACGCGGAGGCCGAGGTTGAGGGTCAGGCCCTTTCCGACTGTCCAGGAATCCTGGATGAACAGAGCATGGTTGTTGTCAATCGCGGGAACGGCCTGGCCGGCGTTATTTTTCAGCACCGTCGAGAAATCGGCGTTGGTCACGTAGCCGTACTGGCCGGCGCAGACACCCCATTCGGCTTCCAGCACTGGGCAGATGCCGCCCCCAAAAGCTGTAGTCGCGTTGTAGCTTTGCCCTGCGCCGAGGTAAACGTCAACGATCGGCACATTCCCGTGCTGGTTGATAATATTCCAAAGGCGGTTGTACTGATAGCCACCTTTGATGTTGTGCGTACCCCACCAGCCGCCGTGGAAGAAAGCGATGTCCTGGTTAAACTGGTAGTGTTTGCTGGCATTGTACTGGGTATATTGCTGATCGTACGCAGTCGTGCTCGCTCCGGCTGGCTGAGACAGGGCAGTCGGAAAGGCCTTGCCTGCATTATCGGTTGCCCCGATCGTTCCGTTTTCGAAGAGAAGGTCGACACCGGTGGTAGGCCAGCCAAAGTCGTGGTAGTTGCTGAAGAAGTATCCGAAGCGGGTGGTGGCAACGATGTGCGGGGTGAGGGTGATGTCAGCGCCGAAGTTGTACGTCGAATCCGGGGCCGAGAAGCCCAGTCCGTGGGAAAACTGCGTCAAAGGAGTGAAGATCGCGCCTGTGGAGTTCAGGAAACCGTTGATCGAATCCGCACGGGGCAGCCGGGACCCGGACTCCCGCGTGTACTGGTCTAGCCACGAAGCGAAGAGGCGAATCTTCGAAGTGGCCGTATAGTCCAGACGGGCAGTGGTGAAGTACTGCTGATTGTCCTGAGTAAAATCCTGGTTTCCCAGGGCCTGATTCGGACACCCGCCAAGGCTGTTGCAGATGGCTGGACCGAAGTTCACCGTTCTAGACCTGTCGGTGTACTGCGGCGCAAAGCCGAGGAAGAACCACAGCTTGTCCTTCAAGATGGGGCCGCCAACTGTAAAACCTGGCTGCATAATTCGGTAGTGGTCTCTCTTCGGTTGGTAGGTCTGGAAATCGGAATCAAGACCAGGAGTTGCGGGATTGGCAACGAAGAGCGGATCGTAACGAATGTAAGCGTTTGGCGAGCCGTCCACCGGGTCACCTTCCCAACTGGCGAACACGGAGCCGTGGTAGGCATTGCTGCCCTTCCTCATAACGACGTTGACCACACCGCCAAGAGCACCACCGTGTTCAGCCTCGATACCCGAAGTCTTGACCTGAACTTCCTGTATGAACTGGAAGGGGACGCTGGCCTGGGAAAAGCCGCCGGAGATGTTCTCCGTGTCCTGGCCTTCCACCAGGTAGGAGCTTTCGGAATCAGAGGCGCCGCCAATGGAATAACCGACGTTCTGGCCATTCCCGCTGCTGCCCGGCAACGAGCCGCCGTTACCGCCAGCGCCCACAGCATTATTACCCACTGCGCCAGTATTGCCGGCAAGAGGCTCGTTGCGCGCCATCGGCGCGAACTGAATGACGGACTGGAAGCTGTAGCCGTGGGGAACTTCAGCCAGTACGTCCGCTGTGACGTTGGTCAGGTTTGTATTGGTGGTAACGTCAATCACCGGCGCCTGGCCGCTGACTTCGACTATCGTCTCACTCGTGCCGACCTCCAGCGCGAGGTTTAGCGTGGGAACGTGGCCGACTTCAATGGTAAGGCCTCCCCGTTTGAGTGTCTTGAAGCCTTTCGCCGTCACAGTCATGGTGTAGCTGCCGGGAGGCAAGTTAGCGAAGTGGTAGTAGCCGCTCCCGTCGGTCTGGGCGACTTTGCTACCTTCTAGCGAACTGCCCGTGATCACCACTTGGGCGTTGGCCACAACGGCCCCGCTGGGATCAGTCACTGTACCTTGCAATGCACCCGTGGTTTCCTGGGCAAAGACGCTGGCAGCAAAAAGAAGAATCGCAAACATCTGCAGCAAGAGGGGAAGAAGCACCCGGCTCTTGGCGAATAAACCCTTAAAACTCATAGTAGCCTCCACGAAAATCGATGATCTGTTCGCAACCTGGGTCCGGAAGAGAAGTTTTCAGCCAGACAGCAACATAGACAGCATTAGAAACACTTGATTACAACAGTAACCATGCACACATGTTGCCAAGACTTGATTGTTATAAGTGTTTTGTTTGCAGTGTATTGTATCGAAGAAATTGGACTTGCCCAGTCGATCTATGATTTACCGTAGATCGCTGGGACGAGTGCATCCATAAACTCATACAGGAATCAGGACGCTGACGTAGGGTGTTCGCCCTAAGTTTTTCCTGCCAGGTCGCAGGGTTAGCGGGGATCAAGTCTTAAAGTACACAGCCTTGAGCTGTTCTCACACTCCTCTAAAGATACTGACGGCACGGCTGAAGCCGTACCCTTTCAAAGCTCTAAACGCGAACTCATCAGTTTTTTCCGCGGGCTGTGGGAAGCCGTGCCCATCGCGAGACCCAACATCTATTCAGGGGGCGAGTGTCACCGGAGATTACTGCTGCGAAGTTTCGGCCTTCTCGGAAGCGCCGAGCTTGTCTAGCGACTTTCTGGCTTCCTTGGCGTAAGGCCCATCGGGGAGGATCTTGAGATACTGTCGGAAGTGAGAGATCGCCTGATCAGGCTGGTCGAGTTTCTCGTAGCATTGCGCCATGCGGAAGGTGGCGACCGCGTCATTTTCCTTGAAATCCAGAGCGTCCTGATAGCGAGCCAGCGCGGCCTTGTAGTTCTTGCGCTTGAAATAAAAGTCTCCTACTTCGTCGTCTTTGACGGCGCGGTATGGATTCCAGGCGTGGAGTTCCTGAACATCGTCGGCCGCTGCGTCGGGGGCTGGCGGATTGCCTTCGGACGGAAGCTGGCCGCCGTTAGGGTGATTCTTGGCGTCGTCTTTGGGGGGGCTCACGTCGATGCGGGTGTCGCGGCTGGAACTTTCCCCGGCTTCCGCATCCCGGGCGCGAGCCTTCTGAGTGTCTGATCGGGGAGGTGCCTGATTCGGCTCACTCGACTGGTCGGATTGCGGATCGGACGGTGAGCCTTGTTGGGCCAAGCATGCAAAGCTCAGGCTACCGAACACAAATGCCAGCAAAATCCAACTGCGCATAAGGAGAATTTTAGCAGCCCGGGTGGAGCTTTTCTGCGCAGAAAAAAGAGGCCACTCCAGGGGGATTGGAATGGCCTGTTTGGCGAAGTCCTCCGGGGAGGAGGGTAAACTTTGTTTACTGTCCGGGAGGCGTCGTCGGCTTAGGCGATGGCGCCTGAGCCGGGGTGCTCTCACCGACAGTGTTGGTCATGAGACGAACGTCGACGCGGCGATTCTTGGCGCGACCCTCACGGGTTTTGTTGGAATCGACCGGCTTGTCCTTGCCCAGACCGATCAAATAGATCTTGTATGCCGGAACGCTGTGCTCGGACGCCAGGTATTGGATCACAGCATCGGCGCGGCGCTGGCTCAGCGAGTAGTTGTAATCCGACGGGCCGGTCGAGTCTGTGGCTCCTTCGACCGTGATGATGTAGCCCTTGGTGTTGGGCACAGTGTTGGCGAGCTGATCGAGCGCGGCTTTGCCATCGGCGGTCAAAATGTCTTTGTCGAAGCCGAAGTGGACCGCTGTCTCGGTGACGACCCGGTAGTTATCCAGGTTTGCCACTTGGTTGGAGAGCGTGGCCACGCCGTTGACTGCGTTGTTGGCGAGAGACTGCGCCTGATCTGCCTGCTGGCCTGCAGCGGTTGCCTTCTGGTCAACTTCGGCCGCCTTGGCCTGCACCTGCTGAATTCCGGCCTGAGCCCGCGCGTCAACATCCTTAATGTCACGCGAGTTCTTGGCGGTCATATCGTCGAGTTCGTTGGTCTTGTTAATCAGCGGCGTGGTTTCCTGACGAACATAGTTCTTGCTGGCGCAGCCTACGGTCGCCGCTATGGTGGCGGCCAACAAGAGAGTCAAAGTAGTGCGATTCATCTTCGAAGAGCTCCTTCACTCACTGTCTCGAAATCGTCGTTCTGAAATCCCTGGGGTGCAAAACCTGGTCGCTGGCACCGGGAGAATTCTGGCTGATTCACACCGGCTACCTTGAGATAGCACGAGAGCTGCCAACCATCTTCCGCCCGATTCGCATGCATAAGCCATTGATGCGAAACATGATATTGCCGTTGGCTGGGGGTATGAATTGTTTTTCAGTGTAGAGCAAAGGGACACAAAATGGGGAAAATTTATACGGTTACTGCTTTGGGACCGCCCCCGGCGGCTTGCGATTTTGGAACCGGTTTGCCTGCTAAAGATTTAGTCTATATTGTATAGATAATGTCTGGACGCGATTATCTCGGCGAGTTCGAGCACATCATTGTTTTGGCACTTTTGCGGCTGGCCGATCGAGCCTATGGAGTCACCGTAAGGCAGGAGATCGAATACCGCATCAAACGCGAAGTGTCCATCGGCGCCGTCTATGCCACCCTTGATCGCCTGGAAACGAAAGGGTACGTCAGGTCACATCGCGGCGATCCCACCCCGGAGCGTGGCGGACGTTCGAAGCGCTTCTTCCGTGTCACGCCCAAGGGAATGGCTGCGGTGAATCGCACACACCGCGCAATCCAGAGTATGACCGCAGGCCTCGACCTCATCCGGACCTCCTCATGACGTCCCCCGCTTATTTCCCACCGCCGCCGCGCCTGGCCTCCTGGCTGGTGGATTTGTTCGCCCCTGCTGAAGAAGCAGAATCGATTCCGGGGGATCTACTTGAGGAGTTCTCCGAGCTCGTGTCAAGATCGGGAACTGCGGCGGCCCGAAAATGGTATTGGCGGCAGGCTGGGAAAACGACCTTACATCTCTTCGGCAACGGCCTTCGCGGCGCTCCGTGGTTGATACTTGCCTACGTGGCGGGAGGGTACTTGTTGCTCCGGTTTGTCGCTGGGTTGCCCGACAAGTTATTGTCAGTGGTCACTGACAGATATCTCCCCTTCTGGTCGACCCATTTCAAGGCTTACACATGGGTTCTGAACGCAATGTTGGTCCTGCACCTGATCGCGTCGCTATTCGTCGGGTGCATGGTCGGGCTGGCAGCCAAAGGAAGGGAG
>Ga0335073_10015423_pt1 | contig 10685 bp, 9 predicted proteins | sample Lox_Sample_22_FD_207093 | JGI IMG/M metagenome (GOLD analysis project Ga0335073, IMG submission 207093) | Soil microbial communities from Loxahatchee National Wildlife Refuge, Florida, United States - Lox_Sample_2.2 | ecosystem: Environmental > Terrestrial > Soil > Wetlands | place: USA: Florida...
GAGTAGGACCAAGCGCTCAGTCTACGGGAGTTGAGCCTTCTTGTCAGGCTTGATCGCACTCTCAACGTGTGACGCGGTACAACCCCTCACCCGCACGACTTTGTTTCGGGAGTGCTCCCCGGCAATCACTTCAACGGCGGATCGCGCTACCCCGAGCAAATCGGCCAGGTACGAGATCAGCTCTTCATTCGCCCGCCCATCCACCGGAGGAACAGCCAGTGCAATCTTGAGCGCCGCTTCCGCTCCTTCTCCTGCAACTCCAAGCAACCGCGTTCGGCTGGCCCGCGGATTCACCCGCACCCCAAACGACACGCCGTCGCGTGTCTCATGAATCGTGCTGGGGCTTCTCAACGCGGCACCGCCCGCGAGCCAAAAAGGGCTGTGCCAATGCGCACCAGCGTTGAGCCTTCCGCGATAGCAATTTCGAAATCCGCCGACATGCCCATCGATAACTCCGCAAGGTCCAGACCCGGATGACGTCCGACATACTCATCGCGCAGGCCGCGCAGCTGACGAAAGCAATGGCGTGCCGTTTCTGCGTTCCCGTCAAACGGAGGGACCGTCATCAATCCACGCACGTTCAGGTTGGGAAGGTTCGGCAGACGCGCCAACAAGTCAGCAATTTCATGCCCCGCGGGATCAAGCCCAGTCTTCGCCGCTTCGTCGCTCAGCTTGATCTCGATGAGCACCGGCAGCCGGCGTCCCAGCTTCGCCGCGGCATCATTCAGCCGCTCAGCCAGGCGTAGCGAGTCCAGCGTATCGATTGCGGAAAACAGCTCCGCGGCCTTCGTCGATTTGTTCGACTGCAGGTGCCCGATAAGATGAACTTCGATACTCCCCTGCAGCGCGTCCAACTCCACCCCTTTGCGCTCGAACTCCTGCACCCGGTTCTCACCGAAGAGCCTTATCCCCGCTTCTGCTGCCTCCACAATTGCCGATGCTGGATGCGCCTTCGAGACTGCCATCAACTTGACTTCGTCTCGTGCACGACCGGCGCGGCTGCAGGCCTCGCCGATACGCTCCTCAATCACCGCCAGCCTCTCCTTGAATGTCGTCACGCTCTTATCCTATCGGGCCGCACGATCCCGTCGTGAAGCAAAAGAAAAACGGGCAGGAATATCCCCGCCCGTCGTCCAGTTTCCGTTGATAAGCCTACTTCTGGGTAGCAATCCAGGCTTTCAGATTTGGCTCCTGCAGCGAGCGTAGCTCAATGCAGTCGCTAATCTGGTCCTTGGCCCGGGCCAGTGCCCGTTCCGACGCCGGAACCTTGTGTGTGGCAAAGAAATTCTCGACTTCATCGCGCTTCTCGGCACTGCAGAAGGCTCCCGTGCCTCCGACCAGGTATCCGCCCATTGACGTGGTAAGCTGCGCCTGCACCTTGGGCCAATTCTGCTGAATGTACTGCCACGCCAGATCGCGCGTATCCGTGCCCTGCAGCATGATGAGCAGTTCGATCACTGAGTCCTGGTTCCTCACCTTGCCGGATACCGTGTAGTCGAGCGAGCGCTTTTCGAGTGACGCATCCTTGAATTCCGCGAGCAGACGCAGGCTGCCCTCCTGGATCTCAGGATTCGGAGACGTCTCAGCTACCTTCTGCAGTTGATCGTAGAAGGCCGCGTCGCCGTTGATAGCGGCGATCGCCATCGCGGTTTGTGCAAGCGTCGCGTCGACCGAGCCCTGATCCGCGATATATTTCGTGGCCAGTTCCTTCGCTTGTGCAATCACCTTCGGATCTTTGCCAATATTGCCGACAGCGCCGAACAGGGTCGCCCTCAGTTCTCTCTTCTCCGGAGTGTCATCCGGCGCGGGCGGCCCGAGCCTTTCAAGAGGTGGCCCGAATGTCTTGCGCACCCATGCTGAGATGGCATCCCGCTCATCAGGAGTCGCGGCGATACGTGAATAAATCGCCGCCACGCTGCCCAAGGCCGTCTCTAACACCGAGCCGCTGGAGTCATCCTTCACCGCCGCGGCAAGGTTGAGATAGTCGCCCACCGATGCCTTGTTCGCCCTCACCTGCGCCCACTCGTCGCCCAGCAGGATGATCCGTTCTTCCGGCGTCAGACCGCTTTCGACGTTGGCAACAATCTTTGCGTAAACATCGCTCGGATACTTCGTACGGTAATAACCTTTGCCTTCCGCGTTGGCAAAGAAGAACGGCGCAGCCGGAGTTTTCAACGACTGTTGCGCCTGCGAAAATACGTCACACGCCTCTTCTTTTACGCTCGACTTGAAACACACCGGCACCGACCAGGTCTGTTCCTTGTCCGCCTTCGCGCTCGGGCTCAGAAAGAAGCGCTGCTGTTTAGCCGCAACCGTGCCATCGGCAGGATTCTCAAAAGTCAGAATCGGTTCGCCCGGCTGTTCCACCAGGCTGCTCATGATCTTGTCGATGGGCTTACGGCTTACCGCAGTCTGCGCGTTCCAGAAATCCTCTGCCGTTGCATTCCCATACATGTGAGCGGCCAGATAGTTATGCACGCCTTGGCGAAAACTCTCTTCGCCCTCGTAGTTCTCAACCATCAGCAACACTGCGCCGGCCTTCCCATACGTGATGCCATCAAACATCTCGTTGATCTCATCCGGTGTCTCCGCCTTGGCACGGATAGTGCGTGTCGTGTGCTGTGCATCGAGATTCAGCGTCCCGTTCAGCCCGGCAGCCACGTCCTGCGGAATATTCCACTCCGGATGCCATGCTGCTACAGGCTTATTCTCCATCCAGGTGGCAAAGCCTTCATTCAGCCACAGGTTGTTCCACCACTGCATGGTCACCATATCGCCGAACCACTGGTGCGCCATCTCATGCGCAACCACCAGCCCCACGTTTTTCTTCGAACCCACCGAGGCCGTCTTCTCGTCGATCAGCAGATCCGTTTCGCGATAGGTGATTGCCCCGAAGTTCTCCATCGCACCCGCTTCAAAATCAGGCAGAGCGATCATATCCAGCTTCGGCATCGGGTACTTGATCCCGAAATAGTTGTTGTAATAGTGCAGAACAAACTCTGCGGCAGATAGCGCAAACTTGGTGTACTCCACCTTGTCGGGAGTGGCGCACGCGCGAATCGGCGTGCCATCGCTCTCACCGGACGTGCACTGGAAATCGCCAACCAGAAACGCCACAAGGTACGTCGACATCTTCGGCGTGGTCGCAAAATGGATGGTGTGCTTGTCCTCCGCCGGGCCCGGCTTGTCCGACACGATATTCGTGTTGGAGATTGCGGTGTCGCCCTTATCAACCACCAGGGTCACATCGAAAGTAGCCTTGAATGCCGGCTCGTCAAACGATGGAAACGCGCGCCGCGCGTCGGTCGGCTCAAACTGCGTTACCGCATAATTGCGCTTCGCGGTTTTCGAAAGATAGAAGCCGCGCAACTGTCCGTTCAATATTCCGCTGTACTCGATTTGCAATGTGACCTGACCAGCCGGCAACGTGCTCCCAAATTTGAATGTCGCCTGTTCCTTCTTCTGATCCTCGGTCACCGTGGCCGTCAATTCCTTGCCGCCGGCCTTGGCGGTAACGCTCTGAAACTTGATGTCCACCGCATTCAAGGTGATCGCATCGGATGGCTGATCGAGAACGACATCGATCTTCTCGCTGCCGGTGAAGGTCGCGTCTTTCAGACTTGGTGTGAGCGTCAGAGTATAGTGCTCTGGATGAACAGTCTGAGGAAGGCGCTGAGCGCTGGCGTAGACGGCAGTACAGGTGAGAACGGCAAGGAGCAATCCCCTGCTGAAACGTAGCTGAAACAGTGGCATGAATGCCTCACAGATAAAATCGGCGGGTGGACGCCCAGAAACACTGCGTCCGGTAACACCAGTAGTTACCATACCCCAAATGGCATTACGTTGGCTCGCCGGCCAGCTTCCTCTGTCCTCCGATCCCACTACGATTCGCGGTAGTCGAGCAGGATCAACCCCACCAGCATCAGGCAAACCGGCCAGATCCATCCGGCCATACGCACGATCTTCGACCTTGTCTCCGGGCTATCGTCACTCTGTGGCCAGCGCAATTCCAGCCACCGGCCCCAGCCCGCCGTGGCTCCCAGCAACGCAATCGGTGTGTGACTCAACTCCGCATAGAGCTCGTCTCTCAGGTCGCCCGTTCCATGCGTGTGCGTAATCAGTAGGGCGCCCCCAACTGCGCAGAGCATTGGAAAAACCATTGCCGCCTTGCCGTCTTTCACCCGCCCCGTTTCCACCGCCCACTCAAAGATCGCAAAGCACGTGATCAGCACCGCAAACAGGCGATGCTCCAGTACCTCAGATTCTGCAAAGCTGCCCCAGAACGGCCGCGGACCAAGGGGCCATGCATCCGGATCGGCGCGAAGAACAATGAAGACTGCCAGCCCGAAGAACAGCAGCGGCCAGTTCCGTGCCCATCCCTGGCCTCGAAACCTTGAAACCAGGGCGAGCAGACCTGCCGCCAGCACAATCAGCCCTGACCATTGATGGTTATATTCTGACCACCTCTGGCTGATGGCGTCGTTCGTGCTGCCGCCAGTAAACGATGTATCTTCAAGATGCTTCTTCAGTGGAGCTGCTTTCGGAAGGTCGGCCAGCCTTGGCGTTTCCAGCCTTGGCCATTTCCAGCTCATTCGCTGCACGATCTCGTGCGTCGTGAGCATATCCTGCCTGCCCAGGTCGATCGCCGGAGGTTGTGACGTAAGCGACGCCGCCGCAAGCAGTGCTGTGAATCCCAGCCCGATCTCGACCTCGCTGAAACGCCGCAGCCGCAGCAGCACCGGTGCAGCCTCTGTTCGAGTCTCCCGAATCAGCCAGAAGTTACTCGCCCCTAATCCGAGAGCAAGAAGCAGCAGGTACGTCTTGGCCAGAATCATTACGCCATAGGATGTGCCGTACATTCCGCTCCACGAGCCCATGTAGAACAGCGTCATGCCAATGCCGGCAACTACCAACACGGCCACACTCGTGATGGCCATCGCGGAAAAGCGTTGCGCCATCGCGTGAATCTGTCGCGCATCCTGGCTGGCTCGTATTGCGACCAGCAGGCTTGCCATTCCGCCGATCCAGGCCGCCGCGCCCAGATGATGAGCCGCCGTCAACACCAGCAGCAAGGGCCGGTCTTCCATCCTCGACGCTGCGTGACTCAGGGCTGTCGAAGACCCAGCGACCGCCAACCCCGTGAGACAAATCGCCCAGAAGTGGTTTGGCCCACGCCGCAATAAGAAGAACATAACCAGCGCGGCGGCAGCCAGAATGCAATCGGCGTGAAAGAACGATGCCGAAAAGGCCTCCCGCATGGGAAGCCCCGGTGTGCCCGGTCCTCCCCCGCCGACAAGCGTCAAAGTGCTCTCGGCAGCAGCCAGTAGTTGCGTAATCGCAAGCGCGAGGGCAAAACGGGAGACGAATCTGCTAACTTCCCTTCGCGCTGCAGGTTCTGCGACTCGTGCCGACGCAACCAGCCACAAAACGAAGACGCCGCCGACCGCTACCGCTTCAAGGGAGAGCGCCAGTGCGCGCAACAGCACCGACAGCAGATCGAAATCCTGAATCAGCCAGATCACAATTACTGGGCGCCTGTGTCCTACTCCACCGTGAAGGGTACTTCACCGCGCGTAATGTGACCGTCCGTCGCCAGTGCCGTCCAGCGAAGCGTGTACTTTCCCGGTGTAAGCTGGGCATGAGCGTCCAGTTCATTCGGCGCGTTCTGCTTTCCTAATGGCAGCGCCTGCACTGCACCGCCCGGCGACACCAGGCTCAGGCTGGACCGCGTCCCGTCAACGCGAGAATTATATTTCAGCTGCACATCCAGGGATGGCCCATGCACTACGCCATTGACCTTCGGCGTCGAGGCAACCAGGACGGCGTGTGCAAAAGCGAGTTGAGAAGCTGCAACCAGGCACGTCACAACCAGCAGCGCGCCCAAAACATTCTTCTTCATCACTGTGTTCTTCTCCACAAACGTGTTTATCCCATAGTCCGCGACTTGCGGAAGCAAGTCCAGACACCCACCACGAATTCTTGGTGTAGAGCATCGCAACGGATTGATCGGCTCACTTCCGACTCGATTGCGATGCCGCCCTCTCCGATGCACCGGTTAATGCTGCGGCGCGCGATTCGGCGTACGCCGCTGCTCCCATCAATGCAGCGCGACTCTCCAGAATAATCCGCACCGGCGTGTGGATCAGCAGTTCGCTCAGACGTCCCTTGTCGGTGAAAGCGTTCATGAACGTCCCGTCCTTCATCTTATTCAGGATCTTGGGAGCAATGCCACCGCCCAGGTATAAGCCGCCCACTGCAAGCACCTTGAGAGCGAGATTTCCCGCCTCAGCTCCGTAAGCCGACACGAACATGTCCAGCGTCTTCACGCAGAGCTCATTGGTTCCCGCCTCGCCCACTTCACCGATCACTGCATTCGGATCTTCGAGGCTCATCCGCTCCTTCAGCCATTCCGGCTCTTCCATCGCCTTTTCATCGCGGAGGAACGTGTAGATATTCTTCAGTCCGATACCGGAAACCACGCGCTCGAAGCTCACCCGGCCCTTCAGCTGCTTCTGCAGATACCGCAGCAGGTCAATCTCTAGATCGTTGCGTGCGGAAAAATCGCAGTGCCCGCCTTCAGAAGCAATGGGAACATGAATCCTTCCATTCCACACCAGGATAGCTTCACCCAGACCGGTACCCGCCGAAACCAGGCCGCGGTTGCCGATCGCTCCCGAGTCTCCGGCGCTCAACTGGTAAATCTGGTCGGCCGAGAGTTCAGGAATGCCGTAGCCGTTCGCTTCAAGGTCGTTGATGAGAAACAGATGCTCGATCTTCAGTTCGTGGGACAGGTCGCGGCAATCCAGTACCCACGGTAGGTTCGTCAGCTTCAGTCGGCCGCCGCGCACCGGTCCGGGCACACCGAAGCATCCCGCGGTCACCTGCGGGTTGCCACTGTCCGCAAGGAATTTCTGTGCAATCTCCTCCAGGCCCACAAAATCTTTGGCATGAAATTTCTCATCCCGGACGTGGCTGAGCTGTCCTTCGCTGAAGCCGTACAGTGCAAGATGAACCTTCGTGCCGCCTACGTCCCCGGCCAGAATCATCGTTCAATCTCCAGTCGCCCGATTCCCTGGGCATCTGGCGGAGGAAGCAGGGCCGCTGCATCCCTGTCGAGCAGAAATAGAAGCTTGCCGCTCTTCGGCTGGATCAGTTGCGAAGGCAGCGTCTCCGGATCGTAGGGCTCCCGAAGCACACGATGCACGGGATCGGCCTTGGCCTTGCCGCCGATCAGGAAGAATACTTCTGAGGCTTCCACAATCACCGGCCACGTCAGCGTCACTCGCCATGTTTCCTTCTGCTGGGGCACATGATTCGCAACCGCGATCCGCCCTAGCTCGTGAAGGGCGGCCGTGTGTGGAAACAGTGATGCAGTGTGTCCATCGTCTCCCATTCCCAGAGCCAGCACGTCGAAGCGGGGCACCTCCGCGCCTTCCAGGCGGAACTGCCCACGAACCGCGCTCTCGTACCGCGAAGCAGCTTCGTCCGGTTCGAACTCCCCTTCGATTCGAAACACCTGGTCTGGCTTGAGTGGGACCTTGCTCAGCATAGCCTCGCGCGTCATCCGATAATTGCTGTCCGGATGATCTGGAGGCACGCAGCGTTCGTCCACCCAGTCAAGCTCGATCTTCTCCCACGGCATCGCCTTCAGGAACCGCTCGGCGGGATTCGCCAGCAGAGCGAAGGTTAGCTTGGGTGTCGTTCCCCCGGAGATTGCGATTCTTGCTTTCCCGCGTGCCGCAACTGCTGCTTGCGCCGTTTCTAGAAAGTGCTCGGCGGCCGCTCTGCTCAGTGCGTCCGCGCCATCATATACCCGGTATTCGACTGCAATTTTTCTTCCCATGCGCCCGATTCTCTAAGTTCAGATCCTATGCCACTGCCGGCCATCGCGCCCGATCAATCCATCGGCTGCCTTCGGTCCCCAGGAGCCGCTCCTGTAATTGGGAAAATCCTTCGGCTTCGATTTCGCCCATTCTTCCAGCACCGGTGTATAGAGCGACCATGTGGCTTCTACCCCGTCGCGATGGGCAAACAGCGTTTGGTCGCCGAGCATCGCGTCCAGCAGCAGTCGTTCATAACCGTTCGCTGAATTCACTCCAAACGCTGTTGCATATTGAAAGTCCATGACCACCGGGCAAACATTCGTATCCGGTCCAGGCACCTTTGCGCCAAATCGCAGCGAGATGCCTTCGTCCGGCTGGATTCTCATGGTCAGGATGTTCGGCTGGATCTCATTGCACGGTCCCGAGGCCAGGCGCTCGAAAAGTAACATCGGCGGTTGCCGGAACTGAATCATGATCTCGGTGACCCGCTTTGCCATCCGTTTGCCGGCGCGCAAATAGAACGGAACACCCGCCCAGCGCCAGTTTTCAATTTCGAGCTTCAGTGCCGCGAACGTTTCGGTCGTTGACTGAGGATCCACGCGATCTTCTTCGCGATAGCCCTGCACCTGCTGTCCGTCTTCCATCCCCAGCGAGTACTGGCCGCGCACCGTGTTATCGATCGAGATGGGTTTGATCGCCCGCCATACCTTCACCTTTTCGCCGCGTACCGAAGAAGCTTCAAACGAAACCGGAGGCTCCATCGCGACAAACGACAACAGCTCCATCATGTGATTCTGCACAACATCGCGCAGCGCGCCCGCCTTTTCGTAAAACGGGCCCCGGCCTTCGATGCCAATGCTCTCCGCCGCAGTAATCTGCACGTGATCGATGAAGTTGCGGTTCCAGATCGGCTCAAAAATTCCGTTGGCAAACCGGAACACCAATATGTTCTGAACCGTCTCCTTGCCCAGGTAGTGATCGATGCGGAAGATCTGCTCTTCGTCGAATACCCGGTTTACCTCGTCATTCAGCACTCTTGCTGAGGCAAGATCGTGCCCGAACGGCTTCTCGATAATCACCCGCGCGCGGCCCTTCTCCGGATGCGCCATCCCATGCGCACCAAGATGATCGATGATGTCGGAAAAGTATTCCGGAGCTACGGCAAGATAGAAGAGCCGATTGCCCATCGTGCCGCGTTCCTTGTCGATCCTGTCGAGCAGGGCTTTGAGTTCCGTATAGCCCTTGTCATCGTCAAAGTTCATCGCGTGGTAGTCCACCTTTTCGATGAACTCATCGAGCACCATGTCACCCTTCTCGCCGCCACCATAGCGCAGGATGCCGTCCTTCATGTCGTCCGCAAAGCTGGCCTTCAAATCGCGCCGTGCCACGCCGACGATGGCAAATTCCTTCGGCAGCAAGCCTTGTTGCTCCAGGTGAAACAGCGCGGGCAGAAGCTTCCGCTTGGTCAGGTCGCCGGACGCGCCAAAAATCACCACGGTTCCTGGTTCGGACAACCGCTCGTGGGGTTTCGATGCTGCCTGTATATTTTCCGGGGCAATCTTTACTTCGGTCGTCGCCATAGAATCCTCCATACGCCTGTTGAACTCGTTAAGAGTCTAGTCCGTCGTCACCGCCACCTCAGGCCATCAACCTCTGCGAACTTCAAACTACTTCCGCTTCAACGCCCAGCGTCGCCAGCTCCCGCTCGAGCTGCGCTACACCCTGGTAGCGAATCGCGTGTATCCCCAGAGCTGCCGCCGCCTCGACATTCCCGGCGCGGTCGTCAATGAATACCACTTCATCCGGCTCGCACTGCAAAACGTCAAGCGCCAGCTTGTAGATCTGCGCGCTCGGCTTGCGCATGCCGACATAGCAGGAGCTGAAGAAAAAATCGAAGTATCCGCGCAGGCCGAACGTCTCAATCCGGTAGTCATTGAGCTCGCGTGCTTCATTGTTCAACATGCCCAGGTCGACATCCGCGCTGGCTGCCAGATTTTCAAGCACTCCCAGCGCGGTATTGTCCAGCACGCGCGATTCGGCCTTCATCGCTTCCAGAAACTCCTCGGGCGAGAAGCTCCGTGGCTCCCAGAACACCGTCCGATGCAGGTACTCCTGAACCGTGATCAGGCCCTTCTCCCAGGCGTCGTTGGCTTCCGGATGCCTCTCCTCAAACTCCGCCTTGTCCACGTTGAAGTGCGCCAGCACATCCGCACGCCCGCCATGATCCCAGCCATTCGTCAGCAGAACCCCGCCCACATCCCAAAGAATCGTGCTGATATCTGTCATCGCTGTTCTCGTCCGTTCCGCGTTTCTTGCAATAAGAGGGTCTTCTCACCTTCAGGCGTGTGTTACTTCAATGCTTCCGGCATGTATCGCGCTTCAATCGCTTTGATCTTGTTGGATCGCCGCACAAAACGATCTTCCTGCTTCTGGAATTGGGCATGCAGAAAGGTCGCCACCAGTTCGAATGCCAGCGCCGGGCCGATGATCCGCGCGCCCATCACCAGCACATTCATGTCATCGTGCTCCACGCCCTGGTGTGCCGAATAGGTGTCATGGCACATGCATGCGCGCACGCCGGGAAGCTTGTTCGCCGCTACATTCACCCCCACGCCGCTGCCGCAGATCAGAATGCCCCGTTCGGCCCGTCCGGCCATCAGCACCCGCCCCGCCGCTTCGGCGAAGTCTGGATAGTCAGAGGGCTCGGCGTTGTAGGCGCCCACATCGGTCACCTGATGACCGAGCCGCTCCAGATAACCGCGCACCTCCTCCTTCAGAGGAAAGCCCGCGTGATCCGCTCCAACCACCAGCTTCATCGGTTATTTCTCCGCCAGCGCGCCTTCGGTCTTGCGCACACGCTCC
>Ga0335073_10015424_pt1 | contig 10685 bp, 10 predicted proteins | sample Lox_Sample_22_FD_207093 | JGI IMG/M metagenome (GOLD analysis project Ga0335073, IMG submission 207093) | Soil microbial communities from Loxahatchee National Wildlife Refuge, Florida, United States - Lox_Sample_2.2 | ecosystem: Environmental > Terrestrial > Soil > Wetlands | place: USA...
CGTCGTCGGAATTGCCGGCGCCGTTTCGCCTGACGAATTGCTCCCTCGCGCGCAGCAAATCCTGAAGGAGCTCGGCTCTGCCGTCTCGCCACTGCGCTTCGTGCTCGCATGGCCAGGCACAGCGCCTGCAGGTTCCAATGGATCCATCCCGGAGAATTCAGCCCTCACTCTGCTGCCCTTCTCGCCTCCACCGCCGGCGGAGTTCTGGGCGGGTGTCTCGGCCAATCAGCGTGCCGTGCTGGGTCTGGGCTCATCCCTCAACGCGCGAGTTTGTATGGTTCTGGGATCCGATCTCGCCGCTCTGGACGCGCGCACCGTTCAGCTGCTCGCTTACGCGGTACTCGACCGGCAATGCGGCCTCGCCATGCCGGTTTATCCCGTGGCGAAATACGACGGCCTCATCAATAGCGGCATCTTGTCCCCGCTGAGCCGGGCTCTTTATGCCAGGCGGGTTCGCTTTCCGCTCGTCTATGATTTCGCTGCCTCCGGATCCTTGTGCGCCGCACTCTCGCACAGCGGCCACATAGCCGAGGGCGCCGGAAACGCGCTGCTCTGGCCCGTCACAACGGCATCGACCCAGCACACTCAGGTGCAGGTTGGCGAGGTCCATATCGACGTGCATCATCAGACGGCAACGTCGGGGATGGAATTGAGCGCCGTGCTCGGACAACTGATGGGTTCCTTCTTTCAGGAGATGGACCTGTGCGCTTCCCACTGGCAGCGGATTCGCGGATCGCAGCCCACGCCCGTATGGGGCAACGCCGTCGAAGGCCCGCCCGACAGCCAGGCCATCGATCCGCAGCCTATGCGGGACTCATTCCTGCTGGGGTCGAGAAACCTCGATGAAGTGTGGCGCCTCATCCTGCCTCCCAACACTCTGCTCGAACTACGCCGCCTCGCCCGGCTCGCGCCGGACCAGTTCCAGATGCCCGACGGCCTGTGGGCGAGCATCGTGTACGATTTCGCGCTGGCCTGGCGCCTGCGCACCATCAGCCGTGGGCATTTGCTCGGTGCGCTCACGCCACTCTATCTCGGCTGGGCCGCCTCCTGGGTCCGCGAGGTTTCCAGTCTCACCCCTCCCGCCGCCGAAGCGCGGCTGGAGCAGTTAGCCAGGGCCTGGGAGGAAAAGAAACCATATCTGCTCTCGCGGTGGAGATGGCCCGATCGCTTCAATCCCTGATCTTCGGTCTCGGCAGCGATCGAAAGGAGAAATCGGTATGTGGCAACAGGTGGAACAATCGCTTCACTCATCCATGGGCCTCGTGATGAACAAGATCGCCACTCTGCTTCCCGGCATTCTTGCCTTCATTGTCGCCTTCCTGTTTTTTCTCCTTCTCGGGTGGTTTGTCTCCTGGATCGTCACCCGTATCCTCTCCGGCCTTCACTTCGATGAACGCATCGGTCGCGGCGCCAACGCCATGGCCGAATTCAGCCCGCGCGCGACGCCGTCGCTGCTCATCGGCCGCATCGTCTTCTGGAGCTTCGTAGTTGCCGGGATCGTCATCGGCGTCTCAGCGCTCGGCACCGAAGAACACATCGTCTCCGGCTGGATGCTGGCCTATGTTCCCCGTCTCATTGGAGCAGCGATCCTGCTGCTCGCCGGCAATGTCCTCGCGCGCTTCGTCTCCCGCAGCGTCCTCATCACTGCCGTCAATCTCAATCTGAGTTATGCCCGCCTGCTCAGCATGGGCGTCCGATGGATGATCCTCGTCCTCACCGGAGCCATGGTGCTCGATCACCTTGCGCTGGGCGGAGAAATTGTCGAGCTCGGCTTCGGCATCCTCTTCGGCGGAATCGTCTTTGCTCTTTCCCTGGCCGTCGGGCTCGGTTCGCGTGACCTGGTCAGCCGTTCCCTCGAACGCGAAGCCGCGCGTCCGCAGGAAATCGAGACACCGGAAAGGGTCCACCACTTCTAGGGAATTCCAAAGAAGCGGGAGCGCTTCAGTCCCGCAGCGTGACCGTGATGCTCCGCGAATCTCCGCCGGTCGTGCGCATCTCGATCTCGCCCTGACTCCGCTTCACCACGCTGGGAAACTTCTCTCCCCACTCCACCAGAACGATGCTGTCCGGACTGGCCAGTTCGTCCAGGCCCAGCGAATCCAGTTGCCGCTCGGTCTGGATCCGATACAGGTCAAGGTGGTAAAGCATCACAGGTTCCTTGTGCCCGTCCACCGTCCGAGTCCCTTCGTATTCGTGGATCAGCGTGAAGGTCGGGCTCGTCACCTCATCGGGTTCGGCGGCATCCAGCGCTTCCGCAATGCCCTTTACCAGCGTCGTCTTGCCCGCGCCCAGATCGCCGCGCAGGATCAAAAATTTCGGCGGCGCCAGCAATGCGGCAATACGGTGTCCAACCTCAATCGTCTCCTTACCGCTGTGGCTTTCGAACTGATGCACCTTCAGGTCAGCCGTCTGTGTCATCTCGCCCTCGCCGCGGAGGATGGTAGTCCCTCCAACCAAACATATCCCGCTTCGTCCCGGGAACGAAAGAGAAAAGCGCGAAAAAGATGATCAATCGTGTCGGTCGCCAGCAGCGTATGTTCGTCCTGCTCGCGCAGAGCGAAGTCTGCCGCCAGCCCATGAAGGTAAACCGCGGCCTCCACCGCCTCCGCGCCATGATCGGGATGCTGCGCCAGCAGCGCCGCCACAATGCCAGTGAGGATGTCTCCGCTCCCGCCTTTGGCCATGCCCGGATTGCCCGTCGTGTTGATTCCAATGCGGCCGTCAGGATGCGCAATCAGCGTGCGCCAGCCTTTTAACACGACTGTCACATTGTGGCGCGTGGCAAACTCGCGCGCGAGAGGCTCGCGGCTGGCCTGAACCTCCTTGGTGCTGATTCCAGCCAGACGCCCCATCTCACCCGGATGTGGCGTCAGCACAATCGTCCGTTTGCTTCCGTCGAGTTTGTCCAGGTGTTTGGCCACGATGTTCAGTGCATCCGCATCCAGAACCAGCGGCAGCCTGGTCTTCTCGATCATCCCCACCACGAAGGCCTCCGGTTCCACTCCCATCCCCGGCCCCATCGCAATCACTGTCGCGCGTTCGGCGATCCGCCGAAGCTGATCGGGCTCCAGATTCGATCCATCAATCTCTCCGCCGCGTCCTTCTCGCAGGGGAAGGGTCATCAACTCGGGCGTGATGGCAGCGACCGAAGACAAAATCGACTCCGGCACAGCAGCCGTCACCAGCCCCGCTCCGGCGCGCAGCGCCGCAAGAGACGCCATGGCCGGCGCGCCGGATTTACCCCGTCCGCCCGCAGCAATCAGAACGTGGCCGTAGAGCCCCTTGTTCGAATCGGGCGTGCGCGGCCGCTCCACGATGCTCTTCGAAGCTCCGGCCCATGTGAGATTCGTCGCCGAGCGGATTGCCTCGTCGGGCGATCCAATGGGAGCTACCACAATCGGCCCCGTAGAGCTCCCGGTGAGATTGCCGGAAACATGCGCCAGCTTGGGCGCCGTGAAGGTGACCACCGCATGCGCTGGAAATGCGCCCTCCGCGGTGAAGCTTCTCGAATCCCCGTCCCACCCCGACGGCAGATCGACGGCGACCACCGCCGTGTTCAGCGCGCGAACGCGATCGCGCAAGGCCGCGGCCACTCCGCGCAGCGGAGGCTTGAACCCGGTGCCGACCACCGCGTCCAAAAACAAGTCTGCCCAGCCGAGCAGACTGTGCACCTCAGTCGAATCCAGCGCGGTTTCGTCGGGCGCCATCACCGGCGCCAGTGTCATCTCTTCGAAGGCAGCCTTCGCGTCGCCCTTCAGATCGGCCGGAAAGCCCAGCAGCAGAACCCGCACCTTGCGTCCCGCCTCATCCAGTTCCCGCGCCGCCACAAACCCATCGCCGCCGTTGTTCCCTCTGCCGCACAGGACAGCAATGTTGTGTGCTTCAGCAAATTCGCGCAGCACGAAACGCGCCACCGCCGATCCAGCCTCGTGCATCAGGTCCAGAGACGCGACACCATACTGTTCCGTCGTCGCGCGATCGACGGTCCGCATTTCGTCGGCGGTCAGAATCTTCATCGCAACCTCACTCCCCTGACCGCTTCACTCCTGACCGCTTCACCCCTGACCGCCTCACCGCTACCCCATATACATCCCGCCATTAACGTCCAGTACGTGCCCCGTGATGTAGGCCGCCTCGTCGGAGGCGAGGAAGCGGACGGCATTCGCAATGTCGCTATCCGTACCTGCGCGTCCCAAAGGAATATGCGCCAGCATCGACTCCCGCTGCTTCTCATCCAGAACTGCCGTCATAGCTGTTTCGATGTACCCCGGAGCAATCGCGTTGGCGGTTATGTTGCGCGAAGCCAGCTCCCGAGCCAGCGACTTCGTCAGCCCGATCAGCCCAGCCTTGCTCGCCGCGTAGTTCGCCTGTCCTGCCTGGCCCGTCTCTCCCACCACGCTCGAAATATTGATAATCCGCCCCCACCGCGCCTTCAGCATGGAACTCACCACTGCCTGCGTCATCAGAAACGTTCCCGTGAGATTCGTTTGCAGCACATCGTCCCAGTCGCCACGCTTCATGCGCAAAACCAGTGTGTCGCGCGTGATGCCCGCATTGTTCACCAGAATCTCGATTGCGCCAAAATGCGAAATGGCCGCTTTGGCGCACGCCTTAATCGACTCCTCACTGGCAATATCGAGAGCAAAAACCGCAGCCGCTCCACCGGCCGAAGCAATCTCCGCAGCCACTTCATTCAGCTTCGCTTCATTGCGTGCGGCCAGTGCGATCTTCGCGCCGGCCGCGGCCAGCGCCAGTGCGCAGGCGCGTCCAATTCCCTGAGAGGCTCCTGTCACCAGAGCCGTCTTTCCCTGAAAGCTTGACATGGTTCTAGCCTATCGCAGCGATTCAGGGTCCCGCGGGAACCGGCGCAGCTGCCCGCCTCGTCGCCGGCGAACCAAGACCCTCAAGCGCCCAGATGTACACCACCAGCTCGCGGCTGTACTGCAGCAGCGGCTTGGTGTCCGGCAGCTGAATCCCGTGCGCGCGCGGAAGATTATTCACCTCGAACTCCGCTTCCGCCAGTTCCAGGGCCCACGGCAGATGGTGAATGTTCACCCGTGAGAGTTCTCCCCGCCGGCCGGCCGTGAACAGCGCGTAGCGCTCGGTAAGAAACGTCTCAATGCCGCCCTTCACGCACGGTTTGCCCAAACTCCGATAACTCGCCTGGAAATGCGCGCGCGGCCTGATCAGCAGCCGCTCGCTGCTGTAGTGGATGGTTCGATTCTCTTCCGAACGCAGCTTCATCCTCGCCCAGTAGTAGGGAAGCCTGAAAAACAGACGCGCCGCCGAAACTGCCAGCGGATTGGCCGCGTCGAGCGAGAAGAAATACACGCCCGGCTGGTTGGTGTGCCGCTCGCGCACATAGGTCCGCAGATTGAGTTCCGGGAAACGGCTCGCCCCAGGAATCGGCGGCAGGCTCCGCATGTGAATCTGATTCATCCAGAACGGAATCACGCCCACCCACGCCGACCCCTCAAACGTATCCACCGTCAGAGACTCCGGCAGCAGCTGCGTCAGTTCGCTTGCCGGCAGCGGCCAGTGCGCAAACAGCAGATCGTTCCAGCGCTGGGTCATCACCCACGGCGACTTCGGAAGGGGCCATGGACGGTGCTCGGTCGTCGAGAGGATGTCGTTCATGCACAGGAGCCATGCCCGCGGTGACACGTCCGCGAGCATCCGGCCAAAAACATTCCCATGGTACTCGTTCTTTCTTTGCAGTCACATAACATGTGGCCATTCGCCGGGTGACTTCGCAGATGCTTCCGAATCCCAGTAGAGCCGTGCACACGATTTCCGCACCGTCCGGGTTTAGCATTCCCCCATGGCTTCCATGACCGAGACTCCCCCAGCAACGACAGAGACGCCGCTGGCGCCCGAGAGCCGCAACAACAAGACCGAAGTCTTCGCCGTTCATGGAGCCGATCCCGAAGTCCTGGCCTACGCCATGGCGAAGTACTCGCGATCGGCGCTGTCGATGAAGGAGTCGCTGCGCGAAATCAGCAGCCAGAAGGCCGAGCAGTTCCTCAACACCTTCTACTTCCAGTACGGCCATCGCTCCATCGCCGACCTCGCCCACATCGCATTCGCTGTCGAGCGGCTTTCTCTCCTCGCCGCCATCGTCCTGGTCGATGAGCAACGCTGGGATGGTCAGGAGCGCTCCACCCGCTACCAGAACTTCCGCAAGAGCGGCTGGTACATGCCGGACTTCGGCCCTGACACGGCGTCAGCTTCTTGCTATCGAGAGACCGTCGAGCGCCTCTTTGCCGGTTACCACAGCGTCTTCGAAGCCGTCTTCGCCTCGCTCCTGCAGCAGGTGCCCAAACCCGCCGACATGAAGCAGGAGAGCTACGATCGCACCCTGAAAGCCCGTGCCTTCGATGTCGCGCGCTACCTCCTGCCCCTCGCCACCAACACCTCTCTCGGCCAGATCGTCAACGCACGCACGCTCGAAACTCAGGTGTCGCGACTTCTCTCCCATCCGGTCGCCGAGGTCCGCCAGCTCGGCGTTCGTCTGCAGGACGCCGCCTCCGGAGCCGCCTGGAACGTGCACGCCGACGAACTCGCTGCTCTCCAGAAAGACATTGCCGCGCTCGACCCCGCTCTCGGCGAACGCGCCGCCGCCCTGCTCACCCGCGAAGTGAAGACCGCCCCGACCCTTGTCAAATACGCTGCGGTCAACGACTATCAGATCCAAACCCGCGAAGAGCTCCGCGACGCCGCTGCCGAACTGCTGTCCGGCGAGCCGATCGACCCCGCGCCCCTCGTCGACCTCATCGACGAAGCCGATTCCCTCGAAACCGACCTGGCCACCACGCTGCTCTACGGCCAGTGCCACTACCCCTACCGCCAGATTCGCCGACACGTCGCCGCGCTTACCGAGCCGCGCCGCAACGAGATCATCGACCTCGGCCTCCGCCATCGCGGCCGCCACGACGAACTCCTGCGCGAGTTCGCCGCCGGCCAGGTCCTGCGCTTCGACATCCTCATGGACATCGGCGGCTTTCGCGACATGCATCGCCACCGCCGCTGCACCCAAATCCTCCAGGAATTCACCTCCGCCCACGGCTACGCAATCCCCGAAGGCGTGCCCGAAGCCGGCGTCCAGCCCCTCTTTGAACAGACCATGGCCGCCGCGCATCACGCATACGCGGCACTGGCCGCGGCACCCGCGCCCGAAGCCGCTCAGTCCGCTCCATACGTCCTGCCCCTGGCCACGAAGAACCGCGCGCTCTTCAAAATGGACTTCGCCGAAGCCCTCTACATTTCCGAACTCCGCTCCGCGCCTCAGGGGCACTTCTCCTATCGCCGCGTCGCGTGGGAGATGTACCGTGCCGTCGAGCGCAAACACCCAGCCCTCGCAAAATATTTTCGCGTCACCAACGCCGACCAGCCCATCGACCTGCTGAAGCGTTAGCGGAAAAGGTGCGGCACAAACCTGCTGGAGTTGTTCGTGACGTAGCCGTCGGGCTCGCGAACGCCCATGCCGCATGGCTCCCCGTCCACCAACCAGCTTCCGATCACCTTTCGCGACGTCCCGCTGCCGGCCAGGTCAACGTACTGTTGCCATACAAACCCGCCTTCTCCGTAGCGGCCTGGTGTGCTTTCCACCGTGATGCCTCCGAGCTTCACGGTGACGTTGGCGCCTTCACGGCCAAGAATCGGTTTTTGTACCCACTCATCCAGGTTGCGAGGTCCGTCGAGATATGCGGGCAGCAGTAATTCGTGATTCGGATACATCTCCCAGAGAATCGCCAGCAATGCCTTGTTGGACCACATCATCTTCCAAATCGGTTCGATCCACTGCGTCTTCCCCATCGTCTCCAGCGCGTGAGGGCCGAACCGATCCGCGAGCATTGCCTCCCACGGATAAAGCTTGAAGATGGTTTCCATCGACCGGTTCCCGCCATCGACGAATCGTTGCGAAGCACTGTCCCATCCGATGTCGCGTACCACCAGAGCCTCCGTCCCAAGCCCCGCCTGCTGCGCCGTATCTCGCAGGTAGGTGATCGTCATCCAGTCTTCGTCGCAGCTCTCGCAGGCAAAATAGACCGGCTGGCGCATGTAGCCGGATAATTCCTTCCACTTCGCAACCAGATGCTCGTGAATCGAGTTGTACTGGTCCGCTTCGGGATAGCGCTCCTCGAGCCAGTACCATTGCGCTACGGCCGCTTCCACTAGTGATGTGGGCGTGTCGGCGTTGTATTCCAGCAGCTTGACGTCGCGCCCGTCAAAGGCAAGATCCATCCGCCCGTAGAGTGCAGGCGGTTCGGAATTCCACGTCTCGCGAATACGAGCGCAAGCCGGTGGCGGGATTCGCAGATCGCCGAGACGGTCGTTATCGAGAATGGAGTCCCCCGCCGCCAGGCACATCTGTTGTAACTCAGACGTAGCTGCCTCGATCCGATCGATCTCCGCCGCGCTGAATTCCCAGTAAGTCGACTCGTCCCAGTACGTCTCCATCCTGACGGTGTGATAAGTCAGACCAACCTGTTCGACCTTCTTCTGCCAGTCCGGACGAGGGAGGATGCGATGCCGTTCCACTCATTCACCCCCTGAGAAGTAGCTCATCAGGAAGATCACCCCAACGACGCCAATCAGCGGCCAATAATTTTCGAGTGTCTCGCCAAATCCACCCCGCTCAATCATCGCAGGCACCACAGAAGATCGCGTGTGCACCGCGCGAGCTACTTCGACCGGCATGCCTGCAATCGCTACTGCCGACAACAAGGCAATCGGCACAGCCGTAGATTTGCGCATGAATGACAACATCTCACGGCGATGCCCGCATCGGGTAAGCAATCGCGCCATTATTCGCCCCCGCCATGTCCACCCTCTCCGCCACCATGTCCACCTTCGCCACCCTCGCCACCGCCGAAGCCACCACGCACCACCGCGCCCGTGTCTCCTGAAACAACGCGCGCACCGCTCTGCGGCTCGGATGCTCCACCGACGACTGTGTCGCCGTTTCGCCCTCCGCTCGCTCCACCGTAGATGTAGTGATAGCCGCCCCCTCCGCCAGAGCGGGGATAGTCGCAGCTGTTATCTGGAACGATTTGATTACGTTCATCGACGCAGTTGCGAACCATGGTCGGATGATCGCAGCCCGTCGAGGCGGAAAGAGCGGCGGCGGCGAGCAGGGTGAGAGGAACCGATCGTGATCTGCGCATGTCCCTGGGTAACTCGTCCCATCTTCCTGAATGAAAGACGCGAAGGCAACAGAAATTCCACCGCGAACCCGGCCAGTTCCCAGTCCCTATCCGCCCCCGCTGCCTTGCGGACCCTCGGATCCCTGATGGACCGTAGCTCCCGTATCCCCGGAAACAATGCGCGCCCCGAATTGCGGTTGCCATGATCCGCCCACCACAGTGTCGCCGAGATGGCCGCCGCTCGCCCCGCCATAAAGATAGTGGTAGCTGCCCGGCATGATCACACTCCCGGTGAACGGCTCATTGTCGCAACGGTCATCGGGAGCAATGTGCCTGTTGTCGTCGACGCAGTTCCGGATCTGCGTGGGATGGTCCTCGCATCCTGTGCTGGTTGCCGATAGCGTCGCGACGGCAAGCAAAGCAAGAGCAACGGCGTTTGATCTCCGCATGGGCCTGATGTTCGGTCCTCATCTTCGCGGATGCAGCCGTCAAACGCAACAGCGTTCGGCATCGGCGCCTTCCAGAGCGATACAATTCACATTTGCCCGGAGGAAACTCGCTTGTTCCGGAAGACCCTGCTGTTCCTCAACTTCCTCTTTCCTGCGATCGCTCTGCTCATGACCACACCGCCCGCAAACGCACAGACCCTTCCCTTCGGCCCGAAGAATCCCTTCTACGCGATCAGCACGCTCCCCTTCCACGCGCCACCCTTCGACCGCATCAAAGATGCCGACTACCAGCCCGCGATCGAAGCCGGTATCGCCGAGCAGCAGCGCGAGATCGACGCCATCGCCGGCAATCCTGCCGCGCCAACCTTCCAGAACACCTTCGTCGCGATGGAAAAAACCGGCGAACTGCTGCACCGAGCCAGAGCCGCCTTCAACGCCGTCACCGGCGCTAACACGAATCCGTTTCTGCAGAACGTGCAGCGCGAGCTGGCGCCAAAACTCGCCGCCCACCACGACGCAATCTATCTCAACCCGAAGCTTTTCTCCCGAGTGAAGGCGATCCACGATGAGCGTGCCAGCCTCCACCTCGATCCCGAGAGTCAGCGCCTCGTCGAAATCGTCTACGACGAGTTCGTACACTCCGGAGCAGCCCTGAGCGATGCCGATCGCGAAAAGCTGAAAAAGCTGAACGAAGAAGAATCGAAGCTCGAAGACGAATTCAGCCGCGGACTCCTCGAAGCCGCGAAAAAAGCCGCCTTCACCACAACCGACAAATCCGCCCTCGCAGGCCTGTCCGACGCGCAGATTGCCGCAGCTGCTCAAACCGCAGCTGCACGCAAACTCGACGGCTACGTCATCCCATTGCAGAACACAACCCAGCAGCCGGACCTCGCCGAGCTAGCCAATCGCGCCACGCGCGACGCTCTCTTCCAGAAGGGCTGGACCCGCGCCGAGCAGCCCGGCAACGACCTGCGCCCGATTGTCGCCCGCCTGGCACAGCTACGAGCCGAGAAGGCCAAACTCCTCGGCTACCACACCTACGCCGACTGGACACTCGAAGACCAGATGGCGAAGACCCCCGACGCTGTCA
>Ga0335073_10015425_pt1 | contig 10685 bp, 9 predicted proteins | sample Lox_Sample_22_FD_207093 | JGI IMG/M metagenome (GOLD analysis project Ga0335073, IMG submission 207093) | Soil microbial communities from Loxahatchee National Wildlife Refuge, Florida, United States - Lox_Sample_2.2 | ecosystem: Environmental > Terrestrial > Soil > Wetlands | place: USA: Florida...
GAAGTTCGGGCCACTGACGATTATTTGCTTGACGCCGGTCATGATAGGAACGGTGAACGCGGCCTCTCGCTGCCGTTCCGGGGTGACGACCACACCGTAGGCGATGACGTCTCCCGTCCCTTGCAGCAATGCCGCCTCGAGCTGGTCCGGGCGCACCGGGATGTACGTGACCTCGACGGGAAGCGCTCCCTTGCGACGCCTGGCGTTGACAAATTGCTGGAAGGTACGGAGCGCCTCGTACGTCACGCCCATCGGCAGCCCGCTGTCATAGAAGAAAGCAATTGGGCTGAGGACGACCAGGGCACGGATATTGCCGCGCTTCAACATCCCATCGAGATCGTCAGTGTGACGACCGTACGGAGCAGGCACCGTGACCGAGGCCGGTGCTTGTGCAGGCAATGCGCCCTGCACTGGTGCACTTGTTTCGCGCATGGTGGCGCCAGCGGCGAGCCGCCGGACAACGGCTTTATCCTGCGAACTTGCTTCCCAGGCAGTTGTCGTTTTGGCACACCCGCCAAAGAACACTGCCATGCATCCGAGCGAGAGAAGGGAGCGCGCGATTCCCGAGGCACCGGTCATCTGTGTAGTGGATGTTACGCCACGAAACGAAACACCGTCCCACTTATGAAAATTCCATAGCAAATTTCGAGCAATAGAATGCGGTCCGAATGTCTTATACGATGGCGAGGCGAAAGCGTTGTCTGCCGGAGGGGATGCTGTGACTGCCGTTAAGCCGACTCTAAAGAAGAAAGCCGTCCATGAACTGCGCGAGTACCTTCTGATCTCGCTCTATCTTTTTGTGGTGTTCTCCCTGCTGGTCGTCCACAAATCGATGATTCTTGCGGAACATCACATCAACTACGCGCTTCACGGATTTGCCCTCATCAACGCGCTGGCTTTGGCCAAGATCATGCTCACGGCTCAGGAAATGCACTTGGCCGACCAGTTCCGCGATGCACCCCTGATCTATCCCACGCTGCTGAAGTCGCTGGTATTTACGATTCTGCTTGCTGGTTTCAAGATTGCCGAAGACGCCTTCGTGGGCAGGCTTCACGGCAAGACCTTTCACGAAAGTCTCTCCGATATCGGAGATGGCTCGTGGTCAGGAATTTTGATCCTCTCGGCCTTGCTGTTTGTCATGCTTATTCCCTTTTTTGGCTTCACCGAGTTGCGGCGAGTGTTTGGCCCAGACCGCTTGATGGGAGTGTTCTTTCGCCCACGGCATCTATGGAACCTGCCGCCAACGGCCTCTTAATCCTGACAATTTTCAATGAAGTAGCCAGCGCGAAAATCTGGATGCGACGACTGCCCGTGGGGCGCAGGTTCTACCGAGTTGCTCGCGGGAACAGGCGATGGCAGTCAGCATCTTCTCCGAAGGGTGCGCCTGACTGGTGGGTGGGACGAAGTCAAGCCCTGGCTCTGACACTCGATGCAACTGCAAGGAACGCGCGCTTTAGCCGCGCTTGCGAGCAGAGGCGCTCTTCCTGGCGCGACCGCGCACCCGTTCGATTTTCGCCGTATGCCCGGATTTGAGCGGGTTCGTCTTAACGGGGGGCGTCTTGACTGTGTCCGTTCTGACGGGGTATCCGGAGTCTCGCGGGACTCGCGACCCGGGTCCTTCTGCCATGTCCTGCAACGCCGCGAGCGGCGGCAGTTTCTGCTTCAGCTTCAACACCGGCGCGAATAGATCGCCGTGCTTCTTCACCCGCCCAAGCACCTGCTCGGCGTCAAACACCAGCAAATTGGGATCGGCTTTCCTCAGGCAATTCTCCACTTCCTTCCATTCCACCGGAGTGGAAACCGTGGGCCGCTCCTTCGCCCGCAGCGAGTACACGCAGATGGTGGTCTTGTGGTCGTCGTTCTGGCTCCAGTCGACCAGCACTTTGCCGGTGCGCAGCGCCTTCTTCATGTCGGAGACCACCAGCTCGGGATGCTGCCTCTCCAGCCGCCGCGCCAGCTCGTGGGCAAACGGCTTTGTATCGTCATACGATACATTGCTATTGAGCGGAACGTAGATTTGCAGGCCCTTCGAGCCCGAGGTCTTGGCGAAACTCTCCAGTCCCAGCCCGGCGAAAACTTCGCGCACCCACAGCCCCACCTGGCAGCACTGCACGATGTCGGCGGGCGCGCCGGGATCGAGATCGAAGACGATGAACGTCGGCCGCAAAATTTCTTTGCCCAGCGAAAGGCTGGTGTGCAACTCCAGGTCGGCGAGGTTCGCGGCCCAGACCAGCGTGGCTATGTCTTCGATCAGGCAGTAGTCCATCCAGCGGTTGTTGCCCCCGCTCCAGATTTTGACCGTCTTCACCCACTCCGGCCGATGCTTGGGGCAATTTTTCTCGTAGAAAAACATGCCGTCCACGCCGTTGGGGTAGCGCTTCATGGTGAGCGGGCGTCCTTCCAGGTGCGGCAGCAGGGCGGGCGCGATGCGCACGAAGTAGTCGATGACCTGTCCTTTGGTGAATCCCACATTGGGGTACAACACCTTGTCGAGGTTCGACAGGCTCAGGCTCCGACCATCGACCTCGACTACGGTTTCGCTCTTGGGCATCGCTCCTCGCTCCGTAGGAATGATGCCGCGCCGGCGAAGAAGTATGCAAGGCGAAATGCAGTGGCCAGCGGTCAACTAATCGGTGCGGCCGTTGGTTCAAGAGGAGTGCAGCCGGAACAAGAAGATCGTCATCCCGACCGAGGACTTTAGTCCGACTGGAGGGACCTGCTTTCCTCGCGACACAAGCAGGTCGCTGGACTGCGGCCCGGGATGACACTGATTCAATCCGGCGCATCTCAAACGATGTCGCCGGCTGCCTGCGCGTTATCTTTTTACCTACGCCAACAACGCCACAGCCATCTCTCGTCATCCAACCGTAGGCTGTGGCGACCGAGATTGAACTTCCGGTAAGCAGTTCCGTGCCTCCGGCATTCCCTCCGGAGCAGCGCGCGCTGTTTTGCGAGGTGCTGGAACACATGAACCGCGCCGGCGTGCCGTATGTTGTCTCCGGCGCATTCGCCCTGCAGAAACACACGGGTATCTGGCGCAACACCAAAGATCTCGACCTGTTCCTGCCCGCGCCCGCGGTACCCGAGGCGCTGCGTCATTTGCAGGAACAGGGTTTCGAAACCGAGGTGCGCGACCCGGTGTGGCTCGCCAAGGCGCATCGCGATGGTTACTTCGTCGATCTCATCACCGGCATGAGCAACGCCATCATCACGGTTGACCAGTCCTGGATCGAGCGCAGTTCACCGGCTACGGTTTTAGGTGTTCCAACACGCGTGCTTGCAGCGGAGGAACTGATCGCCTCCAAGCTGTTCGTGAATTTTCGCGAGCGCTTCGATGGCGCCGACATCGCGCACATCCTCTATGGCACGCGCGGGCGGCTCGATTGGCAACGATTGCTGTCGCTGGTGGGCGAGCACTGGGAATTGCTGCTCTGGGAGCTGATCCTGTTTCGCTACGTCTATCCGTCTAAGCAGCAGCTTGTGCCACGCGAGGTGTGGGACGAACTGCTGGCGCGCCTGCGGCGCGATCTGGATGCGCCGTCGCCCAAGCCGTTTCGTGGCAGCCTGATCGACGAGAAGATGTTCGCCATCGACGTCAAAGAGTGGGGCATGGAGAACCTGCTGGAGGAGCAGCGCCGCCGGCGTGAACGCAAGATGCAATTTGACGCGACCCAGTAGTTGCGGCTGGAACAAGACGAGTTATGAAGATTGCCGCCGTCGCCGACCTGCACTTCAGCCCCCAGGTGCATGATCGCGTGCGCGACTACATGAACCGGGTGCGCGAAGAGGCCGATGTGCTGGTGCTCGGCGGCGACCTGACCAACTTCGGGCGTCCGGAGGAAATGGAGTCGCTGCTGAATGTTATCGTGCGCCTGCGAATTCCGACCATCGCTGTGCTGGGCAATCACGATTACGAAAGCGGACGCGCGACCGAGTTGATGAAGATGATGACCGAGGCGGGCATCAAGGTTCTCGACGGCACTGCCTACGAGCGCGACGGAGTCGGCTTCGCCGGAACCAAGGGCTTTCCTGGCGGCTTCGGGCGCGGCGCCCTGACCGCATTCGGCGAGCCGGAGGTCAAGGCCTTCGTGCAAGCTGCCATCGATGAAGCGCTCAAGCTGGAGCGCGCGCTGTCGCAGTTGCGAACCCAGAAGCGCGTGGTCGTGCTGCACTATGCTCCCATCGGCGACACCGTCAAGGGCGAGCCGCCGGAGATCTTCCCTTACCTCGGCAGCTCGCGGTTAATGGAAGTGGTCGATCGTCACGGCGCTGACTTGGTGCTGCATGGGCACGCGCATGCGGGCAGTCCGGACGGCAAGACCACGGCTGGCACTCCCGTTCACAATGTCGCGATGGCAATCAATCAGGCGCGCGGCAATGGTGCCGTATACCGCATTTTCGAAGTTTGAGTCCCTCGACGTGAGAGTTTAGAGCTTATTCAGCCCATCCAGCGCTGCCACTTTGTAGGCCTCCGCCAATGTGGGATAGTTGAAGACGCTGTCGCGAAAGTATTCGATGGTCCCGCCCATCGCCAGCACCGCCTGCCCGATGTGCACAATCTCCGCCGCGCGCTCGCCGATGATGTGCACGCCCAGCAGCTTCAGCGTCTCCGGATCGAAGACCAGCTTCAGAAATCCCTGATCGTCGCCCAGCATCTGGCCCTTGGCCAGCTCGGCGTAGCGCGAGATGCCGATCTCGTAGGGCACTTTGTCTTTCGTGAGCTGCTCCTCGGTCGCGCCGACCATTGAGATTTCGGGAATCGTGTAAACGCCGTACGGAATCAAGTTCGCCGGGATGCTGGCCGCCTTGCCGAAAATATGGCAACTGGCCAGCCGTCCCTGCTCCATCGAGGTGCTGGCCAGCGCGGGAAATCCAATGACATCGCCGGCCGCGTAGATGTGGGGAACCGTGGTCTGAAAATTCTCATTGACGATCAGCTTGCCGCGGCCGTCGGGCACCAGCCCGACCGCCTCCAGGTTGAGCATGTCGCTGTTGGCCTGCCGCCCCACGGCGTAGAGCAGCGCCTGGCCGTGCACCGTCTTGCCGCTCTCCAGCTTGGCGAAGACGCGATCGCGCTCTTCATCGTGGCCGACCTGCACGACTTTCTCGCCGAGGCGGAACACGGTGCCCAGCTGCCGCAGCTGGAAGCAGAGGCTCTCCACCACTTCGTGATCGACGAACTCCAACAATGTGGGACGTTGGTCGAGCAGCGTGACCTTGACGCCGAGCGCCGCAAACATCGAGGCATATTCCAGGCCGATGATGCCGGCGCCGACGACGATCAGCTCCCGCGGCAGCTCTTCCAGTTCGTGTACCTGATCGGAGTCAAAGATGCGCCTGCCGTCGATGGGAATCTCGGCGCTATGCGCCGGGCGGGTGCCGCAGGCAACCACGAAATTGTTGCCCCGCAGTAGGGTGTAACCTTCTTCGCTCGCAACCTCCATGCTGTGGGGGTCGAGGAAGCGCGCGTTGCCCTCATAGACGACGACGCGATTGCGCCGCAGTTGCGCCTTGATGACCTCGATCTCGCGCGCCATCACCGCATCGGAGCGAAAGACCAGGTCCTGCATCGAAATGTTTTCCTTCAGCGCGTAGCCGCGGCCGTAGAAGGTGCGCTGGCGCAAGCCGCTCAGATAGAGGATGGCCTCGCGAAATGTTTTGCTTGGAATCGTGCCGGTGTGCACGCAAACGCCGCCGATGGTGCGCTTGCGCTCGATGACCGCGACCTTCTTGCGCATCTTGGCGGCGCAGATGGCGGCCTTCTGTCCCGCCGGCCCGCTGCCGACGACGACCAGGTCGTAAACGTTGTTGGTGCTGACTTCGGTCGCAGGCAAAGCTGTGCTCCTGACTGGGCGTAGGAGATGAAGCTAACAGGAAATGCACAGGAACGGAAGATTAGCGCGGCCCACATTCACGGGAGATTCACAGAATTGAGACGGGCATAAGACGCAGGAGGGACATAGTGACGTGGGTGCCCCAGGTTATCGAGGCGGAGCTTGACATATATCTTACAGTTATATATCTTATAGATATATGGCGCGACGTTCCAGTTCCAGCATGGAAATCCTACTCGGGCTGCTCACCATTGAACCGATGTCGGGATACGATCTGGGCTTGACCATAAGGGAATCCGTGGGATTCTTCTGGAACGAGAGTTATGGTCAGATCTATCCCAACCTAAAAAAACTGGAAGCCGGCGGATTGGTCACCTCCGCGGCGGAACGCCAAAATGGCCGGCCGGACCGGCGCATTTACTCCATCACGAAACAAGGACGGGAGCGATTGCGGAAATGGCTGGCCGTGCCGCCCCAACCGGAGGTCCCACGCAATGAGCTCCTGCTCAAGCTGTTCTTCGGTGAGCAGGCTCCTCCGGAGATCCTCATTGGATATGTTGAGCGCATGGCAGAGGAGCGGCGTGGACTGCTAGAGCGATTCGAGCGGGTCGAGCGCGAGGACCTGCCCAAGCACCAGCATTACTCCGCCGCCCCTTACTGGAGGATGGCTGCTCGATTCGGGCAGATGGAAATGAAGGCCCACGTGCACTGGGCAGAAGAAACACTGGCCGAACTAAAGAAAATAGCCGGCCACGGAACGCGTTCCATAGCAACGCGGAGGATGAAAAGACGTGCAGACCCAAAACGCAGTCGCAGAGTCAAGTAGCGGAGTAAAACCAGGATCGCTGCAGCCGATAGCCTCCGGGAAACATTTGGCTGGTTTCCTTCTGATTGGGGCCGCGATCGTACTCCTGGGGGTTCTGGCACAACGCGCGCCAGCAGGAGCGGGGGGAGCGTCGCCGGGGCAACTGGGACAGCACGGCCAGGCTATTCATTTGTATTTGACCGCAATCCTGATGGACTGGGCGCTGCTGTACTACTGCTGGGTTGGAGTCCATCGCGCTGGCGGCAACTTAAGCACGCTTTCCGGAGGGCTGTGGAGTTCGTGGAGAAGCCTCGCGATGGATGTGGCGATTGCCTTACCGTTCTGGGTGATCTGGGAAAGCGCCGCCTATGGAGTGCATTGGCTGCTGGGAGCGAACAAAGCAAAATCAGTCGATAGCTTATTACCGCAGACCGCGGTGGAAGTCGTTATCTGGATTGCAACCTCGGTCACCGCCGGTATCTGTGAAGAGATGGCATTCCGAGGCTATCTCCAGCGACAGCTCCGTGCACTGACCGGTGGGGTTGTGCCGGCGGTTCTGGGACAAGGAATCGTCTTTGGCCTGTTCCACGCTTATCAGGGGTGGAAGAACGTAATCGTGATTTCTGTTCTAGGAGTTCTGTTTGGGGCGCTGGCGGCATGGCGCAGGAATCTCCGGGCGAACATCATCGTGCATGCGTGGGCTGACTTCTGGTCTGGCTGGCTTAAGTTCGTCGTATGGAGATAACAAGAAAGGGAGACAGCAGATCCCACGCGCACGGAAGGCGTTTGTGCTGCCCATCTCGTAAGGCGGGCCGGCCTTTCACGACGACTCTCTTGGTGACGAGACTCCAGCTCTCGAATATCAACCCCCGGGTCTGGAAAACTGCGCGACCTTCGGCAAGCTGAGGGCACGCCCTGGGTCAGCCGCGCTATACTTTTTGGTCTGCCGGGGCGCGGCTCAACCCGGCCATGGAGTCATTCTCATCAGGAAGGAGTTTTCCCAACATGTCGACTGCCACTGTTTCTTCCGCGCTTTCTTATGCACGCGATAATCAGCAGCGTTTTGTTGACGAACTGAAGGACCTGCTGCGCATTCCCAGCGTTTCGACTGACCCCGACCGCAAAGACGACGTTCGCAAGGCCGCCGAGAAGGTTGCGGGCGAGTTGAAGCGCATCGGCTTCGAGCACGTCGAGATCATTCCGACCCAGGGACATCCGCTGGTTTATGCCGACTGGCTGCACGCGCCGGGCAAGCCGACCGCGCTGTGCTATGCGCACTTCGACGTTCAGCCGCCCGAGCCGCTGGACGAGTGGAAATCGCCGCCGTTCGTGGACCAGGACGCTTACAGCTTCAAAAGCGACAACCCGCAGGCGGTGAAACAGGGATGGAGCGAGCCGGCCGAGCGCAACGAGAACATCTACGCGCGCGGCGCGGTCGACGACAAGGGCCAGCTCTGGATGCAGGTGAAGGCCTACGAGTCGCTGTTCCAGTCGGGCGGCGGCAAGTTGCCCATCAACGCGCGCGTGCTGTTTGAGGGCGAAGAAGAAGTGGGCGGCGAGAGCATCGAGGAGTACGTCAAGAAGAACGCGAATACCGGCAAGCTGAAATCGGATTTTGCGCTGGTCACGGACACCGAGTTGTTCGCGCCCGATCTGCCGACGTTGTGTGTCGGGTTGCGCGGGCTGGTTTATACCGAGATCGAGGCGCAGGGCGCGAAGGTCGATCTGCATTCCGGGGTGTACGGTGGTGCTGCGCCGAACGCGATCTTCGGGCTGATTGAGATCGTCAGCAAACTCAAGGATGCCGACGGGAAGGTGCTCATCCCAGGCTTCTACGATGCGGTCGAGACGCCGACCGATGACGAGTTGAAGGCGTGGGAGCGGCTGCCGTTCAACGAAGAGGAATATCGCAAGGCGGAGGTCGGCTCGGATGTGCTGACGGGCGAGCCGGGATATTCGGTGATCTATCGCACGTGGGCGCGGCCGACGCTGGAGGTGCACGGCATCGTCGGCGGCTTTATCGCGCCGGGGGCGAAGACGGTGATTCCGGCGCGGGCGTCGGCGAAGGTGTCGATGCGGCTGGTGCCCAACCAGGACGCCGATGACATCTTCAAGAAGTACAGCGATTACGTGCAAAAGATCACGCCCAAGGGCATCAAGACGAGCATCAAGATCCACAGCAAGGGCCCGGCGTGCGTGGTGAACACCAACAACCAGTACGCGCACGCGGCGGTCGAGGCGATGCACGAGGTGTTCAACAAGGACACGGTATACATCCGCTCCGGCGGCTCGATTCCGATTGTCACCCAGTTCGACGAGGACCTGAAGATTCCCAGCATCATGATGGGCATGGGCCTGCCTGACGATAACTTGCACGCGCCCAACGAGAAGTTCCACATCCCGAATTTCCATCGGGGAATCGAGTCGATTATCCGGTTCTTCCAGATTTTGGGAGAGCGGTAGAGCCGTTGTCAGTTGTCAGAGTCATCCGGGTGCTCCCGATCTCACGGTTTTCGAGACCTGGGATGGCTGCTACGTCGTGGGTTACCCAAGTATGGAGAATCGCCAGACCTGGGGCACCCTGTTAGATTCTCGAGCCCCGTTCAAACTAGGCTTGAGCGGGGCTTTTTATGTTGAGGAATTCGCGCGCGACATCCGCAGCATCCTTCTTCTGCCCATCCACGGCGTAGTTCATTGCCCGCATCCGGTCAGCCGTGATGCGGCCAGCCAGCGACTCCAACGCGGTGCGCGCTTGCGGACACTTCGTGAAGAGCTCGGGGCGGACAATCGGCACGGCGTCATAAGGGGGAAAGTAGTGCTTGTCGTCGCGGAGAACCACGAGGCCGAGCGCGGCGATCAGTCCGTCGGTGTTGTTGCCGGCTACGATGTCCACCGACTTGTTTTCGAGCGCGCGATAGAGCAGACCGAGGTCCATCACGCGCGGCGCTTCGGCGAAGTGCAGGCCGTAGGTGCGCACCAGTCCAGGGTAGCCATCCTGCCGCTCGAGGAACTCGTAGCCGACGCCCAACCGTAACTGCCCAGCGACGGGCGCGAGCTGCGACAACGTCGTTAACCCCAGGCGACGGGAGTCCTCGGGACGCATGACCATGGCGAAGCTGTTGTCGAAACCCAGCGATCGCATGACCTCGAGATGGAAGCGTCGGCGGTACTCCTGCTTGACATAGTCATAAACGTTGGCGGCGCCGCCGCTGACTTGCTGCTTGAGGATGGCGGCCATGGCCGTGCCCGTGTACTCGACGTAGGTATCGATGCGTCCCGCCAGAATGGCCTGCTGGCAGATGTAGCTGCCGGCGAGATAGAAGCGGCCATCCACGGGCACGTGGCAGGCGCTTTCCAGCGACTGCTTCAGGATCTCGCCGAGGATGAGTTGTTCAGTGAAATTCTTCGAGCCGACGGTCAGTTCGCCGGGGCGCAATGCGCAACCCCCGCAGCCCAGCCACGCTAAACCGGTTGCGATAAACGTGCGGCGGTCCATGTCGGGTAGAGCTGGCCTTTTAGGCCAGCGTTGAACGTCGCGCTAGTTTAAGTAGGGTGAGGTGGTCATGCAATGACCACCTCACCTTACCACCTATATACTCGCGCAGACGTTGGCCTGAAGAGACTGTGTCGCGAGTGGTGTCGCCGCTGCCGCGGCTCGGTATTGTACCCCACTCTGACCCGGGGCTTGCGCCCCGGGCTAACTTCATAGCCGCCGCTGCGCGGCTCGTTCTGGCGGGACTCGACCTTTCGTCCCACCGCGAAAATCTATCTCCAGTCGTGACACAGTCTCTGAAGGCCAGCTCTACCTACGGTGCCGCACCAGCAGCTTCTCGCATCCGCTCAGCAGCAGGTCGGCGGCGAGGGCCATCAGAGCGGCGGGAATCGCGCCCGCGAGAATGACGCCGTTATCGACCATGGCGATGCCGCGAAAGATGAATTCGCCAAGCCCGCCGGCGCCAATGGCTGCGGCGATCGTGGCCACTCCGATTGTGATCACGGCGGCCACGCGAATGCCGGCCAGCATGACCGGCAGCGCTAAAGGCAGT
>Ga0335073_10015426_pt1 | contig 10684 bp, 12 predicted proteins | sample Lox_Sample_22_FD_207093 | JGI IMG/M metagenome (GOLD analysis project Ga0335073, IMG submission 207093) | Soil microbial communities from Loxahatchee National Wildlife Refuge, Florida, United States - Lox_Sample_2.2 | ecosystem: Environmental > Terrestrial > Soil > Wetlands | place: USA...
CCATCCCATGACCCTATTAGACGAACAAAACAAACTGTAAAAGTATAAACTTTGAAAATTTAATCAATATAATATTAAAGCTCTGACTGCTGCATCTGCACGACAAGAACGCAGTACATATGAGGCAATTCGCAATGTCGGCAACCGGATCCGTGAGCGTGTCATTTGCAGAAACTATAAAATGAAAAATACTTGATGTTAGAAAATGAAAAGCACAAAAAGGGAGTGACCGCCAGCCAGGACGAGATAATCAGCTAGAAATGAAGGATCTGTGCGGGGTGGTCAATTCATCGATATTTCCATGATTCCAAGGGCATCGCTGCTTGCTGTGCAGTGGAAAATACATCTCCAGGCCGATGGATGGTGAGCCACCACCGATTCATGCATCTTTGTTCGACAGCCAACGTTGTCCGTTCAAGTGTGCAATCGCTTACCATTCATTGTGGTCTCATTGTAGTTGCTCCTTTGTCCAGTACCGTAATGCAGGAAAAAAAAACGTGTGGCGCCGCCTCGATTGCCGACAACCGATTCGAGAGAGCAGCAGACGAACTGGATGGCTTGACCCAAGTCTCCGCAGATAAATTAAGTCCCCAATTTACATGTGTCCCCCCGTCTTCCGACCTGCCAATCAGTGCACGATGGCATATGGTTTAAAACGCCCTTTCCCCTCACTCCCTTTTATTATTCCTTTTCTTTGACTGCTTTTTATCTTTTTATTAACGGAGTGCCACAGTTTTCATGCAGGCGCACCTGGCAACCTTATCAATGCAATTACCAACCGGCAAATGGGGACGGCAAAATGGCTTCCCACCTGCGGGGAGCAGCAACTCGGATCGGCAGCCCAACGTCACCCTGCTGCCACCTCCATTCTCACCACACTCACCACTTCACTCCCCCACGAGCCCGTTGCCATTATGCAACTCATGCCAAATAAAGCAAGCACGCGAGTCAAAGAATTAAAAAACATACAGAGAGACACCGACGCAAATTAAATCCAAATTAACTTGGAACTGATTGATCCGTGGTCCACCCTGACCATTGACTGTCCATCGGCAGAATCTTGGAGATTGGCGATCCTGGCAACTCCACAAAATCGGATTGCGGGGGTGGACACGAGAACCATAGCAAATCCGAGATATCTCCGCTTTTCAACACCGGCTGTTGACGAACGAACGTGATTGAGAACCTTGTGATCATATGCATGCTTCCGAGGTAAGTATATGCATACATTTATAGCTCCAAGTAGCCACGTAATTGGTGCGGAGGACGGGCCGCGTCGGTTACCAAACTCTCGGATCCGGTTCAAAAGTTACACCCAACTTTCGTACAGAATTGAACAGGTAACAACACAACTTGATAGAATTCCAGAGTGAATACATTATTCTGACTTCAACCCCGGGACTGACGGCACACTGGCATTATCAAACCCCCTGGTCCCTCCACTTGCAAAATTAATTCAATTTACGGATCGGCTAATTCATTGGGCCGTCCACGGTCCACAGAAAACAAAGGGTAGATAAAAGCCAACAAAGAAACGTGGGGTCGTACGAGGGGATTGTACCCCTTAAGGTCGGCAATTTCTGCCGTGATAAGCTGCTAGTAGACTCGTGGTGCTACCCCTTCCTCAGACTGAGTGAGTTGCTTATCTTCGATGAACCAAATCTGACGACCCAGCGATAAGGATGTCGCCATTATATATTTCGCTTGCGACTTTATATATTTAGATCTGTCTCACTTTTGTAAAATGCACAAATATCGAAGGTCGCATTGAAGCGCGAGATTTCCGATGAGATCCTTGAAATGCCGGCTAACCAACCTTTAGCTGGCTTCAGGAATGCTCTGCTTGAGTAGCCGATCTCACGAGCACTTCCATTGAATTGAAGAGATCCAAATTGCAGAAACCAGCAATCAATACCTTACTATTTCACAATGTGAACGACTTGAGATGAATTTAGTTCCTCACCATTTGAAACATTGATCCTGAAATCGCAGTACCTCAACGCGCACTCGAGCCATTTCGAATGCACAAAGCGCATGGTCCGATTCTGCAACGAGCAAAATGTCTAATGAGTGTTTCACGGAAAAGGATATAGACCTTCGCTCGCACTTCTCCTTCTTCCAAACCTGCATCACATCCCTCCAAAATGGCAGAGCCAGGTGACCTCCCTATTCTACTTCACTGACTCAAAAGAACAACCTCAACCCACCAGTCCGCCAGCAATTGAACCAGCACCTGCACAAGACCCATCTCCCGCCGAAGACTCTCCTCAAGGCGACGTTGCCCAGCCTGACGAAAAACCCACTGGCTTTGCAGGTATCATTGAAGCAGCCAAAGGCCGTGCCACAAATGCCAAAGAATGGATCCAATCGCATCCTCTCCAAAGTGCCTTAATTGGCAGTGGTATCGCAATAGGAACAGCTGTAGCAGGCTGGTTAATTTACAAAGCGTTGAAGAAAGCAAAAGGTAAAAAGGAACGAAGTCATCCGAAATTATTCGATTTGGTAGATGGTATTAAAGAGGAATTTCCCAAGAATCATTTGCAAAAGAGAAATGTTGTTGAGGAAATCGATTGGAATGATCCTGAATTCTTGGAATTTTTGGAATTGTTTCCTGATTTGGATGATTTGGTTGAATAAAGTGAGAAAACGGTCTTTTTGTTTGGATTTCGTTTCTTGTCGTGTTTCATTTTGGATTTCTGTTAGTAAGTGGACAATGGCATAGCTCTGGATAGATAAATAGGTAGCATTGTCTGGCTGCAAAAGAACTTTCGTTTTCATACTTGACTCTGCGCTTACTGTCTAATGTTTCTCGATAGTTTGAGGAACTAATTCTATAAAGTAACCATCAGGATCCTATTATCAGCATTCGGTCACATGCAACAAGAGGTACCCTTATCATCGCAATTTGTTTATATACTTCAGCGTATCCAGGAACAATAGGAGTCATCCCATCAGGAACAGGGATAGTCTCATTCGACGCAACGCCCAAGGGTTTAAACACCTCCACTCCCAGCTTTTCAAATCTAGCCAATGCAGCTTTGACATCAGGGACAGTCAAACCAATATGTCCGCTTCATAGTAATTAGCCACTTATTCCACACAAAGAAGAGGAGGGAAACATACAATCCCCAATGGGGTGCTTCATTGCCATGATTATACTTGTAATTCTTATCCTTTTCCGTTCCGTGAACATGAATTAACTCAATAAATCCATCTTCCTTCTGCATCTTCTCAAAAGTCTCTTTCTCATCCCATCCGTGCTTAGGATATCCCAAGTAATAAACAGTCATTGGTCCGGAATTGAACGTAAAGCATCTCCTCAAACCAAGAACATCTCTATAAAACGGAATAGAAATCGCAGGATCCTATACATCAGTACATTCAATCAACAGCACGCAGAAGCAAACACCAAACCAGCTGGTGCTCGCATCGGCGAAAGGAATGTGGGGAACTGGGAAAATACCCTTATACGTAACATCAAATGATTTAATCGAAACCCCACTGTTTCAGAGGGTTGTTTAGGCTCATTCTGAGCCATAACATGAGTTCCAGGTTCATATTCCCAGGATTCCGACATTCTTGTACAGTGTTTTTGAAGGAAAATTCGGTGTGGGGATCGGTTGATGGTAGCAAAGTGGAGGTTTATAAGGGACGGGGATGATTGCGGGGTTCCCCGTCGGAAATAATCCGAGTTGAGGAGCCTCAATGAGGCGTCGCGCGTGACAAACCACACTGCGCGAAGAAGATGTCGCAAATATGGAGAGCAAAATGAAAAGAGGTTGTTGTGAATAGAGAAGTGCAGTGTGAGAGAAATTTTTGGCTGGTTTGGTGGTCTTTGAGTTCAATTGGGGGTGTGGTCGGATTGAAAGGCATTGTATGACAGTGACTTGTCCCTTTGCGAGACTGAATTCGAAGGTTTCTTCTCAATGGGACTTGTTCAAATGAAAGAACTGATTCATCTTTTCATTCGTATCCTTTAAGGCGTCTCTGTTGAAGTCCGGACTGACGGGATCGGGTTGCGATGCTGTGCCATAGTGAAAGTGCCTTAAATTGCGTGACAATCGATTTTGAGGAATGCCCTTCCCAGGAAGAGCCCAGATGTTATAGAGGTATCGAGAGAGGAGAAGGTATGCTCGAGAAGTGTGAACGAGTATATAGAACCTTGAGGTCAGATCTAGGAAGAACCAAAGGGTAGATACGTTGTGACTCTAGCTGAAACCCTATTTCGCTATTCTATGCGCTATGCTTCTAGTGATGCCGTTTTCTTCACGACTCAGATGAATCCATCTGTCCGTGTAGGTAGATGCTGAATCCGATGTTCTCTGGCTAATCCGATTGTCTGAGGTGCGTTTGTGTTTAGGTACACGCTGGTGACGAGCTTCGAGATCGGTTGGATTAACATAGGAGATAGGGCATAAGAATGAAGTAGCGCTGAGGCTTTAAAGGCCCATACTGAAGCTCTTTGGGTTTGAAAGGTCTCAGTATGACTCTGCACGATCTCCAAAAGCGCATACTGTCATGCCGGCCGCCTCCCAATCGTTGAGTTGGCTGCTAGTGTGCTGTAAGCCAGTTTCGAGCGTTTTTCTCATATCCTTGGGATGGCAACGTATCGCAATGGATGAAAGGAGATCAGAAGGCGCTTTTAACGAGATTAATGTTGGATTATTCGGTACTGATACGGATGGACTTGCAGTTAGTGATGATGCAACGCCATACATACCCAGATCGCGGATATGCCTATGTTACAAAACATATCTTTTGTCGAACAGGAACCCGTCTCGGGTCTGACACTCTGTTCTCGTTCACTTATCCGATCTGCTGGAATTGCCCTCGCTTAGATTGACGAAAAGGAGGCTCAGAGTTACTGTTGCTCATCGTCGTTTTTAGGTACATCTGTTGAAACCTTGATCCCAATCTCTAAATCACCACTCACAACACCTGGTCTGACTTTTTTACATCCTGATATCTTCAAACCATGCCGTCTTGGACAAACGAGTTGTTTTCTGCACGTTGAACTGAATTTCCGGCAGCGACATTGACGCTCATATTATCTGTGTGTGATGTTTTGTTGCTGTAATCGTGAATGGTACCCTAACCCACAGCTAGTTAGACATCGCGGTTCCGAAGATCTGTTGAACACCGAAAAGATGGCTCTACAGGGGCCGAGAGAAAGCTTCATTTCGCCGCTAGTACGGATATCTGAGGGTGAAATGATGGTATTCAGATAGTTCTCAGGAGGTAAGGAGACACGAGCTTGGTTGTCTCTTGCTGCAAGGAAATGGGAGCGGACGGATCAGACGTGCCCATATTGGATCTGAGGCCTAAAGTTCACGTTGGACTTTGAAATCTTGTGTGACGCCTGGGTTTGGCTTGTGCGCTTGCGTTCATAACTTTGTCTCTTTTAACTTCTGACTCTTCTGTCTATGAAGTCGTGAGATATCACGCCGGGATACTGCCATCAGATCGATCAACGTACGACTGAAACCTTGACTGGTCATGCAGATTGAGCAGAGAATTCACACTCTTCTATAGCTCTAACTTCCCCTTCACTGACCCCTCTTGGCAATCTAAGTATAAGGACTGTTGACTACGTTGATGATATTAGTTCTCGATTCAGGGGTTCACCAAAATAGTAACAGGGTGCATTGTCACTTTACGATAAATATTTATTCGCAATTTCCATGTTACAGTATTTACATTTCTGGCTCTTCGTTTTTTTCCGTGAAATCGACTCCCTTAAACTTGTTCGTTACGATCAACTCAAATACTCACGACTTGTCCGAGTCTCTTCATCCTCCCTTCAATCATCCAATTCTCTTCATTTTGTCTGAATTCGTTCCTGAAATGGCTGCAGATATTCCCGTAGAAGAAGCCAAAGTGCAACTCCAAGCACTGCAGAAAGCCAATCCTGCAAATCAAAAGTGCATAGACTGTGGAGCTCCTTCTCCAACATGGGCATCTCCCATGTACGGAAGTACTTGCCCCCCTCCCCTCCTCGTCTTGTCATTCCATATTTCTCCATCCTTCTGCTTTGATCGTTGTCGGGATTGCCAAGACCATTGCGCGAATGATGGCTGACCTGTAGTATTCATTTGTCTCCAGTGCTCTGGAGTCCATAGGTCATTGGGTGTACACCTCAGTTTTGTCAGGAGTATCACTATGGATAGATGGTCTCAGGAACAATTGACAAGGATGGAAAAAGGTGGTAATGCGCGTGCACGAGAATTCTTCGAATCCAGGTTTGGTGCTGCCTACAAAACCATGTCAATTCCCGAAAGAGTAACTTCCCATCCCCCTACTTTTGTTCTCTCCCAAGCCATCCATGCTGCGTTGGCTAGATTCAAATAATGTGTACTTACGGTGGTAGTACGACTCGGATGTTGCATTAGATTATAAAGATAAACTCACAGCTGAAATCGAAGGACGAACATGGACCCCTCAACCCCGTCCTCCTCGTCCCTCCCGCTCATCAACACCACAACTAAACACCTTCTCCTCTCAACAACCCTCCTCTGCACCCCTCTCACGCGCTTCGTCATCCTCTTCCTTCCAAAATCCAGGTCAAAAAGCCCGTAACGAAACTTACTTTGCGACTCTTGGAAGTGCTAATGCTTCGCGACCGGATGGAATTCCACCTAATCAGGGAGGGCGATATACCGGATTTGGTTCCACTCCTGCTGTGCCACCTCCAGCTGCTGGACAAACTGGAAATTTGAGTGTCGATGATTTTACGAATGATCCATTGGGTACTTTGTCAAAAGGGTGGAGTATGTTTAGTAAAGCTGCTGTCAAGACTGCAAGTACAATTAACGAGAATTACGTGCAACCTAGTGTTGCCAAGGTACTCACTCCCTTCCTTATTTGTTCCCATTTATGATGCGTTCGGCTTTTCAGCTTGTATCGTGTGTGTGCTAACGATTCAGTTACAAGATCCCAATTTCCAAGAAGCAGTCAAAAGAAACGTCATGACAGCAGCCGATACAGTCCAAAAAACGAGTTACGCAGGCTACCAAGCCCTCGGGAAACAAGTCTCCGTGCACACAGGCGTACAACTCCCCGGCTCCACATCTACATCCTATTCGCAACTCGGTGCGTCATCCAGAAGCGAGTCTGACTATGACGACTTCTGGGCTGAAAATGGAGTGGGAGAGAATAAACAGGCCGAGAGTGCGAGTTTTGCAGGACAGCAGCAAGCTAGAAGTTCTAGTGCTTCTGGTAATAGGAGTACTAGTACTACTGGGAAGGGAGGTAACGCTGATGAATGGGAGAGTTGGTAAATTTCGTTCTATTGTATGGCACAATCGGGGACACAGCAATTGGAAGGAAGGTGAATGTAATAGTATTATCAGTCTACGAGGACGGGATAGAGACGTTTTTCATTATGTTGAATTAGTAGCCTGCACACAGCATTGGATAATCACATCTCATTTTTGCTCTGGATCTGAATTTCTGGCAGGGATTCGAAATTTCTAGATTTGTTTCTTGTCGCGGTTAAATTTCGCAACCGCGCTGATCTCTGAATTCCTTCCATCACCATGGACAAACGAAGCAAAGAGCTCTTGAATTGGGCAGTACAGAACTCAGAGTCTTCGCAGGAGGCTTCAAAGCCGGTCACTACTTCTCGTCTAGATCCAGGTGTCATTGACGCAATTCTGGGTCCTGATGATTCGACATTAATGGTTGAATCTATGAAAGCTATCAAGGATACTTCCCTGTCACTTGACGATCGGTATTATCTCCTCTTGAACCTTCTAACAATAGGCTCAGGGCATTCGATAACCTAGAAATGCTGGTAGAACAAATAGATAACGCATCAAACCTCGACAACCTAAAATTATGGCCGCCGCTATTATCGATGTTAAATTCTCCAGATGCTGAATTACGACGGTACGCAGCTTGGGTCATCGGCACAGCAGTCCAAAATAATCCCAAAGCACAGGGACATTTTTTCCAATACAAAGGCCTGAAACGACTAGTCGACAAATTGGACGATGAATATCCGGTACGGTCAAAAGTATTGTATGCGTTAGGGAGTCAATTACATCATTTTCCTGCTGGAGTGCGACAGTTTAATGAGGCAGGTGGATGGGAAAAGTTGAGGAAATGTGTAGATCCTGTTGATGAGGGAATTGAGTGCCAGAGACGAACGGCCTTCTTTGTGTCAAATTATTTGGCGGATGAGAATGTTGCCACCCAGGGACTTGGGGATAATAAGTTTTTGGAAGGGTTTGTGGATATTCTTGGGAATGAGCGATATACTGAACAACCTGATTTACAAGAGAAAGTACAGTCGCACGAACGAGTGGTACTGACAATCAAGGCGTTACAAGCAGCTTCGATGATGGTTTCACGAGACCTGGGAACCTCGGACAAAGAATCTCTCACCAAACTGAAACAATTATTACCCTCTCTGAAGGAGAAACATCCTGAATCGCTAGACCAATCTCAATGGACATCACTCGAAAATTCCCTAGATACTCTATAACTTGGTTGGTGCATATACAAGGTCATTTATGTATGAATTCAATGGAATAATTGCCACACAACAACATGACACTGAAACCGCTTTTCATCTTCTTGTTCCCCTAAACGAATCAATCAGCAAATCGCTCACCCCATCCTCCCACCACCGCAATCACAAAACTTACTCCAGACAATCCAGCTGCAACCCAATCTTTCAATCCAAGAATCCGATCTTTAACAACTTCTGCATTCTCCGCATCCAGATATTCGAATCCATCTTCAACAGTGCGTCTCCTCAATCGTCCCCTTACACTCCAGAGTCCAGTTGCGGCAGAGAGAATGCCCAAATAAACCAAGTAAGGATGTTTTCTCGAGGCGAAGATCAGAGTGCTAGTATATACGCCGAATGCGACGCTCGACAACGCGGTTGTTAGTCGTTGGAGACGGATGCTGGTGACGTCGTATGCCTTTGATGCGGCGGTGGAGGAGGGCAGCGACAGGAGGGCAGGCGCGGTAACAAGGGGAATTGATATCAGGGTGCCCTACAGAACAATTAGCTTGGCGTCATCAAGAGGTTACGGTTAGTAGTCCCAAGGAGATGGTTCCGATAATTTTGAGTGATTGAAAGACGCCCATGGTCAGGATGCAGTTTGGAGAGGGGTTTCGGGAGTCGAGGCTTTGGTGATGTGATGGGACAAGCCGATCGGTGGCACAGACCGCCCCTAGTAGCACGCGGCTTTATTCCGAATTTCCCGAATTGCAGCAACAAGATCTGACCCCATCTCAGGACCCTTCGAGATATCAAAAGCAAACCCTGGATTGTAATACCGAACCTATCATCATATGAACCTAGATAATCTATACATATTCCGAATCTAAACCTCCCCTTTACTTAGAGACTTGAGACCCTTGGATCTGGAATCGGCATCCTTCCAATATTCTCCACCCAATCATCCCAATCAAAACTCGAAGGAGCCATCCACAAATCCGAACTCTGCATCAAATGATTCTGAAACTCCGCACCAGATTGATCATAAAATTCAGCTCCCCCTGCAAACCATTCTGTGACCGCTTCAGCGCCAGCCACATTACCATTGGTGTAAGACAGGTGATGTTCGAGGGTAGCAGCAGGAGACGAGTCGCGGGGTCGTTTACGGGATTCAGGACCTAGTGCTGTGGTTGCAGCATTTTCAAAGTTTTCGGCCAGTTCGAGGAGTTTTTGGGCGACTTCAAAGGTTTCAGTGAGGGTTGAGAAGAAGCGACGGGCAGATGAGATGAGTTCGAGGTCACCTTGTGCGGAGAGCTGTTGTGGATTGCCCATTATACTCGCGAATAAGGCGATAATGCTGTTGAACGGATAATACACAACAAGCCTATAAATAAGTCACATGTGGAGGGAGGATAAGTACCAGCACTTCGTTCGAACTATACCAGGGTATCGTTGGGCTACATCTAGTAAGAGACGAAGTCCTGAACGAGCCGCTCCCACACAAACTGCTGCACTCCCATATACACGAGCATTTCGGAGCTCCTTGACGGGCTTATCTGGTGCGAAACTTGACCCCGATCGCAGAGCAAGCGTAAAAATTGGTCGATGAAGAGTGTACATGCAGTTATAATAGCTCAAATGCATCAACATGACTTGTCGATAAGTAGCATTCTCGTGCCATGCAATATCGTGCTCCGGTCGGAACTCAATTGGAATGGCATCTCTCCAGGCAATGAGTTCCGAATCCAGTTCCCCGATAGCATCAGCTAGACTGTCCCAGGTATGACTGGCTAGAGCTTGAGCACTGTATAATCGGTGATAAGCTCTTGAACAGAGCTTTGATAATCGAATCTCATTGAGAAAGAAGTTGAAGGGTCGATGTGTGTTTGTTTGGATAATACCCTCAGCAGTGATCTGTTCATCGGCGACATCGAGAGGGAAGTCAACATCGCAGTCGAAGTCTTGAATAGGTGATGGTCGACCGACAAGCATGGCGATGCTGTTGGCCATAACATAGCTGGCCCAGAATAACCGGTTCCTTTGTTCTCTGGTTATGGGATCCATGACCCGGGTTGTCCGTCGATGAAGTCCTAGGGCCTGTGCAAGTTGTACCGCCGAACCCATCAAAACCCATCTAGAGGCTTTGAGTGTAGACTGCAGATATCCAATCTATATTTAGTGTGGAACAATGTGTGCCATACAATCAAGAGCAGAGCTTGCAAAGACCGCAGA